>Ga0210040_10000345_pt1 | contig 78964 bp, 57 predicted proteins | sample CryGeyCG12114_NA_FD_185462 | JGI IMG/M metagenome (GOLD analysis project Ga0210040, IMG submission 185462) | Groundwater microbial communities from aquifer - Crystal Geyser CG19_WC_8/21/14_NA (SPAdes) (version 2) | ecosystem: Environmental > Aquatic > Deep subsurface > Groundwater | place: USA...
TGGAGCCGGAGCAGGCTCTAGAAGGCGAGACTGGGGTTACAGCAGCAGAGACACAATCGGTCACGGACGATTGGAGATTTTCGACGTCGACGTCTAAGAAGTCCAAGAAAGACAAGAAAAAGAAGCGGAAGTCTGCTATCGAAGATGAAGCCGACGAATACCAGACCGAGGTTCAAAGCATGGCGGATCCAGCTATCGATACACCACAAACAAAAGTGCCAGTGGTGGAGATTGAGTCGCTTGTCGAACCCGTGTCCCAAGAGCCCATAGCTGAGCCAGACCCCATCGATGACACTGCTGACACCGGTCCCGATCCTGGTGCCGTTGGAGCGCAACGAGCCCTGGACACCGCAGAACTCTCCACTTTCGATCACGATCCTAATATCATCGAAGAGCAGATTCCTACGGCCCTTGACGTAGCTGGAACTACTCTCGCAGCTCACAAGCCAGAAGCGGGAGACATGTCTACCACGCAGCCCGAAATTCTCGAAGCTGAACCAGCTCCTGAGGAATTTCAGCCGGCTGACGTGGTCCCTAGCGAACCGCAAGCCGAACAACAACCGACCGTGTCTGTTGAGGACGATTGGGCGGTGCCAAGCAAGAAGTCCAAGAAAGACAAGAAAAAGGGCAAGAAAAGTCAGTCACAGTCGGTATCTGAAGAGCCAGACGCTGTGATCTCGACCCCTGTTGAGCCAGTCGAACGAGAAGATGAGTTCAATAAACCCGAAATACTTCCTGAACCAGAAGTCGATTCTCGGGAAGTTACCATGGCTTCCTTGGTTGAAGAAGGTGTGAGAGACGTGGGACCCGATGCTCCGACAGAACCTCAGCCAATTGCAGAGCCCGAACACGAATGGTCGACCCCTGCCTTTGGCAAGAAAAGTAAGAAAGATAAGAAAAAGCAGAAGCGCGGTCGGGGTTTGTCCCTAGCTGAAGACAGCGCCGAAGCTGTCCCAGAAGATGCAGCGCGGCCAGCTTTCGAACGATTCGTTACGGCTGAGCCAGGCGACCTCCAAGGAACGGCTCCGGACGCTTTTATGGGAGGTGCCGAGCCTGAGCAAACCGTTGAGACCGAGCCTACTTTCGTTGAAACGCCAGCTCCTGCCCTTCAAATAGAGGATGCTGGGCTGGACCAGCCAGTCATCGACGAGGTTGCGATACTCCCTGATCTGGCCGAGCCAACACCTTTCTACACACCGGCAGACGAGCCCGAAGAGTGGTCTGTCACTCCCACGTCCAAGAAGTCGAAGAAAGATAAAAAGAAGAAGAAACAGGACCCGACGTCCCAGGGCGTGGACTTCCCCACATCGATTCCGGGAGCGCCAACTGGGCCGGCTGAGCCTATCTTGGACCCTACGGGATCTGTTGCGGAAGATCCTGTTCTCAGTGGACATCCAAGCGGGGACATTGAGATGCAAGAGGCATTGGCTGTGCCTGAAGCAGCGAGAGAACTTGAGCCAGCGGCTGTACCATTGCCACCGCCAACTGAGCAAGAGCCAACTGAGCCTGCGACTGAAGGACAGACCATGGAAACTTTTACCCCTGACAATATCACTGAGGAAATTGCACTTGATGAGCAAGATCGAGTAGTGCCAGTCGAGCCTGCGATTGAAGAACAAACAATGGAAACTCCTGCTTCTGAGGCAATCCATGAAGAATATGCTGAAAACCCGGAAACCATCGAGCACAAGCGCAACATTGAAGCGGAAGTGCCTGACACATTCAACGATCATAGTCCTGCGGCTGCCGCGGCTGCGGCTGTAGTTGCACTTGATGCAGCAGATGCCACACATGATACACAAGCTACTGACCTTGACAGTGAGTGGTCCGCTCCTTCCTCCAAGCAACCCCAAAAGGACAAAAAGAAGAAGCGCAAACCAGGCGTATCTACGCCCTTTGAAGAGGTCGTCGAAGTACAGGATAAGGACGTGGCAGACGCCATCTTCGAGGCTGCACCGATGGCCCAGGAAGTGGTTCAAGAAACGCCTGCCTTATTCGACGATGTGCCAGCGGAGACGACAAAAGAGGTCGCTGAGCCGTTTGAGACTACAGGAGTCGCAGCAGGATCGACGCCGGCAATTGTAGAGCGGGTCGAGGAGGATGAATGGGCGATGCCTGGCAAGAAGTCCAAGAAAGACAAGAAGAAAAAGAAGTCATTCGCTGCTGAAGATGACACAGGTACTTCAACGCCAGCTCTTGAGACAGTTGCAGAGCCCATGCTCGACACGGAAATCACAGAAACACCTGTCGATATTCAGCAGCCCGAGCCAGCTACAGAAGTTCTCGAGCCAACTGGAGATATCGACGAGCCATCGGCCGAACAACCAGTCGCAGAGGATGAGTGGGCCGTGCCAACCACCGGCAAGAAATCCAAGAAAGACAAGAAAAAGAAAAAGGGGTCGGAAGCCGCGCAGAGTGAGACTGGGGCATCTACACCAGCTGCAGTGATGGATCTACAGCCTATGCTCGAGGAAGAGACATTGGGGACTCCTATCGAGGTCCAAAAGCCAGAGCCGGGTCCCGAATTTGTCGAGGTAAGCAGAGACATCGCCTTGCCGCAAGCTGAAGAACCAGTTGTGGAGGACGAGTGGTCAGCTCCAACCACTGGCAAGAAATCTAAGAAAGACAAGAAGAAAAAGAAGGGATCCGAAGCCGCGCCATCTGAGACTCGGGCATCGACTCCAGCCGTCGAGACAGATGTACAACATATACCTGAGGACGAGCTCTTGGAGACTCCTATCGAGGTCCAGCAACTAGAGCCGGCTCCGGAGTCCGTCATGACAAACGAAGATATTATCCCGCCGCAAGACGAAGTACCGGTTGTGGAGGACGAGTGGTCAACGCCAACTACTGCCAAGAAATCGAAAAAGGACAAGAAGAAGCGGAAGTCTACCATTGCAGATATAGAACCCGAAGCACCAGTGGCCCAAGAGGAGTCCGCTGAAGAGGTGGCTACTAAGCGTGAGCAGGAACCGTCAATTCAAGATCCGTCAGCTCTGGATGTCACAGTGACCGAAGACTTGCCTGAGGCCAATGAGCTACCCACTGTCACACCAGCTGCTACTGCTGAGGTGGAGGACGAGTGGGCGATGCCAAATAAGAAATCAAAGAAGGACAAGAAGAAACGTCAATCGGCCGTCGCAGACGAAACTGAAGCACAGCCGCCTCAAGTGTACGAGCCTGAGTCAAGGCAGACTGAGCCCTCGGCCGAGGCACCAAGAGACATTGATGACCTGGTACCCGCAGCCGACACACAAGCTGAGCCGATAGCCGTTGAAGTTCCACAGCCAGAAGCCGAAGATGACTGGGCAGTACCGATCAAGAAGTCAAAGAAGGATAAGAAGAAACGCAAGTCGACTATTCAGGCTGAAGACGAAGAGCAGCCGCCTCAAGTGATCGAGCCCGAATCGATTGAGATCGAGCCTCCGATTCAATCTGTAGAAGACACCGAGGAGCCTGTTCTAACACTGGGTGGGTTGTCTGAGCCACCAGTTGCCGAGGTCCCAGCACCAGAAGTTGAGGACGAATGGACGGTACCAACCAAGAAATCCAAGAAGGACAAGAAAAAGAACAAACCAGCTTCTGCCGGAACAAGCAGCTACGAGCCAACTCCACACGAATCTGTTGCCGAGGTTGTGGAGCCAGGTCTAGCAGATGAAGCTATTCGATCAGAGCACGTGGAAACTGATCTTGCTGAAGCTGACGAAAGCATGACCGAGGCACCAACTGCGCCCGAGCAAGATGCTGAGGACTACTATCGAGGGTTTGAGCCGCGCACAGAGCGCATGTCGGCCGAGGAGCCTGCGAATATGGACGTCGATCGAGCTTTATATGTAGCGGAGCCTATGCTTGGGGAAGAACAACGTGAAGAACCACATTTTACGGACATTGATCGAATTGTGGGTCCGTCCGAACCAATCTTTGTGGAAGGACGTCACGAAGAGCCGGAGGAACAACATGAGGGGCCACAAGTCGTAGACATCACTTCGCCGGATCCAGAAGCCTTCTACAGGATGGAGCCACCTGTACCGGAGACGACCGAGCCAGTTCTAGAAATTGAGCCTGTCGATGAAAGATTGTCACGCAAGGGCAGCAAGAAGGTTAAGAAGGGCAAGAAAGGGAAGAAAGTCGTCGATGCCGAGGAGACAATTCAACCACCACCAGCATCGCAAATCGATGTTGAACAAGAAACCTCCTCACCTGCCAGGGTTCCACGCAAGGCTTCTCAAGAATGGGCTGCACAGGCAGTCGCGGCTGAGGGTCCTGAAGCAGCAGAGGATAGCGATGGGTCACAGGTTAGCGATACCACTAGGGAACGCCGAAGACGAAGGCGATCACCGCAAATGACGGCAGGTTGGGAACCAGACGATTTGCCGCGAGATCGTGCTTTGACGCCACCACCTGATCACGATGATATCATGGACACTGCTCTTGGCATTGCAGCTGGACTTGGACTTGGTGCGGCTGCTCAGCCGGTGCCAGAAGCAGGACGACAGGATCATGCAATACCTGCTCAAGAGCAATCTGGCTGGTCATTTGCCAATCTCGATCGCCCGGAAAGCTCGGTCCGTGACAGCGGTGTGCAGTTTCACGACACACCACATGTCGCGCAGAATGTCTACTCCAGGGATCGAGACAGTGGGTTCGAAGCTAGCCCACGCACAAGTCAACATGAAGGCAAGGAACCAGTGGATAGCGAGGGCCAGATTTTGAGACCAGCCCGTGACAGATCACCGACTAGCTCTTCTGAGAATCTCAGAGCAAACCCACTCGCTGAGCTTGCGCACCTAAGCACACCCGCTTCTACGGACAATCGCCGCGTCAGCCCGAGCACACGTATGGTTCGCGATAGCTACGGCAACCTCAGGGAGTCGACAACATCGCCATCTTCGATTCGTGCGCAGAAGGATTCATTTGGCAATCTTCGAGCCGCTGCTGGATCGCCGTTGTCACCTCGCCTGCGAAGAGTGTCGGGAGATCTTGCCTCGAACTTGCTCGATCGTGCACAATCACGAGGGATCGACCGAGAAGCATTCAGCCCGTCTCCACGGCAAAGCAGCGATCGGCCATTCACACCTCGTGCCAGCACTGACAGACCGTTCTCGCCACGAGCATCCAGTGCTCTCGGCACAATCGACGAGAACGGGCTTGCCCTTGGCGCAGCAGCATTGGGTGTGGCAGGTGGGGCGGCTCTGCTGTCACGTGAACGGGCTAGTGGATCGCGCAAAGGCTCGTTCCGCGACCTGCGCCAGAAGTCTACTTCTCCAACCTCGTCACAACAACGATCACCAGTTGCAGCGACCGATGTTGCTGGCGCCGAACGAAGCGCCTCAATGGCCGACTACTACGATGGCGTGGGCGGCGCGCCTCCTGCCTCGCCGCGCTCACCAAGTCGACCGCCTAGCCTGCGAAAGCGACAATCACTGAACCAGGTTCTTGACCTACAAACCCGCGTCGAGCAGCTCGCCGAGGAGAACAGGCATCTTGCCGAAGCCAGGTCGTTGGCAGAGCAACACATCGAGGAATTGCACCTCGAGCATACCAAGGCTGACTACGCCACTGAAGAGGCGCTGAAGACTGTCAATGAGCAGTTGAGGTTGCGCGATGAAGAGATCGCCCGGTTACGCGGTGAGATTGAAAACTTGGTCCGAGCAAGAGATGCACTGCGAGAAGAACATGAGGAGAGATACACCTTGTTGCTGAATGAGAAGGACAATGCACACTCACACCTCGATGACTCGGCTCGGGAGCTAGCCGATCTTCGCTCCAAGCACCATGAGATGTCTTCCGGTGTGGAAGGTGTCGTCGCTGCACAGGTCGCTGCTGCAATTGCAAGCAAAGACGGCGATTTGCAGAGATTGCGCCGCGACCTTGACGTGGCAAGAGCGAAGATACGGGAACTGCAATCCAAGATCCTTGCTCGAGGCGTCGATGAGGTTGTAGTTGTCAGAGACGAAGACTACTTCGACAACGCATGCCAGCAGCTCTGTCAGCATGTGCAACAGTGGGTCTTGCGATTCAGCAAGTTCTCTGATACCAGAGTATGTCGCAGCACAAACGAGGTCCGCGACGAAAAGATAGTCGACCGCTTCGACAACGCCATCCTCGATGGAAGTGACGTCGACCTCTACCTCGCCGACCGCGTCAAACGGCGAGACGTCTTCATGTCCGTCGTCATGACCATGGTCTGGGAATTCATCTTCACGCGCTACCTGTTCGGCATGGACCGCGACCAACGACAGAAGCTGAAGCAACTAGAGAAGAACCTCGCTGAGGTTGGGCCCGCGTCTGCAGTCCAGCAATGGCGCGCCTTGACCTTGACATTGCTTGCTAAGCGCCAGCAATTCAAGACGCAGAAAGAAAATGATACCGAGGCTGTCGCGACCGAGATCTTACAGACGCTCAGTAAGTTCCTGCCACCACCGCAGAATCTCGAGGGCCAGATCTTCGAGTCATTGCGAAATGTCATGAGGGCGGCTGTCAAGCTCTCGATCGAGATGAGGACGCAGAGGGCCGAGTACATCATGCTTCCCCCTCTACAGCCAGAGTACGACACGAATGGGGATTTGGCACGGAAGGTCTACTTCAATGCTAGTCTCATGAATGAACGGAGTGGAGAGACACAATCCAACGAGGAATTGGAACAGAGCCAGGCCGTGGTGAGGATGGTCTTATTCCCCCTCGTGGTCAAAAAGGGAGGCGACAGCGGAGGTGGCGACGAAGAAATCGTCGTCTGTCCGGCGCAAGTGCTCGTCGCGAGAGCCGATAAGGGCAAGAAGCCAAGACGCAGTGGAAGTGGGCGGGAAAGTGAGAGGGACAGGGAGAGAGCGCAGTCGAGGATGAGCCAGGGTGCTGGAATGGCGAGTACGCATTCTTTGTGCGTCGTGTCGCCTGGGGAAGGAAACGTTATTTAAGTGATTTCGGGCTTTAGAATAGCGGGTGCATTTAAGCGAACGTTGGCGCTGGTATATACGGAGTTGCTGCGGTTGAGCATCATATGGCGGGAAGATGGTGCCGGTTGTACTTTGCTTTCACGATATATTTCACGACGTTACGACCTTTTAGTACTGGATGGGAGAAAGGACAGGAAAACGGGCTACGGTGTACATACAGAAGGCTACTAGTATACCTTTACATAAGGCCAAGTCTTCTCGAGAATGAATGAATGAATGATCTTTCATGACATTGCCTCCCTCATTTGCGAAATCGTCGAGTAGCCCGGCTGTTCACATGAATCGTGTTATACGTACATACAGAAGTGCATACTTGACAAAAGGTGAGTGACCTAGATTAGGTCACATGTTGTGTTTTCTGCTAAACAACTCCTCTAGCGCCTGCGGACGTGGAACGACCGAGCAACTGCGAGCTATCTTCTAGCCCCACTACCTCTCGGTATAACGAGGCTATTCCTTTTTAGAGCCGTTATAGGACGGGAACCTAAAACGTATATATAGATCTAATCTTCTAATTTATAAGAATGGTCCTCACCGGAATTGAATACAAGCCTCGTGTTCTGATATCGACGTCTCGCTCTAGACATTACAGAAGTGCATACTTAATAAAAGGTGAGTGATCTAGATCAGGTCACATTTTGTGTTTTCTGCCTTATGGCTCCTCTTACATACTAAGGAAGTATTCTCGTAGCGGTTTCTGCCTGTTTTCTCGGCATGCGTCTTAGCACGCGTCCTCCAGTCGCATGTGCGTTGTGTGAGACATCCGCAGAGGCTGGTGGTTAGAAGTCCTTGGACCATGATTCTAAGTAGAGTCCGCAGAGCGTGGACAAGCCGTTCTCCTTCACGGTGTCGAAGGGGGGGTCCTCTGGAAGTCGTTGGCCAAACCGGTGAGCGAGCTCACCTTTGGCGCTGTAGCTGGGCGGTCAGGTTCGGTACTCATGTTGGAGGAGTGTTGTGGAGTGACCTGTAAATTTCCTGTTTGCTCTGTCGCGAGTTGGCATCAAGAAACCGCGGTAGCTAACCCCATTCCTACCACTAGTCCCAACCCTGTTCCTGTCTTTGTCTTCATGAAAGCGATAATATCATCCGTGCTCGAAAAATCGTCTGTCTTCAAGATGTCAACCGTCCAAACCTTGCACGTTGCGCAACCAGACGCAGATAGTTGTCTGGAGTACTCTTTCGATGGGCGCACGAGCAGCGATATTTTGATGTGGAGACACAGGTCAGGGAAATTATAGGTTTCTTCTTCAAGCATGCTCGAGCTCAACGTCATGGATCCCCGTTTTTCGAATTCTGCAGTTTGGGTCTCCGTGTCCTTGTTTCTCGGCTCTCGCGCCAACCAGTCGTTGCACCACTCCGCATCGTAGCGCTTGGATGAACGTACTGCCGGATTGGCTGTCGCCTCTCGAATACTTCCCATGGTGTCGGTCAATTTGCTATTCCCTACTTGGATGGTCGGACGCCATTCGGAATCAAAACCCAACTTGATCCACCGGACTAGATGCCGTTGACTGCCAAGTGGATCGGCAACGGGGCTATAAATCAGACCTGCCGTTCCCCACTCGTCCACAGGTAGCCGGACGATAGTGGGCTCGCTATCCTCGCGACCCATGCATCCGTCGCGACGGGAGCATATTCTGACCTGGTTGTGGGTTTTCTTCCTGTAGCCTGGTAATTGCAGACTACGTATCCAGAAGCCTTTGATGAACTTCATTGCAGGCGATCGAACTAGGTGAGGAACATACAGCTTTCGGCGTTGAATTGCCCGGGAATTTGCTATCGTTCGACCTGAGACACGAAAGACAGACGACTCAGAGGGATGCAGGCGGCCGTACTCCCCATCTGTTTCGAGCTGCGCCAGCAGTATAGCATACTGTGTTTCGTCGTCCGCAGGCCTGCAGTCCAGAATGCACAAGAAAGACCCCAAAGTGTATGGAATTGTGAGCACATCAAGCTCTATGCCATCGGCTACCACTGAAAGACTCCGACTTAGTGACCCCGTGGTCCTCGCACAGCGCTTGGACGCATAGGCAGCGGGACTACTCGGCAGTAAACCAGAAAGTGACGTTGCATGCGACTCCAGTGGTTTGTTCCAAACAAGGGAAGTTACGTCGCCTGTCCGTCGGAGGACCTCTTCCAGGAACATCTGAAATGCTTTCTCACCTGACCCATACAAGGTTGGCATGCTCAGAGCGAACAGACCCAACAAACTGTATGCTTCGTCTTCGACTCGAGAGGCCTTCCTCCTTGCAGCCCATGATAACCGCACCGCCACAGTACATGCGGTTGTTGGATCAGCACGGCATCGAAGCACCTCGACACCAATCCATGTGATCGTGGCAATCTGCTCACACAATCTGTTCTTCGATCCAAAGAATTTCCAATTCTGGTCGTAGAATTCGACGCGGCGCGGGGCTATCAATTCTTGCAAAGTCCAGCACCGTGTAAACCATGAACTATTGGCAAGCTCGTCGTGCCCGTGTACGTAGTCGAACAGATACGCGACGCAGAGTGACGCCTTTTGGTACCATTTGTACATGGCATTGATGGCCTCGTTGAGCTCAGTAAAATTGCGTTTGTCGATGCAACACGTATCAAGCCAAACCCAGTTGTAGTTGGCTTCCAGCGCGATACGACACGATTCCTTGATTTTGTGGTAGCCGTGCCTGCGAGAGAAGGTGTTGTGTTCGAAGTCTTGATATGTCACTTCGTCTTCTCTCCATCGGTGAGACACAATTACGTAGGGAGGGATATCCTCGTCTGTAAACTCCCTCATGTAAAGGTATCTGGCATGTAAGAGTCGCATGGCAGCTGCGATTATGCCTTGTCAGAGGTACCCAGGTAGTGGTTTGGAATGAATGGGAAAGATGCACCTCGAACAGGAAGGTGCCAGGTCTTGTAACGTTGTTCTGGAGATGAGTAACTGATTGGCTAGCGAAGTACTATATGGTGGTAAGTTGAGACGCCATCAACGTGGAGGACCATGACTAGAAATGCGATGATGTCGGTTGAGGCTGAGAGGTGATAATCATCTAACGTTGGACTTTTTGTATCGACTTTGCGGCTGTACGCGAGCTCATGTTGAGTCTTTGCCCTTTGGTATGCATCTGTGTTGGATGATTGGCCACCCAATACTTGACACTTCAAAAGGGCTTTGCATCAGTGCGGTTTCATTGGCAGAATTGTGCCTCTTAAGTCATGGTGCAGCCGGTTCATCTAATTGTGCAGCCTAGATGTCGGACGCAGGTGCGGGGAGGGCAGGGTTGCGTAGTGCCCGCTCCACGACGGAGTGACTGGTTGAATGGATTGGTACCTCCAGTCTTGCGGCATCTCCTTTCCATTACTGCTTCTCCTCGTCGTCGCCCGTGCGTTGTCACAAGCCCCGTCGCCATACGACTTGAATTGCTTGATTAGTCGCTTGATACATCAGCAGCGCGCGAACGTCGATTCTACGAGCTCCGTGTGCTTGTGATGCTGGGCCAAGTTCTGCAAGATCGCAATTACAACCAGGTACTGACAAGAGATCACCCGCAGTGAACCTCTGATCATGGCTCTGCTTTGCTTGTCGTGGCGTCGAGCTCCCGCCACTCGCAGAACGCAGGGGAGATAGAAACGGCACGCCACTTAAATTTGAGCTGTCAACACATCTGAGACGAAAGACGTAATTCCAGCGACTTACCCGTCTACCTCAGGTGGAAGGGCACCAGGTATTTCGAGTCCTTGGACATCTCAGAAACATCGACCCTGATCGAAGATGCCAGACGGGTAGATCGAGGTAGCCACAACCGAAATTTCTCCAATAGTGAGCTGAACAGCCTGTGTGGAACAGCGTGTTTGTCTCATCGAGGGTTCTGACATGTGTCAAGGCTCCTTCTGTGGCCATATCATGCTCCAGTCATCAAGCGCGGCTCGAAGCTGATGGCCCGAGAGAGAGGAACGACTGAGCTGTTCCAAGGTACAAGGGTATGTTTGCCTATATCGAAGTTATCTTGTCATCGGAATTCAGGGTTCTGTTCATATCTCGCAGACTGTCGGAGGGGGAGCCTGTTCGTCTATTCAGATGTGTCATTGGAAGGACTTCGACAAAGAGGTAGGAGAGCCATCATCCTTCATGACCGTGAGGTATCACAGGAGCGAGTCGAAATGTTGCGTGTGCGTTGACGGCGATTACGTTCTTCGAATAAGGGATGATGCAGAAGCCTAACTTTCTTAGTCTGGTCGTGAATATGCATCCTTGATTCCATTGTCGACGTTGCGGCAAGTCGTGCAAGGCCATACTTCCGAGCACTGGTCATGTCTGTGTCATGGTTTTCGCTGAGTTGTGAAGCAATCAGTGACCTTCAGATGATCTCGGGCACAAGATGAGCAGCGTGACTGCTGCTTTAGGCCATCGTGAGGTCTCATAACCGTCTCCAGGAATGCTCGAAGTGGTAGCTGATGATCCATTCCTAGACAAGTAGCGTTCTCGCAGCCGTCCTAGCTTTCAGAAGCTTGGAAGCCTGACATATTTGTGGATGAGGTGTTGACGTACCTTTGAGAAAGGACGCTGAACTTGCACCTTGGATCCCAAACGTAAAAGTGGGCTCGTGGCGCTAGTTTCGGCAGGCCCCACCAACGCTGCGTCGTAACCAACCGAGTCGACAGACATGGAAGCGGCGACAGCAGCAACATCGAGGCGCTGCTGCACTGTTATGACGATGGTACTGCCGGCCATGCTTTCGATATGGTGGACGAATCCCCGTAATCGGCTGACCAGGCATGCAGTGGTTTCTATTAAGCTCGTACCTGCCTCGCGCAGTATGAAGAACATACAAGCGAATATCGTCCGTCTAGGTGGCACACTCGTCATCTTTCTGAGTGAGTTTAGTGATGCACAACATGCACCCTCACACATTCAGGTATCGGCAAGGTAGAGGTGAGGATTATGCTGAGCTTGAGGGTGAGGGGTGTTAGGAGAGCGTATATGCTTAAGAAGGCGTGGCATGAAGGAGGAGGGGCGAGAAACGATGGAGAAGGTCCTTTCTGATGGATGCAAACGGGGCTTTGGCTCCTTTTCGGAAGCCGTGGAGGATCTGGGGGTATTGCCAGCCTTGCTTATTGGGTTGCACAGCCGACGTCGGCATCTCTGCAAGTACTATGAGTCTATATCGTGGTCGCAACATTCATGCTGTTCTATGAAGCGTCGTATTTGCCGCAGGCTCAAACTTCTCGGACCGCGTATCCAGCGCAACGGTCTGCCCCGACTATGGCCCCCCCCTTCACCGCGCAGCCTTCGCAACTCTCGCAACATCAGGCACATCACAGATCTTCCAAGCCATAGCCTCAACCTCCTCAGCACGTTCTTTGCCCAACACAGGTTCTGCCTGCGACTGGAACTTTTCTCGTAGTTCCTCGTTTGTCATTGGTCGGTCAAGACTCCCAACCGCATGCTCGACGTGCTTCTCGATCTTGGCGCCGTCTTGCATTGTGAGGACTATGACTGCTTCGTCGCTGCGCATGTTATCTTCCACTTCTGCGACGACTTTCTCTCGGATCTGGAGTACGTCAGAGCTGTTGACGATGTGGTCTTCGTATTCAGCCGGAGTTGCTGAGCCTAGGACTAGACCGATGGCTGCGCCGTGGTACACGCTAAACTTCGCTTCGAGGCCGTCCTTGGGTGTTTTCTTGCCTGTGAGGTCGAGGACGAGCGGGTGGACCCGGAGATGGACCGACTGGATCTTGGCTAGATTGTTGAGGTCCTTTAGCTTCTGCTCATTGTGCAGTTGAATGCATGCGTCAATTGTGGGATGGATGACGATGCCGCATGGAAATGGCTTGAAGGTGTTCTTCTCAATCTCCCAAAGCCCTCTTTCCTCTCTTTGGGAGTCCGCTTTGTCTTGCTCCGCGAGCTTCTTGAGCTGGTTGGTCTGTTCATCCAGCATGTTCGAACCATTGCCGAGCACTTCGACCCAACCTCGCCGACCCCCGAGAGCGTCGGACGCAGCAGTGAAACCACCACGAGCTAGCATAACTGATTGGATGCCGTTCTGGGCTGCCAGGCCAACATGTAGTGCCTTTGTGTCGGTACCGAAGTGCACGCGCACACCGACGGGTTGTGTGGATGATATGCCTATCGCATTGGCCGTCTGTTCAGGCGTCAGGTGGAGTAGGTTGCTCAATGCCGCCGCCACAGCCATGGGTGACACGGTCCCGGTGATATGCCATCCCTCATCGTAGTGCTTGGGAGATACTGCATTCCCTATTCGCAGACCAACCTCGATGCCAGCAACCAGAGCGGTGAGGAAGTCCTTGCCAGACACGACTCGGCCATCCGCTAGCTTCAGATGCTCGGCAACAGCGAGTAGACCTACCACCACGGCGCCGGCAGGATGTATGACTGTATGCAGATGTGTGTCATCGTAGTCATGCACATGAGAAGCGATGCCGTTGATCAGTGCTGCATTCTGTAGGTCGCAGAAGACTGCCGAGCCAGTGAGTGTAGCGTGGCCAATGACTGTACATTGCCGGCTATCGAACAGTGATTGAAGAGCTTTGATCGTTCGTTGAGTCGTCTGGTGGTTTGAGCCGCCGAGTATACTACCTAGGGAGTTCTGGAAGGAGCGAACGGCTGCATCGACGACTGGTTGGGCTAGGGAGGAATACTCGAGGGCTGACACCCAATCGGCGAGCTGCTTAGTAGCCATGCTCTGATAGTGCGTGTTGATGGTAACTTGGACAGCATTGTGAGTTATCGTATGTCCTTCATGACATGTACTGAAGTTTCACCCCAGTCGACCATTGAGGCCCTCGGATGTCAGCTGTACATAACGTAGCGTGTCGTACTTGCATCGGTCGCAAATTGGAGAGGTGCCAAGTTCTCCGCACCGCCTCGACAGTGAACCAATCGTGCCACTGTATTCCATTCCCAAGCCTGCAGATTGTCTGTAAGGCTGCTGCCTTTGGCTGACGAGCCCGAGTCGACAGAGTAAGCGCCCGCTCGTGTGTCGCAACGTGGCATACGCATGAGTCGGCTATGCATGGCATTCGTGTGGACAGAAGTGCATTGCCGTAAGGAACACGTGGCTTAGCCCATCAGGACTGCGAAGCACAGCCGTCCTGCGTGTCACTGACCACTGCCACTCTCAGCCTGATGTACACAAAATCACAGAGATGCTTTCCTAGGAGGTCTGAGTTATCTTGACTGACATGTTTGCGGCTTGCGAAGGGACACCCTCGACTGACGTTGTAAGATGTGACCGACTCCCCGCAGATTGTCGTGTCTACACCAGCTACCGATCAACGAACGATTAGCCGCAAAAGAGCTCTCATGCAGCGCCTGCCACCTGCCGCTACCGAAGAAGAGTCACCTCCAAGAGAATATGAACTCGATGGAGGTACGCCTTGGCCTCCAAAGCTGCCGCTACAAGAGCTAGGTGAGATACGTGGCCATATCTACGGAGATACTTCTGTAGCCACTCGAAGGGTGCTTGTGCAGGGCGATAATGCCACTGTCAATTACTACAACAACGTCATAGACACAGAGGATGACTATGCGACGTACCAATGCCTGTTGCATTCCCTCGCATTCGAGCGAATGGGCGAGCGTGAACGCAACATCACCAAAGCCCTATCCGAGACTTGCGACTGGATATTTCATCACAGGAGATTTGGTGTGTGGGCTGATCCCCGGAATATTCCCAGTCATGATAGCTTCCTTTGGGTCAAAGGTAAGCCAGGTACAGGAAAGTCGACCATGATGAAAAGGTTGTTATCATGGGCAGGAAGTGACTGGTCCAATGATATCAATCTCTATTATTTCTTCAACGCACGCTCTGCTGAGCAGCTAGAAAAGTCAAGCATAGGCATGTATCGCTCGTTAGTGCACCAGTTGCTTTCGACCCAGCGAGACATCCGGCCTTGCTTTCTCGCCAACTTTGCTTCGAAAGCGACAAGTGGGAAAGTGGATAAATGGCAAGTGGTAGAGTTGCAGAACTTTCTGATTGACCTCGTCGGCTCAGGTACTCTTCCACCTGTGAACCTTTTCATAGATGCGCTGGACGAAGGAGATGTGCATGACATTCGGCAGTTGGTTATCTTCCTACAGAAAACTGCGCGGCACGCCACCAAAAGACGGACACCACTCCGGATATGTCTTTCGAGTCGACACTACCCAAGCATTAGCATCCCTGAGACTGGTCACATCGTCCTAGAAAATGAGCCAGCACATTACGCAGACATGGAAAAGTTTATCCAGACTCACCTTCTGGATGCGCATGCTCAAGAGATGGATGAGGTTCGTATGAATCTGTTGCACAAGTCAGCAGGTATCTTTCTTTGGGTGGTACTTGTTGTGCCGGGGCTCAACGACCTGATTGATAATGGCGAGAGGCTGGACGTCGTCTTGGCAGAGCTGGATCGAACACCCGGAGACCTGGATGCGCTCTTCAGCGACATTCTCCGCAGAAGCGACAAGGACAAAGCTAAATGCATCTTACTCTTTCAATGGGTCCTGCATTCGATGCGACCACTAACAGCAGAAGAACTCTATGCTGCTCTAGAGGGGACAACCGCAACGTCAGGTATTCTCAATACGACGGACGTGGACGTTGTTCGCATGAACAGACGCATCCTACATTGCTCACGTGGTCTGATTGAGATCACCGGCGCCAAGCAGCCGGAATTTGACGACGAGATTCTTTCGTCGACTAGCAGCCTTTCGGCGAAAGCAGACAACGGAGACGATGACGACAAGCCAGTTGTACAGTTCATCCATGAGACTGTGCGAAGCTTTTTACTCCGAAACAACGTTGCTGTTTCCACGCTCTCCGTTCAGTCCGCGAAGTTCGACGGCACCGAACTCCAGGCCGCGTGCAGCCACGCAGTGATCGCTGAGAGCTGTCTACTATACATACGGGAACTAAGCGAAGCGGGCGCCTTTTGTGACGAAAGTGATGGAATCAGGAGCATACAACTACTTGGGGGTTGTCCATTGGCCGAGTACGCAGCAAGCTTCTGGTGGAACCATGCACATGAGACTGAAAGTGCGAGCACCAACTATATGGCACAGGCAGCCTTTCAAATTTTAACCTGCAGTGACGCAAGACTAGTCGATTGGCTATACGAGGGTATCGGGTTTTGTTCGAGGTCGATGCCTAGTCTGACGCCGCCACTCGTCTATGCAAGTCATATTGGATTTCCCGAGCTTGTCTCGGCCATACTACTGTCAGGAGCAGATATCAATGCAAGCGGCCGAGAAAACGGAACTCCATTAGTCACAGCAATCGAGAGAGGACACAAGAGAATTGTCCACATGTTGATCAAAGCTGGTGCAGATATCAATGCACGCGGTGAGTACAGCGAGACTCCGTTAGTCACAGCAATCAAAAATTAAACCGAGAAGACTGCTTGCATGCTTATTAAAGCTGGTGCTTCCGTCAACGAGTGGAGCAGGTCTTGTACGCCGTTGTCTATGGCAGCAAAGTCCCGCCAAGGGAGAATGGTAAAGTTGTTGCTAGACAAGCATGCCAACCCCAATGTCGGGCAACCACTGTTGGGCGACACAGGCGATCCAAGCATACTGAGGATGATGCTTGATGCAGGCGCTGATGTTGATGCCCCTAATGAAATGGGCAATACCGCGCTTAGCATCGCAGCAGATTCAGGTCATCTCACGAGCGTGCAGTTATTGCTCGACCGAGGTGCCCTGTGTCGATGCTGTAAAAGTGAGCGGTTATGATGGCTTGAGCAGCGCTCCACTTGCCTTAGCATCGTCGAAAGGTCACGTAGAAATCGTGCAGACATTGATTGGTGCGGGAGCCAACGTCAATGAGGAAAATACAGACGGGAACACCGCGTTGCATGAGGCCTCGTATTTCGGTCACCATAAGGTAGTACAGATGTTAATCCATGCTGGAGCTGATGTCAATTTTTGCAACGCGTACGGGCAAAGTGCTTTGTGGATAACATCGGAGCGGGGCGATCACAAAACAGCACAGATCCTCATTGATGCGGGAGCGGACATCAACTCACAGGACAACACTGGGATTCTCAGATGCTCCATCGATTCGGATGAATTATCCTGTTGCCTTCAACGTGTAGCACTCAGCCGTGGGCTACGGCAGACTTGCGTCGGCGAAAAGGACTTTGATGACGTGGTGGAAAGCTACGAGGCGTCGCGGAAGCTGTGGGATACGGGTCGCGAGAGCCGCCTTTGGTGGTCCAAAATCAAGTCAACGGCGAAACTGATCCTCGATCTCTTCAAGATAGACCCTAAGAAAGGTCTCTTATACTAGTTGACGAAATCCATCACGGTCTGGAAGTGTATGAAGCGATGAAGCCCCAGCTACAAGAAGTTGACCATCTCGGTCACGGACTGCTGCGATGTCAGCATAAGACTCACATTTGCATCGTTGTCGGGTTTCATCTTGATCGTTGTTAGCTGTGAGGGAGGGGCTGGCTAGCAAGCTAAGCTCTGGCACAGGCCCATTGGTCCCACGCATGTTGGAGAACTGGCGACATGAGAGAAGGGAGTACAGAGCTGAAAGGTGAAACAGAGCAGGCATCATTGAGATCAGCTACGACTTGTCTGCAACTTCAAAATCATTCCTACCCAGCGTTGTATTCTGTCGTAGCTTTTTCTGTCAAGATAAATGAGGACACCTCGCGAAACCTGCATCACCTGAATCCCGCCAAGCGCGCACCATCTACACCCTTCAGATAATCACAGTCAGTACCTATTTCAACTCAAAGCAGAGCCTCCGAGCAATTTCGCAAGCACCACCATCAACTCGCTTCAACTGACTCCAAGTACTCAGTCCCAGTCATCTCAAGCCGCCAACACAACATACAAATCAAGTTCACTCACCCTCTTAACGCTAAAGACCTCATATCTAATCGCAGAAATATCAACAGACGAGACCGTTTTGCAGCCAACACCAAGCACAATATGCATCTTGCTCGACATATTAGGAGCCTTCAAATGTGGACAGGAACCGCCGCGAGAATCTGAACGTAGTGTTTCGAAATATGTTCGAATGATACTTAGTCTCCCACTTAAGCTCGTATTGCTCCTCGAAGCGAGGAAAGACTCGCTTGGCAACGCTGAGTGCCATCCAGCGTTGGCCAGCTGCGCAGCACCACATCACAGCGCTGCGCAGCCAGTTGCTGCGCAGCAAGTGGGTACCTAAATGCTTTCCCTCTTTCGGTAAAAAGTGGGCCACGTAGAAGGGGGGTAGGAGGCTAAAGTCCGCTACTAGAACACTATACTATATCAGTACAACACTAGGCCTAATATAGCTACTTAGTCATCTTCGCAGCAGCTTCGCAGCACAGCACAGCGCTGCGCAGCTGGCCAGCGCTGGTGCCATCGCGAAGTGTGAAGTACGAAATGTGTCTGCTCCGCCCTGAGCATTGAAGGGACGGCAGCGGTCAACGCTCACGAGAGAAGCCATAGATAACAGAGCAAAGATGAGTGGTCATTGAATATGTAGCTACGCTACAAGATTTACGCGCCTATGTGCCAGTGTAGACAGGAGACGCAACTGTGATTCCAGCGCGAGTTATGCAAACACCGCATCATGTCCGAACGCTGCTTTACTTAACCATCAACCAACCCATCCGGTCCTATATGATCCGGCGGTATCGCGCCCGGCTTCCCCTCCCCATCTTCGCAGTTTTCCTCAAATCTGCTGAGCGCAATGTGCTGCGTGACGGTATCGTTCCACGCAAATTCTAGAGCATAGCCACCTGGCTGGTATGCTTCCCAGCCCTGTTGGGGTAGTCCATTGATTGGGTCTTTCATGAAAGCTAACCAGAGGTCTTGCATTCGGTGCGACACCTCGTACTCGAAGGGAGTGCTTGAGGAAGCATTGTATGTGAAATTGACGATCGGGTGTGTTCCGAATATCATTGGGAGCTCAGCTGAATGGTATGCACCTTCCCAGTTTCGGGGCGAGATGTTGGAGAAGTTGCCTGTGTAATAATATCTGTAGGTTGGAGCATCTACTTCATGGCGGTATCTGTGGAGCGTTAGCGATCCGAAGCATTGAAGAAGTAAGGCCGGCGCAGGATGGCCGGTGGTGATGGCAGCAGAGTCCGTTGCGTGGCATTGGTAGACAACGTCGGTCGTTCTTGGGAAAGCAGCTCCTGACGAGTGTTCAAACTTACTGAGAAAGTGATTGAGCCCAGCAAGCACGTTGGACAGTGTTTATGTTAGCAGCTGTCTCATTGTATGTTGTGCCGTTGTTTATCCAGTCCGTTAATGATGAACCCTCATTGTTGTTCGTGCCGTGAATGGCGGGCTGAGAGAAGTCAGTAGGTACTAATACATTTATCGAACGGCCTGCTAACTCACCACTTTCGAAAAATTTCCAGCCAGAGTTCTCTCGGTGTAGTTGGCAAATCTAGTAAGGTTGTCGGTAACGGGGGTGAACCTGATTGATGGGGTTTCTGAAGAGTCCTGATACTCCTTCAAGAAGGCCTCGATCTCCTCCGAGCTGACATTCTTCATGCACATCAATTCGTCGCTAGAAGACAAGTTGCCGCAACCAAGATTTTCGGCAACGAAGGTAAAGTTCGATCCTGTGGGCCCTAAGCCAGACCCATAGTTAAGGGAATTTGATGAGTCTAGAATGATGCCACTGATGATCGGATCTTCGGGATAAGCATAGTTGTAGTAGTCAACAGACCCTGCGCCCGCCGATTGACCCCACATTGTGATCCGAGAGACGTCACCGCCAAACTCTGCGATGTTTGAGCGGACCCATTCCATGGCAACTCGCTGATCGAGGAGCCCGAGATTGACTGTCTCGTTCAAACCACTGGCTTGAGGGTTACCGAAGATATTTAGGCGGTAACTGAAGTCTGTATTAGCGTATGAGTTCAAGCTGTCAACGAAAGTTAAGCCTACTTCACCTGCACCACAATGTGCGCCTTCGATCTTTGCACCCACGAACTTGGTATCTGGTACGCAATCTCGGCGCCGCCAGTGACTTGACCGCCCCCGTATAACCAAACAATGACCGGCAGGTGCTCGTTGGTCATTTCAGAAGAGCCGTAAGGTGCCCAGATGCTCAAAGTCAAGCAATCTTCTGAAGTAGGTCCAGAGATTAGGAACTCTCGGGCATCGATCGTATATACCGATTGTTCCGATGTCTCGTATTGAGGACATGAAGGACTGAATGCCGTCGCATCGATGGAACCCTCGACAGGTGCTTTGGCGATCGGTCGCTCCCACCGAAGATCGCGGACAGGTGGCTCAGCAAAAGGGATCCCCAGGAACTGGGCCACATCAGGATGGGTACCATTAATGATTCCTTGCACCTCGCCAATTGTGGTGTTGACCGAAAGCGAGGATATCGCTGTACAGCATCTTGACACCCACAACAGGTTTAGTAAAGTGAATGATAGCTTCATCTTGAAAGCAACGGACAACGTAAGTATTAACTGATTGAGATTTCGTGCATTGAACTGGCTGTCACAATCTGCCTACCCGCATCTTTAAGTAGTCAGTTCACCTAGCAATACCGAGGTGGGATTCGGCGCAACCGTGCAGAGCAACCAAGAACGCTCACGTCATAGTCAATAGACAAGGATAGCTACGATGCTACTGTACCTGCAGACAGCGCCATGCCAAGCTCCCCGAAAACTTGAAGAAGCTTCGAAGCTCGCTTGCGTTTGCTAATGTTCTTGGCAGCGCGGAGTCCATGAGATACCATGTACACGCTGTTGGGCAGTTGCGACCCGGTCGTTATATGTACGGATCTACTACCGTTACGGATCTTGCCACCTACACACCACTTACAGCATACACCGCTACACATACACTACAGCCTTACAACACCAACGGAGATCGTGTGCTTAAAGAGCTATCTAGGAAGCCGTTAATGATCTGGACGTAGCCTAGAATAAGCGCGCCACTACCAGTGAGGTATGAGGCTCCATGTCGGTTACCCTGCCAGGACATCGAAGTGGGTCAGCATGCTCCAAGCGAGTACCGAAGACTCCCGGTATTCGGCTCTCGTACATCGTTCCCCACAAAACATGATCGAACAACCCGCTTGGGGTCGACTCGTCCACACTTGGCATGGCTCCATACGGGCACACTTGCTCGAAACACGAAAGGTGGTGAATCATTAGATACTAGGTTGAGTTGTAAAAAGCTATTTCAGCATGCATTGGCTGACTGAGTCATCCAAGCAATTCAACACTCTAATATCAGTGCTGGGACTAGCGATGTATCGACATCCAAACGCGGAGTCGCCAAGATTTCGCGTGATACAAATAGCTGCTTACCACTTGAAAGTTGTCCAAGCTCGTCCTTACTCTAGTAAACTGGCAGAGGGATGGAATTCAGGTCTGGGAACCAAGTGTCAAGCGCGGCATCGTCGGGATAGATACAGGTCACCGAGGTGTTGTTGCCTGACCAGTGTGGCCGCAGAGGGAAAGCACAGATCTGCTGGCTGTCTCCTTCTTCGTCGCCTTCCGTTACGGTTCCGTTCAGGGTCTCTGGTTTGACATCGTCCTCGACCCACTGGATCAGAGTCTCAAGGGTTGTCAGAGGCCACGGCCCGTTAGGCTGAGTGTCACTGGGTCCGCAATGACCTGCGCCTGGTACCAAGAAGAGCCTATACCAATCATTGATCTTTGCCATAGACTCGTTGTAGGTCATGTTTGGGTACATGACCTGGCGGACACTGTCTTGGTAGATGACGGAAGATATGGTAGGAATGCTGAAGTCTGATTCTCCGTGGTACGAGAGAACTTTACCGCCGGCGTCGTGGAATTCCTCCAAATCCGGCCAGACAGTCTGCATAGTGCTGGAGTACTTTTGCAAACCCTCGAGAATCCACTCACGAAGCGTATCGGCGGTAACATTATCCAAGGATAGCGAGTCGCTGTCCACCTCGTCGAGAAACATGTTTACCCATGTCACACCAATGCCGCTAGCAGTGATATACCATTCGTCGGACGTGGAATTGTATGAAGTTTGAGCATCGCTGAAAGTCGCAGAGGGCTGGTATGACATGTAAATCTGACGTCCTTCGCTGTCGAACAATCCATCCACAATTGACTGGGCCACTGCCGCACCCTCAGCGGTAACGGTGCCGTTTTGAGCTGGTGTTGTGGCACCACCTCCTCCAATCTGACGCTTGCTGGGGGGTCCTCCCATGCCACCACCCATGCCGCCCGATGCAGCACAGTAGTAAGAATTGCCAATACTAGAGTTTGCGTTGAACTGCAGTCTGCAAAGGTCCGTTCTGCTCACAACACCGTCGGTTTTACCGTCAAGAGGATCACAGAATGCGATAGTGTCGTTTAGGATTCTTTCGAGCTCGCACGGGGGAGGGTAGTAGTTCATCTGTGTCTCAATAACTCCGGAGGAGAGGTGGTTGACTTGTTGGTAGGCTTGGCGAATGGCTGGCGCACCAATCACGGCCCCATCGAATTGTTTCCCATACCTCTGTACCTGACTCCAACCTTCACGACCTCCTTCTGAGCAGCCGAAGTAGTAGCTGTAGATGGAAGATGCATTGTAAAAGTTCTTGGCAAGTTGCTTCCCGACAATGGTCATTTCGTGGATGCCTTTGTATCCGAACGAATATAGAGCTTCGTAGTTGATGGTCCCGTTTGCGAGGAGCAAGACGTCGGTAATCTCGTTGTTGAAGCTTCCGAACCCACCATCGGTCAAGCCAGCAACCGCGCCATTGATAATACCTTGCGCCAGCGAGCTTGCTCCGCTGTTTATGGCCTCCCCACCGCCTCCTGTTGCAAGAAAACGATTTTGAAAGGACGACGGTTCTGGTAGATAATACCACAGGTTGTAAGTGTCGTTGGTACGTCCAGCATGGCTGTAGGATAACGTCACATTGCAGTAATTCAGTCCAGTAGCACTGACGAAGTTGTTTTGCCCATTAGCAGAAGCGTTGTAGACAGCGTTGGCGGTAACACTACTGACATCAAAAATTAAACCATTGAAGTCGTCTGCGGACGGTAAGTTGTCGGCGACATAAGAAACAGTACAAACGTCGGCTAAGCTTTGGGCCAAAGCCGAAGTTGCAAAAAGAAGGGCCCACAGTAGCTTAAAAGACGCCATGGCTTTTGAGGGAGTCAAGTGTTCTTGGACATTCTTTCCAGTCTTGCTGGTCAAGCAGTAGGTACTTAAGGAGCTTTCCAGAGCTTCATTTCGTGCTTGATGCTTGACATCGATGTCGCATAGCAAGCAGCGTACATGCTTACGCGTCGTTGACGACTTCGTACTTCCAGACACGCAACGTGGACAATTTTTTCGGTGGCCGGAACGCTTGAATCGTGTAAAGAAACGACGGAAGGTTCCAAAAGCGGCTGGTGCAAAATAAGACACGAGGCGTCGACGTGGTTAAGTTACATTTCCCAGTTGAAGGTTAAATTGAAGTCAAGCGAGGAAAACCTGGCAACCTTAGGCTACCAGGCGATACATGTTGTCTGCAGCTTTTGAATAACATTGAACACCAGACCCACTATTTCATAGTATTTTGTTGTTTACGAGGCGTACTATACTCCTACCGACGTAACCGCCAAGCCTGATAGAAGTTACCGCTGGCTCCGCTGTGTCTCGGCTCTTGTGCTGTCGTACCGCTCGTACATCTGTCCAGCTGGCCGCACCATGCACCATTTTTGGCAGATCCGTTCACCTAGGTTATCCAGGCGGAGCTCGTGGCAGCTTCATCACGCACCTCATCCACACTCCGCGCTGGACCTTGTCTAAGGCTAGAGGTGAAGTTCCGGCACGCAGGTATGCGGACAAACGATAGACTGCGTAGGCTGGTCATCAAGGTTTCCTACAGAATTGCCGAAAAGAGTCAGCAAATTTGTATTACCGGTGACGATGTCCCTGAAAACGAGCACCGTCACACTTCATTTTCTTCAGAACATGCTGGATTGTACCATGTCACTTGTCATCTTTACATTCGAAGCTAGAAACGTCCAACTAATATACAGAAACCTGGGGTCGAGATACGGGCCTGGCTTTGCGCGATCTGCGCCACTGCAGTCAGGCCGTGTCGAGCCTCACATCAGCTCTCCTGCATGGCGTTTTCTCCGACGAGGTATCAGACGACCAATGTCGTCGCTGGTTAAAATAGACCCAGATCAAGACTCCGTGTTCACATCTAAGCTTTCATTGTGCCTGCCACAATGCAATAACCTCATCAATAGCGCCCTCCCTCTGCTTCCTCACCATTTCCCTCTCTACATTCCCCAAACACTCAAAGAAACAGCCATAGTCCCGCATGACCATCTCACACCCCTCCCCCATCAACGTCTCAGCAACCTGCTGCCTATGCCATTCACTCCCATAGGCTACAACATACGCCACACATGCAATACCCGCCTCAATCGCAGACCGTGCGCCAGACCGTGAGTCCTCAAACGCGATACATTGATCCGCCGTCACCTCGTTCTTGGCCATCGCCCATTGGTAGATCGCAGGATCAGGCTTAGACTTCGGTGTAGGCATGGATGATTTCGCGCTGAAGACCTGGTCGGGCGCGAAGTACTGTGCTATATCGCATGCCTCCAGCGCCGCGCGAATCCGTCGGATCGGACTAGACGATACGACGGCCAGTCTATACCTCCCACCTGCCGAGAGACGCGCTAGGACACCCTGTATCCCCTCGCACGGCCGTGGGTTCTGATGCAATAAGTCAATGATTAGGTCCTCTTCGAATGTGGTGTATGCTTTTGTTTCATCCGCGGTGAGTGTGAAGTCGAGTTCTTTTTGGAGTTCGACGATCATTTGGCGGGCTGTGAGGCCGAAGTATTTTGCTATGAGTTGCTCGATGTTGTAGGTTGTATCGATGGATTTGTCTGCTAGGACGCGGTTGATAACGATGTCTGCTGCTTCGACCGCGATCATTTCAGTGTCGACTAAGGTATTGTCGCAATCGAAGAAGATTTGTTTGATGGGCGTGTTGAACTCGTTCGATGACGTGGGGGATGTCATGGTTTGTAGAGTCTCGCGTTGGAGGGTTGATTGCTCGTTTGGATTTGTTTCGTGGTTGAGGAACTTGGTTGCGGCTTTCATTTTACTAGATTACATGCGCATGGAGGTAGAACGTCCTATATGCCTATAAAAGAGTAACGCAAGACCTTGAAAACACGTAACAAAGCCTTGAAGAAAGGATATATGAATAATGGATGCAATACATAGAGAGTTAGATATGTTTACACATGCAAACAAAGGGCGTGAAGCTCAAAGAGGTGTCGTTGTCTTGATATCACAGAGCAAGTAAACACGCCATTTCGGCCGTTCAGCGGGAGATGTGTCCGGATAGAATTGACAGCTATCGCTTCAGACTTGATGCCTTGTAAGCTTTGGTGAGGTAGCCAGTTGCAGGTTGCGCTGTTACAGTCGGAGTCGACTGATTTCTAGAGTCTGCTTGGGCTTTCAATGTCTATAGCTTGGCCAACACCGCCGGCGCTCAGGTAATCTGCTCTTCTTAGCGATCGTGCAGAAGCAGGTCGTTATGCCGCAGCGTGCCTCGTGGGAAATTCTGATGCGAATTGGCGTGAAAGCAATGATCTCGCACGCACAAGACATGCCCACGCGAAGAGATAGCCGAACGGCCCCGGCTAATGCTTGAGCAATTGTCGCAATTGCGTTGAAAGCTCAAGGTTATCTGATAGATAGATGACCGGTGGTCCCCGTGAAACGTGGGAAACTCATTTTGTAGGATCCTCCCAGCCCATGAGCTCCGCGTATGGCTTGATGTCCTCAAGTTTGCCAGGAATAAAGGTGAGTGGTGTCTTTTCTGTGACCGGTTCTTGGGTGTAGACAAGCTTGCTCATAGTCTTCAGAGTGGTGGAATTGCTCTTTTGTGTTTTCAACCAGTCGTCGTAGATCTGTTCCCACCAGAGGTGGATTTCCCCGTCTCGACCTTTGTGCCCGCCTATACCGTCAGGACTGACTCGACGCTCCCAAGGCTTGTCGACAATGTAGTGGAGAATGACCATCAGGTCGCGATCCCAGATAAGAGGATGAACGTATGGGTGAGTCTTGATTGCATTGTACTTCCAAGAAATCGGCTTCCACTTGTTTCGGTAGAAGTCGGCCAGGAAGTCCTGGTCAGGGAATTGGTAGTCCTTGAGACGTTCCGTGTAATTGAAGAAGCCCATCATGCGAATCCAGAGTTCTTCGGTGGGGTAGAAGAGGAACAGACCACCATTCAGAAGTCCGTATGTCGGTCGGCTCAGGGTGTCTTCGGCGACTTGCTCAGGAGATGTCAATGGTGTATAAGGGCAATTGCCTTTCTGCCACGCAGCTGGAGCCCAAGACGCGCCATCAGGTGTGCAGATGCAGGCATGTGTTGAAGCTATCCAATCCCGTGGCATGTCGGTATCGAACACAGTGTCTGGGTTCTGGAAGCAAGCCATGTCGGCATCGAGGAAGCAAGCTCTGGTGAAGCCCTGCTTATAGACCTCGAACGCTCTGAGCTTAGTGAAGGTGTCTCTAAAGCGCTCGGCTACAGCAACGCCGGCCGTATTCTCTTGACCTTGTCTTGGCAAAAGAAGGCTAACATGGCTTGGAACGATTCGGCCGGTCCTGGCGGCTTCGCTTTGGAGGGCAGCAATTCCTTCTTCGCCCAGGCCATCCGTGTACTGGACAACGAAAGGATATTGAGAATTTTGCTGGTCTAATGAATGAGCGAGGACAATGACGCCTGGCAGATATGAGGGTTTTGTGACTAATGTGACCCAGCAGGTCGGCTCGTCCTGAGTTACGCTACCCATAATAGCAATGGGGTAACAAGCTGATCTACGGGTGAGTTTTGGTCCTGATAAGCGAAGGCTGATGTGTGGAACAATCTGGCGTGGACTAAGCGTGCAAAGAGCGATGGTGGAAGAGTTCAATGCATGAAAGCAACGGGAAGCGCACTGTTTGCTTACCTCAAACGGCGGGATGGCGACAAACAGCCCATGGTTCGAACAGGATATCGAAGGTTACCAAGATTGCATGCAGGTACCAGATTCACTACTTACTTGCAGATTGTGTCGTCATTAAACCTTCAGACTGGCTTCAGCTGCGGGTTTCCGCCTTCCCCTGACACTCTCACTGGTCTCTGTCCCTGCTTGCATGTCGGATTTATGATCCTCAGGAGATCTTCCACGTGCACCTGAAGATTCGATCCGACATGCGTTGAGAATGGTCAGGAACGTGCATCGCGCTGTGCAGATTTGCGGAGAAGAGTAACAACGCGACAGAAGTCGAGCAGAACCTCCCAACGGGCCCAACCGGGTCAGGTACATCCGAGAGGCCACTGTGGCATCAGCAATGGGATGACCTGTTAGCACTAATGGGTGACAACAAGTCTCGAGATTTGTAGGTATACTGAAATAGGACAATTAACGTAGCACCGCGCTTATGGTATCGATGCATGTGATTCGGTGGCTGTTAGCGAATGGTCCGGTTGCTGTGGTGGCTGCGCCCGACTCAATTTGTTGACATTAGACAGGGGTTGCGGGCACTAAGCAATCGATAAGGCCAATAAAGGACGACGGCTTCGCTCAAACAGTGCCCCAAAGAGCCCAGAGCGGCCGCTATACGGGACAAACACGGCAAACAGCACCCACTTACGATGCCTAAGTACTAGACGAGGTCTGATCCACTGGCTCTTTCCTCATCGACGACAATTAATTAGTTTGCTGTATCAGTACACTTGGTCCGCCTTTGTGATCGACTTCACCTCGATAACCCGTGTTCTTGGCGTGTTCTGAACACTTACCTGCCGCTCGCTGAACCACTCTTACCCGCTCAACGATTTTGGACTACAGACGATATCGGACTGGTTGATATGCGATGATGGTACTGCTTGAGAAGCAGTGGATCAACGTTCAGGAGAAGACTTTCAGGAAATGGTACGGGCCCGCAAGACAATTATGTTGCATCGATCGAGTGCTGACGGAATAGGCTGAACAACAAGATCAAGCCCCGCAATGTCGCTGTCAATGACCTTGCGATCGACCTTGCTGACGGTGTCAACCTCATCCACCTTCTCGAACTACTCAGCAATGAGTCCCTTGGCCGATACGCCGCAAAGCCGAAATTGCGAGTCCAGAAGTTCGAGAACGTCAACAAGTGCTTGGACTTTATAAAAAGCAGAAGCATACAGCTGACCAACATTGGCGCCGAGGATGTCGTGGATGGAAATAGGAAGATCATTCTCGGCCTGATTTGGACCCTCATCCTCAGGTTCACTATTTCAGACATCAATGAAGAGGGTCTATCTGCAAAAGAGGGCCTTCTCTTGTGGTGCCAGCGGAAAACAGCCTGTTACGAGGGTGTCGATGTCCGGGACTTCTCCAGCTCATGGAACGATGGCTTGGCCTTCTGCGCCTTGCTCGATATCCACAGGCCAGATTTGATAGACTTTGACACTCTAGACAGGTCAGACCATAAAGGCAACATGCAGATGGCTTTCGACATTGCTTCCAAGGAAATCGGCATACCAGATCTGCTGGATGTGGAAGATGTTGCTGATGTGCCAAAGCCCGACGAGCGGTCCCTAATGACGTATATCGCATACTGGTTCCATGCTTTCAGCGCCATGGAAAGAGTTGAAAATGCTGGGAGGAGAGTCGAGAAGTTTGTGTCAAACATGCAGGGCGCTTGGGACATGGAGTCAGCCTACGAGAAACGAATGCGGGCACTGCTCGAGCAGATACGCAACCAGCGGCAGACGTGGCGCGACTCGAGGTTCGAAGGCACCTACACCGACGCCAAGGCGCAGGCAACAGAGATGTCCAGGTTCAAACGAAGCAAGAAAAGAGATTGGGTAGGAGAAAAGTCGGAGATAGGAGCTCTACTGGGAAACATAAAGACGAAGTTGTCGACGTACAAACTGCGCCCATACCATCCACCACCAGAGCTGCGTTTCGAAGTGCTTGACGAGGAGTGGGCTGGTCTGACGCACGATGAGCAACAACGGAGCAGACTGATCAACGAGACAATCAGGGACATCAAGAATGCGTTGAGGAGAAGCTTTGCTGATAAGGCCAACGACTTTGCACTGACATTAAACACGCTGTCTCTCGCAATATCGGGTCTGGAAGGCGACATCGACGATCAGTTACAACATGCCCAGAAGTTAGCTAGCAACATTCCTGTCCTCGAACAATATCTGGAAGGCATAGAAGCCCTGGACCAGAAATGTCAAGAAGCAAACATCGATGAAAACGACTACACCACATACACATATGATGAGCTCGTCTATGAGTTGAGCCTTGTCAAGCACTCCACCTCGAAAAAGCTGACCTTTTTGGAGAATCAGATGGTTGCTAGAAACATGACCAATCTGACGCCTATACAGCTCGAAGAGTTTGAGTCGGTGTTCAGGCACTTCGACAAGGACGGAACGAACACTCTGCACGAGCTGGAGTTTAGTGCTGCACTTGCTAGTCTGGGTCTTGTCTATGATGAGCAAGAAATGCATGAGAAGTTTCTTGACATTTGTCATGCTGGCCTTGATCCTGCCACATCGCCAGTGTCGAGGAGGCAACGAGAGTCTCGTGGTGTCGGGTTCGAGCAGTTCATTCGATTCATGGTTGCAGTCACCGAGGACCAGAACAGTGCTGAGCAAGTGTTCGACTCGTTCCGTGAAGTCGCGGATGGCAAGCCATATGTTACAGAAATGGACCTGCGGCACTCTCTAATACCTGAAGAGCTTATTGACGACCTGCTGCAGAGCATGCCTGAGCATCGGGGACCAGACCTCGAGACTGACAGAGACGTGCCTAAATACGACTACATCACTTTCATGCAGGGCATGATGGGGGACAGTGAGAAGCAGTCGAACGGTGACCACAGGCCGAAGACTCCGGCAAGATGAAAATGTGGCTGGCGATGCACTTTCTGTTTTGAGCGAGTATTATTGCGTTTGGACTGGTGCTCTGTACAGATTGGGTAAATGGACATTATACAGGGTACGACAGCGCTTCCTTGTTGGATACAGCAGGTGTCACGACTTCATATATAGCGTTGATTAATCATACTTTTCGTTCTTCATCCATTGAGATCCCTGCTGATCCGGCTATTGTGCCTTCATGATTCCACCCCGGGTCCCGAGGTGTGAGCCGATTAGCCTCTCGGGGCTGCCCCTCGACCTCGGCAGTCCGCGGCTGATAGAGCAGTCCCAGTTCAAGCGTTCTTAGCGTTGCTGTTCTCGCTTCAGGTCCAAGCCAAATAAGTACAAGTATGCTTGCGAGTATGGGAGGGTATCAGGTGTTGCTCTTGATCAGAAGGTGCACTTACCTGCCAGACGCCCCTCCTTGAACCCGCGACACTTGAGCTGCAACTTCCGCGTAGAGAAGTAACATGGTCGCACCCACCAAGCAGTACCTTCCTACCAAGGACTACCACCTACCTAATATAGATCTACTGAGCTTGATATTTGGTGCGCACTAGTCCTCCTCGTTTTGCACGTGGTTGTGCGCTAACAAGGTAGACTCTCCTTTAGCTTGGGCGAACGAGGACACCGTCCTCCATGCAGAAGCAGCAGATCCAACCAACAAGCTCACCAAAGCCGAGGCCAGAACGCTCACCAAGCGTTTGGCGCACGTCTTCAGGAACAAGTTCGGTATAGGCTCGCATGGACCGAACAAGGATGTGGTCGTCTGCATATCCTCAGGCCAAATCATCCTCGCTTCCCTCTTCTACGGGGTGGTCGCAGCAGGAGGCATCTATTCTGCTGCTTCAAGCGCATTCCAGTCTGGAGAGCTTTCAAGACAGCTGAGACAGGGCAAGAGTGGCCTCTTACTGGCCAGCATAGACTGCAAAGACACGGCCATAAAAGCAGCACAAGAATGCAATATCCCCATGTCAAGGGTGCTTCTCTTCGACACCATGGGTCACAAGCGCATACTCGCGGACGTGGGAAGTAACACGAACTACCTCGACTCGAAAGCAGAGATGGACTGGCCGCGTATAACAGACCCGGAAGAACTCAAGAAGAGCAAAGCATGTCTACTGTACTCCTCTGGCACGACAGGCCCACCTAAGGGCGTGATAGTCTCCCACCTGAACATGGTCTCGGAAGCTATGCTTCCTCAGTTTGTGATAAGGGAGTACCTCGAGCGACAGGAGAAGAAAGATCCGTCCTTCAACTTTGAATATCGCACACTCGCGCATCTGCCGGCAGCTCACATAGCAGGTCTGCAAGGATACCTGATCAATCCAGCTATAGCTGGTGGACCAGTTTACTGGATGCCCAAGTTTGACTTTCCCATGTTTCTGAAGTACTGCAAGGAACTCAGAATAACATCCTTCTTCACGGTGCCACCAATTTATCTGCTAATCGCGAAGAGTCCGCTAGTGACTGATCAGTTCGCATCCATGCAGCATGCTATTTCTGGCGCTGCACCGATGGGTAGGGAACTTCAAACCGCCGCCCAGCAAAAGATGGGCTGCTACATATCACAGACGTGGGGTCTTTCTGAGACCACGGGATCTGTGACACTCATGCCGTGGGATCGGAACGACCTTTCAGGATCAGTCAGTCCTGTGATGCCTAATACTAGATTGCGAATTGTTGACGACGATGAGAACGATGTAGTCGAGGGACAAGAGGGTGAGCTAATCGTTCAAAGCCCGGTCGTATCGCAGGGTTATTTCGACAACGAGAAGGCCACGAAAGAGTCCTTCACCGCAGACGGCTTGTGGTTCAAGACTGGAGATATTGGTCTGGTACGCGATGGCATGTTCTATGTTGTTGACCGGAAAAAGGTATGCGCCTTTCCATATTATCGCGTGTACGTTGGCACTAACTCCGCTAGGAACTCATCAAGTACAAAGGTCTGCAAGTAGCGCCCGCCGAGCTTGAAGCACATCTCATAGCCCACGACAAGATCCTCGACGCAGCTGTGATTGGTGTCCCTGCGCCGGATGGCAGCGGCAACGAATTGCCTCGAGCGTACGTAGTGGCTAACAAGGACGCGATGGGTGAAGATGCTATCAAGAAGTACGTCAAGGATGCAATGGCATCGCATAAGCAGCTGAGGGGCGGCGTGATATATCTGGAAGCTATACCGAAGAGCCCGAGTGGGAAGATTTTAAGGAGGGAGCTTAGAGAGATGGCGAAGAAGGAAAATAGAGGACATGGTGCTAAGTTGTGAGACGATACTGTGTCTGCCCGGTGAGCTTTGATGGCAGCATTCATCTGCTTCTGTTCAAGCTATTGGTTATCTGCTTCTATAGTAGAGCTAGATATTGATAGAAACCTTGAAAATCAACTTTCGATCAAAGTTGGCTTCATATAGGAAACGGATGTGTGGTTAAGCCATCAATGTTGATTGAACAGAAAGGGTACGTACGATCGACCACATGCGAGCTCGCATAAAGGCACAATCACGGTGGTCATCACCTTTGACCTCATGCTGTCCGATGGTCTAAAAGCGCTGATAGAACACTAATTGAAGGGATCTCCAAAGGACTTTGGCAGGACATTTTTGTGCCTCGGCGCTTGATTTGGGTTGTGTTGCTGCTTTGGGAAAGGGAAGTAGCCTAGATGGGTTAAGGCAGGTTAAGTCACTTGGCGCTTGGTTTTGGTAGAATCTCTGTTCAGAATAATGTCTCACTTGACGCAGTAAGTCTCCTTACTGTAGAAAAGTAAGACAGATCATGTTTGAGCGGCGAGATGTTCTTCACATCCGGTGAATATCCAGGCGTATTGAATGTAGCGTTTGTTGTACGATTTCTCCTGCTGCCCGTTGTCATTGTCTCCGCTGGTCGACCAGCTTTGTCTCTAACGAAATAGCGCTGTTGTGTCAGTAGATCTTGCCTCCTGCGCTCTTCGCGTTATTCGAGCTGCGATGGACTACTTCTAAAAGGCTTCACAAAAAGGCAAAAAGGAATTTCGTATTTGCTCTTCTAGAGCAACGGCTGAGATGCATCAGCCGGGAATCGAACCCGGGTCTAGTCGATGGCAACGACCAATTCTACCACTGAACCACCGATGCGAGGAACCGACTTCGTGGGTGGTTGTGGGGTTAGAGTTGTGATTTGGCTCTCATGTTTGTTGATCTTAGTGCCGAAGCCGGGCACACTCCGGAGCGTCTACGTGACCGTTCACGAGCTCCGTCACAACGAACATGGCCTGAATGACACCCGAAGCCTTAGCTGCTCTTGTCGCAGTTAGCATGTGCCCGCTAGCAAAGACAGTAGAGCAACCAAAATGAAGGTCTTAGAGATTTATATCACCCGCGGTTTGAGTGATGCTGTAAAACAGTGCTGCGGCAACTTTGTCCACCCACTCCGAGCGAGGCCGGGGATGCTGACAGTAAGCAAACGCATCAAACAACTTCTTGTCGCGGTCCTCGCTTCACTTCAGGATCGCTCCTTCCTCGACACCACACCAATTTGCAACAATGCCATCAAGCTACGCACTTGTCGTGTCATGAGCAGTGCTCCTGCCTAAAAATGACACTGCATGAGTCTGCGATGGTTCGCTGCAAGGCAGGTACGGGCGGCTTACAAGTCATTGTGCATGCTGCTGCCATGGACGCGCTACAGAGGTTGCTCCTTCTCGTAGAACAGTTTGACTTCTCGCCTACCACTTGCTTGTCTTTCCAGCTTCGATGATGTATCTTTGCTTCCCTTGTGTGCTGTCTTCAGCCCACTAACTTCATTTCACCCTCGGCTTTCAGTGATTAGGGGATGATGGCACCTCCGTCGAGCTCACACTACAGGCTACCGGGCTCGCTAGTTCACAGTTCACCACCAGTATATGCTGGATGCTTGTTAGTGGTCGACGAGAACAACAAGCCCACCAGTAAAAGCAAGTACCTACTCATGAGCTTGTTTTTTTTGCTTACTCTTCGCAGAGCGAAAGATCAGCACTAGCCATGAAATTGTCATCGGCCGCGACTCGAACAAGTGGTGAGCCAATCGCTGTACTTGGCACATGCTGACCCTTCAAGCCATTGGACCTTTGACGACCCGTACATGTCCCACAAGCACCTTCGCGTCTATGTCATTGTTTTTGAGGACGATGATGCGGAGGGTGAAACACTTGTGTACGCCGAGGACCTCTCGCGCAACGGCTGCCACTGGAACGGGTCTTTGATGGGCAAGAAGAACGACGCATTCTTACTGAGTGACGGCGATCGTCTACGGCTGACTTCAAGGACAAGCTTGGTGTTTCAGGCAAGTTCTGTAGACGAGCGAAACTACTTTGACCTAGTGCAGGAACGGGAAATGCAGGTAAACAACCCCGACCGCTGAAAGAGCATATGCTGATGTCCTACCAGACGTTTTGCGACAAGTACGTGCTCACAGATCGCCTGCTTGGCTCAGGTGCCTTCGGAAGTGTCTTCATGGCTATCGACCAAACAAGTCGTACTCAACTGGCATGCAAAGTCGTTGACCTACGGCGAATCGGACCAATGAGAGAACAGTCCGACTCGCGCCAACAGGCACAACCTCGATCAACCGGCCATGCAAAGAGCGAGCTCAGAAAGGTCCGCACATGGGCCGACAAACAGAAGCGACAAGTACCGTTGGAGAAGAAGTTCAATTCATACATGCGAGAATTCGAGATCCTATCCTCGATTAGCCATCCCAACATAATCGCTCTGGACAAAGTGTTCATCACAGACAACAACATCTACGTATTTCAGGACCTTATCACTGCAGGCGACCTCTTCTCCTACGTCGAGTCAAAGAATTACAAGCTGCTCGAGGCTGAGGCAGCAGTCATCATACGACAAATACTGGTTGCTGTCCAATATCTGCACAAACAACACATCGCCCATCGTGACATCAAGCCGGAGAATGTGATGTTAACGAGCCTTATCACTGGATCCAGAGTCGTGCTTACCGATTTTGGTTCCGCCAGGCGCATACTACCGATGCAACGAGCCACGACTTTCGCCGGGACCGAGGAATATGGTGCACCTGAAATGATGAATCAACGCTCCAAGTTCTTCTCAACAAGCAAGAAAGTTACAGGATATTCGCTCGCCATTGACATGTGGTCCGTCGGCACGGTCTCAACGCTGCTTCTGGTTGGCTTTCGAGCCTTCGACAATCCCGATGGGAGACATGACTCGACACTCGCAGTCAAAGCCGAGCTCAGCAGACTCGAAGAAGATAGACGATGGAGAGGCTTGAGCGAGCGATCGAAGAATTTTGTCCGACGACTGCTAGTCCTGGAGGAAGACGAACGTCTTACAGCAGCGGCAGCACTGGAGCATCCCTGGTTCTCAAACGAGATGCACAAGACTGATTTTGAGGAATTGTACAAGCGGACGATCAAGAGTTGGCGGCCAAGAATCCCAAATGTCCCCCTCGCTGAATTCATACATGGTCAATGTTGCAAGGTCACGTTTTTCGAGTCTTCGCAAAGAATTCTTGAGGACCAAAGACCAGCGAGAGCACGATCCCTGATTCCAGTTGAGCCACCATACAAACCGTTCCACCGCAAAGTATATGACAAAACCGGGCTCTGGCCGGCAAAGCGTAAGAGAGGTCATGGAATGTCCGAAGAGCAGGGCAAGGCAATCGAGCAGTGGAATGAAGTCATGTCTGAGCCACTGGACCCAAGCCGAGCAGCACAGCAACACGATAGCAGCCAGCTCAAGAAGCCTAAGCTGCCGACTTCCGCGGCGACAAGCCCTGGCAGAAAAAGACCGATGACCACACCAGGGTGTCTGACGCTACATACATCCGAACCACCAGAAGGGACGATGAACGGGCCTCGTTCCAATCAGGGTTCAATCATTAGAGGCATCAGTGAACACTCTCCAGCTCGAAAGAGGGCTAGTGGTCCTTCAGATACCAGCCTGCCTCTGAGGCCTTCCCTAACGCGATCGACGTCGTTCTGCGATCCGGGACCACGAGGTCCAAGGGAAGTAAGGTTGAACGCGTTGGGGCTCATAGCAGTCAACACGCCAAGAACAAAACCCAAAACAGTTGTCGACCAAAGTCCGGAAACATATTGTCGTGGTCAGCCATGGGCTCTTAACGTCACATCGCGCTCGAAACTGCGATCTCGCCCGAGCACACCAGACCGGCGCACGACAACAACCCCGTTGAAGAGACGAGGGGGATCCGTCTTTGACATTGAGGACGATACTGAGGACAGTGGAACAAATCGGTTAGAGAGTGCACGCGAAGCACGAGATAGCGTGCTTTTGGCTGCATTGAGAGACACCACGGTCATTCCGCACGGGACTCATCTTCGGCTGGTCAGCAATTAAGCATATTGTGGACGGTAGCATAAGGCATAGCATATCATCGGCCGTCCGTGGTAGGAGCCGCCCGACTGTGTACTTTCAGACGGGGACTGTGAGCACCGAAAATCGTGCATGTTGCTTCAAAAAGCTAGATGACTAGGATACTGAAGGTGCAGTCTCGGAAAATTCATTGCCAACACATTTACTTCTAAATTAGGGGACTTTCTGATTTTCTATCAAAATATCTAAGAAGAGTGTATGTACAAGAGCAAGCCAGACGGGAGCGACTTCTTGTCTCAGCACGCTTTCTGAACCGATCGAGGTTCTGAGAGCAAGGTACACGGATGCTCAACATTGCGTTACAGGACGCATCGGACGACCTCGGCTAGAATTTGTAGGAGCATTCGGTCCGTATCTTGTACCACTGACTCAGTGGTTCACGGCTGAATACGTCAGATGCGTGACCATGATCACTCTTTTTAATCTCCGTGCGAGAAGTGACCTACTCTCTCTTGTGAACACTCGGGACACCAGGCGGAACAGCTGCTCCTGGGATCACTTTCTCGTCCGTGAGGCCCCATAGCGCGGTCATAATCTGATATCACCTTTGCTATCTTTGCCAGAGCTTTCACCCTACCGAGGTTGCTTCTAAAAGCATATAACGACAAGCAAGAGCATCCGACCGTCGCCACACCCGTTCTCTCAGGTACCATCTCCTGCATATGTAGACGAACCTCGTGACTCTTGGCACTTGATGCAGACGTTCCGAGCCGTCTACCCGCGGGGAGGGGTGGAGCATCTGTAGCACCGAACTCTAAGCCAATTACATCACATCCCATCGACCTACAACTACATCGCTTGTGACTGCATGAGCTTAAGTCTTTCGGATAACATTAGACATTTCGGTTTGTCCGCACCTTGCTGTCTCTCTTTCGTGCCCCGGATTTGAACATCTGCATCGCTTCCAGCATGTTCGGTTTCGCTCCTCGAACAGCAGCAGCAAGCTTCCTGCTCCCTGTTTTTGCTGCCTCATTCGGTAAATCAGCTGCTGCTAGTGAAATTGCTGCTTCCAATGGAGGATGGGCAGATCAAGATTGGAAGGAACTGCAAAACCCAATCGTCATTCCGGAGAAGCATCACACAAGAGAACCTATACCGCCAACGTCGAGTACCCAATCATCACTTGCACCTGTTACGACTCTGGCACCACCGGGCTCTGAGACCCCACCACACCACTGGACGCCCGAGCGACCGGACCCATACGTATGTGAGTACCTAGGCGAGAACGCTTGCTGGCAACCACCCTACGGCGGGGAAGGCCCTCCGTACTCCCACGATGGAAACTGGCCCACTCGCTCCAAGACCTGCTCGATCCCAGCACTCAATGACCCTCAAGGCGATGATAGCCCTGCAATCCTTGCAGCATTCAATGAGTGCAAGCGAGACGGCCACACCATCTTCGAGAATACCACGTACTACATCGGAACCGTGATGAACACGACCGGACTCAAGGACGTCGACATCGAAGTCAAGGGAACACTGCTGTGGAGCACGAATATTGACTACTGGCTGAAGAACTCGCTGTTCTTCGGGTTTCAGAACCAGACAAGTGCTTGGCATTTAGGTGGTGATGGAATACATTTCTAGTAAGTCTACATAGGCGCCGCACAATGCTGTATTAGATCTCTAACCTTAGTGTCCTAGTGGGCATGGTCACGGAACCCTCGACGGGAATGGCCAAGTATGGTATGATTGTAAGCCCATCACCAACTCATGAACAACCACCACCCTTCGCTTCCATCCCCATCCTAACATTCCCAGACAACGGCGGCCAATCCAACCTCCACGGCCGCCCCCACGCAATAACGATGACCGACACCACAAACTCCGTCATCGAAGGCCTCCGCTTCATCAAATCCCAAATGTGGACCATGACCGTCGCCCGGTCCGAACGTGTCCTCCTGCAAGACATATACGTCAACAACACCTCGGAAGGAAACCACGACTTCCGCGCAAACGTCAACACCGACGGCGTCGATACCGTCTACGCCAATAACATCACCTTCCTCCGGTGGACCGTCGACTGCGGCGACGACAGCATCAGCATGAAGCAGAACAGCACAAACATCTACATCGCGAACTGCACGTTCTATCACGGCGAGAGTCTGGCTATGGGGAGTATCGGACAATACCCTGGCCAGATCGAGATCATCGAGAACATCACCGCGGTAGACATCAACTGCTATGGCTCTGAGTATGCGGGGAGGGTCAAGACGTGGTCGGGCAGGACAACGGGGTATCCTCCGAACGGCGGGGGTGGGGGCTTCGGACACGCAAAGAACATCACGTTCAAGAACTTCGTGTTGGAGAATGTGAGGGTTGCGTGGGCGATTACGCAGTGTACTTCTTACAACGGAGTGAGTGGAGGCTGTGATACGAGCTTGTTCAAGATCCAGGACCTGCACTGGGGCAATACCGTCGGGACGGTGCGTGAGAACGTCGCAAGCTTGCAGTGTAGTGGGAATGCACCCTGCGAAGGACTTGACTTTTTCAACAACAATCTCACTCTGGTTGGCAGTGGCGAGCCAGCGGAGGGCTACAAGTGCAACAGTGTTGTCGAGCCGCGAGGATTCAAATGCAACGGCAAGGCTCGTGATGAGAGGCCGAGCAAGCGTGGTCATTGATGGGGTGGGCAAGGTGGATCAGCATGATGGGCTAGTAGCGTTAGGCCAACTTGAGAATGAGTGATCTTTGCTCGAGACTAGCACTACTCGGTCAAGACAACAATTTTGACCGTGACACGCCTTCTAACTACCAGCTCCATGGCCGTTGCGAGTCCTTTTTGCGAATTAGAGAGACTCGCGGTCTCCCAATTCGCGCTGCGAGCACTGCGTCTTGTTCCCTGCCAAAGCAGATAGCTGCACAAATGCAATCGCGACGCGTCAGACTGTTGAACCCACTGGCCATCCGCAACCGTGCTTCTACTCGAGCCTGCCAAGCTTCTGACTCATAGTGCAGCTCAAGGACGAGGTCGCTATGCTAATCGTCAGTGCAGCTGGGTGGAAGGGACCCATATATAGGGGCCAACGAACCTGAGGCAGGACCCACGATGCCCACGAGCATCGCTGATGGAGAGTTATTGTCAGCGAGCTTCGAGGATGTATGGCTGCTGGTAGAGCTTCCGGCGATGTTGTTCACGGTAGGAAGCAGTGGGTTTGGCTGCTCCAGTCTGACGGCGATGTGTTGGGTGACTACTCGCATCAAGTGTTGAAGGTAGAAATGAAGAAGAGCACCGGTAAAGAGGCTGGTGAGTGCGGAGCCGATGAGGCTGGAGAAGAACTGCGAAGTGTCCATGGCTAGGGCAATGAAAGCTTTTGCTTAGTGGAGGATGTACGTCGTATGGGAACCAGAAAGTTGGACCGCACTGGTCGCGCAGATGATTATGGTGTTTTATGAAGCAAGAGTTGAGACCCAGAAGTGACACCTCCGTCCCATCTTTATATATGCTTGGTCGTCTCATTATTTGATCAGTTAATGATTTTCGAATGATGTGAGGCACGACGTCTAATGGTTGTTTGACCGCATGGGAATCCGTGATTAGCGTCTGTTAGCGTAGGTTCAAGCGTGCTAGCTCTTGCCTGCCTCGCAGTTGTGGCGTATCCTGGAGTCAGAGTTTTGAGTAAGAGTTGTGAGTGGGCAGTTTTTAAGCAAGTGGGCCGCTGACAGACGACAGCTTACGCCAAAAGCCCGATCCCACTCCTCGGCTAGTAATGTGGCTGTCAAGCATGCAAGACCAGACCCAAATGACGCCGAACTCGAGTTAGTCTGCAACCTGGATCCATGAGACTTGGCGGCGTTAGGCATAGCTGTCGCACCCCCACATGGAGTGCATCGGTTCTTTGCTGGGCCAATATTCACTAAGCACCCCCAAGGCTTTTCCATCTCACATTACTGAACGGTAAGGTAAGTCACCAAGTCGAATAGCGAGTTTCGAAGCTTGGCGTATGGGCAGTGCCCTTCCATGCTGCTTTGGCCGCACGAGCAAGCGAAGCCCACTCGTAATATTACGCAGGTACCCTGTTCCAATAGCACATCCTATTTGCGTACTTACATTGATCCGTCAAGGTTGTGCGTTGCCAAGGACAAGTTGGAATCGAGTCGAGATGCGAGCCATAACCTTGGTAAGTCTTTATCTTTGCGAAAAGGTGCGACAAGAGTACGCCTCCCTCGGAAAGGCCCACGTGACTTTCGGACATCTTTCTTTGTTCCGTGCAAGCTTGGAATGGTTTCCCAGCCTGAACGAACCATTATGTGTTTGATCGCTCTTTCTCATGCCAAGCTGACGAAAGAGTCAGGATTCTTCTATACTCGCACCACTCAGCTGTATGCTCTATGATTCAGCAAGACCTCTTTATAATCTGCTGGCCTGCCTCAATGTCAGGTTACTGACGAAGAGCACAGCTCCACTTTTTGGGACTCCTAGGTCGATCGAAGCACAATTGATCCCTTTTACTTGCCGGTCGCGGAGCAAGTTTCAACGACAATGGACAGATATCGCCGAGCGCGTACGGATCACTTGGGCATGAAGTGCAACATCTGAGCCGCACGATTACAATCAGACGAATATGTCGAAGCGACTTAGTCGCTGATGTCCATATGAGCAGCCCAAGACCTTGCCAACAGGACGTGCTTGGCGATGGCGGATCTTCAAATTTCACAACATGCACACTGAGGCAGAAGTAAGAGGCTTGACATCGGCCACTGCTGTGGCTTCGATTGAGGTAACAACTGTTTCGAAGCTTCGATACTGCTGAATACATACCTGGGACTTCTAGCAAGGTACAGGTTGACTATGGAAGAGGCTGACGTCCGCCACAGAGACATCTGGTCTAATACGGCCTGACTTGGTACAGTAATACTCCTAATCTACCTTCGGATATAGTCCGAACTGGACGTCATCTTGCAAGGTCGGCTTGTTCTGACACTGCCCTACAGCTGTTACTTATAGCAAAGCTCTCGTAGCAGCTATCCTTTCAGCAGAGACAAAGGCGGCACCCTTATTCTGCCTCACACTCCGCTAGCTTAGATGAGCGCAAGTCTAGGCTTCGACAGTCAGCAACAAGCGACGTCGAGCCGACTCAAGTCACGTACCAAGTCTGCCAAGCTTCTCACTAAGCGTGCAGCTGGGTGACGAAGCGACTAATTGAAGATCAGCCATCGACTTATGGGTGCCCGTATGGCGCTTACCAGATGGTGGACCGGTAATGCCTCGAAGCATCGCGGACTGGGTGGTGCTGAGGACTGATGCATCAGAGCCTCGCGTGCTAGAAGCAATGTCTCGTGCTTGGTGGTGTACGTCAGGTCCGGGCACGAGGCGAGCTACAGCTCTGAGGACGAGCTGGTCAGGCCGAAGCCGAAGTAGAGTCTCGACGAGGACCATGGCAGTCAAGGACCCAAGAAAGGCGGATAAGGCTGAGTATGTATCCATGATTGTTCTGGAAGTAGAGGAGTGAGACGATAGAGGAAAGAAAGCACAGAAGTCTTGAGACTGATGGCTCGTAGATATATAAGCACACTGCACAGTGGACATGATATTGGACTATTATACCACCACCTCAAGGCGACTTGGAGCAATGCCGATGTATGCACGCTCGGTGGAGCTAATTGAGTCGGGCCCTTTCTTGATTGGGTCGTTCGGCCGAAGATCGTTACTGCCCGTGACTACCAGCTAGTCTTTCCTGTGCTTGCGCTAATTTCTTCCTCTAGCCTTCACATGCCAAGTGTACAGCTTTAATTATCAAGCCTGCTTCTAAGTTCCGAGTGGCTACTGCACCGTTCACATGCGCCAAGAGTCTCGGCTCAATCGTAGATCGATCACCGCATGAGGCAAGCCACCCTCCGGACACACAAGACGGCCGGTCGCTAACTTAAAATGGTTTGGTGGGTAAGCGTACAGCAGCGGCCACGTTGTTTGTCCGGGCAAGGTCGTGAATACTCAGCAGCTAGACGCGGCCTCACATGGAGGCGCTGGCGTTTGGCTCTGGTTGAAGCATCCCGGTGGAGGAAGTTGACTCGCCTTCATTAGTCTCACGCTACAAGGCGGCTGCAACCCGTTGGTTATAACATGCCACTGCATGGAGCTAACGTGGCAAGCATCTAAGGCCACCTGGACAGGTTTTACGCAGTTTCGGCGTCATATTGCACCCCGCATTTGAGTTTCCAGCTTCAGGGGCAGCGTTCAACCTCCCCAGCGCACAGGTAGTCAAGATAGGTGCTCTTCGCAACCGTACACGTGCTAAGTACTAGTACGAGAAACGTCCCCCTTGCAGTGCAGTGACTGGCTGACTAACACGCCGGAAGATATAAGGCCGTCAGGCATTCAGACGTTAAAGGCGAACGAACTATAAGGAGGACCAGCAATGGAGCAATCGCCGTGGAAAACCAACTGACCTTTCACCACGGAACAAACAGCAGCTAAATTGAAGACATCTTCATTCCTCTCCTCATTATATATCCAGCTGCTCCGCGCCACTCCGCTCAAACAGCACAGCAACAACCCCATTCACCTCTCTCCTAACCTCTAATCTCTAACGTCAATGTCCTCCGCAAGAATATTTCAAACATGAATCGCGTCGAGAAAGTGAGTAAGTAAGTAAGTAGCTAACTAAACACATACATATCCTGTCCAGTGTCATGAGTCATGACCATGACCATGACCACGACAGAACAAGTAGGCTCCAAACGCCCCGTGCTATGCCAATTGTGATTGTGATTGTAATTGTAAGTTGCACACAGAACGATCAATTAAGCACAAATGCGACGCTGTTCTTCGTTTGCTCGCTCACTGTGCTCAAGGGGAAAGGCTGCCTCTGGGGTTGTATCTGTGTCATGCTTCGGCCTCGCTGATGACACCATCCTCGTCGCTTCCGCCCTGCTGCGCCATGGCCTGTGCCGATACGATCTCCGCTAATCGCTTTAGTCGTGGAGTTTGCAGCCCTGGGGATTTGTTAGCATGTCCAGACGCACCGGGCTCGACATTAGTAAACTTACATGAAGGTGTATAGGTTTCTAGAGCAGTGATGACCCTAGGCTCCGCGATCTCATATGGCCCACTATCCTCCATGTCCACTGGCGCAAGCAGCAGCACGTCGCTCTTCTCTGTTACCCTGCTGGCGACAGCCTTCATAATCTCACCATTGATAGGTTGCTCGTAGTCGGCAACCAGATACTGATTGAGAAGTTTTTGGATTTGATTCGGTGACAACATCCAGCAAATGTCCTGAATGATCTCAATATCGTTCAGCGTCGCTTTCTTCAGTTGCAGCAGTTTGGTCGCTTGCATGAGATGTTCCAGCTGCAGTGTGCCCTCGGGCATGTCGTGGCTCTTGCACCACTCCTCAATCCGTGTGATGTTGTAATTGATCTGGAGACCACGTTTCCATGAGAGGAAGTTGCGGCGCATGAGTAGGTCGTTGAACGCCGTTACGCCAACTAGGCGCAGGAGCTCGGTGACGGTCTGTGTGATGATGCTGTCTTCAATGTAGTATGACTTCATGGCTTTGAAGACATTGTTGAGAAGCGACAATAGCTGGTCCATGCTGAAGGCAGGTGTGTTGTTGCTTGGTAACAGTTTTCCGAGGAAGCGATTGCTTTCGTTTGTGACGAAGCCAGGCAGGGATTGTGACTCGATGATAGCGGGCACAATCATTTTCTGGAGCTTCTTCTTAAGGACTTTCATCCAAGTATGGTAGATATTGAATTCCAGCGACTCTAGATCATGTTTCACGATTTCGAGAAGACGGTCATATTCGTAGTTATCCGTCTTCTGGGCCTCATACCAGTCTTCAGCCAGGAAAACAAAGGAGAGCATTTCGTGGACGTTGGACAGCCAGAAAGCTCCTGGATTAATAGCCTCATCGCCATCGTGTTGCATTACCTCTTGTTGTATACTCTGCATGACGTTTGCGAGGAAGCGTTCAGACTCCTTGACGAAACCATTGTTCCACATTTCCGAGGTGACAAGATTGATGAGGTAGGATGGGAAGAGGACCTCCTTGTCGGTTGGTACGGGATTGGCGGATGGCGATGGGATCTTGATGCCCTTGATTAGGCCCATTGTTACTTCCTCATTAAGTTCCTCTTCTTGCGACAGGAGGTTTTCAAGTTCCATTTCGACGGAGTCTAAGCCTGGATTGAACGTGCTACCCGAGAGCGTCTTCATGTGGGTGTCTATGGCCATGGACATCGGTCGCGCATTGTATGCTGCGCTGTAACGATCTGATTCAATGCGTTCGGCGGCACCGGCACTGCGCCGCTTGACTGGTTTCTTCGAGGAGACCAGATTGATCAGGCCGTTGGCTGGTTGGACTGCATTGCCGTTCATGTATTCACCATTGACAGGATAGTTATTGGGTACTGGCGCTCGCTTGGCCATCTCAAGTTGATCTTGCAGGTCATTGATCTGTTGTCTCAATGTTGTTTTCTCCAACTCGTGAACAATGTTAATCTGCTTGAATCTCTCGAGCTCCGTATTCGAGTTGTTGAGACCTTCTCGGAGCTTCTTCTCTTCTTCTTGCAGTCTCTTTGCATTTCCGAGATGCTCATCATGGGCAGTCTGTAGCTTGCCATGCTCTTCTTCGAGAGCACTAAGCTTAGCAGCTACAATACCTGCTTGGTTGGCTTCTGATTGCAGCTCTTTTGAACGCTTGTCCAGAGCGTCGTGTCTTGATCGCCAGATCTTCAGCTGATTTTCGTATGACTCGAGCTTCTCCATAAGGGATTTGTTCTCCTTCTTCAGTGCACCAAGAGACTGTGTAAGCTCCACGACCTTGTTTTCCAGCTTGTATGAAATCTGTTTGAGATCGCGAGCCTCTTCCCGATGCTTCTTGTAGTCGCGTCGAGCCAATTTACCACGGTACATACTTTGGACGATGACAACCTTCCGCCGGTATGATCTCCATGCACGGAGTGATCGCCATGATCGGAAAGCTCGCTGGATAGTGGTAGCGGCGTTCTTGTATCGAGTCTCGAGGATATTCTTTCTGCATGTGTACCCCTTTGCCATGGACTGGAAGAGAATGAGGTTGTTGCGAACAACAGTGTATGCTTTGCGTTCTTTTGATCCCCGCCACACCCTTTGGATGTCGGTGGCGGCCTTGATCTGTCGTAACTCGTCCGCTTGTTTTCTGGCCAAGTATCCTCGAATGGCTGTCTGGATCTCTAAGATAGACTCTCTTGCTTCGAGATACCTCCTTCGGTAGTACTTCGCACGTAGATTCTTCTGGATCATGATAGCGCATGATTTCAGACGTGCAGACCGTAGATTTTCGAGGTACGCCAGCATACCGGCACGGAAGAATACCTTGGTAAGACCAAGCTGGTACTTGTCTGCTTTCTGGTGACCGACGTCTCCTAGAGCCTTCTTCAAGATATTATGAGCCATGTCCTTGATCTCGGTTGTCCATTGATGGGAATGGCAAAGCATGTAATATCGGAAGGCAAATTCCTCGTATGTCCATCGTGTCGGGTAACCAGCAGTACTTATCCGCACAGTCTCAAGGACACCACAAGCTCGTAGCTGAGACAGCACCATAGGACCTTCAAATTTCCATGCCTCCTTAGCCTCGTTAGGCTTGATACATCGAATGTAATGGGCATCGGTTGAGTTGATCGTATTCATGAGCTCAATGAGCGAGCTCTTGAAAATGCCACCAAGAGTAGGCTTTCGGTTGGCTGCAACACCAACGCGACGGCCCGGAGCAGTGGCGACCTTCGAGGCTATAGCACTGGCTGAATCCTTCTCACGTACCGCGACAGCAGTCTCTAGGACAGAGACCATGAACTGATTTGTAGACTTCCTCAGCACCTCCATCTGCTCATCCGGCACAGTATCTCTGTTCTTTTCGATGAAGCCATCTGACTCATATGTCACATCCAGAGCGTAATGGCAAACCGTAAATGCGGATTTGCCAAATCGTGGTTTCTTGTAAAATTTCTGCTTGTCGGCTGCAAAGTTGTGATGCAGCTTGGTCACAAATTGATCATCCGAACCCATCGGCAACCTCGATTCTTCATCAAGAAGTGAGAGGATCCCCATTTTGCCCTCAATCAAGTCAATGCACGGCTGGTTATCCGAGAAATCGATAAAGGTCCAATCAATCTGCTCCCGAATGTACTCTTCCTGCTCCAGCTTGAATACATGAGCATTGAACTCCTGCTGCAACTTCTCGTTGGCGTAGTTGATACAGAACTGTTCGAAAGAGTTCTTCGCAAAATGCTCGAAACCATAAATATCGAGGACACCAATGAACGTATGCACACGTTGCAAAACATTTTCGGCGGCGAGGCCGCGGTTGATAGTCTCGACAAGCCAGTCGAAGAGGCACGAGTAGATGAATTTAGCAACGGAGTCCCTAACGACCGTGGCTTGTTGCGGAGTCAGATTCGAGGTGATCTTCTCTCCTCTTGTCACGAGCTGCTTCTTGACGATCCATTTAGCAAATTCTGTAGCATTGATACCAAGGATCTCAGCGGCAGCAACGAGGGAGGGTTCTGCCGCAGAGAGTTGAGAGTCGGATCTTGTAGCAGTGATCTTGACGTTTCCGAGGTGCAGCAAACCGGCCAGCATGCGCCAGACTTCGGGTTGTATCTTGTCATTGACACCGATTGTGGTCATTGACTTCCGTGTTGCAGTGAAATCAGCCGCGTCGTCCACGCCTTCGATGGCTGGGTCACCACCCTGGTTGAGGTAGTCAAATTGTTCGACAGGTAGAAGTCCAAGCTCTTGTCTTTCCTGCTCTGTGGCACCTGCGACTAGCTGGTAGAATATGTGGTAATTCCTCTCTTTCAATGGCTGGAAGACCAGACGTGAGCGTTCGAGGAGGTAGACACGTATTCTTGCACCAATAATCGAGGTGTCCTTGTCAAACATGATTTCGATGTATTTTCCGAATCTCGAAGAGTTGTCGTTTCTCGTGGTCTTCGCGTTACCGAAAGCTTCCATGACGGGGTTGGTAGCCAGTATCTGCTCTTCAGTCTGGCTTATAGCACCAGCCCTTCCAGTGCTCTGCCCGGGCGCTCCTCTAGTTGCGAAATATCTCATAATATACTTCGCACTGACAGTCTTGCCAGCACCAGATTCGCCGGACACGACAACTGTCTGATTCCTCGTGTCTCTCAACATGTCGGCGTAGGCTTCTTCGGCAATAGCGAAGAGATGGGGTGCTTGAGATGCTCTTTGCTTTCCGGCATAAATCTGGACCATCTGCGGCACGTATAGAGAGTCGACTCTGGCAAAGGGGTTCGTAGCTATCAGAACTATGCCGGAGTATGTGTAGATCTCTTTCTGTGCATATCGTAACTTGATGGCCTGCAGAATGGCAGGCTCGTTCAGATGCGACAGGTTGGTTAGGTCTTCGGCGGCTTCGAACATGGGAGGGTTGGCCAGTGGTGGGAGGGTGGCATTTCGTGTTTCGGTCAGGGCCTGCTGCGTGGCCTCGACGGTCTGATGCGAGCCATCGTCCAACTCGAAGGTCAGCTGGACTTTGTCTGCGTCTCCTTCCCTCTTGTCAACCAGCCGACCGCCGATGTAGGCGTCGGTCTGTGAAGGGAACCATGCCCTCACGTCAATCTCCCAGGATGACATATTTGCTGATTATTCGTACAATCGTAGCCCGGACCAGGGCGTTAATTTCTCGACATGAGGCTCTGAATGGTACAATGAACAGGGTGATTAGGGTATTCGGATTATTGACACGAAGTAGGAGGCCGTGGATGGTAAGCACAAACAGAACCCTTAACACACAACACACAACACCACTCTCAAACAAGACGACGACAACGAGTCGATCAGCTGCTCGACGCCAACGTGCTGGTATAGAAATGAACGTTGGACAGCGATGAGATGACCAGACTGACAGTCCTCACAGTCCTGGGGCTACAGGTTCATCAGATCGAATTCAGGGAGCCCGAGCGGACTCGTGTCAAGCGTGAAGCCCTAACAATTGAATAGTGCCCGCCAGCTGACCAGTAAGACACGCATCTGCTCCGCCGATCCACTTCATAACACCAGATTGTGCTTAGTGCTTGGCCCCTAACGAAATAAACTTCTTACCCACCCACCTGTAACACACGTTCCATCGACTTGTTGAACTTCTGACTTGCACGAGCATCTTATGTGTCTTTTGCTTGTAGCCTATGGACTGCTGTCACCGTCGTGTAGGCTGCCGACAGCACTTATCTGCGTGTTGTCTCGCAGCTTGGATTGTTTGTTGATCGCTCCTTATGCATAGCATGCACCTACCAGGAGATCGTGAAACGTTCCGGTCCGATAAATGTGGTTAGTGAGATTTGTTAACCGTTGCGCCTCACCTCTCCTGAGCATGGTCGAGTCTTGGGAGAGCAGGTGTGGCTCACCGCCTCCTGCAGTACAGTAGTAATGAGGCGGAAGATGCACTTTGATCGGGGGCAGATCTACTTTTGAATTACTTTTGTACGATATTTGCATGCCGCCAGCACAGATTAATTCACAACCACCACTAATATTGATCGGAAAACCCAACGCCCGTGTAGCTTCAAATACACCATGCTTCCAGCGCACTCGAAGTGTGTGGTAAGCAAGTCAGTCGACGCCTGTCGTGCAGCTCGATGTCGTCTCTGGGACTACCGTCTGTGTCTTACAGGTGCCCGTGTCGTTGCCTTCGTGCCTGTTCATCATGTCCCGGATTGGTCACCGCTTATGCCTGGCTCCCAGTACGGTTCTGCAGTTACTGGTTCTTGCATTCCGACTGGTTTTGTTGAGATCGAGGCTTGCCGCCTTCTTCATCATCCTCGTCCGAGTCCTCCTCCTCTTCTTCCTCGTCATCATCATCGTCTTCGTCATCAAACTCGGCGTCATCCGCATCGTCAAGCTCTTCAAATGCCAGTGCATCACCAGTGAACCAGTCGATGGCCCGTGGAATGAGTTTCTCCTTTATGTCCTCACCGAGCTGGTAGTCGAGCTCAAGACGCTCCTCAATGTCGGATGCAACATCGTCATCCTCGCCTGGCGCAGCCGGGGGCGAGAAGAAGTTAAAGAAGGACTCTGTGGGGACGGTCTTCTTGACCACTCGGGTCTGCTTGGTGTCTACGCATGTGGTCAGCATCAACCAGAAGGGTTAGAAGGGGATCGACATACTCTTGTTCCTCTGCTTCTTGCTCTCAACTCTGACTGTGAGATCCTTGCCAGCCTTCCACTCAATCTTATCGCCTTCAGCATGATCATATATAAAGTCGCCGCCGTAGCCTGTGTCTTCTCTGTAGAAATACGTCTTTGAGACGGACTTGTTGGTGAAGAAATCGTTCGGCGCAAATTCAAAGATGAGTCTGAAGCCAGGCTTCTCGAGGTACTCCATGCGGACGTCGGTGAGAGACTTGAGGGCATCCTCGTCACGGTCTGTGATCAGCTCGGCAAGCGAGAGTTGGTTCTTCATGGCGGACAGCCAAAATTCGGGGATGCCCTTGGCGTCGGCGGGGATTTTGCTCTCGCCAGGCTCTGGCTTGTCGGCCTCACCGCCGTCCTCATCCTCCTCTTCTTCATCCTTGCCAGCCTCTACTTCGGCTTCGGTGGGTTCGGACTCGCCGTTGACGATGGCAGCTCGCTTCTGGTAAAGAGGGGTGAACTTGGCGAAGTACTTCTTCTCGAGCTGTAGCACCTCTTCTTGGAATTCTGCTTCAAGCTTGGCATGGTCTTTCTGAATGCCTTTGAGACCTGTGACTCGGTTGCGTACTGGTGCAGGCAGTGACTCGACATAACCTGAAGATCGACCGACGAGCGAGCCGAGCTTCTCTTGCATCATAGCAACGAGGGCTGGGTTCTTGGCGAATACTGAGGCGGCCGCGGCACGGTCAAGGTCCTCTACAGAATCATTAGCGGTGTGGGGGGGGACATGCCGACGAGCTGCGACTACACACCTTCTTGAATGCTACCGATGGTGGGTGCCTGTGCTCTCGATGAGATGGGAGCATTGTTGGCAGGGGTGTTCTGAGGTGTGCTGTTGTCGAAGGAATTCATGTTAGTATATCGGCCTTCGAGCTGCGTTCAAGATGCGATAGAGGTGATGGGTTTGGATTTGGTGTAGAGAAGAAAACTTACGGAGCAGTAACGTCCCGACGCCCTGGTATATTACTGGCCGCCATCGTTGGGTGAAGGGGTGATTGGCTGGTGGTTGAGGATCGACTGAGAAGAATTGGATTGTCAAGGATATGTCTGTTGGGAAGCTGCGACAGACTTATTTCAGAGTCTCAGGGCAAAGATGGAGACTGGAGTTCTGAGTTCTGACGTGCCGCTTCCTGCACGCTGCACAATGACAGTTTCACGCTTTCTGTCCCAGCTTCAAGTTTTTGACTCAGACCTCCAACTGCTTTTAACGACTGCACAACAGCTTTTGGAGGGGTGACAGAGAAGACACAATGGAAGTGGAAAATGTGGTGACCTGTGACCTGTGACCTGTACTGGCCAGTGGGAGCGCCACCATAAATTTGCTTGGGCTTATCGAACTTGAACGACGAATGGTTCTCCAACGTGACGGCCAAGTGTCCCGCCGACTCCACTATCACCGTCAGCCAATGGCAAGCAGAAAAATTAAGCTTCAAGAGCAGTTCACGTCAAGTCAAGTCGATCACACTGAGGTCCTGATAGAGGTGCGTGTATGAATTCGTGTACCATACCATCAATACCATCATTACACTGTGCTTGTTCATCTTTCTTCCTCAAACTTTGACAGATCTCTCCTTCGACACTCGTCTCCGCCGCATGATACGTCCCTACCACGTCTCCCATCAGCCCCGGAGGGCGCGATTAACGACAGAAAAGCTCCACGTTTGGCGTGACGCCTCGAGGAGTGTCACCAGGCATGGACAGGTCACGACGATCGAGCTCGGCCCAGCGCCGTAGCAGCTTGTCCTATGGCAGGAGAAGTCTGCAAAGACGTGACTCGAATATGAGCAAGTGAGTAGTAGCCCCGGATATCACTCGGGCAAACACTCACACGCGATCCCAGTGCCAGCATTGTCTCCGAAGTCGAGATGGCTACTGATGAGGTAAGCATCATATTTCTCCATTCTCGTGCAAAACGCTCAGAGTTTTAGGCATTTTCCGGTCCAATATCAGAAAGTGTGCCCACCAGTACAGTGTCCTTCTCATACCAGAGACCGAGGCAGAGACAAGGCTCAATCACCAGCTTCACCTATTTTCAGGATGAGCAGGAGTCGCCCGAGTACTCCGACGAGGCCATTGAAGACGTTAGCGATGATGACGATCTCCTCATGGCCAACGGCCACGACAGAGATCTTGAGGCTGGTACCCGGGCGCCGTCACGGCGTAAGTCATCAGGTCGCGACAGAGACTCTGCAGCAGAGCCTTTGTTGCGCCGTTTTGATTCCACGAGGTCCGACACGCAAGAGCACGATGAGGGCGGCAGTTTCAGCCAGAAATTCTACATCGAAAATGAGGACCTCACCATGGTCGTCGCAGGCTTCTCCACCAGTACCATAGGCTATATCGTCTATATATTGATCTGCTGTCTGACCGCTGGCCTGGCCTACTTGGTGTTCCGGTGGTTTCCACGGTGGCGCGTCAATCTGATTGGCAGACCCACACCGCTGAAAGACTGCACGTGGGCCGTTGTAGAGGTGAGCTTTGAGCACAACAGGAAGTGGTCGATGTCCCCAGCTAAGAATAAACAGAATCAATGGGGAGAATTTACTGTCCACAACATCACCAGTGAAGAATACGGTCACCCAATGTCTAGCGTCTTCAACCCTCCATCAAAGGAACAGCTTAACGGGCATCGCTATGACAACGACGGCGATCTCAAAGAGCTTCGCTTTCTTGATTATCGATACTTGCGATTCCTCTTTCACCCAGGCCAGGACAAATTCACCCTCAACAACGATTGGTGGGATAGTCAATGGACTGATGTCAAGGCCATGAAGCAAGGTCTAGACAGCGAAGAACGCGATCCAAGAGACCAGGTCTTTGGACAGAATGTGATTGAGATCAAGCAGAAGACCATACCAGAGCTGCTACTGGACGAGGTGAGAAACTCTAGGAGAAAATTTATCCTCACTAACAAGAGCAGGCCTTCCACCCCTTCTACATTTTCCAAATCGCTAGTCTCCTTCTTTGGTCCTTGGACCAGTACTACTACTATGCCTGCGCCATTTTCCTGATCTCGGCCTTCAGCATAACATCCACGGTCGTCGAAACAAGGTCTACCATGAACAGGCTCCGCGAAATATCAAGGTTTGAATGCGATGTTCGCGTGTTGAGAAATGGGTTCTGGCGTCAATCCACTTCGAGTGATCTTGTTCCTGGCGACGTGTACGAGGTCTCAGATCCGTCATTATCACAATTACCTTGCGATAGCTTGTTACTTGCGGGTGACTGCATCATAAACGAGAGCATGTTAACTGGTGAATCCATCCCTGTCTCAAAAGTCCCGATTACGGACGATGTCATCAATTACGTCGACCTTGGCGCTACATCAATTCATCCTTTCGTTGCACGACACTTCCTCTTCTGCGGCACCAAGATCATTCGCGCGAGAAGACCACAAGATGACGACGATGACGAAGCTGTCGCGCTAGCCATGGTCGCCAGAACGGGCTTCAACACTACGAAGGGTGCCTTGGTTCGGTCGATGCTATTCCCAAAGCCAGCCGGCTTCAAATTCTACCGAGACTCCTTCCGATACATTGGCGTCATGGGCTTCATTGCGGCTATCGGTTTCGTGGCATCCTTCATCAACTTCGTCAAACTCGGGCTTGCATGGCATCTGATTGTGGTGCGAGCCCTGGATTTGATCACGATTGTGGTCCCGCCAGCTCTGCCTGCGACTTTGACCATTGGCACTAATTTTGCATTAGGGCGTCTGAGGAAGAAACAGATCTTCTGCATTAGTCCCCAACGAGTCAACGTCGCTGGCAAGCTTGATATCGTATGCTTCGACAAAACTGGTACTCTGACAGAAGATGGATTGGATGTGCTTGGTGTTCGGCTTGTGCAGCATCCAGAAATTAGGTTCGGTGATACTTTAGAAGAGGCTCACGATCTCCTTCCATCAGCATCGTATGATCGAGATCCAACTGTCGACTACCGTGTGAACAAGAACATGCTGTATGCAATGGCTACTTGTCACTCACTCAGGAACGTCGATGATGAGCTCATTGGGGATCCTCTCGATCTTAAAATGTTTCAGTTCACGGAGTGGTCGTTCGAGGAAGGTTCGCAAAAGACACAACATTTTGTGGAACCCGGCACGCACCAGGCGGCACCTTCTGTGATCCGTCCACCTGCAGGCATGGAGTACGACATGGACGATGCTCACAACGACAACCCTGTACCAATCGAGCTCGGGGTCCTCAAATCCTTCGAGTTTGTTTCCCACTTGCGTCGAGCCAGCGTTGTGATCAGGCAAAATGGCGATCCTGGTGTCAGCGTGTACGTCAAGGGTGCGCCAGAAGTGATGAAAGACATTTGCACACCAACCAGTATCCCTGAAGACTTTGAAGATCTGCTGAGCTACTACACTCACAAGGGCTATCGAGTCATTGCTTGTGCCTCCAAGTACGTATCGAGGATGAGCTGGCAACAATTGCAGCAAATGGACAGATCCGAAGCAGAGTCGCGGTTGCAACTGACTGGTTTCATCATCTTCGAGAACAAACTCAAGGACATCACGACAGAGATCATCGAAGAGCTAAATGCAGCGAAGATCAGGACAGTGATGTGCACAGGTGACAACATCCTGACTGCAATCAGTGTTGCTCGGGAATGCGACCTCATCGACCGTGACTCACACTGCTACGTACCACATTTCGCTGAGGGTGATAAGATGGATCCGAAAGCCGTCTTGACTTGGGAAAGTGTCGACAACAGCCTGTATCAGCTTGATGGCGAAACACTCTTGCCTGCCCCTCTACCAGCCGAGCAAGACAACTCTGCACCATATGACGCGCTTGCCAACACTGACTATACACTAGCAGTTACTGGTGACGCCTTCCGATGGGTTGTCGATTTCGGTCCAGCTGACGTACTGAAGCGCATGCTCGTAAAAGGCCACGTCTTCGCACGGATGTCGCCAGACGAAAAGGCGGAGCTGATCGAGAAGCTGCAAGGCATTGACTACACTTGCGGCTTCTGCGGTGATGGTGCGAACGATTGTGGTGCTCTCAAAGCAGCCGACGTGGGCGTATCGTTGTCCGAAGCGGAAGCCTCCGTGGCTGCACCCTTCACCAGTCACATATTCGACATCTCCTGCGTTCCAACATTGATCAAAGAAGGTCGTGCAGCACTCGTCACTAGCTTCTGCTGCTTCAAGTACATGAGCTTGTACTCGGCCATCCAATTCTGCTCGGTCAGCTTCCTCTACGCGTCAGCCTCGAATCTCGGAGACTTCCAGTTCTTGTTCATCGATCTCGCATTGATCTTGCCTATCGCCATTTTTATGGGCTGGACTGGAGCCTACCCAGCCCTTAGCAAGAAAAGGCCGACAGCAAATCTCGTATCTCGGAAGGTCCTCACACCGCTCCTCGGGCAGATCGTGCTGTGCATCCTCATCCAAGCAGTCGCTTTCGAAACGGTTCAGTGGCAGCCATGGTACATCCCGCCCAAAGTCAACAGGAAGAAGTCAAGTGTCGACAACTCTCAGAACACAGCGCTCTTCCTCGTCTCGTGCTATCAGTACATCCTGTCAGGTATCGTCCTCAGCATAGGTCCACCTTTCCGAGAGTCAATGCGAAAGAATGTGCCATTCTGCGTTACCCTCGTCGTTACTTTGGCATTCTCGCTGTACATGCTTTTTGACCCAGCAAAGGGTTTGCAGCAGTTCATGGACCTCACGGACATGTCCTGGTCTTACTCGCTGTTCTTACTCGCGTTAGCACTCGTCGGGTTCATCATCGCGTATCTGGCCGAGAGATACTTGTTCTCTGGCATGGCGAAATGGATTGGGCATATGAAGAAGGTGCTTAGACCAAGTCACCCGAAGAAGAGGAAACAGTACAAGGAGATAATGGAGGCAATGCAATAGATGGAAGAGGAAGGTACGTAGATGTGTATGTGTATAAAAGTTCAACGGAAGTGTTACAAGAAGCACGTGGCGGCCTTAGGTAGTAATACAGAAGGCTAGGCATGACTGCTGAATCTTAAAAGGCAGGTTCGACCAGTGAATCGCTATCACCGCTCGAGGTATGTTCTCAGCGACTGATCTCGGGTTGTTCTGCGGTCGTGCAAACTTCTCCTAGTTGATCTCACAGCTTTCAAGCTTTCAAAAGCGCTTCACTACAGCACTTCAGATATGTCTCACAGCCCATGGTGTGTCAACATGCATGCACCTTAGCATTTTCCCGCATCGACCATCCACTTCTTAGATGGATGTTTCGAAATAGCCAGCAACCACACCGGCTCACATCCACGTTTGCCATGGCAGCCTGCAAGTGAAATTGTTGGTAAACCACTAACATTTACCCAACGTCGCAACTCCTGCACATGCCCAATATCTATAAATGAGCAGTTTGGATTTGGATCTCCCTGTTCCTCCAACCAAAGCACACCTCATTCCGCTCAAAACCAAAATCGATTACGATCTTTCCCAAACACTGTGCTCAGGTCAAAGTCTGGTCGATTGATACACAGTCATACGAGCAAAACCACCACAGCCCTGAGCGGATAACGTAGTGACTACTAAAAGTCCCCTCTACGACACCAATGGCACGCCTCACCGATCTGCCTGCAGAAATCTTGCACCTGATCATTGATTACCTGGACCTGCCCAACCTGCACCAAGACAAACTGTCCAAATTCAGCACACGATCTGAGATATTGAGCCCACGACAATTCGTGAAGCTCGCGCTGGCTGCCGAGGAATACGACCGGATCCACCAGAATGGTGATGCGCTAGACCTCATCAACACCTGCACCCTGATGCGCGACACGATGCTGGACACTCTTTCGCGCGGCAAGACGTGGTGCGACAAACCATTCAGTCAAGGTCCTCCGAATGGCGTGGTTTCATTGACTCGAAGGATCAGAAGTAATTTACGGCGTTGGGTCGCAGTGGCGCGCGCAACCAAAGACCAGCTACAGGAGATCAAGGACTGGAAGAAGACTTGTCCTAGACTTCTGCGTACACCTCAGGCAAACCGCCAGAAAAGGCGGGAACTACGACGCAAAGAGGCGTTGTTGCGAGCGAGAGTCGTGGAAGTGGCACGAGAACTGCCCGCGGCCCACTTCCTCATTCTGGGGTTGAAGGAGGAAAAGTCGTGATAGCAAGGTCATTCTCGCCAATAGCCAAGAAGCTAGCTGCTGCTGATCTATCGGTCGCCATAGCGGTACAGTATTGGGTTCCGCACTTACGGGTTTGAGCGGCCGTCATCCAAAACCGAGCACATGCTTGTGGCAGGTAGCGTTCAAGTTCAAAAACCCAGTACACTCCACCTGCGTTCCAGTCGGCCAGCAATAGTCAAACACAAACGACACAATTCGACAGTGTGTCAGCTCGGATTCTATTTGAACCATATCTTCACTCCTGTTGTGGCCCATGCCTGCCCCCGCACAATACTCGACGTAATGGCGACGACACACTTAGACAACGTACTCTCTCCTTCGAGCGGGAACTAGCTAACTGATGTTCTACTATGGTGGGAACAATAACAGGATTTAATTACTGACGGGGCGGTGTTTTAACATACAGAGATGGAGCTACTGAGACAACTTGAATTTGAACGCATTTTGATGTTCTCGATTTTGAGTGAGAGATGAGACTAATCAAACCCTTCGAGACTTGTGTCGCCGAGTCATGGACGTCTGGCTTGGTATTGACCGCAAAAGGCGCTGAGTGACAATGCTATTGAATACAACGGCGCAGCAGTGTCGTCCTTCTGTGACCGCAGCAACAGTCCTGCATCATGAAGGACCTAGCCCGGAAAGTCGATTAGCTAGTAGATGATAGATGTCTATCGTGGAAGGTGTTCAAGAGAACTCGATGCAGCATACTAAACGTGTCCGTCCTGTTCAACAATCGACCCTTCCCCATGGCCTCCACAATCGCATTTATTGCATTATACCCCCTGTGAAACCACGAATCATAGACCGTGTGTGGTCCCCCGCTCCTAATCTCTTTCTCAAGGTTCTTGAACTCTGCCCGCGGCTCTTTCGTAGCCTCAGCAACTCGTATCCAGTGTCGAGCATTGTGTTCTTGATTGAACGTCTTAAAGACCAACTTGTCGAGCTGATGCGGCGTATAGTTTGTCGTGTCAGCATCCCACATGACGTCCAGCACAAAATCGCGCAGTGACTTGCAGGTTCTCATGAGCTGAAAAGCGGAAAGGTCTAGGTCTTCGGCGTCTTCAAGAATCTGGAAGAGACCCTTAGAGGACGGTTTGATGTTTCGTGCTTGAAAGACGGTAAGGGCATCTTTGGACAATTTTGGAGGATTGAGGTGTTTGACGATCTCTCGAAGTATTTCAGGTGGGAGGGTTGTGAGGCGAGCCATTGTAGCCGACGGTGTCTATGCAATGTGTTAGTTCTGGAAGCGATTCAGACTGGTTGGCAGCATGCTTTGTGCGAACTCGCCGCTGGTAAGTGCGACAGATGTCGAGCAGAGAAGACGAAGAATTTTCGCATATAGATCGAAAGAGCCTGATCTATGCCAGGCAGTAAACAAGATGCGGTTGCGAACGAGAGTGACAGTGGCGTTGAAGAACTTGAAGTGCATGTGGAGAAACTGAAATGCAGAGCTGTGACTGTGCTAGGTCGTTCAGTCATAACGTACCAGCGTCGAAGAAAGTCATTGTGTTCTCACATCTGAGCGAGCAGAATTACCTCCTCCTTTGCGACTGGTAGCCCGACACACTGACCTGTCACTGAGAATTGTATTGTTGCCATGAATCAAAGAAGTGCTGAAGGGCTTTTTGCAAGAATGGGATTTTCTGGAATGGCATGGACCGTCATAGTTCACGCCCGGGAGAGGAAGGTATGTGTGAGACTTCCACAGCAGTGGACACCTGGTACGCGACTGCCTTCAATATGCCTCTTCGATGAATTCACCGCCTGCAAGCTAGCACCCGAGTGAAGCCGCTGCCTGCTCAGCTCCGTCCATCAGCATCCGACCTATCTGGCACAGCTTCATACATTCCCACTCAACCCATGCTCTTTCAGGATAACCCTCCGACCTCCTGAAACCACTGTCGACAATCCTCTCTCGCGGCCGCTAGGTTGTTTTCGATCTCATTCTCTTCTAGCTTTAGACTGGTCCATTCCATCCTCGCCACAATCTGCTCCGTCATTGAAGACCACAACTCACCATGCTTCGAAGATAACGCTGCTGCTGCGTGGACCACTGCTTCGTGTCGGGAGTTGACACTCATTGGCTGGGAGACGAGTCGGACTAACTCATTTTTGAGGCGGTCAGAAAAGCTAGCAGCAGTGTTCACGGTGTTGAACAAGGTAGGATGACCTGACTTAGCGCCATTTTCATTGTTGATTCCAGTACAGGCGTTGCAGACCCGGTCCACAGCGACTTGTAAGCCATTTGAAGCATTCCGCAGTTCCTGCACAGACTGATGCGAAGCTTCTTGACGATGTGAATAGGACCCCGAGGCCCATAAAATCCCAGTTCGTACATCGCCAAGTTTGCGATCAAACTCTCCAAGCTTGTAGGCAAGTCCGTACCCTTGCTTCAGTGTCTCTGTGGTCAGGTGCTCCGGCAGTCGCAGGGACGAGCTGTTAAACGAGGCTTGGAGGACTTCAAGGAGCTCTTCCGGAGTCTTTGGCTTAAAACCCTAATCACATTGTTAGCAATAGCGACTAGCTCACAATACGTGGGCTACCAACCAGATCATTACATACATCCCATGGCTCAAGGTTTCGTGATTGCAGGTTTGCTTGCAGCGAAGTTGGCTCAGTTCCTCCTTGCGTTGGCGTTGGCCCAGTATCTGAACCTGTCGATTCGATCTCCGGGGAAGGAGAGTCAACATCCATGACACCAGGCTTTGAATCAGAATTCATTTTTCGCTCTTGCCTAGTGTCAAGGGATGAGGAGAGTGATGCGCATTCATCCTGCCTTAAGTACACTGACGAACTGGCAGCAAGCTGAGTGGCCGTTGTTTGAGCACATAGCAACCGATCATCTGATTAGCAAGCATTACTATTGTTGCTCTTTGCTTTAGCGGAAGGACACAGGTTATGCAAGCAAAGTTCGTAGGCTGTGGGCTTCACAGTTGTATCATTCATGCCGTCCAGCAGCAGGTATGCCGGTGACTGTTATGGTGGCCGAGACCAAGTACTGCATGTGGAGCATACAAACACCTGAGCTTCTGATTGTCAGTAATCACAATCGAGCAGACATACACAACAATGGGGGTTTAGCTAAGTAGCCTCCATCTGCGGAGCCTGTTGTCTTGCCCAGGGTGAGCATTGCGATTTTGCAACTCAGCTGTTTGCTTCTGGATGTTCAGGAACGCCTTGTCACTGAATTGTTGCTATCACATCCTTCAGCGGCATCAATGTGGATGTACTCACTGTTCTCTAGTCTTGGTGAGCGACTAAGACCTTCATCGCTTGATAGCTGACAGATATTTGAGCTTCTTCTATCACGGATGTCTTGCAACGACATAAATCATAAGCTTGGCTGCTCCTGTTGAGGTCACAAGAGCTCTCGTGCGCCAAGCAAATATGCTACACGCTGATCTTGCGTAACCGTAGAGACAATGCTCATGTTGGCTCCGCCCGGACAATCAAAGTGGCCGGTTTCTTGCACCAGCAAAGCGTGCAAACCGGCCAAACGGGTTGTCCAGGAGGAGGTTGGTTGTTTGGCTCGAGCCCCCTGTAGCCCGTACATAAGGTGAGGTTAGTGTCCTCCCACGCTTGAAGCTCGTCCAGCATGAAGAGCTGCGCAGCAACGGGGCTCAAATTTTGAGAACTATTGTGGAGATCATTGTTCGTCTCCGGAGCTCCGCCCTATACGACGCGCTTTCGAGCCCGTCCGTTCAGGTGTCTCGAGGACAGAAGTCTTCAAGTGCCTAGCATGATATCTTATTGCTTATTTGTAGAGAAACTGGAAAGTCCGACATGCTAGCTCATACCTGAGAACTTTTGAGATCCGAGATCGTTAAGTAATAGGCCCTCATGGTGGACGAGCCGGACGAGCTGGACGCACGTGGATGGAAAGAAAACTTCCTTGTCTAGCGACACGACGCCGCCAGTGGACGATCATAACGCTGCGGCTCAGGTTATTGGTCGTTGCACTCGAGCATACGAGGCGCCGATGGCAAGCTCGTCACTTTCGAACCAAGATATCACTCACTCCACCCATTCCAAGACCACAGTCTCGATCAAAATTTGAGACGACATCAAGCAAAAAAGAAATTCTGACTCGAACACGATTGACAACTGATGATTCCGATTAGATTCGAACCTAGACCCCACATCCCGTCTACGTCAGCAGAGCACTCAAGACACGCCTACATAAGAGGCTTTCCTACAGATTTGTTGATATGATGAATGTGGGTTACACGTAGTATGAGGGCCTCATTCGGATTGAACGAAGAACAAGGAGTGGATACTGGCGAACTACTCACCCGGACTTCTTCTACCATGCACGCTACAAGACCACAGACACCTGTGTGTTGATCGTTGGCACAAATGTGACCGGACATGCCTACATGAGCTCCTGGTAAGTGATAGGGGCTGAGTGAAACTCGTGCCAAAGCGTTCGATGGAGATCTTCGTTGCAGTCTCATGAACAACGGGCGTGAACATGCTACGCTATCACTCGCAAAGTCATCGACACCCAGAGAACCATACCTTGCGTTTGTTCTCGAACACATCCACAAGTAAGTCTCTGATCAGGTCCATCGCACTGATGATCCTACAAGACCTTTCCCTAGCCAACATGGCCCATATCACCTCGCTCGTTGCAAGACCTCCACAAAGTAGGCTGCTTTGCGCTGATGCGACACCTGCAAGCCTTGTGAAGCTTAACCCTTGCCCGATCCTCGCAAATTCCGACAGAAAACGCAAGGTGACTAGTTTTCAGCTGAGGCAGATACTCGGACGGTGCGTCACTGGTGCAGTCACTATGTTCAAACGATATACTCAACGTCGACAACGGACCGTCACTCGATGCACGCACTTGCAGTTGCACTATCTGCCAGCTCACATAAGACAACAATATGTCCCAGCTCTTGAACTTTCGGAGTGGTAAAAGCAGAGTTGACTTTTGAGCCGAGAGCAGTTCCAGGAAGTACGGTCGAGACTCCGCTGACAGAATCTACCTGCAAAAGAACCTGTCTGATCCTGATCTAGTCACCATGGTTCGCATCACAGACTTACCAACCGAACTCCTGCTAGAGATTTGCAGACACCTCGCGGACGAACTGACCGAAAATCGGGACACATCAATCTACAGCGTAATGAAGTCCTGCCGGCTTCTCCATAACCCAGCTTTTGAAGTATACTTCAAGCTTCTGCCGCCAAGCATTCAGGCAGCGACTTTCGAGGATAAGGTTGCATGCCTCCGGATATTCAAGAGCCACGATAGAAGGCGAAGAATAGCACTTGCTGAAGCTGTCGACAGAATTCCAGGGTGGTATATTCGGGAGCATTTGATGATCAAGAGCATCGATTACCGAGATGGAAAGGTCGTTGCAGTGGCTATGCCGAACTTGTTGCAACAGGTGCAGGACTTGCCTTTGAAGGACCAGACTTCTCTTACTAAGGATTGGCCGAGGGTTGGGTGGATCCGCGACGATGAGGATCCATAGCGGCTGCCGGAAAGTCGAGACTCAAGCATATTTAAAGCGACATAATTGGTGGTCCTGGTCTTTCTGCTAGGAGGTCGCAGATGTTGATGCCGTAGCGCTTCATGTGTCAGCTAGACATCTGCAGGCATGCGAGAAACAATATGAGCAACTGGCACCGTGACTTTGGTGCCTGCGGCAAGGCTTGCGCAGTATCAACGCGCTCAAACAACTTCAGATCCATCGCGCTTCTCGCTCCCAGCATCATGTTGAAGCAGCACGTCGAAGCGTACGTAGTTGTTCTGGCAGCCTTCGGCTAGTAGACGGAGAACTACTATCCGCATGACGCCCTTCGTGACCAAGACGACGTTCATAACGCGGGAGACGCTCGAAGGACAAAACCTAAGTGGCACGAACAATTTGGACTGAGCTTGGCGAAAGTCCGCTCCGCAAGAAGAGGGGGTCTGACCACAAATAGGTCTGTTGGGACAAGAAGGCCACGCTGGTGGTTCAAGTCTGTGGTATACTGCTTCTCCGCATCATCTGTACAGACAAAAGCCGCCGATGTGGTCCCGTAATTTGTTCGCTGGTAACACGTTCTCGCTGCCGATTTATGCCCAGATATGGTACATCTTGGCTGCCTCTTCTGTGATGCTGTGTACATTGATGCTCTCGTCAAGCCTCAGTAGGTCATAGTCCAGATAACGGTGTTCTTAATCCTCGATTTTCTTTGACCCGCGGCTTCGTTCACGTCTCAATGTTCCCATGGATGCTTCAGCCCCAACAGCGCCGCTCCGTCCTGCTTCGCTCTGTACATTAACTGTTCACAAAAGGTGTTAGCACATGCTCTCAACACTGCACTCGCGCTGCGCCGGACCGTGATCTCGAGCTCCCAATTATAGAGAGCTACTCTGCCGCACGCCACCTGCACGGCTCATCCCACATCCTGTCTTCTCACTGCCGCTAACTCCTCAATGTAATGGGCTCGACTTACGAAGAACCACATGCTAGCACCAACCCCCTTGGCGCAAAACCTGTACAAGAACGGCTGTTTGTTTATTCTTCCAACTGGGTGGTTCGCATCTGCGCCTTTCGCTTCCCACAGCGGCTTGCCGTGCGAGGCACCACCTGCTAGTCGTCTCACTGGAGAATTGTTAGCTTTCCTTGTTCGGGATGATCGCAGTCCGGCGGCAGGAGTTTGTGATGGGGATATCGTGAGACGTACATGTTGGCCGGAACATGTTGAGAGAGGGCGTAAGTGTTGAGCGAGGTAGAAGTCGTAGCGGGCTTGCTTCGCTGTCGGCGCAGTCTGGCGAAGCTGGGTTGGGAGGTCGTCGATTGACCTCACAGGTCATGTGACCAGACATTGCAACCTCAGGCAAAAGTGCCTTAAGTAATGCCTTGCGGCCTGAACTTCTTCACCTTCACAATATTTGGCAAGAGCATTTACGGCCTACCAGCTGTGCTCATATTGCATGCTCACCAGCGCACGTTGACCCCCTTGCTGGCTTCAAACTTCGCTGCACCGCGCACACGACCATAATGCTGATAGTGTCATAAGCTAACGAAGCTACGCTACCCACGACTCACGACATAGGACACGGCATAAACATTACATCCTGCTATTCGAACACCCTGGCATATGGCAGCCCAACCAGCCGCCCAATCAACCACCATATCCCCCACAACAATGCCACTAATATCGCCCCCAGCCCTCCTCCAAGCCTACCTCTCCCAGTCCCCTCCGCACCGTCCCTCAAACCGCGCCCCAACCGAGACCCGCCCAATCCACCTAAACGTCGGCTCCCTCACCCACTGCAACGGGTCCTCTCTCGTCAAGGTCGGCGAAAGCACAATCGTCTGCGGCATCCGCGCCGAACTGCTACCCGTCTCCGAGATCCCCCACTACAGAGCAAGCGACAACGCACGGCAAGGACGAACAAGAACTGCGACTACGATCGAGGAAGACGATGACGACGACAGCGACAACACCTACGACCCCATCCCCCTCAACAACCTCCTCGTCCCCAACCTCGAATTAAACACGAACAGCCACCCCAGCTTCCCCGCCAACATCGCCCCCTCCACCACCGCCCAATCCCTCAGCCAGCGCCTCCTCTCCCTCCTGCATTCCTCCAGCGTCGTCCGCGCATCCGATCTCTCGATCAGACACAGCAGCGAGCAGAGCGCATCCACGGCCCTCGACCCCGACGACGAAGCGTACATCGAGCCCGAAAGGGACGTCCTGAAAGCCTACTGGACGCTCTACATCGACTGCGTGGCGCTGAGCTACGGCGGGGAAGCAGGCATGTTCGACGCGGCACTCATGGCTATTGTTGCGGCGCTGAGGGATGTGAGGCTGCCTCGGGCGCGGTGGGATGAGGATCGGAAGGCTGTGCTGTGTGATGCGAACTTCGCGAATGCAAGACGGTTGCGTTTGCGGGGCCTGCCGTGTCCGTTAGGGTTCGGGGTGTTCGTGCCGGATCCGAGGTTGCGCGTTGGTGCAGAGGGACAGGGACGGGTAAACGGAGCGGTGCAGGGGAAGAGCGAGGGGGCCGCCACCGTATTGAACGACATTGATTCGTTCGAGGACGATGTATGTGAGGAGAAGGGGAACGTGGTCGTCGACTGTTCCAATAGCAAGAACAAAATACTCAAGATTGAGAAGGTCGGTGGGCATGGTAGGCTGGACGCGAAGGGCATGAAAGACGTGATACGCAGGGCCGAGACAAGGTGGGCGGAGTGGAATGCCGTGTTGGAAACGGCTGTGCGGTCTGCCGGGTGAGAGCTGATAGACGAGCACATCAGCTGCACAAGACACCAAAGCACAAAAGCTGACACGCGAGCAACTATTCAGACCGCTTCAACAGATTTCACGCCTCATACTCACCTATACAATCAGCCATGGAGTCAAGCGCACCTTGAGACTCTTTACTCAACTAGAGCGTGCGCTAGCACGGTATATCACCTCGCTCATCGAGCAGGAAAGACCCAACAACACAACAAAGAGCAAGCGCAAAAGTACAATCACGATGAGTCGAACATCACGATCACTTCAACAGGGGCACGATGACCCATATCGAAAGGTGCAAAGGCTTTCTCTTGTAGCGTGTGGGGTGATACCGTCATGAGTAGAAGTACGTGGTGGAAGAAGGCAGGCTTGATGGCACGAGTGGGATGTGTTTGGAAATCGGAAGGCGCCTGAGATATGGAAGCAATGACTCACTGCCGCTGTGGACAGACCGTAGGTCAAGCATTGCGGTTATGGCGGTTAGACTAAATCAGTATTGTTGAGGGAGCCAGCGAGGAAGTTGGAGACAGCAGAGGGAATAGCGGTTATGACTGCAGAACAAGGATTTTCGTGCATCGCCTGTCTAGCTGCAAGAGTCTATGTTCTGTTGCGGACAATCAGTTCGCCTATGCGACCGCGGCCTCCCCGCAAAAGCCAACGAACATATCATCATCTCGTGGTGTCAGACTACCACATCTGTTGCTCGAGGCTGGTCGCCCGTCTTGGATCCCCGTGATCAACGAGTCGCATTGGTCTATTCAAGCTTTTCGTCGCCTCTTAGCATTCGCGCTACTTGCATCCTGCCCAGTGGACACTATAATCGTCTCGCCGCTCTGAACAACATCCTCTTTCGATACGATCTCAGGGCTTGAAGATTCCGACGATGAAGAACTGGAGGAGGAAGTAGAAGATTCGGAGTTGTTGTCGTGATCATCGGCAATGATAGGCTGAGCTTCGTCTGTCAGTGTCGGCTTGACCTCCTCGGTTGGTTCGCCTGTAGCTGGAAGATAGATGTCGAACGTGAAGGCGGGTTGATCTCGCTTCATCTTTTCGCCGTCGCGCCGGCTGGTTTTGCTGGACTTCATAGATTCCTTCCGCTCTGCGCCTTCGCCCTTTCCAGATTCTCCGCCTTTGCTCTTGGCTTCCTCGCGCGCTTTCTTGTCCTCTGCTTGCTTCTTCTCTTTCTGCTTGTCCTCTTCAGCCTCGTCATAATTCCAGAGCAGCTTGACTTCTCCTTTCCACAGCGCCATAGCCCCAAACGAGATGAGCACGCCAGGCACAAGATACAGCAATGCAGGCTGGGCATGCTGCCAGATCTGCATGACGAGCAGCGTGGCAACCATCCCAAGGACATAACCTACCATCGTAGCCTTGAAATATGGCTTTGGAAAATCTTTTGCCTTCAGCGCAGGCGACCACAGATCTCTGGCGGTGTAAAAGCGTTCAGCCCACATACCCCGGGCGGGAAAATAAGTTGGTCTGGTATCCTTCTTGTTATCAGCTCTCTCTTCTTTGCTTTCTTCTGCCCCGTCATCCCTCCCGTCCTTGCCCATCTGCAAATACCACCGATACAAATCGAATCTCAACGCAAAAGCAATCATGATTCCCGGTACAACAATATCACCTAATCCTAACATAGCCATCGTCCTCTTCTTAGCGAGACATTTCAAGTACTCCTCCATAGCATCACTACCAGGCAACGCACCCATCGGCTTCGTACAAGTTCCGTCATCGGGTCGTGGGAACAGCAACTTGATCGGTACTTCGAGCTTCGTTGCGACAGTGACCATCATGGGAGTGTAGAAGACCATGTAGATGTCGTAGAAGAAGAGGAGTGAGAGCAGTAGATATCCAACGGCGGATGTCCCAGGTGTCATGAACTGGAGACTGCCGTAGCAGAAGGCGAAGCCTGAGAGATTGGTAAGATACCAGGGGACTTTGCCGCGGAGGGTGGAGGCGATGCTGAGGAGGAGGGATGTTAAACCCGCAACAACGTCAAGAATTGTGATACTGAAGCTGGATTTGTCGGGTCCGAATGGCTTGCGGAGGCTGATTGTGCATGCTGCCTTATAGTACAGGCGTTGTCGTGCCTTTGTTAGGAATGGTGATGCTCTAGATAACCGACCGAAGAGACCAGTTGTGCTGACGTCTTTTCGATCTGGGATGTCTCCGACTGTGTCATCTCTGCCCGCAGTGTTGAAGTGACCGCCGGTGGGCCTACTGTGCTTGTAGACAACACCGTCGTGAGAGAACTGTGTCGGGAAAACGACTGATCGAACAAAGTACAAGACGTCTTTGATGAGCTTGAAGGTGAAGAATGTGCCTATCCAGTTGAAGTAATAACCCAAAATCTTGTTCAAGAGTGATGGGTCTTCGAGCCACTTGATGATCACATATAGTCCGCTCAGTGTAAGGCCAGCGAGAACTGGAAATAATATTGCGTCTGATGTAGTCAGGGTCTCAATGGGGGAGCTTGATTCTTCTTCGGCTTCGGAATCTTGATCGGAGAGTTTGCTGGATTTCTTTTGCTTCTTAGCTGGAGCAGCCGAAGATGGCCGCCGGAGTGCGGCATGTGCTGCTATGAAAATTGGAAAGATCGACGACAAGATAAGATGCAGGTACAATGGCAGTAGCGGTCTTGTCTTTTGAGCTTCGTCAGCAATCCGACCAAGCACCCCTTCAAGCAAGCCTGAAGCCATCGTGGTGTTCATATCTGCGCCTAACGTTTTGAGAGATTGGAATGCTTGGTGAGAGGAGCCCTTGATCAATCTTGTAGAGCTCAGGAAAGCCAACTACTATGAAGTGAAGGCGGGGGATATTAGTGAAATGTCACGAAGCATTCAAAGCGTGAAGGCAGAAGCCACTTGTTCACTTCTCAGCAAACAATTTTGCAGAGCCAACGTACAAAACACGAAGCACAAAGCAAGGCTGCCGGCTGCATGAATGTCAAGATGAAAAACCAAGGATCAGAGGCTTGTAGATACCCTTCTAGTTGGACCTTGCTTTTCGCTTCACAGAAATGAGGACCGCGTCCCAAAGAATAGGCAGAACGGGACGAAGAGAAGAGGTAAGTGTACGGTAGGCAGCAACCACCCTCGTACGCGCTTGCCTTGTTCTGCGTTTGCGTCTTCTTTGTTGTCCGTAGATTGCAGCTGACTCCTACCGCTAGTTTCGCGACAAGAGGCCTAACTGAAATAGATAGACTACTAAAGAACTCGCGTCTCAGGTAACTTCTAATGAGGAGGTCGACGTGTCGTCCTTTGTAGATAGTAGAATACCGACTTTGGTTCTAGCGTCTACATATCGTTCTATATAAGGATACTTAAACTCTTTTAGACTCGTTAGATCTCTCCGTCCTTGAAGTATAAAACATCTAGTTCGTGCGCCTACTAGTACGCAGCATTCTTGCCTTTTGGGAGAAACAGGCCAGCTCTGACGGCGAGCCTCTTGAGACGACATACCAGCACAACATGCCGCTCTGGAAGATATCCGTTGTTGCCTCGAATGTTCATGGTCTGGAACAGTATTCGCAAGACGCCAACAGAGACATCAGAGTCAGCTAGATAAATCGAGAAGCAACGGTACTCGCCGTTCGACCGAGAAGGTACGAGAGTGCGGACAAGATGATGTTTGGCAAGGCGGACTGAGGATAGTCGGCAGTCTGGTTCCATAACACGTTCGTTGGAAGGAACCTTGTTGGCATCTTACGCCAGGCTTCCTATTGAGACTGTCCCATCTGAACCCCAGTTAATGCTGCTAGCATACATCCCTCTCACCCTCTTACTGCCGTCATTCTGGAACCAGCCCATATTGAGGTCGCCATGGAAGACAAGCCGATTCGTGACAGGATCGACGTCAGGCCCGCCAGGTACGTACACATCCGCAGCGGTATCACCATTTGCGAGGAATGTGCCCCGCCTCGTGTACGGGCCGGTGACGCTTGATGCAGTGGCGTACTGGATGTTGTAGGCTGAGGTGGTGAAGCATCCAGATGTGAAGAAAAGCATGTACTGCAGCGTGTTGCCATCGTAAACTAGAGCTGGTGCTTCGATATTTGGGCCATCGTCTGCATTGTTAGTCAAGATGATAGTGCCCGCGCCAATCGGGCTGATGCCGTCGTCAGCACTGACTTGCTGCAAGATGAGAGGCGTCGGTGCGATAGGGTCGACATTGTTGCCGCAGTCACCACCGTGGCCAACTGAATTGCCGTCGACTTTGTACACAACATATTGATTGTCAGTGACAGGGTCTCTGAAGCCGTCTGGGTCGATGGCGCCACCTGAGCCGAGGTCGCAATACAACGGTGTATCTGCTGGTGCAAATGGACCTGTAGGAGTATCCGAAGTTGCTGCACCGACACAATGCTTGTTGCTATCTTGTGCGGCGATCGCTGCGTAGTAAAGCACATACCGGCCATTGGCTAGCTGAACAACGTCTGGTGACCAAACATGAGGGATAGAAGCTGCCCAAGCTCCAGGGTTCGGGAGTGCTTCACTATCACTGACAGACCAGGTACTGAAATCTGTCGATATAGCCGTGATCACGTTGACGGGGGGATTGCCATTAGGACCAGCATAAGCGTAGTATGTGCCGCCAATATTAAGGATCGCTGGGTCCTGGAAATTTGTCGATATCACTGGGCCATTTGCACTGCGCCGTGTCAGAGGTGCAGCAAGCACTGCCGACGCTAGGGTGGTCAAGATCAGTGACAACATCATCACGATTGAGCAGATTCAGTGGTCACAAGAGCAGGATCTTGAAAGGATTTGAGACTGTAGATATGGTTCGTCCATCTTGCTGCAAGCTGGCTGCTTGGGCTTGAGTGGAGGGTGCCAAAGGTATAAGACGCCATTACATGGGTGAAGCATGCAACGGATGCGAGCTGTAATTCGTCTGTTTGGAGAAGCAGCTCGACCCAGCGAAGCCACCTCCGGGAATAGTCAAACCAGCCACTTGCTGACATCCTGGCAAGCCGATCGGAGGCATCAAGAAACGAAGTTTTTCCTCCTCGCTGGCTAGACCTCATTCGACTTGTGCTTGCAGAAACGGGCGACCAGTGGTAGTTCGTTCTAGAAGGTCGCGAAGTAAAACGGGAACGGCTCGATAAAGTGGAAGTGCCAAGCCGTAAAGAAAGTGCTCGAGTCGGTTGGTACGATGTTGATCATCGTCAGAATGGCGCCGTCTCTGCAGGGTTCAAGGCATTGGAACAGATAGCAGATTCCCTCTTGACTAATCATGTGAGCAAGCTTTTATGTATGCGTGTTTATGGCACGGCAGTTCGCCATTTCACTTGTGAGACCAACTGGTGGAGCAGATCCGTGCGAAACCAGCTTTACGCGTACCGGTAATCTGCCAATCGTAGGAATCATGCATGCATCGCCAATGCGTGGTGCCGAGCCGAATTAACACGCTGGCTAAATCCATGCTGACACTCCAAGCTTTTGCAGGGGAGTACCTTTACGCCACAGCCTCATCAGGGTAACGCTAGAATGAACCGGGCAGCAAACACTAATCGAGCTTAGGCTGATCATTATCTCCTCGGACCACTTTCCAGGTGAGGGGATACACCACAACAAAGCGCCACAACGGTATGGCAGGTATGTTATAGCGGAGGTGTACAGTAGTCTGGTTGGATTGAGGATACAAGATCTAGTAGCTGCAGTATCACTCGGATATCTCGGCTAATGATTGAGCTAGAACCGAGAGGAAGGCAGTACGAATGCTGCACGAACAGCCATAGACAGCGGAAACACAATTGTTGCCAAGCTTCACAATATATTTCAACACCACGTACGAAGTTCTGACTCTGAGTGCCGTGACGATCTGTTTTGTTGGTCTCACTCATCCTCCTTGCTTCGTTGTTGAGGCCTCCCAAATATTGCAAACAATCACGATGACACTGTTCAGCCTGTTGAACTGCGTGATTAGTGTTTCATGCACGACCAACAGTTTGCCGTATGCCACATCAGTGCCAGGCAAACTACGAGTGCTGATGTTGCCGTCATTGGTCAGGCAGCCTCCCTCACACCAGGTATCATCCACGAATTTTCGAGAGGTACCTGGCTTCAAGAACTTGACCACCTATCAGACGGCCAGCAATGCTGTTGTGACCCCCTTGCCTTTCAGTATCTCCACCTTGTCTCAACCATCGAGCAATCCGAGGTATGTTGAGTGCTCGTGTTTCCAAAAACTTAGCTGCCTAAAGTAGACAGACCGACCGTGATGCCATTTACGTCTCTGTTGGCGAGCCGTTGGCGAACACTGTAAAGTCATCGCCACAGCGATGATTAGTCTGGAGCAATGACCTGGCGCATTTTGCGTTCTATGGTCCGCAAGCAGAACGCCCCAAACGAACAGGACGTCGTTCTGCCTGATGTTCGCATCCCGGACGGCATGGGAGTGCTCAACCCGGTAGCTGACACCGTACGTGGTCAACTCAACATGATCGGCGGCGTGTTGTACGAACGTCCAGATAGGTGACGTGGCTGTGTCAAACGGCAACGGCAACGGTACCAACGCGTCGGGACTGACCACTGGCCCTGCATTGAATTCTACCCTCGCCACGGCAGCAACTTCGGCCATGACAATACCGATTGAGTAATATGCATCCGCATACCCTAAGGTGATGGGACGGGTATGGCGACAGGGATAGGAGAGACACCTATCACGCAGAGCTCCAACAGTACCAGTCTGGATGCCTTCACAGTAGACTTTCTAAGGGATAATCACTGCCGCCCCATGGAGTCTGCGCTCTGTGTGATGTTTCAGGTGACGAGGACCAAGGTATCAAGTCGACGCCGACACACAGGAGAGATTGGAGCATTACTGGCTTCTTTGCTGCCAATCTGGTCCCAGCATGCAGGACTTCGCTCGGGGCTCATTACAAGTGACGCCGAATGATGGTGCTATCAACCACTCCCTTTTCAATCGCCGACGAGGAGATGCTGGTAATGACGGCTTGGAACGGATAGGCGTGTACCATGCGTTGCATCCTCAGTGCCGTGAGTATCTTCCTTAGATCAGTCAACTATCAGACGGTCATATCAATAGAGCTATCTACTGATGGCTTCTTGCCGTTCACATCTGCTTGCTTCTGCCGCTCCTGCTCTGCCGTGACAACATTCGTGGTGTTTAACTCAGTGGAAGGTATACCAATTCGCGGGTCCGAGCTCTTCTCGAGTTGCATGAATGAATTCCTGGACGGGACGTACTTCTGTCCTCGAGCATGAACGGCAAGGCAGGCTCGTACGAACATCACAAAGTGAAATACGCTGGTAAGGGTTAGCCTAGGATTGCTCGAATGACCGTGTCGAGCACTTACCCGGTGAGCAACAGGAGAACGGCTCCGGACTTCTCGGTCCCAGATAGACCATCGCCCGCTTGTTCGCATTCTTCTTTCGTGAGGATCGTACAGAAGTCGAGTTCGTAAGCATCGTTGAGCGTCCAGTAGAGCAAGATACCGCCGGTAGCGAATGACAACGCCCATCCGAAGAAGTCGAGGCCGACGTCAAGGGCAGGATGATATTTGCGTTGACAACCTGGTAGAACCAGGGACACAACCGACCAGGCAAGGGTGTAAGCTAACTGTAATGAATTATATCAACGCATGTCATGGAGCGATTGCCAGAGGCCTAAGAGGCAGGTGGATGCAGATTGCGGTTAGAGCAGGAGATATGAAGGGCGTTGCACTGACCGGTCCCAGTGGTAGCATATCGTACACAACACCTAGGCCATCTGTGAGAAAGTACTGTTGTACTGTCACTGCACGACAAAGCAGAATGATGGAAGTGATGCTGAGGATGATGCTGCCGGATCTCATGCCAATAAAGACGAGAGCATCCGTGTTGATGATGGAGAGGAACTCTTTGACCTCTCGAAGAAACATTTTGACCTAGGATCGTGTCGATGAAGAAGTGCAAATGCTGCTTGGTGAAGACTGTAATGCTGATAGGCAAGAGATACACGGACTCGAGATGCGATATCGGGTAGATAGTACTAGTACTGTTTGTAGCAGGAGGGACTCATAGCGCCTTCCGTGACATGTTGTACATGTGCGGGTGACCGCACACTTTCGCGCACACATTGTCCGTAGAGCACTTCTGGAGCTGTCGACGTTGTTCTTATTAGAAAGATGCTTGGCACCGCTGGCAAGGGAGGGTCTGCGACTGATCGACATTGCCGATCCCCCTTGTCCAGGGCGCTGAAGGAGCGCACCATCGAAAAAGCCGAGAGCTGGTTTCGCGGCTACCAGGCGCTGGCGAAATCAGGAAAGCCGAAGGTACTCACATAGTACGGCAAAAATGTCCTAATGAGCAGCGCTATACAGCGACGGTTGTTGCCTTGACAGTAACACACATCGCAGAGGAGTACAAGATGAGATTGGAAGGAAGAAGGAAATGCTTGCTCCTTGCAGCCAGCGGCTACGCCAAGCGATCGCTGCCAACGCTGATAGCTCCGCCCAGGTAGGCAAGGTTATGTAATCTTCAGCCACAACTACTCCTGCAGGCACAGTCTCACATTCGAAGCTCACTTGGCCTGACGTTCCCTTCCATCCTAGGTGGCCGCGAGCTTGCCGGTAACCATTGCGTGTTTCTTTGGTCCTATTGAGGCTCATGAATGCAGCGTCGTTGCCCGTGCTCTTCATGCTCGTTGTTTTCAGCCGACTAATCCGATTGATGCGATGTCAACTTTATCCGGGCGCCGGTCCAAGGCTTTTAGGGCTCCCCAGCCACCCGTATTGTCCCGTTAGCTAGTGTACCATAGATCAGCTCTCAGGACTCATATCTTGTGAGCATTTCTGTCATAATGAGGTCTCTCTTCGCCATACAACTCTCGTGCTCCTTAGCACGTCCATCTCTTTTAGATGGCCACGTAAACGCGAAAGCTGACAATGTACTGCCTCCGGGACGCTCGAGTTGATACCTTTGACCATGCCTCGCGTGACGCGTCATTCAGCCAGAAGGTCATGTTCACTTCATCGAATATTCATCAAATAATGCCTTGTTATCACAAAACAACGGTAACACACAGCTCTCTATCATCGCTGACTTGCGTAATGTCGATAATGAACTCCGAAGTGCAGAAAGTTTGACGAGTAGCCACTGCGTCTGAGACAGTGCAAACAAGTAGTCAGTTGACCGTCAAGCAAGCGATACGTCTCTACCACGAGCACAAACTCGCTGAACAGTCACCCACTGGAATCAGGACTGTGATGGCGGGCAATCAGGGCAATGGCGGTGCTGAAGATCTCACCTGCCCATTTTGCGACTACAGGGAGAGAAACGACTACCAAATGCTCTTGCACGTCGAACTATTCCATTCCGAAAATGGTGATAGCCCTTTCGCAATTAGAGACGAAGTCGAAGCTGCCAGACAAGCTAGAGAAGAAGTTCGACAAGAAACGACTACCCAAGCGGTTGAATCTGGTCGATCAACACCGTCCGAAGTTGAGTTTGTGCAGTGTCCGTATTATTGCGGCGAACAGATTCCGACTCATGATCTTCAATTTCATACCGACTTTCATATCGCTGAGGACATGGCAAACAATGAGGTCGCTGTTATCAATATGACAAACAGTTTCTCTACTGATATATCTAATGCCATCAGGAATCATGATCAAGTGCTATCTCAAGTGCAAACACCCGTCAAGGAGAAACGTTGGACAACATCGCTTAAGGACATGTTCTCCCCTCCACGGCTGAAACTCATGAGCTCTACACCGAAAGTCCAAATTGGAGATGTACGACGTCTTGGTAAAGCCGAGCTGGGTCCGTATGCGAACGAGAAGAGAATGCCATCGTGGTTGATCCGGCTGCTGGAGGATGGGGTCAAGGTCACCGTTTCTAACAAAATCGGACAAGACGGTCAATTAATGAAGGTGGAAATCATTAGCAACGAGACGCCCAACCTTGTGCCTGTCCTTGCGAGACTGTCAAGAGTCGACAAAAGAGTGGCACGAGCCTTCTATTGTAATCCTTTCACACGTCACGTTGCCAAGCTACCGAACGAGGGAGGCTTCTGCGGGTACCGAAACATCCAAATGCTAGTCTCATACATCCGAGATGCAAAAGCACCCGGTCACGAACACTTTGACGGAAAGAGATTGCCGTCGATCCTGAAATTACAAGACATGATCGAAGATGCTTGGGATCATGGTTACAACAGTGCAGGGCGTGTGGAGACAGGTGGCATCCGCATGACCCGCAAGTACATCGGTACACCTGAAGCACAAGCGTTCCTGCTTAGCCTAGGTATTTCAGCAGAAGCGGCGGCATTCTCGGCTGAAAGCAAGTCACAAGCATACACAGCAATGATGGAAGCGGTATGCAAGCACTTCGATGACGGGTCTGAAAGCGATAACCCCGACAAGGTCGTCATCACAGACAAGCCACCACTTTTCTTTCAGCATCAAGGCCACTCAATGACTGTCGTAGGCATCGAGCTGGATGTCGATTACCGCGCCAACCTTGTCGTCTTCGACCCCATGTACAATCCATCCAAGCAGCTGAAAAACTTAGCACTGAGCAACAAGTTGACCTTCACTAGTCCGACACCAGAGAGACTGATGAAGGCGCATCGCAGAGACGAAAAGTATCTCGGTCGATACAAGGCCTTCGAGATGATCAAGATCAACGGACCTGTGTAGAGCACGGCCAACAACATAACCTCTTGGACACCTGAATTACATTTAGCATAGTCTGCTACGAGGGAAATGATTATCAGACAATACTTACAGCATGGGTTTAGCGCAACCCCAGGCGCTGACGAAGATGGTACGATGAGCATGAGACACGAACAGCAGGATATCGATTGGCACAATCTGACTTAGGAAGAAGACAAGGACGAATTTTGATATGCATGGTGTTGGAGGCGATGATGAGGTCGGGTATTAGGCTAGTGCTTTCATGTCGCGATATCATTAGGTTCCACCTTAAATGCCTGCCTCGCGTCGTGCCTTGCTTCATGCAGCATCCGAGTATCTACTAGCCAAGTCGAGCAGAAGACAGCGCTGCACATACCGCTCAGCTTGCAACGACATGCAGTATCTCGGCTGCTACATCATTCTGCACCTACCAAGTAGCGAGCTGGGTCCGTGTCTTACGCTAGCAGAGAATCGGACTGTCTTGACCTATCGGAACGTGCATGATCTGCCAGTCTTGTGTATCAACCTTGCCGTGACACCCCAAGTGTGCATCCCTAACAGAATGGGAAGTGAGCATCTGTGGGCAGCCGAATGACAGCCTGCTAACCTACGAGACTCGCAGTGACTCGGTCTAGAGAATTTCGAACTTGACACATATGCTTGCCGAAGAGAGTTCCCAATGGCATAGGTAGATGCACAACACGCTGGTTAGCGTGATTGTGTGATGGGCTGTTAAGGTCGACCGCACGAGCTTTGACGAGGGATCCTTGACAGAGGTGCCAACCAATTCTCCGTTATATGCTAATACTAATCAATCGCAGATGGCAGCACAATGCCAGAAACCCATAATTCTCTCTACATCAGTCGTGAGTATGCCGGGTGATGTTTAGCCCGCTTAAGTGTATGGCACTCTTGATGAAGACAGGTAAAGCTCTGAGTGGCAAAAGGCTGCCTTAATGCCTAAAGGTAGTTTTGTAATATCATACGGGGCAAGAATGCTTGGCAAGTCGTTGCTTCTGACATAGAAGATCTTCCACAATTCGTTCACCGAGCAGTGACTGAATGAGCAAACTGCGTAAGCTAGCTAACCGAAGTGACTATCTAAACACCGCCTCAAGCTGACCGTAAAGTCCGAAACAACAGGCGTTCGATGCCGTTGGCCACCTGATATCTTCCTCGAGGACAACAAGCAGCGCGAGGCATAATCTTGACCCACCAAGTCTTATCGTAGGGTCGAAACCGTTAGCAGCTGACTCCGGGGCTCCTATATTACACGAATACAACATGGCTTCCTCAACGACACGACCAAAGCATCTCGTCTTCCTAACCTCAAACGCGGGCAAGCTCCGCGAGTTCCAAGCAGTCATGTCCAACGTGCCGGATCTGGCCGTGACGAACCGAGGCGACATCGACATTGACGAAATCCAAGGCACGATAGAGGAGATTGCACGCGACAAGGCGAGCAAAGGCGCTCAGGCTACCGGCGGTCCAGTGTTGACGGAGGATACGGCACTTGAGTTCAAGGCCTTGAATGGGCTGCCGGGTCCATATATGTGAGTTCCTCAGGCATCTTGGTGAACATCCGCATTCTAAATCTTATCGGGGGACACTACAACATGAGTAGTTGTGACTGCAGGAGCGAACCCCCAATAATCAATTAAGCTGACGTTTCCATAAACAGCAAGTATTTCCTGATGTCACTCGGCCATGAAGGTCTCAACAATCTCATTGCGGCTTACGAGGACAAGACAATCACGTCGGTGTGTACGTTCGCGTACTGTGCAGGTCCTGGCCAGCAACCGATATTGTTTCAAGGAAGGACAGACGGCAAGCTGGTGCCCGCGAGAGGACCTAGCAACTTTGGTAAGCGAATCGGTATCGCCTTCCTTTCTTACATTCGCTTCCTGGGCGCGATGGGAAGCTGGGCAAGGAGAATACAGAGGCGATACGCTAACGTGTGGTGCCTAGGCTGGGATCCGTGCTTCGAGTACCAAGGGCAGACCTACGCTGAGATGGACAAGGAAGAGAAGGTAAGTAGCGAATGGGCCAGTGAGTTCTGGAGTGACGCTGACCGGCGTGCAGAATAAGATATCACATCGTGGAAAAGCGTTGGAAAAGCTGAAAGCATGGCTTGCGGGAGGTGATGTTGAGACATTATGATTGGTCACTCATTACGCATTACACCATTCTACGAAACTTGAACAGCAGGCCACGTACAGCAGCTAGCGAAGGAGACGTGGTACAAGAAGTAGGCTCGAGAGTGGTATCTGAAGAGAGACGTCACTGCGTCATCAACAGGTGTTTTACGGCTGCATAAAAGCAGGAAGCTCTTGTATCACCATGGGGGCGGGAGGTGACAGATGGTTATGACAGCACCAATGAAAGCTTGAGACCAGAACAGTGCCAAGAAAACCTCGCAACCAGCACTTGGCGCTCACAACAGAGGCCAGTCAACTCCCAGCATGAATACGTCGATACGAAGTTGTCCTACTGGTCAGCTCTTCTCAGCAAGAAATCATCCGTCCTAATGTTTCAAGAAGCGAAATGCCAGTCTTGGCGCTTCGAATGAGGTTCCGATATGCACCTTTGAAATAAAGGTGATTTGGGAGGCAGCCCTACAAGGCAGAACCAAAGACGAGTACAAACAACGTCTATAAAACTAGGCCGAGCTCTCTCCCCCATTGAGCCTCCGGCACGACCAGCAAAAACTGAAAACTCTTCTACTCTCAGAGTCTCAGACCATTGCCCAACAACCCTCCCAACAACCAAGCACCACCACCACCACCACCCACCATGAAGCTCTCCCTCGCAACCCTCACCCTAGCCCTTCTAACCTTAACCAACGCATGGGTCTTCACCACGCCCCGACAACAATTCGACGGCGACGAAAACTTCGGCTGCACCGCCATCTACGTCGCCAAGGGCGAAGACATCGACTTTCAGGTCGGCATCCTCGAGTCCTGCGTCATCCGTCTGTATAATGATGCGGCGTGCTCGGTGCAGATTGGGATCTCGTCGAGGGATTGGGAGCATACGCTTACGAGGCCGATGTTTGCTTTTGATATCAGGAATTGTTAGGTAGGACATTGGGGGATGGGTGTGGTGAGAGCTTAAGTCTAACCTAGGTGATGCTGGGGTGCACTGGGGTCAAGAGTTGCTCGTGCTTTGGTGTTGAGCTACGCGATGCGGTGCAGAATGGGTTTTGGGGCGACGTCGGACATACAGCTCGTGGTTTTAAAACGGTTTTCAAAACCACTAACCGTGCTCGTCGGTTGGTCGGACAGTTATCGATCGCTCTGTGTTCCACGACTCTGCTCACACGTATAATTGCCCTCCAACTCCACCGTCCTCTTTACACAGTAGCTATCATAATTGAGTTCACGTGTCCCAATCCAGAAAACCTTCTTGCAGGCATCCTTGTGCCCAGCCTTCCAGCCGATTATCTGGCACATCTTAGAACAGTACTTGGCCTGCCAGCATTGCCCGCATTTGATGAGTTCCTCTTCGACTTTCGTGCCGTCGTCCAACTTGGGCTTGTCGCTGCCACAAGTACAACATATCTCGATCTTCAGTTTGTCGAAGAGTTCCTGATAACGCTCCTGCATGTGAGACCGCCTA
>Ga0210040_10000346_pt1 | contig 78923 bp, 68 predicted proteins | sample CryGeyCG12114_NA_FD_185462 | JGI IMG/M metagenome (GOLD analysis project Ga0210040, IMG submission 185462) | Groundwater microbial communities from aquifer - Crystal Geyser CG19_WC_8/21/14_NA (SPAdes) (version 2) | ecosystem: Environmental > Aquatic > Deep subsurface > Groundwater | place: USA...
CGCCTCCCGCCAGCGCTACGACCGGTCGCCCGCCTCCCGCCAGCGCTACGACCGGTCGTCCGGCTCCCGCCAGCGCTACGACCGGTCGTCCGGCTCCCGCCAGCGCTACGACCGGTCGCCGATGTGCAGCGCGTCCTTGACACGCTCGACGCCCTCCGTCGCCAGCGCCTTGGCGGAGTCGCGCACCACGTCGAGCTCGACCGGGTCGCCCTTGAGCAGTGACTTCGCCGTGTTCAGCGCGTACTCGCGAGTGATGTGTGGCGGCAGCGGCGGCACGTTGCGGCTCACGTACGCGTCGATGACGGTGACGCCGTCGTGTGCGAACGCGGCCGTGACGGCAGCCTCGACATCGTCGTCCGAGTGCACCGCGATGCCTTTGAACCCGAGCAGCTCGGCGTAGCCGGCGTAGTCCATCGTCTCGACGTCCTGCGAGCCGCGCCACATCGGGTTGCCGTCCTCGGTGCGCATCTCCCACGACACCTGGCCGAGGTCGTCGTTGTGCATGATCACGATGACGAGCTGCTTGTTCTCCCACTCGTGCATGTACTTCTTCACCGTGATCAGCTCGTTCATGCCGAGCATCTGGAACGCGCCGTCGCCGATGGTGCACACCGCGGGCGAGCCGGGACGGGCGAACTTCGCGGCGACCGCGTACGGCATCGCGGCGAGCATCGTCGCCAGGCGGCCGGACATGTCGCCCCGCATGCCCCGACGCAGCCGGATGTGGTGCCCGTACCAGTCGGCGGTGGTGCCGGCGTCGGCCGTGACGGTCACGTTCTCCGGCAGGTGCGCGTTCACGGCGCGGATCACGCGGCGCGGGTTGACGCCGTCGGAGTAGGAGACCTCGGCCTGCGCGGCCATCTCGTGCTCCCAGTCGACCATCTCGGCGGCGACCCGCTCCTGCCAGGACCGGTCGGTCTTCTCGGTCAGCAGCGGCAGGACCGCCTCGAGCGTAGCGCCGACATCGCCCCACAGGTTCAGCTCCGTCGGGTAGCGGAGGCCGAGCTGCTCCGGCCGGATGTCGACCTGGATACCCCGCGCACTGCCCGTCTTCGGCATGAACTCGCCGTACGGGTAGTTCGTGCCGAGCAGGACGAACGTGTCGCAGCGGTGCACCTGGTGGAGGCTCGGCAACGACCCGAGCAGGCCCACCTGCTGCGTGTGGTACGGGACGTCGGACGGAACCACGTCCTTGCCGCGGAGCGCGGTGATGATGCCCGCGCCGGCCTTCTCCGCGGCGGCGAGCACCAGCTCCGTGGCACCCTGTGCGCCGGCTCCCACCAGGAACGTGACCTTCTCGCCGGCGTTGATGATGTCGGCCATCCGCTGGATCTCCTCCGCGGGCGGCGTGACACGGGTGGACGGGGCGACGCTGCTGGAACGGGAAACCCAGTGCTCCGCAGGAGGGTCGGTGAACGTCATCGCCTGCACGTCGTGCGGCAGGATCACGACCGCGGGCTGCTTGCGCACCATCGCCGTCCGGAACGCCGTGTCGACGACCGCCTGCGCCTGCTCGGGCGTGGTGACGGTCTCGATGTAGCAGGCGACATCGGCGAACACGCGCTCCAGGTCGGACACCTGCTGGGTGAACGTGCCGACCGCGGCGCGGCCCTGCTGGCCGAGGATCGCGACGACCGGCTGGTTGTCCATCTGCGCGTCGTACAGCCCGTTGAGCATGTGGAAGGCGCCCGGGCTGGAGGTGGCGACGCACACGCCGACCTCGCCGGTGAACTTCGCGTGCGCCGTCGCCATGAGCGAGCAGATCTCCTCATGCGTGGGCCGGATGTACTCGATGCCGGTGCCCTTCCGGTCGGTCCTGCCCAGCGCGCCGTCGAACGCGCCGATGCCGTCACCGGGATACCCGAAGATCCGACTCACCCCCCAGTCCTTGACGCGCTGGATGACGAACTCGCTGACGGTGGTCACAGATGCTCTCCTTCGCTCGGTGCTCGTGCCTCCACCCTGCCCCCCGCAGGCTGGCCGTGCCCCGAGCATCCGGGCGCACCCGCTCACGCCCCGGCAGGCTCCTCGGCGATGAGCGGGCGGAGGGTCCGATGTGCGATCCGGAGCCCCTCCAGGATCCGCTCGTCGGTTCCGCCCCACAGCGGATCCTCGTGCTCGACGGAGAGCGTCCCGTCGAAGCCCGCCTCGTAGAGGCGGTCGACCACATGCGGCCAGTCGACGACGCCGCGACCAGGCACGCGGAACCGCCACCAGCCCATGTCCCACGGGTCGCCGCCCTTGTCGACGAGGCCGAAGAAGCCGTACTGGTTACGCTTCCGCGGGAACAGCTCCAGGTCTTTCGCCTGCGCGTGCACGATGTGGTCGGCGAAGGGCAGGATCGTCTCGAGCGGGTCGATGCCGATCCACGTCAGGTGCGACGGATCCCAGTTCAGCCCGAAGCCGAGGCCGGTCACCCAGTCCCAGAGCTCGGGGGAGTAGGCGATGTTGCCCGGGTAGCCGTCGGGGTGCCAGCCCTCCATGACGCAGTTCTCAATGATGAGCTGCACGCCGCGCTCGCCGGCGTAGTCGACGAGCTCCGGGAGGACCCGGTTGCCCTCCGCCATGTTCTCCCGCACCGACTTGGTGTTGTCGCGGCCGATGAACGTGCCGACATACGGGACGCCGAGCTGCTGCGCCGCGTCGACCGCGTGCTTCAGGTGGGTTCGGACCTCCTGACGTTTCGCGAGGTCCTGGTGCAGGTTGTTCTCGTAGTAGGCGAGCGCACTGATCTGCAGGCCTGTGCGCGCCATGAGATCCTGCGTGGCCTGGGCGTCCTCGTCGGTGAACGACGCCACGGGCAGGTGCGACGCCTCGAACTCGCGTCCTCCGACCTTCGGCCAGACGGCGACCTCGAGCCGCTCGTACCCCTGGCCGGCCGCGAACTCCGCGATCCGGCCGAGGTCCCATTCGGGGAGGCAGGCGGTGAGCATTCCGAGCTTCATACGATGTCCTTCCATGTGGTGGCGCCGGTTTCGCCGCCGGTCCGCTTGTCGGTGAGTCCGGCCCTCCGGGCGCTGGCGACCACGGCGTCGACGATGTGGGCGGAGCGGGCCCCGTCGGCGAAGGTGGGCAGCCCCTCCGGGGTCCCACCGCGGACGGCGGCGTACGTGTCGGCGACGAACGCCGCGAACGCGTCGAGGTACCCCTGCGGGTGACCGGACGGCACCAGCGCGAGCCGCCGCTGGTCGTCGGCGCCCTGCGACGGGTCGCGGACGACGATCGTCGCGCCGGTCTCGGTGCCGAACCAGGCGGACTCGGGGCTCTCCTGGTCGAACACCGCGCTCGACCGGGTGCCGTCCACCTCGAACCAGAGACGGTTCTTGCGGCCGGCGGAGACCTGCGAGATGACGACGTTGCCGATCCGGCCGCGTTCCGTCCGGAAGGTCGCGACGGCGGTGTCCTCGGTGCTGACGGCGATCCGATCGGCGTGCACCGCGCCTCCAGGCTGTGTGCTGTCGGAGGTGCCGGTGCTGTCGGCGCTGTCGGCGCTGCCGGCGAACGACGGCCCGGCCGGGGCCGGCCGGGTGGGGTGCACGGTGTCCATCACGGCGCTGACGCTCGTGAACCGCTCGCCGGTGACGAACTCGACAAGGTCGCACCAGTGCGAGCCGATGTCCGCGAACGCGCGGGAGGCACCGCCCGCGTTCGCGTCGACGCGCCAGCTGGACGCGCCCTCGTCGAGCAGCCAGTCCTGCAGGTAGGAGCCGTGGATCGCGAGGACCCTGCCGATGTCCCCGGCGGCGATGCGCGCTCGGATCTCGCGGACGATCGGGTGGAAGCGGTACGCGAACGGCACCGTCGCGACGACCCCGGCCGCGGCAGCCGCCGCAGCGAGCTCATCGGCCTGCTCGGCGCCCATCGCGAGCGGTTTCTCACAGACGACGTGAATGCCGGCACGGAGCACGGCGAGGGTCTGCGGGTGGTGCTGGTCGTTCGGGGTGCAGATGTGCACGACGTCCGGCCGGTCCGCGATGAGATCGTCGAGGTCGTCGTACCCCCGCGGCACGTCGAATGTGGCGGCGACCGCGGTGGACCGCTCCGGGGTGCGGCCGAGGATGCCGACGACCTCCGCGCCGGATGCACGAGCCGAGCGGATGTGCACGCCGGCGATCATGCCCGTGCCGACGATGGCGACGCGCAGTCGCGCGGTGTTCGAAGTGCTGTTCATGGTGCTCCCTGGGGTGAGGGTATTCGGGACGACCACCGCCGTTCAAGGACCGAATTACGTCGGCTCCCGACAGAACCGCCGCCACGAACCTGAGGAAGCATGGAACTGCCGGCGTCGACCGGAGGCGCGCGAGTACGGTCGACCCATGGGAATCAAGACCACGCTCCTCATCCTCGGTGCGAGCGGCGACCTCTCAAAGCGCCTGCTTCTACCCGGCCTCGCAACGCTGCTCGACGTCAAGGAGGACTTCGACATCCAGCTCATCGGCGCCGGCGTCGAAGACCTTTCGCAGGACGACTGGCGGAACGAGGTCACGGAGTCGTTCTCGTCGGCCGGGTGCTCCGGCGGTCGATTCGACGCGATCATCGCCGCCTCGGAATACCGCAAGACGGATGTCACGAGTGCGGACGACATGCAGGCCCTGATCGGGCTCTGTGACGACGACCCGGCGATCTACTTCGCGCTTCCGCCGGCCATCACGGAGAAGGCGTGCACGGTCCTCAGCAAACTGGATCTGCCCGACGGCACCCGGTTCGCGCTCGAGAAGCCGTTCGGCACCGACGCCGACAGCGCGACGAAGCTCAACGCGCTCCTGCACTCGTTCCTGCCGGAGGAGCGCATCCACCGCGTGGACCACTTCCTCGGGCGCGCCACCGTGCTCAACCTGCTCGGCCTGCGGTTCTCCAACCGCATCATCGAGCCGCTGCTGTCCTCCACGCACGTCGAGAGCGTCGACATCATCTATGACGAGACCCTCGGGCTCGAGAACCGTGCGCGGTACTACGACCACGCCGGCGCGCTCATGGACATGATCCAGAGCCACCTGCTCCAGGTGCTCGCCGTCGTCGCGATGGAGGCGCCCGCCTCGCTCGACGCCAGCGACCTGCACGCCCAGAAGCAACTCGTGTTCCGCGCGATCAAGCCGTGGCAGGGCGATCCGGCCAAGGCCGGCAAGCGTGCGCGCTACACGGCCGGCACGATCGGCGACCGGAAGCTGCCGTCGTACGTGGACGAGGAGGGCGTGGACCCCTCGCTCGGCACCGAGACCCTGGCCCAGATGACCGTCGAGGTCGCGAACTGGCGTTGGGCGGGCGTGCCGTTCACGATGCGCTCCGGCAAGGCGCTGGGCAAGCAGCGTCGCGAGATCATCATCACGTTCAAGCCGTCGCCGCACGTGCCGGCCGGCGTCGCGGGCAAGCACGAGCAGGACAAGCTGCGGATCTGGATCGCGCCGGACGAGATGAGCCTCGAGATCAACGTCAACGGCCCAGGCGACCCGTACGAGATCGACCGCGCCCAACTCGAGACGAAGTTCAACCCCGGCCGCCTGACGGCGTACGGAGAAGTGCTGGCGGGCATCCTGGAGGGCGACTCCACCCTGTCCGTGGGCGGCGACAGCGCGGTGCAGTGCTGGAAGATCGTGCAGCCGGTCATCGACGCCTGGAAGAACGGCGACGCGCCACTCGACGAGTACGCCGCCGGGTCGCAGGGGCCGGAGGACTGGGACAACCTCCTCCGCTGATCGGGACGCGGAGGCCAGGGCCCGCGGAACGCCAGGGGCGGGGCGTGCCGGTGCCGCCCCTCCCGGCGTACCGTCGGGGCCATGGCATCGACTGAAGACATTGTGGCGACCGTTCCCGAGCCGGCTGGCGCCGACGTCCGAGTGGGCGTCGTCGAGTACGACCACGCAGGCACCGCGCTCGAGGGGCTCCTCGCGAAGGACGCGAGCCTGACCGGGAAGCGCCCCGCGGTGCTCGTCGTCCACGACTGGTTCGGCGTGAACGAGCACATGGAGGCGCGTGTCACCATGCTCGCCCGCCTCGGCTACGTCGCTATGGCGGCCGACATCTACGGCAAGGGTGTGCGCCCCGGACCGGAGGAGGCGGGTGCCGTCGCCGGGGGCTTCTACCAGGACCTGCCCCTGCTCCGCGCGCGTGCCCAGGCGGGGCTCGACCGACTGCTGGAGGACCCGTCGGTCGACCCAACCAGGGTCGCGGTCATGGGGTACTGCTTCGGCGGATCCACCGCGCTCGAGCTCGCCCGCAGCGGCGCCGACGTCGTCGGGGCGATCTCGTTCCACGGCGGCCTCATCGCCCACGACCCCTCCGACGCGGCGACCATCCGTGCGAAGCTCCTGGTCCTCACCGGTGCGGCGGATCCAATGGTCGACGACGATGCAGTCCTCGCCTGGGAGAACGAGATGCGGGCCGCTCCCGACGTCGACTGGCAGGTGGTCACCTACGCCGGCGCGATGCACGCGTTCGCCGTCCCGGGCACGAACGCCCCCGAGTACGGCGTGCAGTATCAGGCGACGGCAGACCGCCGGTCGTGGCAGGCGATGCGGAGCTTCCTGGCAGAGGTCTTCGACGACGGGGCCGTGACGGTCTGAGTCGTGCGGCCCAGGAGCGGGTGTCCCGCCGCCGCTGGCGCGTCATGGATTGGCGCGCCCGTCGCAGGTGCGATAGGCTCTTCCACGGCCGCAAGGCTGCAACTGCGCTCGTAGCTCAATGGATAGAGCATCTGACTACGGATCAGAAGGTTGGGGGTTCGAGTCCCTTCGAGCGCACACTGTTTGAGACAGCAGGCGGAGAACGCCCCGGCATCGGCCGGGGCGTTCTCTGTTGTCCCGTGCGTTTTCGTTGTTTGGTATTCGGGGCGCAGCTGTCGGGCAGGGAACATCTGCGGTAAACGAGGCGTTGCGCCCGATGGTGCCGTACGAACGGTCCCGCCGATCACAGCAGAAAGCCGGTTCCCGATGTCGATGAAGGTCTTGCTCGAAGTGCAGCTCCGCCCCGGTGTCGGCGCGGAGGGCGAGAACGCCATTCGCGAGACGCTCGCGCAGACGGCGGCCTTCCCCGGGAACGAGGCCCTCGAAGTGCTCGTCGACGATGCGGACCCGAACCGTGTCGTCGTCGTCGAGACGTGGGCGGCGGCGAGTGATCACGACGCCTACGTCGCCTGGCGTGCGACGCCGGAGGGTGCCGCAGCGCTCGCGACCGTCATCGCGGCTCCGCCAGTGACCCGCACCTTCGGGCGGGCTATCGCCCTGTGACGCGCGGCGCCAGACACTCGCTCCGCTGACGGGCCGCGGACTCGAGCGCCGTCAGTGACCGACGCGCACTCCGAGCCGTCGGGAACGGATCGGCCTGCCGGAACCCGTCATTGAATATCTCGAGTGACAGCGGTCCGGCGTATCCGGTGTCCAGCACGCGTTCGAGGAACGCGGGCAGATCCCACTCGCCCTGGCCGGGCAGCAGCCGGTGATGACGGCTCCAGGTCAGCAGGTCCAGGTCGAGCCGTGCCGCATCGGCGAGCTGGAGCGCCATGATGCGATGGCCGGGGATGCCCGCGATCATGTCGAGGTCCGCCCCACGAGCGAGGATGTGGAAGCTGTCGAGGCACAGCCCGACGGCGGGGGAGTCGACCGCCCGGACGAGCCGCCAGGCATGGTCGAACGTCGACACGTTGCGGCCCCACGACAGCGCCTCGTAGGCGACCTCCACGTCGTTGCGTTCGGCCAGGAGTGCCAGTGCCCCGAGCTGGGCGACCGCGAGTGCATCGTCGTCCGCGATCGCCGATTCGACGTTCGAGCAGAGGAGCATCGTCCGGATGCCGAGCTGGTGCATGCGCTCGAACGTCCGCTCGGCGCGAGACAGGTTGGCGCGGAGCAGATCCGGTGCCACCTGTTCGAAGTCCCGGAACGGCTGGTAGAGGGTCGCCTGGAGACCGGCGTCCGCGACCCGGGTGGCGACCTCGGACGGCGACATGCCGCTGGCCAGGACGTCGCCCTCGCACAGCTCCACCGTGTCGAATCCGGCGGCCGCGATGGCAGCGATCTTCTCGCCGAGGGTGCCGGCGATGCTGACCGTGGCGAGGCCGGCCTTCATCGACGCCGACTCTCGGGCGCGCCAAGGGGCCTCGTCATCATGGTTCTCCCGTTCGGGTCGGGGTGGGGCAGGCGGGGAAGCCGGGCGGAAGCGCTCCTGCCTCCCACACGGTAGCGAGCGGACGCACCGCGGGACGGGTTCCGGCACTCGCCCGACGGTTCCCTGCGGCTTCCCGCACGGTCCGCCCAGACGCGACGATGCCGGGAGGCGCGGTGCGGATTCGACTCGCACCGCGCCTCCCGGCATCGGTCACACGAAGCGGGCAGGCCCGCGACGATCAGCGGCGGGAGGCGCCGCGCCCGGCGAAGCGGGTGTAGATGAAGAGCACGATGATGGCACCGATGATGGAGCCGATGATGCCGGCGGGCTGGAAGAAGCCGTCCATCGGGTCGTGCTGGAAGATCAGGAAGCCGAGGAAGCCTCCGACGAACGAGCCGATGATGCCGAGCAGGATCGTCATCGGGATCGAGATGTTCTGGCGGCCGGGAATGACGAGCCGGGCGATGGCGCCGGCGATCAGGCCGATGACGATGAGGCTGATGATGAGACCGAGCATGATGTGTTCTCCCTTGCACGTCTCGCGACGCATTTGTGGACGCCCGGATCCGGGCGCTCCCTCCAGTTGACCAGGTCTGGCGGCGGAAGGTTACGCTCCGCCCCCTGAGATGTCAGAAATCGTCGGGCCCGGAAGGCGGACCCGACGAGCTCCGCCCCCTGAGATGTCAGAAATCGTCGGGCCCGGAAGGCGGACCCGACGATTTCTGACACCTCGCGAGGGAGGCGGGGGGGGCGGGAGGCGCGAGGGAGGCGGGGGGCGGGAGGCGCGAGGGAGGCGCGCGGCGGGAGGGGCGCCCTACTTCCGGGAGGCGGCGGCGCGGCGCTTGTTGAACACGTCGAACGCGACGGCGGCGAGCAGCACGAGGCCCTTGATGAGCGACTGGTACTCCGTGCCGACACCGAGGATCGACATGCCGTTGTTCAGGATCCCGATGATGAGACCACCGACGATGGCCCCCGGGACCGTGCCGATACCACCCGTGACGGCGGCGCCGCCGATGAACACGGCGGCGATCGCGTCGAGCTCGAACCCGTTGCCCGCGCTTGGCGAGGCGAGGTTGAGCTGCCCGGTGAACACCAGGCCGGCGAGCGCGGAGATCGCACCCATGTTGACGAACAGGAGGAACGTCACGCGCTTGGTCTTGACGCCCGACAGCTGCGCGGCGAGCAGGTTGCCGCCGATCGCGTAGGTGTGACGACCGAACACGGCGCTGCGCATGACCACCGAGTAGACGACCACGAGGACGCCGAGGATGACGAGCACGATCGGCGTGCCGTTGTAGCTGGCGAGCAGGAAGGCCACGTACATGATCAGGACGATGCCGAACGCCAGCTTGACGATGAACCATGCGAAGGGCTCGTCCTCGAGCACGTACTTGCGGCGGACCGCACGACCACGGAACGCGAAGAACGCCATGGCGAGGGAGGCGAGCACGCCGAGGGTCAGCGTCAGCGGCTCGTACCCGGTGGTGCCGAACGATGGCAGGAAGCCGGAGCCGAGCGAGCGGAAGCCCTCCGGGAACGGCGAGATCTGCTGGTTCTGCAGCGCGATCTGCGCCGCACCGCGGAACGCGAGCATGCCCGCGAGCGTCACGATGAACGCCGGGATCCCGAAGTAGGCGATCCAGAAGCCCTGCCACGCGCCGACCAGGGCGCCGATCACGAGGCACAGGACCGCGGCGACCGGCCAGGGGAGGCCCCACTGGGTGATCATCACACCGGCCATCGCGCCGACGAAGGCGACGATGGACCCGACCGACAGGTCAATGTGCCCGGCGATGATCACCATCACCATGCCGATGGCGAGGATCAGGATGTAGCTGTTCTGGACGATCAGGTTCGAGACGTTGATCGGCGCGAGGGTGATCCCGCCCGTCGTGAGCTGGAAGAACAGCACGATGACGATCAGGGCGATGAACAGACCGATCTGCCGGAGCTGTCCGGTGAGGTAGCGGGCCGCTGAGCTAATCGCGTTCATTGACAGGGGTCTCCCGTTCTTGGGTCATGTACTGCATGAGGTGCTCAGGGGTCGCGTCGGCACGGGCCACGTCCGCGGTGATGTGGCCCTCGGACAGCGTGTAGATGCGGTCGCAGATGCCGAGCAGCTCCGGGAGCTCGGAGGAGATGACGATGACGCCCTTCCCCTGGTCCGCGAGGGCGTTGATGATCGTGTAGATCTCGAACTTCGCGCCGACATCGATGCCGCGCGTGGGCTCGTCGAGGATGAGGACGTCCGGGTCGGCGTACATCCACTTCGACAGGACGACCTTCTGCTGGTTCCCGCCGGAGAGCTTGCCGGTGGAGACCGAGACGTTCGGCGCCTTGATGTTCATGCTCTTCAGGTACCCGCCGGCGACAGTGGTCTCCTTCGACCCGTCGACGAAGCCCCAGCTGGCGAGCTTGCCGAGCGCCGAACCCGAGACGTTCCGCTTGATGTCGTCGATGAGGTTGAGGCCGTAGCGCTTCCGGTCCTCGGTCGCGTAGGCGATGCCGTTGTCGATCGCCGCGGAGACGGTGTTCGTCTTGATCGGCACGCCGCGCTTGTAGACGGTGCCGGAGATCCCGGAGCCGTAGCTGTGGCCGAACACGCTCATCGCGAGCTCGGTGCGCCCCGCGCCCATGAGCCCCGCGATGCCGACGATCTCGCCCGCGCGGACCGTCAGGTTCGCCTGGTGGATGATCTCCCGCGACGCGTCGAGCGGGTGGTGCACCGTCCAGTCCTCGATCCGCAGGAGCTCCTCGCCGATCTTCGGCTCGTGCTCCGGGTAGCGGCTGGACAGGTCGCGACCGACCATGCCGCGGATGATGCGGTCCTCGGAGACCTCGTCAGCGTGCATGTCGAGGGTCTCGATCGTCTTGCCGTCGCGGATGATCGTGACCTTGTCCGCGATCGCCTTGATCTCGTTCAGCTTGTGGCTGATGATGATCGAGGTGATGCCCTGCACCTGCAGGCTCTGGATGAGGTCGAGCAGATGCGCGGAGTCGTCGTCGTTCAACGCCGCGGTCGGCTCGTCGAGGATCAGGATCTTGACCCGCTTCGACAGCGCCTTCGCGATCTCGACGAGCTGCTGCTTGCCGACGCCGATGTCCACGATCTTCGTGACCGGGTTGTCCTTCAGGCCGACGCGCTCCAGCAGCTCCGCCGCCGCCAGGTTGGTCTTGTTCCAGTCGATGAACCCACGGGTGGACCGCTCGTTGCCGAGGAAGATGTTCTCGGCGATCGACAGGAACGGGCTCAGCGCGAGCTCCTGGTGGATGATCACGACGCCCGACGCCTCGGAGTCGTTGATGTCCTTGAACTCGACGGGCTGGCCGTCGAGGAGGATCTGGCCCTCGAACGACCCGGCGGGGTAGACCCCGGACAGGACCTTCATGAGCGTGGACTTGCCCGCGCCGTTCTCGCCGCAGATCGCGTGGACCTGGCCGCGTTCGACCTCGAGGCTCACGCCCTGGAGCGCCTTGACGCCGGGAAACGTCTTGGTGATGTCACGCATCTCGAGGATGGTGTCGGCCACGTTGCCTTCTTCCGTGTCGCGCGCAGGACGCGCGCTGGGACGGACGGGAGGGACGGCGCGGTCTGGCACCGTCCCTCCCGTCGGGTGGAGGGTGACTACTTCAGGTCGGCTTCGGTGTAGTAGCCGCTGTCAACGAGGACCTTCTCGTAGTTCGCCTTCGTCACGACGGTCGGCTGGTACAGGTAGGTCGGGACGACCTTGACCTTGTTGTCGTAGGTCTTCTTGTCGTTGACCGCCGGGGTCTTGCCGCTGAGCAGGTCGTCCGCCATGACCGCCGAACGGTCGGCGAGCTTGCGCGTGTCCTTGTAGATCGTCGAGTACTGCTGACCGGCGATGATCGACTTGACCGACGCCTGCTCGGCGTCCTGCCCCGTGATCACGGGGAGGGGCTGCGACGAGGAGCCGTAGCCGGCACCCTGCAGCGCCGAGATGATGCCGATCGACATGCCGTCATACGGGGACAGGACGCCGTCGAGCTTCGTGCCGCCGGAGTACGACTTGGCGATGAGGTTCTGCATGCGGGCCTTGGCGGTCGCGGGGTCCCACTGCAGCGTGGCGGCCTGCGTGAAGGCGTCCTGACCGGAACCGATGACGATGGTGCCGTCGTCGATGTAGGGCTTCAGGGTCTTCATCGCGCCGTTGAAGAAGAACGTCGCGTTGTTGTCGTCAGGGCTGCCGGCGAAGACCTCGATGGTGAACGGGCCCTTCTTGTCGGTCTTCTTGCCGTTCTCGTCGAGGAGACCGAGGCCGGTCAGCAGGCTGTTCGCCTGGTCGACGCCGACCTTCTCGTTGTCGAACGACACGTAGTAGTCGACGTTCTTGCTGCCGGTGAGCAGACGGTCGTAGGAGATGACCTTGATTCCGGCCTTCTTCGCGGCGTCGAGCTGGTCGCTGAGCGAACCACCGTCGATCGAGGCGACGATCAGGACCTTGGCGCCCTTGGTGATCATGTTGCTGACCTGCTGGACCTGCTGCGGGATCTTGTTGTCCGCGTATTCGAGGTCGACCTTGTAGCCGTCGGCTTCGAGGTCCTTCTTGACCGCGTTGCCGTCCTTGATCCACCGCTCGGACACCTTGGTCGGCATGGCGACACCAACAAGGGCCCCATCATTCGAGTCGCTGTCGCCGCTCGTGGTGGCACCGCGGCCGCCACCGGAGCAGGCGGCGAGGGACAGTGCGAGCCCGACCGCGGCCACGCCGGTGATGATCTTGCGCTTCTTCATCGAAGTTCCTCTTATCTCGTCGCGTCAGCGTTGACGCGATCGTGGGCCGACCAGACTGCTGTGTCCAGCCGAGTGAGCGCTCATGTGAGCGTTCACATCCTGTGGGAGAGCTGGGACGATGTCAACTCGATTTGGCCAGGATTGCGGCCTCCTGCGGCCCCGTGTCCGGATCGTGACACAACCGGTTCCTGCGAGCCGAATCGACCACGTCGACGGTTCGCCAGTGCCCGCCCGTACCGATACGGTGCTCACGTGGCAGGAACCCCGAGCCGGAGCGCGAGCGGTGCGCCGACGATCTTCGACGTCGCGAAAGCCGCCGGGGTGTCCCACCAGACCGTCTCCCGCGTGATCAACCGCGACCCGACGGTGCGCCCCCACATGCGGGCACGCGTGACCGACGCGATCACCACCTTGGGGTACCGGCCGCGTGCCGCCGCACGCGCCCTGGCCCGCGGGACGAACCGTGCGCTCGGCCTCGTGACCACCGGCGGCGCGCTCCACGGTCCCGCGAGCACGGGCCTCGGGTTCAACCAGGCGGCACGGCGCTCCGGGTATCACGTGCTCATGGCCGACCTGGACGAACCGCAGCCGGAGACGATGCGCGAGGCCGTCGAGACCCTGCTCGGACATGACGTCGCCGCGATCGTCCTCGTCGCGGCGGACGCCACCGCGCTCGCCGCGCTCGCCGCATTGCCGGTGCCGGTCCCGGTGCCGCTCATCACCGCGAACGGCGTCCCGGGCCAGCCGGGCGGCGGCATCGCCGTGTCGATCGACCAGCGCGCGGGCGCGACGCTCGGGGTGCGGTACCTGCTGGACGCCGGGCATCGGCGGATCCTGCACATCGCCGGCCCCACCGTGTCCCAGGAGGCGGTGCTCCGGTGCGACGCATACGTCGACACCGTGACCGAGGCCGGCCTGGAGGCGCTCGTCGTCCGGGGGGATTGGACGCCGGAGAGCGGGTACCGCGCCGCGTCCACGCTCGATGTCGACGCCGTCGACGCGGTCTTCTGCGCGAACGACCAGATGGCCCTCGGAGTCCTGCGGGCCTTCGCGGAGCGCGGTGTCCGTGTGCCGGACGATGTCGCCCTGGTCGGGTTCGACGACATCCCGGAGGCGGCGTACTTCACCCCGCCGCTCACGACGGTGCGGCAGGACTTCGCGGCGCTCGGCGGGCGCATCCTGGCGACGGTCGACCGGCTGCTGGCCGGCGGGCCCGCGTCGGACGACACGTCGCAGCAGCCGTCACTGGTGGTGCGCGAGTCCGCGTGACCGGTGTCCGTTCCGGGGCACCATGGAGCTGCGACGTAAGGGAGGCAGCGCAGCATCACTCCCCGGGGAGGCGGAGCTGCGACCCGTTCGGACGATCACCGCGAGGCCAGGTTCGGGGCGGTTCGGGTGGGCTCGGGGGCAGCGCCATCGCCCGTTCGCGGGCACGCTCCTTGCGGCCGAGACTGACGAGTGCGGCCATGGATACTCCGACCTGCGTGACTGTGTAGATGATCGGGAGCAGCAACACCGTCAGGTTCCCGACGGACACGGCGGTCGCGAGCGATCCCACCGCAGCGAGCAGCCAGAACGCGGGCAGGAACACCATCCTCGCGAACTGCCGGACCACGTCGTCGCGCTGCGCGTCCACTGTCTGGATCACGAGGTCGCGGTCCTCCGGGGCCATCGGCGGTGGTGTCCGCCCGAGCTGCGCAGCGATCCGCTCCTGCCGGCGCCAGTCCATAGCCGGGCCGAGCGGAGTGCGAGCGGCGAGGCCCGTGCCCATCTGCGAGGCCTCGGCGGAGCGCCCGGTGTGGACGAACGTGGCCGCGGCGCAGCCGACAGCACCGGCCAGGAGCACGAGCCCGAGGACGACGAGCGGCAGTGGCGCGACAGCCCAGTGCCAGAGCGCCTGCGACACGGAGAGGGCAACGCCCGCGACCACGGCGGCTGCCCCGGCCATCCGAGTGCGACGGCGGCGGGTCGCCAGGGGAATCGCCTCCGCGTACCGGCTGCGCACGACGGACCACCCGATCCGGAGGGAGGAGTCTGACACCCGCTCATCCTGCACCTGGCCGCGCGTCCGCGCCAGCGATGGGTGCCTGGCCGTGGCGCCGCTACGCTCGCGGCATGACTGACGGCGTGCGCGACGAGGCGCGGTGCCTGCTACTCACGGGCACGGTGGGCGCGGGCAAGACGACGACGGCCTCCGCGGTCGGCGATCTCCTGCGTGAGCGCGGGGTGCCGCACGCGGTCGTCGACCTCGACGAGCTCCGCCGGGCGTGGCCGGCACCGCCCGACGATCCGTTCAACAGCGAGCTCGAGCGGGCGAACCTCGCAGCCGTGGCGGCGAACCATCGGCGGGCCGGGGCCGAGCGGCTCGTCCTCGCCGGGGTCGTCGAGACACCCGCCATGCGGGCCGTGTACGAGCGGTGCGTCGGCCTGCCGATCGTCGTCTGTCGCCTCCGGGTCGACCTCGGCCGGGTGCGCGAACGGCTGGTCGGCCGGCACGCCCCGGGGGTCGAGCGCGACTGGCACCTGCACCGGAGCGGTGAGCTCGACCGCGTGCTCGACGACGAGGAGCCCGCGGACGTGGTCGTGGACGTCGCCGACGACCCGCCCGCGGTCGTCGCGGCCATGGTCCTCAATTCGATCGGCTGGGAGTAGCGGCCGCGGCCGCGCGTTCGGGTGGGCCCGGAGCGTGCGCTGAGCGATGCCGAACTGTCGCGTCCGTGGCGCTGAGGCGACAGTTGGCGACATCTCGAGGCGCGGGAGGGGCGCCCTCCCGACATCTCGAGGCGCGGGAGGGGCGCCCTCCCGACATCTCGAGGTGCGGGAGGGGCGCCCTCCCGACATCTCGAGGCGCGGGAGGGCCCCCGCCCGCTTGCGGCGCCCCTCCCGGGCTGACAGGATGTGAGCGCTCACTCGACGAAGGGGTCCCCGTGGACGACACAGACGAGCGCCGCGCGCGCGAGATCGCGGACGGTCGCGCGACCCTCGGGATCGAACTCGGCTCGACGCGCATCAAGGCGACGCTCATCGGGGCTGACCTCGTTCCCATCGCCTCCGGCAGTCACGAGTGGGAGAACGAGCTCGTCGACAGTCGGTGGACCTACTCGCTCGACGCGGTCCGGTCCGGACTGCAGGCCTGCTACGCCGACCTCGTCGCCGACGTGGAGGCGCGTCACACCGTCCGCCTCGAACGCTTCCGAGCCATCGGTGTGTCGGCGATGATGCACGGCTACCTCGCATTCGATGCCGACGGCGAGCTGCTCGTCCCGTTCCGCACCTGGCGCAACACCTCCACGGGTCCGGCTGCGGCCGCGCTCAGCGAGGCGCTCGCGTTCAACGTCCCGCTCCGCTGGTCGATCGCCCACCTGTACCAGGCGGTCCTCGACCAGGAACCCCACGTCGCGGAGATCGCGTCGATCACGACGCTCGCCGGGTACGTGCACCGCTCGCTGACCGGGCGAAACGTGCTCGGGGTGGGTGACGCCTCCGGGATGTTCCCCGTCGACCCGGCGACCGCCGACTACGACCAGCGCCTGCTCGCACGCACGCAGGAGCTGGTCGCCGAGCACGCGCCGACCCTGTCGGTCGCCGACCTGCTTCCGCAGGTGCTCGTCGCCGGGCAGGAGGCCGGGCAGCTCACCGAGGAGGGCGCGCGCCTCCTCGACCCGACCGGTGCGCTCCAACCGGGCGTGGCGCTCTGCCCGCCGGAGGGCGACGCCGGCACCGGCATGGTCGCCACGGGTGCGGTCGCCCCGCGCACCGGCAACGTCAGCGTCGGGACGAGCATCTTCGCGATGGTCGTGCTCGAGGAACCGCTCGCCCGACCGCACGCCGAGCTCGACGTCGTCACCACGCCCACCGGCGACGCGGTGGCGATGGTGCACTGCAACAACGGCGCGAGCGAGCTCGCGTCCTGGGCCCGCGTGTTCGGCCGGTTCGCGGAGGCCAGCGGGACCCCGGTCGCGCCGGATGCGGTCTACGCGACGCTCCTGGCCGAGGCCCTCACAGCGGACGCGGACGCCGGTGGGCTCCTGTCCTACAACTACCTCTCCGGCGAGCCCGTCACCGGTGTCGAGGATGGGCGGCCGCTCCTCGTCCGCACCCCGGACAGCCGGTTCACCCTCGGCAACCTCATCCGCTCCGAGGTGTACGCCGCGTTCGCGACGCTCAGCATCGGCATGGAGGTCCTGGCCGGCGAGGGCGTCGCCGTCGACCGCATCCTGGCCCACGGCGGGCTGTTCCGCACCCCGGGCGCCGCTCAGCGCCTCCTTGCGGCGGCGCTGAGCGTCCCGGTCGCCGTCGAGGAGACGGCGGGGGAGGGCGGCCCATGGGGCATGGCCCTGCTCGCCGCGTACCTCGGCGACGCCGACGGCCGCTCCCTGAGCGAGTTCCTGGCGCAGGATGTCTTCGGGGGCGACTCCATGACCGTCGTGGATCCGCCGGCGGACGACGTCGCCGGGTTCACCTCCTACCTCGACCGCTACCGGCGCGGTCTGTCGCTGCAGGCCGCAGCGGCGGACGCGACACCGGTCACCGACACGGAAGAAGCGACCCGATGAGCACCAGCGAACCGTCCCTCCAGGGCAACCAGGGCAACCAGGGCAACCAGGGCAACCAGGGCAACCAGGGCAACCAGGGCAACCAGGGCAACCAGGGCAACCCGGCCGACCAGGCCGACCAGGCCCTCCGCGACGCCGTGCAGGCCACCCGCACCAGGGTGGCCGCACTCCATGCCGAGCTCGTCCGGTACGGCCTCGTCGTCTGGACCGGCGGCAACGTGTCGGAGCGGGTGCCCGGCGCCGACCTGTTCGTGATCAAGCCGTCTGGGGTGCTCTACGACGACCTCGCGCCCGAGAACCAGATCGTCTGCGACCTCGACGGGGTCCCCGTCGACGGGTGGGGGAACGCGCACGGCCCGTCGAGCGACACCGCCGCAGCCGCCTACGTGTACCGGACCATGCCCTCCGTCGGCGGTGTCGTGCACACCCACTCGACGTACGCCACCGCCTGGGCCGCCCGCGCCGAGGAGATCCCCTGCGTGATCACGGCGATGGCGGACGAGTTCGGCGGCCCGATCCCGGTCGGCCCGTTCGCGATCATCGGCGACGACTCGATCGGCCGCGGCATCGTCGCGACGCTCGAGGGCCACCGCTCCCGCGCGGTGCTCATGCAGAACCACGGCGTGTTCACGATCGGCAAGGACGCGAAGGACGCCGTGAAGGCGGCCGTGATGACCGAGGACGTCGCCCGCACCGTGCACATCGCCAAGCAGGGCGGCGACGTCGTCCCGATTCCCCCGGCGGACATCGACCGACTGTTCGACCGGTACCAGAACGTCTACGGACAGGACCCCAAGGGAGCAATGCGATGACGCGTCTCGACACCTCACTCGACCAGTACGAGATCTGGTTCCTCACCGGCAGCCAGGGACTGTATGGCGAGGAGACCCTCCGGCAGGTCGCCGAGCAGTCCCAGGCCGTCCATGCCGAGCTCGCCGCGCAGGTGCCGGTGAAGCTCGTGTGGAAGCCCGTGCTCACGGACCCCGACTCGATCCGCCGCGCGCTCATCGAGGCGTCCGCCGACGACCGCGTCATCGGGGTCACCACGTGGATGCACACGTTCAGTCCGGCGAAGATGTGGATCGGCGGCCTCTCGGCGCTGACGAAGCCGCTCCTCCACCTGCACACGCAGGCGAACGTCGCGCTCCCGTACGCGGACATCGACTTCGACTTCATGAACCTGAACCAGGCGGCACACGGCGACCGCGAGTTCGGGTACATCCTGTCTCGCCTCGGCGTCCAGCACGCGACCGCGATCGGGCACGTGTCCGACCCGCGCGTCGCCGGCCAGGTCACCGCGTGGGCTCGTGCGGCCGCGGGATTCGCCGCCGTCCGGTCGCTCAAGGTCGCGCGCTTCGGCGACAACATGCGGTACGTCGCCGTCACCGAGGGCGACAAGACCGAGGCCGAGATCGCGCTCGGCGTGCAGGTGAACACCTGGGCCGTGAACGACCTCGTCGCGGCCGTCGACGCCGCGACCGCGACGAGCGCCGACGTCGACGCGCTCGTGGCCGAGTACGAAGACCAGTACGACGTGGTGCCGGAGCTCCGCCGCGGCGGCGACCGCCACCAGTCGCTCCGTGACGGCGCCGCGATCGAGCTCGGCCTCCGGTCGTTCCTTGAGGAGGGCGGCTTCGGCGCGTTCACCGACAACTTCGAGGACCTCGGCACGCTCAAGCAGCTCCCGGGCCTCGCGGTCCAGCGCCTGATGGCCGAGGGCTACGGCTTCGGCGCCGAGGGCGACTGGAAGACCGCCGTCCTGGTGCGCGCGATGAACGTCGCCGGCTCGGGGCTGCCCGGCGGGGCGTCGCTCATGGAGGACTACACGTACGACCTCACGCCGGGTGCGGAGAAGATCCTCGGCGCCCACATGCTCGAGGTCTCGCCGACGCTGACGTCCGGACGCCCGACGTTGGAGATCCATCCGCTCGGCATCGGCGGCAAGGAGGACCCGGTGCGGCTCGTCTTCACGGCCGACCCCGGCACCGCGGTCGTCGCGGCGCTCTCCGACGTGCGCGACGGCTTCCGGCTCACCGCGAACGTCGTCGACGTGGTCGCGCCGTCCGAGCCCCTGCCCAAGCTGCCGGTGGGGCGCGCGGTGTGGGAGCCGCGTCCGTCGTTCGCCGTCGCCGCGGACGCGTGGCTCGCCGCGGGTGCCGCGCACCACACCGTCATGACGACCGCGGTCGGCATCGACGTCGTCGAGCGGTTCGCCGACATGACGGGGGCGGAGTTCCTCCTGATCGACGAGCACACGACGCCTCGTGGGTTCCGGCACGAGCTCCGAGGGGAGCAGGTCTGGCACCGCGTGGGCCGCGGGTTCTAGCGGCCCGCACCCGCGTCCGTTTCGCTTGGTGCGCCTCCCGACGACATGTGTGCATGCGCCCGCCTGTGCACGTGTCGTTGGGCGGTGCCCCGACGAATGGCGGGAGGCGCACCGGACGGAGGTCGGGAACGCGCCCGGGTGCACCGTGCCGGGCGAAATAGGGCACACTGGCGCCGTGCTGACTGACCAGGGCGACGACGCCCGCTCCACGACCCCGCCGCCCGCCTCCGAGCAGGACGGCACGTACCCGCGGCCGCAACTCGTGCGTTCCCGGTGGACGGACCTGTCCGGTCCGTGGGGGTTCGCCCACGATGATGACGACCGTGGCATGGCCGGAGGGTGGCACCGCCTGGAACACCTCGAGCGGACCATCACGGTGCCGTTCCCCCCGGAATCGCCGGCATCCGGCATCGCCGACACCGGGTTCCACCCCGTCGTCTGGTATTCGCGCCTGCTGACGCGCGCCGAGCTCGAGCAGGCCGGGCACGCCCGGGGCGACTCGCGACTCCTGGTGCACTTCGGCGCGGTCGACTACCGCGCCCGCGTGTGGCTGAACGGTGTGCTGCTCGGCGAGCACGAGGGCGGCCACACGCCGTTCTCGTTCGACGCGACCGATGCCGTCGACACGGCGAGCGACACGCAGCTGCTCGTCGTCCGCGCCGAGGACGACCCCGGGGACGTCACCCAGCCCCGGGGCAAGCAGGACTGGCAGCGCGACCCCCACGTCATCTGGTACCACCGCACGACAGGCATCTGGCAGACCGTCTGGATCGAGGCCGTGCCGCTGGTGTCGGTGGGCTCCCTGCGGTGGTCGAGCGACGTGCCGGAGGCCACGGTGCGCCTGGGCGTGGACGTGCGCGGGCCGGAACGTGCGGGCGTGCGCCTCCGGGTCTCGCTGGCGTGCGCGGGCGTTCCGCTCGGCGACGTGGAGGTGCCGGTGACCTCGCGACACGTCGACGCCGTCGTCGGACTGCCGGGCCAGCGCAACGGGCAGGCCTACGAGGACCTGCTCTGGTCGCCGGAACACCCGACCCTCGTCGACGCGACGGTGACCCTCGTCGACGGGCACGGCGACGGACGCGTCGTCGACGTCGTGACGTCCTACCTCGGCCTCCGGTCCGCCGCCGTCGCCGATGGCGCGTTCGTGCTGAACGACCGGCCGTACTTCGTGCGGAGCGTGCTCGAACAGGGCTACTGGCCGGAGTCCCACCTCGCCGCACCGTCCGTCGAGGCGCTCCGACGCGAGGTGGAGCTGATCAAGGGGCTGGGGTTCAACGCCGCCCGCGTGCACCAGAAGATCGAGGACCCGCGGTTCCTCTGGTGGGCCGACAAGCTGGGGCTGCTGCTCTGGGGCGAGATCGCGGGAGCGTTCGCGTTCTCGCCGATCGCGGTCGCCCGGCTCACCCGCGAGTGGATCGAGGCCCTCGAGCGCGACGTCTCGCACCCGTGCATCGTCACCTGGGTGCCCGTGAACGAGAGCTGGGGTGTGCAGCACATCGCGCATGACCCGGCCCAGCAGGCGTTCGCTCGGTCGCTGGCGGAGCTGACCCGGGCGCTCGACCCGACCCGCCCGGTGATCTCGAACGACGGCTGGGAGCACGTCTCGTCGGACATCCTCACCGTGCACGACTACGAGGCCGTGCCCGAGGTCGTGCAGGAGCGCTATGGCAGCGTGGAGGCGCGGGCGCGGCTGCTCGAGGGCTTCGGCCCCGCGGGGCGGCGCCTGCTCGTCGGCGGCGCCGCGGATCACGGTGCGCCGGTGATGCTGTCGGAATTCGGCGGCATCCGGTTCGATGCGGGAGCCGGCCAGCCCGACGGCTGGGGGTACTCGGTGGCGGCGACCGCCGAGGACTTCTCCGCGCAGCTCGCCGCGCTCTTCGCCGCCGTCCACGCGAGTCCGTTCCTCGCGGGCTTCTGCTACACGCAGCTCACCGACACGCTGCAGGAGGTCAACGGGCTGCTCGACGAGCATCGCCGGCCCAAGGTCGCGCTCGACGTCATCCGCGACATCGTGCGCGGAGCACCCGCCGGCCCGTCGGACGTGTAGCGCAGCACACGCGCTGACGGCTCGGACGCCGTCGGCGGGTCCTACGCGCCGGTGCCGCGCGGCGGGTCCTCCGCGCCGGTGCCGCGCTGCGCGGACCAGCCCAACGAGTGCCGCGCCTGGGCTCCCGTGATGCGGGTGACGGCGCCGCAGTTGGTGCACTCGTTGACGTACGACGACCCCATGGTGATCAGCGGGATGAAGAACAGTGTGAGCTTCGTCGACCGCTTGATCACGCGCTGCTCGGCGTGCACCCCGCAGACGTTGCAGACGAACGCGACGACGTTGATGAGCGTCTGGGCCGCACGGGTGCCGAAGAGGAGGAACACGCACTGAACCGTACGCGGTCCCGTCCGGCGGCGTCGGCTAGAAGTACGTGATCCCGTGCGGCGTGCGCACCGGGGTGAGCATCGCGTGCAAGAGCGCCGGCGCGGTTTCCTCGGCGGCCTGCACGAGTCCCGCCGCGGCGAGCGTCCGGGGGTCGACGGCGCCGAGCAGCAGCGACCCGAGCTCGGCGACGTCCATCGCGAGGTCGGCGGCGGGCCCGCGCTCGTCCGCACCGGACGCGGGACGGTCACCGATGCGCTCGACGCTGCCGCGGCCCTCCCGGACGGTGAGCCGGAAGACGCCGTCCGCGAACCCGAGGTTGTCGACCAGGGCGATGGTCAGGGTGCCGTCGACGGCCCACGGGCGGGACTCGAGCGTCGCCGCCACGTCGAGGACCCGGTACCAGACGTGGTCCTCCTCGCGCACGATCGACATGGCACGGTTGTCTCGGATCGCGGCGACGATCGGATCGTCGATGCGTGCCAGGGGATACCGGACCACGTCGTTCAGGTCGACGGACAGCAGGTACTCCCACAGCGCGAGGTACGCCTCGTCCGTCGCGGCCACGAGGTCCACGACGTCGAGCCGCTGCGCCGGTGTCTCTGCGTCGACGATCCGGTACGTCACGTACCCGTCGATCGGCTCGGATCGGGAGGGCCGGTGCGCGGCTCCGCGGACGGCCGGGTCCACCGCGCCTGCGTCGTCCTCACGGCCGAGCAGTCGTCCCCAGACGCCGCTGTTGCGCACCATCGACCCGGGAGTGCGGGCATGGAAGCGGTCGAAGACCTGCCGTGCGACGCCGTCGGCCAGAGTGGCGGTGTCGACGACGGCGACCTCGCCCGTGGTCGGTGTGAGGAACGGCACGGCGCGCTCCGCTCGGATGTCGATCGTGCGCTCCCGGATGCCCGGGCCGAACCCGAAACGCCGGTAGATCGATCCCTCGCTTGCGGTCAGGCTGGCGACGGCGTAGCCCTCGGCGGCGGCACGGCGCAGCGAGTCCGTCATCATCCGGCGGAGGACCCCGCGGCGTCGTTCGGTCGGTCGGACGGTGACGCCGATCACCGCGAACGTGTCGATGCCGGTCCCGTCACCCCAGCTCAGCTCCTTGCGGAGGCTGCCGAACGTGCCGATCGGCTCGGTCTCGTCGATCGAGCCGGGGAAGGGGTCCCTGCGGTAGACGCCGAGCTGTTCGAGGCCGTCAGCCACGAGGTGCGGGACCGTCCGCAGCATCCGGGCCGGCGCCATGGTCTCGTGGAAGCCGCGGCCCATGCTGTCCCAGAACGCGCTCGTGGCCGCGTCGGCCGCGCCGCCTGCGTCCAGTCCGGGAGCGAAGCGGCGGATCTCGTAGCGGTCGTCGAAGGCGGTGCTCGTGTCCACGGATCCGACCCTACCGGCCGGGGTTTCCGGAACGACACCGTGGGCGAACCGGCCGGCGTATCCGGAACGACACCGTGGGCGACGAGCCGGCGGGGTCAGCCGCCCTCGGCGCACGTCTGGTCTGCGGCGCTCTGACCGCTGATCCCGGTCGGCAGGGCGGTCGGTGTCGCCTCCGCGGTGCCGGACGAACCGGGCGTCGTCGTCGCCCCCGTGCTCGGCGCGGCCGTGGTGTCGTCGCCCGAGTCGAGCGTCGTCCTCGTGTCGTTCTGCAGGGCAGCCGCGAGCACCGGCGCCGCGGTGTCGTCCGCGACGAGCCGGTTGCGGTCGAGTGGGTCCTCGATCGTCGGGTATTGGACGAAGAGGACGTCGGACAGGTCCATGCCGCGCAGGGTGCCGCCGAGGCCGACGATGGTGTCCACCCGCCGCATCGAGTCGGACAGCGTCATGTTCGCCGACGCGGCCCGGGCCAGCTTGTACATGGTCAACGGGTTCGACAGGGCGCCGCCGGGCGCGGTGACCTTCCGGACGAGCGCCGACAGGAACACCTGCTGGTTGCTGATTCGCGAGAGGTCGCTGCCGTCGACGGTGCCGTGCCGCGAGCGGAGGTACCGCGAGGCGTCTCGGCCGGTGAGCAGGTGCTCCCCGGCGTCGAGGTCGAGTCCGACGTACGGGTCATGGATCGCCGTCGCGACGCACACGGTGACGCCGCCGACGGCGTCCGCCATCTGCGCGACGCCGTCGAACTTGATCAGTCCCGCGTACCCGGGGGTGATTCCGAGCAGCTGCTGCACGGAGCGTGTGACGCAGGCCAGGCCGCCGTCGGCCCCGCCGCGCTCCAGCGCCTCGTTGAACATCCCGCGCTCCTCGGGCTCGATCGCGCCCGTGTCCGTGTTGCGGCAGGAGGGCAGCGTCGTGACGAGGTCCCGCGGGATGCTCACGGCGGTCATCTGGGCGTGGTCCGCCGAGATGTGCACCACCATCGTGACGTCGTTGTTGAGCGTGCCGGGATCGCCCTCGTCGACGCCCTCCGTTTGGTCCGCCCGGGAGTCGCTGCCGACGATCACGATGTCCGCGGCGCCCTCGAACGTCGCCGCCGTGGGGCTGGCGCTTCCGGAGACGCCGGGGTCCAGGGACACGGTCTGCACACGGTCCGAGATGGAGGCCACGGCGATCGCGGCGATGCTGGTGCCGCTGACCAGGAGCACCGCGAGCGCGGCTGCCCCGGCGAGGACCCCGGAGACCCATGGGCGGCGCACGGGCAGCTTGCCGTGGCGGATCACTTCGGGACGCTGCTCGTCGTGCTCGCTGCTCAGGGCCCCTCCTCGGTGCTCGTCCTCTGACGATAGCCGCTTCCGCGCGATGTGCGCCCGGCGTGCGAGGCGATGGCGGCGATCAGGCGCCGGCGGGCGGCTGCACCAGCAGGTCGACGCGGTCGGCCAGGTAGTCCTCGAGCAGGACCGCGTCGGCGTCTCCGGCGGTGGTGCTCCACCGGACGAAAGCCGTTTCGCCCCGCAGGAACACGGGGCCGTCCGACGATCGGAGGGACCCGTCGAGCGGGATCGGGACGGCACCGTGGTTCACGGTGTCGCCGGCGCCGAAATGCCCGCGAAGCGCTGCCGCACGGTACGCCCGCCGGATCTCGGCGGACGTCGACTGGTGCTGCGGCCGGCCCGGCTCGGTGACGCGCGTGATGGAGCCCGTCGCCCAGATCGACCCGTCGTCGGACAGGAGGATCGCCCCGAGCCGCCAGACCCGTCCCAGCGAGCGCATGGTCGGGTCCCGGCGGATGCCGAGGATCCGCCTCGGCTCCACGTACTCGCCGAGCGCCTCATCGCGGGCGCCGCCGGCCCGCAGCCGCGCGGCGGCTGCGGCCAGCGTCGCCCGGACGCGCGCGATCGAGTCGTCGGGTTCGTCGTCCACCCGCTGGATGCTAGCCCGAGCAGACGATCGCTCGGGGGAATGCAAGCCGAGTACATGCGGTTGAATGGGCGACGGCCCTCCAGAGGCCGCGGGGCGGCCGCGGCGGGCGCCATCGATCATCCAGCAGGAGAGGACCCCCATGGGCATCGTGCGCTGGCTGTTCGACGCGCAGCTGGAGATCGGGGATCAGACGATCCTCTGGCGCGAGATCATCGGCAACGTCTTCGGGCTGCTGAGCGCCCTCGGCGGAATGCGCCGACGGGTGTGGGCGTGGCCCGTCGGCATCCTCGGCAACGCCCTGCTCTTCACCGTGTTCCTCGGCGCGGTCTTCGACACGCCGAACCCGGTGAACCTCCTCGGGCAGGCGGGACGCCAGGTGATGTTCGTCATCGTGTCCGTGTACGGCTGGTACCGGTGGACGCGGCGGCCGGGGGACGGGGCCGATGACCCGTCGGCGGCGAGCGCGCCGATCGAGCCGCACTGGGCCTCCTGGCGGACCCGCGCCCTGCTCGTCGTCGGACTGGTGGGCGGCACCCTCGTGCTGACGCCGGTCTTCCGGGCACTCGGATCGTACGAGCCGGTGTGGAGCGACGCGTGGATCTTCGTCGGGTCGTTGCTGGCGACGTACGGCATGGCGAAGGGGTGGGTGGAGTTCTGGCTCATCTGGGTCGCTGTCGACATCGTCGGGGTGCCGCTGCTGTTCTCGGCCGGGTACTACGCCTCCGGGTTGATGTACGTCTTCTACGGGGCGTTCACGCTGACCGGGTTCTTCGTCTGGCGGCGGAGCCGGGTGCTGCCGCCGTCCGCGCCCGTCACGGTCGGCTGAGCCGGAGCCGTCACGGTCGGCTGAGCCGGAGCCGTCACCGTCGGTTGATCCGGGGACGTGCACAGGTCGTCGGGAGGCTTCTCGGCGCGGCGTTGAGCCCGTTCCGACCTGCGGAGGGTTCACTCGTTGAGGTACCCCGGTGACCGCCGATGAAAGGACGAATCCGATGACCGACGTCTCCTCCCAGCCGCCCGCCGACGGCCATGACCGTGAGGTCCTGACCAACCGTCAGGGCCACCCGGTCTTTGACAACCAGAACCAGCGGACCGTCGGTGCTCGCGGGCCGGCGACCCTCGAGAACTACCAGTTCCTCGAGAAGATCAGCCACTTCGACCGTGAGCGCATCCCTGAGCGCGTCGTCCACGCACGCGGCTTCACCGCGTTCGGATACTTCGAGGCCACGGGCATGTGGGGCGACGAGCCCATCGCCCGGTACACGCGTGCCAAGCTCTTCCAGGAGGCCGGCAAGCGCACCGACGTCGCCCTCCGCTTCTCGACCGTGATCGGCGGCCGCGACTCCTCCGAGGCCGCGCGCGACCCCCGCGGGTTCGCCGTGAAGTTCTACACGGAGGACGGCAACTGGGACATGGTCGGGAACAACCTCGGCGTGTTCTTCATTCGCGACGCGATCAAGTTCCCGGACGTCATCCACTCGTTGAAGCCGGACCCCGTGACGTTCCGCCAGGAGCCCGCGCGCATCTTCGACTTCATGTCGCAGACGCCGGAAGCGATGCACATGCTCGTCAACCTGTTCAGCCCGCGCGGCATCCCGGCGAACTACCGGACGCAGCAGGGCTTCGGCGTGAACACGTACAAGTGGGTGAACGCCGAGGGCGACACCAAGCTCGTCAAGTACCACTGGATCCCCTCCGCGGGCGTCAGCAGCATGACCGAGGCGGACGCCGCCATCGTGCAGGGCGGCGACCTCGGACACGCGTCCAAGGACCTCCACGACGCCATCGAGCGCGGCGACTACCCGGAGTGGGAGCTCCGCGTGCAGCTCATGGACGACCACGAGCACCCCGAGCTCGACTTCGACCCGCTCGACGACACGAAGCTCTGGCCCGAGAACGATTTCCCGCCGAAGACCGTCGGCACGATGGTGCTCAACCGCAACGTGTCGGACGTCTTCGCCGAGAACGAGCAGATCTCGTTCGGAACCGGCGTGCTCGTCGACGGGCTCGACTTCTCCGACGACAAGATGCTCGTGGGCCGCACGTTCTCGTACTCGGACACGCAGCGGTACCGCGTCGGCCCGAACTACCTGCAGCTGCCGGTCAACCAGCCGAAGAACGCGCGCGTCGCCACGAACCAGCGCGACGGCCAGATGGCGTACGCGCAGGACGGCGGCGGCGAGAACCCGCACGTGAACTACGAGCCGTCGATCACCGGCGGCCTGCGCGAGGCCGAGTACCCGACGCACGACGACCAGGGTCCGGAGATCACGGGCCGTCTCACCCGCAAGCGCATCCCGCGGACGGACGACTACACGCAGGCCGGACAGCGGTACCGGCTCATGGAGGACTGGGAGCGTGACGACCTCGTCGCGAACTTCGTCGCCCTCATCTCGCAGGCCGCCCGCCCCGTGCAGGAGCGCATGCTCTGGCACTTCTACATGGTCGAGGACGAGCTCGGCGCCCGCGTGGGGGAGGGTCTCGGCATCACCCTCGACGAGGTGAAGGACCTGCCGCCGCTGCAGTCCCAGACCCTCTCCGAGGCGGAGCTCGCCCGTCTCGCCACGCTCGGCCACAACGGCCCGCGCGACGTCGAGGGGCTCGTCATGACGCACTGCGTGCCGAACGCGCGCGCGAACATGGTCGACGGCTCCTCGGGCGCGACCGCCTGATCGCGGCCGGGTCTTCGCCCGTCGACGTCCGGGAGGGTCGGTGCCAGCTGGCATCGGCCCTCCCGCTCGTCGGGCTCACCGGATCGCGCGGAGGACCTCGGCCGCATGCCGGGTGTCATCGGCGGACACGTCGAGATGCGTGACCATTCGGATCCGCGTCCGGCCGGCGGCCATCACGGCGACGCCCTGCTGGGCCGCCTCGGCCGCGAAGCGCTGCGCGTCGGCGACGTCGACGAACACGATGTTCGACTCGATCGTCGTCGGGTCCAGACCCACGGCCTCCGCCAGGAGGCGCGCATGCTCGTGATCCTCGGCGAGCCGCTCCACGTGGTTGGCGAGCGCGTACCGTCCGGCGGCGGCGAGCATCCCGACCTGCCGCATGCCGCCTCCGTACCGCTTGCGCCATGTCCGAGCCGCCTCGATGCGCGCGCCGGAGGACACGAGCACCGACCCGACCGGTGCGCCGAGCCCCTTCGACAGGCATACCGACACCGTGTCGAAGCCGCTCGCGAGCTCCCGCAGCGGGATGCCCGACGCGACATGCGCGTTCCACAGCCGCGCGCCGTCGAGGTGCAGGCCGAGCCCGTTCGCCCGGGCGAACTCCTGCACGGCGAGCACCTCGGCCTGCGGCTGCACCGTGCCGCCGCCGAAGTTGTGGGTGTTCTCGATGGCGATGGCTGCTGTGGACACCATGTAGGTCCCGGCGTCGGGTTCGGCGATGTCCTCGACCGCGCGGGCGTCGAGCCGGCCCTGGGGCGTCGCCCACGTGCGGGTCGTGATGCCGGAGAACACGGCTGCGGCACCGAGCTCCGCGCGCGCGACGTGCGCAAGCGAGTCGCACACGAGCTCCTCCCCGGGCGCGACGAGGAGCCGCAGCCCGAGCTGGTTCGCCATCGAGCCCGACGGCGCGTACAGGCCCGCCTCGTGGCCGAGCAGCTCGGCCACCTCGGAATCGAGGGCGTTCACCTCGGGATCCTCGCCGTACACGTCGTCACCGACCTCGGCGCGGACCATGGCCTGGCGCATCGCATCGGTCGGGCGGGTGACGGTGTCGCTGCGGAGGTCGATGGTCACCTCCCGAACGCTACCCGACCGCCCGACGGATCGAGCACCTCCCGGCGCTAGGGTGAGGCGCATGTTGCCGCTCGCCCCCGGTTCCCTCCGCATCCTGCACATCTCGGACACGCACCTCACCGGGGACGGCTCGCTCCATCAGGGTTCCGTGGATACCCGGGCCGCGCTCGACGCCCTGCTGGGACGCGTCGACGGGCTGCCGGACGTCGGACTCGTCGTCGTGTCCGGCGACTGCTCCGAGGACGGCACGCCCGCGTCGTATCGGATCCTCCGCGACCGGCTGACCGCGTGGGCTTCCGCGCACGGGGCGGCACTCGTGGCCGTGCCCGGCAACCACGACGCTCGGGAGGGGTTCCGCGAGGTCCTGGCGGACGGACACGTCCTCGGCGAGCACGGCACGCCGCTGCTGCACACCCTCGAGCATCGGGCGCCGACCGTGCCCGTGTTCGGCGCCTCCGTCATCGCCGGTCGCCGGGTCGTGACGGTGGACACCAGCGTCCCGGGGGCGGGCTACGGGGAGGTCCGTGCCGACACCCTCGATCGGCTTCGGACCGTCCTCGCGTCCGCGGACGGGGGCGTCGAGCACGGCACGGTCCTGGTCCTGCACCATCCGCCGCTGCCCGCCTCGAGCGCGCTGCACGCGGTGCTGCGACTGCAGAACGTCGATGCGCTCGCCGACACGATCCGGGGCACCGACGTGCGCGTCATCCTCGCCGGCCACTACCACCACCACTTCGCCGGGAGCCTCGCGGGCGTGCCGGTGCTCGTGGCGCCGGCGTCGCGAACGACCAGGACGTCACGGCGCCCTACGGGATCGAACGTGCCCTCGTGGGCACCGGCGCCCTCGTGGTCGACGTCGCGGCGGACGGCACGGTCTGGTCCACGCCGGTGCGGGTGCCGCTGCCCGACGAGGGTCGCGAGGTGTTCGTCCTCGACGAGGAGGCGGTCGCCGCCATCGCCGAGGCCGCAGGCCCGCGCCCTCCCGCGCGCTGAGCTCCCGCCCACGCGCCCCCGCACGCCCCCGCCCCCGCGCCCCCGCGCCCCCGCGCCGCCCCGCCCCGCGCCCCCGCACCCCCGCGCCGCCCCGCGAGGAGTCAGAAATCGTCGAATCGCGCCGGGCGCAGCGACGATTTCTGACTCCTCACGGGCGCGGGGTGCGGGGGCGGGGCGGGGGGCACGGGGCACGAGGCGCGGGGCGGGCGCGGGCGGCCCGCGCTCAGCTCAGGACGTCCTTCGTCGCGAAGCGGGCGTACGCGAGCGCCCCGAACACCAGGACGTACGCGCCCTGCAGCATGGCGTTCTGGCCGAACGAGTCAAACGACAGCGGGTCGCGCAGCAGGTCCCCGAACCCGAGCCACAGGTGCGAGAACAGGAACGGGTGCAGCCAGCCGAGCTGGGGGAGCGCGTCGGTGATCTGCGACGCCCCGGCGAGCACGACGGTCGCGGCCATCGCTCCGACGGGCACGCTCGTCAGGGTCGACGCGAACAGGCCGATCGCGGTGAGTCCGAGCATCGACATCGTCACGTAGGCGACGAGGAGGAGCGCGCGGCCCGCGTACGACCAACCGCCGACCTGCGTCCCTGACAGGAGCGTCACCGGTCCGACGGGGAACAGCACCGCGCCGATCGCGACGCCGACCACGACGACGGTCAGGGTCGCGGCGAGCGCGAACGCCCCGGCGCCGACGAACTTCACGAGGATGAGCCGCAGCCGTCCGGACGGCGCCACCAGGAGGTACCGGAGCGTGCCGAGACTCGCCTCACCCGCGATCGTGTCCCCGGCCGCGACGCCGATGGTCAGCGGGAGGAACAGCGGGATCGAGACGGTCAGCGCCGTGAACGCGACGAACAGCCCGTTGTTCGTGATCTCGGCGAGGAACGCCGGGCCGCCGTCGGAGCTGCGCGTCGTGACGCGGACGGCGACCGCGATGAGGATCGGGACGAGCGCGAGCGCCCCGAGCATCGCCCAGGTCCGCCATCGCCGGAACAGGACGCCGATCTCGGAGCCGAGGAGCGCGAACGGACGCGTGCGAGGCGGACGCTCGCCGTCCCTCCCGGCCGGCGTGGCGTCCGGTGCCGGTGCCGGTGCCGGTGCCGGTGCGACGGGCACGGCGAGCCCGGAATCGGGCGGGGGATCAGCCGGCGACATCGAAACCCTCCCCGGTCAGCGCGACGAACAGGTCCTCCAGTGTGCCGCCGCCGACCGCGACACCGCGGACGCGGACGCCCGCCTCGACGAGGGACGCGGTGACGTGCTCCGGCAGGACCTCGGCCGGGAGGTCCGCCACCAGCCCGTCGGATCGGCTCGCGTCGTCGACGGTGAGACCCAGACGCGCCAGCACCCCGCGGCCAGCGTCCGCGTCGGGCGTCCGGACCGTGATGCGGTTCGATCCGGCGCGGCGGAGGTCGTCGAGGGTGCCCTGCGCGACGAGCCTCCCGGCGCGCATCACCCCGGCGTGCGAGCACACCTGTTCGATCTCGGCGAGGAGGTGGCTCGACACGAACACCGTCGTGCCGTCGTCGGCGAGCGAGCGGATCAGGTTGCGGACCTCGCGCGTGCCCTGCGGGTCGAGGCCGTTCGTGGGCTCGTCGAGGACGAGGAGCTCGCGTCGCGCGAGGAGCGCGTTCGCCAGGCCGAGCCGCTGCTTCATGCCGAGGGAATACGCGTGGGCCTTCTTGTCGGCGGCGTGCATGAGGCCGACGCGGTCGAGCGCGGCATCGACACGGGCGCTTCGGGTGGTGGCGACGGATCGCGGGTCGGCGGCGTCGAAGCGGTGCAGGTTCGCTCGTCCGGACAGGAACGGGGCCGCGGCCGGACCCTCGACGAGCGCGCCGACGCGGGGGAGGACGCTTCGGAGCGCCCGCGGCATCGGCTCGCCGAGTACCTCGATCGTGCCGCTCGTGGGGGAGGACAGGCCGAGCAGCATGCGGATCGTCGTCGTCTTGCCGGACCCGTTCGGACCGAGGAACCCGAACACGGCGCCCTGCGGCACGGCGAGGTCGATGCCGTCGACGGCCTGCTGGCGCTTGAACGTCTTCCGCAGGCCGGTCGTCCGGATCGCGAGGGGCGTGTCGGTCACGCGTGCGACTACTCGGCGGCTGCGACGAGGTCGGCGACCGGCACCGCGCCGGCGAACACGCGGCCGTCGTCAGCCAGGTACACCGACACGAGCGAGCTCTGCAGGGCCCGACCGCCGTCGACGGCCGTCGTCATCTGTTCGAGGAGCGCCGTGTCGTCGTCCCCGGTGCTGGAGCCGGTGCTTGAGCCGGAGCCTGCGCCGAGGCTGGACGCGTCGACGGAGCCCGCAGGGAGGGACACGATGGTGCCCCAGCCGGTACCCGTCGTGACCGGAGCGGACCCGGTTGCGGACGTACCGTTGCCGGAGGCGCCTGTGGCGTGGCCGGCGCCGGCTTTCCCGGCCCGGTCGGACAGGTCCTTGGTCCGGACGGTGGCGCCGGTCGGCGGGGTGAAGTCGAACAGCGCGGCCGAGGGAGTGCCATAGTCGATCGACGTGTAGGCGACGGATACCGCGGGCGCTGACTGGCCCTTGGCGCCGATTGCGGCGCTCAGCGGCAGACCGGTCTTCTGGTCGATCGCGAGCGTGACGTCGTGCACCAGGGTGGTCGCGCTCTTCGGCGTCAGGACGATCTTCCAGGCGGGCTGGCCGGCGACCGTTGTGGCGACCGGTGTGCTGACGGTGGTGGTCGGGGTGATCGCGTCGATCGCCTGCTCCGCGATGTCGGACGGCGTCGCCGTACCGGTGTCGGTGTCCTCGGCTGCGGATCGCGTCGGCAGCGTCACGTGCACTGCGCGCTGCTGCTTCGAGTCCCACGTCCAGACCTGCGTGCCGTTCACGATGACGTCTCGCTCGGCGAGGCTGTCGAGCACCTGCACTCGGGCCTTGTCCGGCCCGTCGACGTAGACCCGAGCGGTGTGCGACGAGGTCAGGAGCTCGAGCACGGTCGAGGCGCCGGACTGCGCTGTGGACGCGCTGCCGCCGGACGCGGACGAAAGGTCCGGCAGGCCGAGGTCGCTCGTCTGGGTCACCTTGCCCGAGAACGCCACGTCGCGGCTCGAGGCGACCTTCGCGAGGACCTTCGCGGCGGACGGGGGCGTCGTGCTCGCGCCGGTCCCGGCGGCGCTCGCGATGGCCGGAGCGGCGATGGCGCCGGCGACGACGAGCGGGGCCACGATCGCGGGGAGCCAGGTGGACTTCTGCATGTGAGCGGCTTCTTTCTCGAACCGGACGGAGCCGGGTGCGGCACACCGTACGTCCGCGACCCGAGCGTCCGCTGGGACGCACCCCCGCGCCTCCCACACCCTGAGGTGTCGGAAATCGTCGGGTCTCGCCGGTGGCGGCGACGATTTCCGACTCCTCGGGGAAGGAGGGAGGCGGGGGAGGCGGGAGGGCGCGCGCGTCAGACCTCGACGGCCGCCTGGGCGTCGGCGTCGATGGGCGCCGGGGCGCTGCCGTCGTAGCCGCAGATCGCGTCGACCTTGGCCTTGGAGGCGCTGCTCGGGTCGAACTCGTACCCGAGCCACTCCTTCGCCATCCGACGGGCGACCTCGATCCCGACGACGCGCTGCCCCATGCAGAGCACCTGCGCGTCGTTGGACAGGATCGACCGCTCGACGCTGAAGGAGTCGTGCGCGGTGACGGCGCGGATGCCGGGAACCTTGTTCGCCGAGATCGCGACGCCGAGCCCGGTGCCGCAGATCAGGATCGCCCGGTCCGCGTCACCGGCGGCGACCTTCTTCGCCGCGTCGACGGCGATGTGGGGGTAGGCGGTGTGCCCCTCCGCATCGACACCGACATCTTCGACGCTGGCCACGCGCGGGTCCTTCAGGAGGTCCGCCTTGATGGCCTCCTTGTACTCGAAGCCGGCGTCGTCGCAGCCGACGACGAGACGGTATGTCTTCTCGCTCATGCGTTCATCCCTTCTGGAGTTGCTGCAGCGGTGCTGTCCGCACGCGCGCTGAGGACCGCACCGATCACGGTGAGGATCATCCCCATCGAAGTCGCTCCCGCGTCCGGCGTGCCCACGCTCTTCTCGGCGAGGGGGCGGGCGCGTCCGACGCGGGGGCGGAGGTCGCTGGTCGCCTCGGCCTCCCGTGTCGCGATCGCCGCCGCACCGGTCCATGCGGTCGGGAGGTCCTCCCCACGTCCGACACGCTGCTGCAACTCGTCGACGAACGGCAGGAGCGCGTCGAGCAGCGTCTTGTCGCCACGCTTCGCCCCGCCGAGGTGCACGATCGCCTCGGCGAACGCGGCGGCGGCGTCGGCGACGTCCTGCGCCGTGTACTCGTCCGAGTCGTCGCCGAGCGCACGGCCGAAGGACTCCAGCGCGGCGCCCCAGAGGACCCCGGACGTGCCGCCGGCGTACTCCGCCCATGCGTCACCGGCACGGCCGAGGACGAAGGCGACCCCGCCCTCCTGGCCGATCCGGTCGACCCGCTGCACGGCCGCGCCGATGCCCTTGAGCATTCCGCGACCGTGATCGCCGTCGCCGGCGACGGCGTCGATGCGGCCGAGCGTCTCCTCCTGCTCGCGGAGGAGGTCGTGCATCGCGGCGAGGACGGCACGGGCGGTGCGGGCGGCTCGGCGTGCGGCGTCGGTCGCGTCGGGGGCGGTGGCCTCGCCGTCCGCGGTCTGCTCCGCCGTCGACGGCACGAGGGCGCCGACCGGTGCGGCGACCTTGCGGTACGCGGGGGTGTACGCGTCGGCGCGCCAGAGGCGCTCGAGCTCGTCGTCGAGCCACTGGAGAGTCAGCGAGCAGCCGCCCATGTCGAGGCTCGTGACGATCTCGCCGACCTCGGGCTCGACGGTGTCGATCCCGGCGTCGGCGAGCCTCGCGGCGATCCGGCCCCACAGCAGGAACAGCTCCTCGTACTTCGTGTCGCCGAGCCCGTTGAGGATCGGGGCAACTCGCGTGCCGGCATTCGCCGGACGGTCGGCGAGGAGCCGATCGACGAACAGGTCGGCGAGGTCCCGGGCGCGAAGCATCGGGACGTCCTCGATCCCCGGTTCGCCGTGGATCCCGAGGCCGAGGCCGAGGTGGCCCTCCGGCACCGTGAACAGCGGCTCGTGGGCGCCCGGCATCGTGCAGCCGGAGAACGCGACGCCGAGGGTCCGGGTGGCGTGGTTGCACGCGTTGCCGATCCGCTCGACCTCGTCGAGGTCGAGGCCCTCGGCCGCTGCGGCACCCAACGCCTTGAACACCGAGAAGTCCCCGGCGATCCCACGGCGCTTCGTCTCGTCCTCGGCGGAGGCGATGTCGTCGGTGACGACGACGATGCGGGTGTCGATGCCCTCCGCGCGGAGGCGCTCAGCGGCGAGGCCGAAGTTCATCGTGTCGCCGGCGTAGTTGCCGAAGCTGAAGACGACGCCGCGCCCCTGGTCCGCGGCCTTCGCCACCGAGTACGCCTGCGCGGCCGACGGCGACGTGAAGACGTTGCCGACCACGGCCCCGGTGGCGAAGCCCGGGCCGACCGTGCCGCAGAACGCGGGGTAGTGCCCGGAGCCGCCGCCGATCACGACGGCGACCTGCGGTGCCGCGCCGTCGGTGCGGAGGCTGACGGCACCGCCGTGGACGCCGCGGATCCGATCGGCGTAGAGGCCGAGCCATCCGGCGAACTGGTCGTCGGCGAAATCCTCCGGGTCGTCGTGGATGCGGGTCATCAGGCGCGCCAGCTCGGGATGATCGAGACCTTGACCGATCCGCCTGCGGAGTCGCCGACCAGGTCGAGCGCCTCCTGGAACTGCTCGAGCGGGAACTGGTTCGTGCAGATCTCGTCCATCGGGAGCGTCTCGGCCTCGAGCAGCTTGATCGCCGCCGGCCAGGTGTGCGGGCCGAGGTGCGCGCCGCGGACGTCGAGCTCCTTGTCGTCCGAGATGATCGACCAGTCCACGGACACGGCGTCCTTGAACACCGAGTACTCGACGAACGTGCCGAGCTTGCGGAGCAGGTTGAGCCCCTGGGGAACGGCAGAGGGGTGGCCGGTCGCCTCGATGTAGACATCGGCGCCGTAGCCGTCGGTGAGCTCCTTGATGATCGCGACCGCGTCGTTCTCGGCGATGTTGATCGTCATGTCCGCGCCGACCTTCTCGGCGAGCGCGAGCTTCTCCGGAACGACGTCGAGGGCGATGATCTTCAGCGGGTTCTTCTGCCGGGCGCCGGCGATCGCGCTCAGCCCGATCGGGCCGGCGCCGGCGATGACGACGACGTCGTTGAACTTGATGTCGGCGCGCTCGACGGCGTGGAAGGCGCAGGACAGCGGCTCCGCGAACGCGGCGACGTGTCCGGGGAGGTCGCGCTTGACCGGGTGCGTGAGGGCCTTCGTCGGGACGAGGACGTACTCGGCCATCGCGCCGTCGTAGCCCTTGAAGCCGAACATGTCGTGCACCGCGCACATCCAGTACGCGCCCTCGAGGCAGTAGCGACATTCCCAGCAGGGGACGATCTGCTCGCAGGCGACCCGGTCGCCGATCGCGACGCCGCGCTTGTCGAGGGCTCCGTCGCCGGCGGAGACGATCGTGCCGACGAACTCGTGGCCGGGGATGCGGTCCTTCTCGGCCCATGCGGGGCGGTTCTCGTCACCCCAGAACTTCGCGGCGCCGTGGTAGCACTTCAGGTCGCTGGCGCACACGCCCACCGCGTCGGTCTTGAGCAGGAGCTCTCCCGGGCCGGGCACGGGGACGGGGCGCTCCTCGAGGCGGTAGTCCTCGGGGCCGTAGACGACGACCGCGCGCATGGTGGCGGGGATCGTCGCGGTGCCCGAGGGCGTGGGGGTGGTGGTCGTGGACATGGTGCAGGCCTCCGTTGGTCTCGTCCGTGCTGGTGTTCGTCCGCGTCGTCGCGGGCGCGGGCCGTCGTTGACGCGGCGCGTGCGAGAGCGACGATACGCACTCCGGAACAGAAGTCAAGAACACAATTTCTCAATCCTGCCCGGATTCGCACTCGTACCACCGGGCAGGGCGGCGGTCGACCGCAACATGAGGAAGAATTTTCGCGTTTCGACTTGCGGAACAGACGTAAAGAACATAATTTCTCCCTCGTGCCCTGGCGGGGCCGTTCCCCTACCCCGCCCCAGCACGGTTCCGACGAAGAAGTCCGGCCCCCCGGTCGTCGGTGCCATCCGTCACCTACGACCCTGCGAACGGAGCGTCCGCGAAGATGCGCGCTTTCCCCTCCGACCAACCGACCGCGACCGGAGCGGTCCGATGACCGCCGTCACGCCGGCCCGCCCGCGGAACCGCCGTCGCCTCGGCCGGATCATCACCGGCATCGTCATCGCGCTCGTCATCATCGCGATGGCGGTCAGCACGAAGGTCGTGCCCAAGGGATCCGACCTGGGAGCCGGGCCGGCGGCGTTCTCCGCGAAGAGCTGGGGCGCGACGAACTTCCCGAAGGTGCAGAAGGCGATCGCGAAGAAGGCGACTCCCGCCGCGACGCTCGCACCGGCGATCCTCGCCGACTCGACCGCCGCCGCCGAGCAGTACGGGGTCCAGGGCGGCACCGGCCCCGAGTTCACGACGACCTTCACCGGCACCGTCGGCGCCGGCGACGCGGGCATCTACCCGGTCACCGTCGAGGGCGTGCCGAGCGACCTGATCATCCGGATCCAGACCGGCCCCGCCATCAACGGGACCGACCTGCGGGACGCCACCGGCACGATCAAGTACGGGCAGTTCACGAACCAGATCGATTACCAGAACGCGGCGTCCGCCCTGAACGACCAGCTCAAGAAGCAGGTCCTGACCAAGGCCGGCGTCGACGACCTGCAGGGCAAGACCGTCACCGTCACCGGCGCGTTCCAGCTCATCAACCCGAAGGGGTGGCTCGTCACCCCGTCCCAGTTGGAGGTCCAGTGAGCACCCCCGCCGCACCGAGCAGCTCCGCCACCGGTGACGTGCGCATCGGCGAGGTCGTCGTCCGCGCCACCGACGTCGTGAAGACGTACGGCGGCACCCATGCGCTCAAGGGCGTCAACTTCGCCATCCATCGCGGCCAGGTCACGACGCTCTTCGGCGAGAACGGCGCCGGCAAGTCGACCCTGATGAAGATCCTGTCCGGCGTCGAGCAGCCCACCTCGGGCGAGATCACGCTGGACGGCGAGCCGGTCGTGTTCGCCGACACGGTCGACGCCCGGGACAAGGGGGTGTCGATCATCCACCAGGAGCTGAGCCTCGCCCCGAACCTCACGGTCCGCGACAACATTTTCATGGGCCGCGAGCTCACCACGGCCACCGGAGTGGACTACGCCGAGGAGGCGCGGCAGGCTCGGGCCGTCCTGGAGGAGCTCGGCGAGGACATCGACCCGCTGACGCTCGTCGCCGACCTCCGCCTCGGCCAGCAGCAGGTCGTCGAGATCGCGCGAGCGCTCTCGGTCGACGCACGCATCCTCATCATGGACGAGCCGACGAGCGCGCTGAGCGCCTCCGAGGTCGAGGTCCTGTTCAAGGTGATCCACGACCTCACCGCACGCGGCGTCTCCATCGTGTACATCTCCCACCACCTCGAGGAGGCGCTCGAGATCACCGACCACGCCGTCGTCCTCCGCGACGGCTCCATCACCGCCACCGCGATCGCCGCGGACATCGACCTCGAATGGGTCGTTCGGGCGATGGTCGGCGAGGGCTACGACCTGGGCAGCCCGCCGACCGGGTACGAGTTCGGCGACGTCGCCCTGTCCATCGAGGAGGTCAGCGTCGCCGACGTGGAGAACCGCGACCGCAACGTGGTCGACCGGCTCTCACTCGACGTCCGCGCCGGCGAGATCGTCTGCATCTACGGGCTCATGGGTGCCGGTCGCACCGAGCTCCTCGAGGCAGTCGCCGGCCGCACGCCCATCGTGAGCGGCCACATCCGCAAGGGCGGCCGCGACCTCGCCGGCATGTCGATCGCCGACCGCATCGAGAACGGCCTCGGCCTGGTGCCCGAGGATCGGCAGCGCGACGGCCTCGTGCAGACCATGACCGTCGGATCGAACATGTCGCTCGCGAGCATCGGAGCGTTCGTGAAGGGGCTGTTCATGTCGGGCCGGAAGGAAGTCGACCTCGTCACCGACTCGATCCAGACCGTGCACGTCAAGACGGCCGGCGGGTCCGCCGCGATCGGATCGCTGTCCGGCGGCAACCAGCAGAAGGTCGTCATCGGCAAGATGCTCGCCACCCAGCCGGACGTGATCCTGCTCGACGAGCCGAGCCGCGGCATCGACATCGGCGCGAAGGCCGAGGTCTTCAAGCTCCTCGCCGAGCGTGCCCGGCAGGGCCTCGCCGTCGTCTACTCGACCTCCGAGGTGGGGGAGTGCCTCAGCATCGCCCACCGCATCGTCGTCATGAGCCGCGGACGCATCTCCGCCGAGTTCGGCGCCGACACCACCAAGGAAAAGATCATGGCCGCCTCCGGCGAGGCCGTGATCGCATGACCGCCACCGAACGGGACACCATGACCACCACCAGCACGGGGCGACGCCGCCCCACCACGTCCGGCAACGGGTTCGACCTCGGCCGGCTGCTCCTGCAGGGCCGCGCGTTCTTCGCGCTCATCGCGATCATCGTCGTGTTCTCGATCCTGTCGCCGAACTACTTCACCGTCGGCAACCTGCTCACCATGGCCTCGCACGTCGCGGTCTACGCGATCCTGTCCATCGGCATGCTCATCGTGATCCTCAACGGCGGCATCGACCTGTCCGTCGGATCGACCCTCGGGTTCTCCGGTGTCATCGCCGGAGCGCTCATGAAGGGCGTCGTGATCGGCGGCGCGACCCTGTACCCGAAGGTCTGGGTCGTCGTCATCATCGCCTGCGCGGTCGGGGCGTTCATCGGCTTCGTCAACGGCGTGCTCGTGTCCCGGTTCAAGGTCGCACCGTTCGTCGCGACGCTCGGCATGCTCTATGTCGTGCGCGGCATCGGCCTGCTCATGACAAACGGCCTGACCTACAACAACCTCGAAGGCAACGCCGCGCTCGGCAACACCGGGTTCGACTGGCTCGGCTTCAACCGGCTGCTCGGCCTCCCGATCGGCGTCATCGTGATGATCGTCGTCGCGATCGTCGCGAGCCTGCTGCTCAACCGGACCGTCTTCGGCCGCTGGCTGTACGCCTCCGGAGGCAACGAGCGTGCCGCCGAGCTCAGCGGGGTTCCCGTGCGCCAGGTGAAGATCCGCGCCTACGTGATCTCCGGCCTCTGCGCCGCGATCGCCGGGCTCATCCTGTCCTCCGAGCTCACCAGCGCCAGCCCCACCGCCGGCAACTCGTACGAGCTGACCGCCATCGCCGCGGTCGTCATCGGCGGCGCGGCGCTCTCCGGAGGCGTCGGCAACATCCGCGGGACGCTCCTCGGCGCCTTCGTCATCGGCTTCCTGTCCGACGGACTCGTCATCATCGGCGTCTCCGCGTACTGGCAGACGGTGTTCACCGGCGCCGTGATCGTCTTCGCCGTCCTCCTCAACGCCGTCCAGTACCGCGGACGCGCACGCTCCCGCCGCAACGGGGACGGCCCCACATCCTCTTCTCCTGCAGTCGACACCCCGGCACCCTCCGCGGCCGTCACTGAGAAGACCGCCGGCTGACCCTCGTCAGTCCGGAACACAGCGAAAGGAAACCAGACATGAACCGCAAGGTGGCAATGGTGCTCGCCGCGGGCGTGGGCATGACGCTCGCACTGACCGGCTGCTCCGCCGGAGGCTCCGGCTCGTCCGGCTCGTCCGGCTCCGGTGACGGCGACGCGGGCGGGTTGATCTCGATCATCGTCAACGACCCGTCGAACCCGTACTGGCAGACCGAGGGCAAGGTCGCATCCGCCGAGGCGAAGTCGCTCGGCTACACGTCGAACGTGTCGGCCTCCAAGGGCGACACGAACACCGAGAGCAACCTCATCGACACCGCGATCACGAACAAGTCCGTCGCGATCATCCTCGACCCGGCGAACGCCAGCGGCTCGATCGGTGCGGTGAAGAAGGCCGACGCCGCCGGCATCCCGGTGATCCTCGTCAACGCGGAGATCAACCAGAGCGGCCTCGCGAAGGCGCAGCTCGTGTCGAACAACGCGCAGGGGGCCGCCCTCGGCGCCCAGCAGTGGGTCAAGGACGTCGGCGACTCCGGCAACTACGCCGAGCTCTTCGGCGCACCGTCGGACAACAACGCGCAGACCCGGTCCAACGGGTACAAGACGGTGCTCAGCCAGTACCCGGACCTGAAGGAGGTGGCGAAGCAGGTCGCGAACTGGGACCGCACGCAGGGTCACGACAAGATGCAGTCGATCCTCCAGGCCAACCCGGACATCACCGGCGTCATCGCCGGCAACGACGAGATGGCCCTCGGAGCGATCGCCGCGCTGAAGGAGGCCGGCAAGCTCGATCAGGTCAAGGTCGGCGGCTTCGACGGCTCGCCCGACGCGGCGGACGCGATCAAGGCCGGAGAGCTGCAGTACACGGTCCTCCAGCCCGTCGCGACGTTCGCGAAGAAGGCCGTGCAGGAGGCGGACAAGTACATCCGCACCGGCAAGACCGGCGCGTCGCAGGAGAAGCAGGCGTTCGACTGCATCCTCATCACGAAGGACAACGTCGACGACTTCACGGCGCCCTTCACGCTGAAGCAGTAACACCGCAGACGCACCAGCAGCATCCGGAGGCCGGCCGCACAGCGCGGCCGGCCTCCTCCCATGACCCATCACCGACGGCGACGCGCGAGCACGCCGACCATCAGGAGGCCCGCGGTGAACCATCTGCAGACCGCTCCGGGACGCGACGCCGCCGGTAGCATGGGCCTCGGACGATGAGGGGCCGGCGAATGAGCGACACGCGCAATGCCTCCGACGGCGTCGTCGCATCTCGACACGCCAACGCACGGTTTCCACTCGACGTCGTGTACCACGCCGCTCGCATGTACTACCTGGAGGACGCCACCCAGGTGGAGATCGCCTCGCGGCTCGACGTGTCGCGGCCGACCGTGAGCCGCCTCATCGCGGAGGCGCGCCGCGCCGGACTCGTCCGCATCGAGGTCGTCGACCCGTTCCAGGACGAGACCGTCGCGCTCGCCGAACGGCTGCAGGTCGGGCTCGGACTCGAGCGGGTGTACCTGGCGGCCGTGACCCACGCCTCCACGCTCGGCACCGACCTGGCAGCGCCCGTCGCCGCCGCGATCCAGGGCATGGAGCTCGGGCCGGGCGATGCGATGCTCCTGTCCTCCGGGCGCACCACGTACGAGATCGCCCGCGCCGGCCTGCCCCCGCTCGCCGGCGTGCAGCTCGCCCCGACCGTCGGCGGGCAGACCGAACCGGTGTCGTGGTACCAGACGAACGAGATCACCCGCATGGCCGCGGAGCAGACCGGGGCCTTTCCGGCCTTCCTGTTCGCGCAGGCGCTGCCGAGCGCTGCCATGCGAGCGTCACTCGACGAGGACCCCGCGTTCCAGCATGTCGTCGGACTGTGGAACCGGGCGAAGGGCGCCATCCTCGGGATCGGTGCGCCGCCTGCGACACGCGACTCCCTCTCGCGGGGGATCCCGGTCGAGGACGACGTCTTCGACATGGCGGCCGGCGACGTCTGTCTCAACTTCTTCCGCACGGACGGCACCGCCGTCGAGTTCCCGGGTAGTGACCGGATGGTCCGGACCTCGCGCGAGATCCTGTGCGCCATGCCGCACGCCGTCGGAGTCGCGGTCGGGACCGGCAAGGTGCCGAGCATCATCGGGGCGGTCCGGGGCCAGCTGGTCAACGAGCTCGTCACGGACGCGGTGACCGCGCGCGCCCTGCTCGACGCGCTGGAGTAGGTGCCGGGCCACGTGGCCGGCCGTGCGTCGCCTGCTCGGCGTGCCGCGGTCCTCCGGGCCGGTGCGTCAGCTGGCGGTCATACCGCGCACGTCGTGCAGGTGATGGATCGGATCGTGCAGCGTGTACCGGGTGAGGCTGTCGACGGTGAACCGACTGCCGTTCGAACGCAGCCCCGCACGCCCGAGCAGACCTTCCGGTACCGCCGCGACGGCCGACGCCATGCGCTCGCCGGCCTCCCGGATCTCCTGCGCCACGACCGTCGGGTCCTGCTCATGGTAGCGGTCGGCGACCGCGGTGGCGTCCTGGTCCCAGTCCGGGAACGTCGGAGTCTCCTGCGTGAGCAGCAGTGCGAGACGCTGCTCGAATGTTCGGAAGACGTCGCGCACGTGCGCCGCGTACTCCAGCGGCGACCACGTCGCGTCGTCCGGTCGCGTGCGGACAGCGGGACGGGCGAGCTCCGCCGGCCAGGCCGCCGCGTTCGAGCGGATGAGATCGGGAACATCCGCGAACGCGACGCTCCGCGCGTCGAACGAGCACTCGGGGCACCGCGCCTCGAGCACCCAGGTCCAGTTCTTCGTGTCGGGAACGATCGGCATACGCGACGGTAACAGGTGCGGTCGTCCGGGTGGCGGGCCTCCCCGGGAGCGTTGGCCCAGCGCGGATCGTCCGGCGTGCGGCCCGGCCCGGCGCGTGGCCCGGCCCGGCGTGCGTCGATTCGTCCGGCTGTTCATAGGGTGGAGGCATGCGCCTCCTCCTGATCCGCCACGGCCAGACACCCGCCAACGTGCGCGGGATCCTCGAGACGACGGTGCCGGGACCGGGCCTGACCGACCTGGGCCGCGAGCAGGCCGCTGCGCTCCCTGACGCGCTCGCCGACCGGGGCATCACGAGGATCTTCGTGTCGAACATGGTGCGAACGAGCGAGACCGCAGCGCCGCTGGCCGCCGCGCTCGGCCTCCGTCCGGTCGTGCTGCCCGGGCTGCGCGAGATCGAGAGCGGGGACCTCGAGGGTGCACGGGACCGCGTCTCGGTGGACAGCTACCTGAGCACCTTCTTCGCCTGGATCCAGGGCGACCGTGAGCAGGCGATACCCGGAAGCTCGAACGGGCACGAGTTCTTCGCCCGCTACGACGACGCCATCGCGCAGGTCGTCGCGACGGGGGCTTCGGTGGCGGCCGTGTTCAGCCATGGAGCTGCGATCCGGACCTGGGCCGGCGCGACCTGGGCGCACACCGACGAGACGTTCAGCGGCCATGCCCTGAGCAACACGGGCATCGTCGAGCTCGACGGGGTGCCCGGCTCGTGGCGGGTCGTGGAGTGGGAGGGCGTGCCCCTGGGCGGGGCGGAGCTCCTGGACCCTGCGGCGCCCGACCCCACGGGGCGCCTCTGACCGCGTCCGGCCCCACGGTGCACGGGGGTGCGTCTGACCGCGTCCGGCCCCACGGTGCACGGGGGTGCGTCTGACCGCGTCCGGCAGATGCGGCAATTCAGGAAAACGGCCCGCGACAGCGGGACCGCAGTGCCCCGGGGACGGATCTTCCTGATCTCCCGCCCGAAGGCAGCGCCCGCCCCTCCGCCCGCCGCCGCGTCCACGGGCGCCGAAAGCCTGTGCAGGCAGCCGCGCGGTGCTGCGGGGCCACCTGTCGCAGGGCGGGATTTCAGGAGGATCGGTGCCGGGAGCAGGTGTGGGGCCGGTGCGCGCGCTGGTTGCCTGAATTGCCGGCACGCGGAAGGGCGCGAGGGGATGCGGTGCGGAGTGAGCCGCGACCGGGGTGCTGGCGGGGTGCTGCCGGGGCGCCGCCTGCGGGCTGTCGGACCGCGGTCGGAGTGGTCGGTGCCCTTGGCGGGATTTCAGGAGGATCGGTGCCGGGAGCAGGTGTGGGGCCGGTGCGGGCGCTGGTTGCCTGAATTGCCGGCACGCGGCGCGGGGCAGCCGGCACGCGGCAGCCGGCACGCGGCACGCGGCAGGGGTGCGGAGGGGCGGAGTGCCCCGACGGGTCAAGCCCGCCGGGTGCCGCCGCCGCCCGCCTGGGCTCAGCGCGCCGCTGCCGCCGGCGAGAGCGCCGTGAGCGGGACCACGACCCCGTGCGCCACGCGGAGCTCCTCGAGCGTCGCGGCGACCTCCTCGTCGCGCTGCTCGTTGCTCCAGCCGAGCACGCCGGCCAGGACGTCGGCGAGCTCGGTGAGCAGGTCGATCGTCACGCCGCCGACGAAGGCGAGGTCGGTGCGGCGCAGCACCACGTCGGACAGATGCACGGCGTGCTCGTACTCGGCGAAGAACGCCACCTCGGCCGTGGTGAGCTCCGGCTTGCTGTCGAGCGGCACGACCGGGGCGTCGAGCAGCACGTCGATGACGTCGGTGGCTCGGGTGCCGTAGCGGGTGAGCAGCCGGTCGACCGTCGCGGTGTCGAGTGCGTCCTGGTTGGCCCGGATCCAGAGGGCGCGGGCGTCGTCCGTGGTCGGGAAGTCCCTGCCTCCCCCGATGGGCATGCCGAGGGTGTCGACCGTGCGCGGCACCCCGAGCCGCTGAGTGGCCTCGGCGGAGAGGTGCGCGGACAGCGCGCGGAACGTCGTCCATTTGCCGCCGACCAGGCTGAGCACCACGGACTCCAACGCGGGGATCCGTGTCTCGACGATGCGGTAGTCGCGGGACACGAACCCGGGCGCGGTGTCCTCGTGCCGGGGGAGGGGCCGGATGCCGGAGTAGCGGTAGACGATGTGCTCGCGGGTCAGTTCGATCTGCGGGAACACGTGCCGCACGAGCTCGAAGAAGTAGTCGACCTCCTCCTCGGTGCACACCATGGGCTCCGACGGGTCGGCGTCGATGTCGGTGGTGCCGATGAGGACCCGGCCCTTGAGCGGGTAGATGAGCACGATTCGGCCGTCGTCGTTCTCGAAGAAGATCTCGCGACCGCGCGTGGCTTCCAGCAGCGCCGGATTGTCGACGACGATGTGGGAGCCCTTCGTGCCGCCCATGTATGCGGTGTCGCCGCCGAACGCCGTGTTCGTGAGGTCGGTCCACGGCCCGGACGCGTTGACGACGACGTCGGCGGTGACCACGATCTCGGTGTCGGTCTCACGGTCTCGGAGCAGCACGCCCCCGTCGCGGGTCCCGATCGCCTCCACGTAGTTCGCGGCGCGGGCGTGCGCCGCAGTGCCGGTGCCCGTGCCGGCGGCGAGGCCGTCCTTGAGCACGTCGAGTGCGAGCCGCTCCGGCTCGTGCACGGAGGCGTCGTAGTACGTGCCGGTGTACTTGATGTCCTGGTTGAGGGCGGGCATGTCCTGGAGCGCGGCATGCCTGGTGAGGAACCGGTGCTTCGGGACGGAGCCGCCGTCGCGCGAGAACGAGTCGTACAGGGTCATGCCGATCTTGATGAGTGCTGCGCCGCGCTCCTTGGTCGACCGCTGCTTGTGGGTGAGCATCCGCAGCGGTGCGTTCATGATGCCGGAGAGCGTCGAGAAGATCGGCATGGTCGTCTGCAACGGCTTGACGTAGTGCGGTGCGATCTTGATGAGTCCGTTGCGTTCCTGCACGGATTCGCGGACCAGCCGGAACTCCCCGTTCTCCAGGTACCGGATGCCGCCGTGGATCATGTGGCTGGAGGCGGCGGACGCGCCGGATGCGTAGTCGTTCCGTTCGACGAGCACCACGTCGACGCCCTGCAAGGCGAGGTCGCGGAATGTCGCGATGCCGTTGATGCCCCCGCCGACGATGAGGACCTGTGCGCGGGGCCGCTCGCTGATGGAGCGCACGCTCTCGCGCAGCTGGGGCGTGCTGGTCATATCGTTCGCGTCGCCTTCTGTCGTCGATTGGTACACCATCGATCGTGCGCCCGTGCACGCGCAGGAGCAAGTGCACTGCACAGATGTGCAGAACGGCGTCGTGCATCGTTTCCGCTGTGTTCACGGAACGGCCGCGAGGCGCGAGAATGGACCCAGGCCTGCTGCACGTGCGTGCACGAGCCCGCCGCGTGCTGGCGCGTGCGTGCACGAGGCCGGTGCACGGGTGTGTACCGCAATGACGGAGAGGACCTTTCGCGATGAGCGACGCCGCGCAACCGATCCGGACCCAGCAGGCGCTCCGGGCCGCGCACCTTTACTACATGCAGGACCTGACGATGGAAGCGATCGCGGATGAGCTGAGCACCTCCCGCTCATCGGTGTCCCGCCTCCTGAAGTACGCGCGCGACACCGGGCTCGTCGACATCCAGATCCGGTCGCCGCTCGATCAGGCTGCCGCGCTCACCCGGGCGCTCCGCACCCGCTTCGGCGTGCACGCGCACGTCGTCCCGGTGCCCGACGACACCAGCGATGTCGAGCGGCTCGATCGGGTCGCCCTGTCCGCCGCCCGGTTCCTGACCCAGTACATCGAGTCGAACACGGTGATCGGCATCGCGTGGGGATCGACGGTGAGCGCGGTGAGCCGGTACCTCGTGCCGAAGCCCACGCACGGTTCGATCGTCGTGCAGCTGAACGGTGCGGCGAACACCCGCACGACCGGCATCGACTACGCGAGCGAGATCCTGCGCCGATTCGGCGAGGCGTACGGGGCCCTCGTGCAGCAGTTCCCGGTGCCGGCGTTCTTCGACGACCCCGCGACGAAGCAGGCGCTGTTCAAGGAGCGGAGCATCCGGCGCGTGCTCGACCTGCACGAGCGGATGGGCGTCGTCCTCTTCGGGGTGGGCTCGCCGGAGGCGCTCGTGCCGAGCCACGTGTACTCGGGCGGGTACCTCGACCCCGCGGACCGGGAGGAGCTCGTCCGCCTGCAGGTCGTCGGCGACGTCTCGACGGTGTTCTACCGCGCCGACGGCTCGTGGAAGGACATCGGCGTGAACGCGCGGGCCGGCGGGCCGGACCTGGACACGATCAAACGGGCGCCGCGCCGGATCTGCGTCGCGGCCGGCCGGTCGAAGGCCGCGAGTCTCAAGGGCGCCCTCGCCGCAGGTCTCGTCACCGACCTCATCGTCGACGAGAGTGCCGGGCAGGCGCTGCTCGAGGGGTGACCGTCGATCCTTCGGTGCCCACGGTCCTCCGACCGGCCGCGCCGAATCCTCTGCACCAGACGGAGACATCGCCGTAGGATGTTCGGCGCGGCGACCGGCGACCGGAACATGTGCCTGAATGGTGCGAATCGCAAATCGCGAATCGCGAATCGCGAATCGCAAATCGCGAATCGCGAATCGCGAATCGCGAATCGCGAATCGCGAATCGCGAATCGCGAATCGCGCACCGTCGCGTCGTCACCACGACCATGAGGAGCCCCATGCTGATCGGCGTCCCCCGCGAAGTGAAGAACAACGAGTTCCGCGTCGCTGCCACCCCGGCCGGTGTCGCCGAGCTCGTCCAGCACGGCCATCGCGTGCTCGTCGAGGCCGGTGCCGGCTCCGGCAGCGCATTCGCCGACGAGGAGTACGTCGCCGCGGGTGGCCACGTCGTCGGCACGGCGGACGAGGTGTGGGGCAGCGCCGAGCTGGTCCTCAAGGTGAAGGAGCCGGTCGCGAGCGAGTACCCGCGGATGCGGGCGGGACAGGTCCTGTTCACCTACCTGCACCTCGCGGCCAACCGGGTGCTCACCGAGGCGCTGCAGGCCGCGGGCACCACCGCGATCGCGTACGAGACCGTGCAGCTGGCCGACCGTTCCCTGCCGCTGCTGTCCCCGATGTCCGAGATCGCTGGGCGCCTGTCGGCGCAGGTCGGCGCGGACCGACTCCTGGCGACGAACGGCGGCCGCGGTCTGCTGCTCGGCGGGGTGCCCGGGACCCCGAAGGGGCGCGTCGTCGTCATCGGCGGCGGCGTCGCCGGTGAGCACGCTGCCGCGATGGCGGTCGGCCTCGGCGCCGAGGTCACCATCATCGACATCTCCCTGCCCCGGCTCCGTGCGCTCGACGCCCGATTCGACGGGCGGGTGACGACCCTCCGCTCGTCGTCCTACGCCATCGCCGAGGCGCTCCGCGACGCCGACCTCGTCATCGGCTCGGTCCTCGTCCCCGGTGCCGCCGCACCGAAGCTCGTCACCGACGCGATGGTGGCCGACATGCGGCCGGGGTCGGTCCTCGTCGACATCGCGATCGACCAGGGCGGCTGCTTCGAGGGCTCCCGGCCGACGACGCACGACGACCCGACGTACGCCGTGCACGACGCCGTGTACTACTGCGTCGCGAACATGCCCGGTGCGGTGCCCCGCACGTCGACGATCTCGCTGACGAACGCGACGCTGCCGTACGCGATCGCGATCGCCGACAAGGGATGGCGGCAGGCGCTCGCCGAGGACGCGGCGCTGGCGAAGGGGCTCAACGTCGACGCGGGACGAGTCGTCAACGCCGTCGTCGCCGCCGCGCACGGTCTGGAGGCGCACCCGGCGAAGTAGGTCCAGGGCGCCTTCCCGGCCGCGTACCATCGCCGGCGGAGGTCCGCATGCCCGTCGCACTCAACACCGTCTACGTCGACCAGGTCGCCCCCGTCGACTCGTCGTCGCTCGATGACACGTTCCGGATGGTGGAGCAGGGGGCGGCCGGCGCCTGCGTGGTGCTCGACCGTCCCACCGCCGAGGAGCTCGGCGACATCGCCGTCGCGTTCGACCTGCATGAGCTGGCGGTGGAGGACTCCGCCCACGGGCACCAGCGGCCCAAGTTGGAGCGCTACGGCGAGACCCTGTTCGCGGTGCTCAAGCCCGCGCTGTACGTGGACGCCACTGAGGTCGTGGAGTTCGGCGAGGTGCACGCGTTCGTCGGGCCACGGTTCTTCGTCGCCGTCATCAAGGCGGACCCGCGTGGTCCGGCCGCGGTCCCGCGCGCCCTGACCAGGATGAGCGGCAAGCCCGGACTCGTCAGCGCTGGGCCGCAGGCGCAGCTCTGGGCGCTGTTCGACTCGATCGTGGACGGCTACCGTCCGGTCGTCGACGGCCTGGAGGAGGACATCAACCAGATCGAGGACCAGCTGTTCGCGGGCGTTGCGAACACATCCCGCCGGATCTACGAGCTGTTCGGCGAGGTCGTGGACTTCCAGCGGGCCACCCGACCCCTCGTGGCGATGCTCGACGCGCTCGATCGCGGCGCCGAGAAGTACCACATGCCGATCGAGCTGCAGCGGCGTTTTCGGGACGTCCTCGATCACGTCATGCGGACCACGGACCGTGCGGACACGTTCCGGGCGCTTCTGCAGAACGCGCTCACCGTCGACGCGACGCTCGCCGCGCAGAAGCAGAACGACGACACGAAGCGGATCTCCGCGTGGGCGGCGATCCTGTTCGCGCCGACGCTCATCGCGGCGATATACGGCATGAACTTTGACAACATGCCGGAGCTGCACTGGACCTACGGGTACCCGCTGTCGATCGCGGCGATGCTCGTGTTCGCGGTCGTGCTGTTCGTCGTGTTCAAGGCGAAGCGCTGGTTCTGACGGCGAAGCGGTTCAAGGCGAAGCGCTGGTTCTGACCGCGAAGCGGTTCACGGCGAAGCGCTGGTTCTGACCGCTGAGCCGGTCCTGGCGGTGGCGGCCCCGCCGGCGCCGCGTCCGAGGCGCCAGTCACGACGAGGTGCGGCGGGCGGGCGGTTCGACAGGACGCCGGTGAGCTCGTCCGCCGTCGTGCGGAGCACGGGGAGCGCGTCCAGCAGGGAGTCGTCGTGGTCGCTCGTCTTGTCCTCGACCAGGGACAGCGATCCGACGGGACGGTCGCCGGCGAACACGGGGACGGCGACGGCACGGGAACTGGCGTCGTACTCGCCCTCCGAGACGGCGTAGCCGATGGCCGCGGTCTCGTCGAAGAGCGAGCGCAGCGCCTCCTCGTCGACCTGCGTGAGCTCGGAGTACCGCGCCGAGGGCCGGCCGTGCAGGAGCGTGGCCCGCTCCGCCGACGTCAGGAACGCGAAATGGGCCCGGGAGGTCGCTCCCGCATGCGCCGGGTACAGGTCGCCCAGGTAGGGGTGCGCGCGGCGGGGTCCGTCCCGGCCGTCGACCGCCGCGATGCATCGGACGTACGCGCCGTCCGGGGTGCAGAAGAGGGCCGTGCGACCGGTGGTCCGGGCCAGGTCGACGAGGAGCGGCTCGGCCAGGGCGGAGAGGCCGCCGCTGCGCTCCCACATCGCCGCTGTCCGCCAGATCGCCGGCCCCATCCGGTAGCGCCGCGTCTGCGGGTCGGCACGGAGGAACCCGCGGGCGGCCAGCGTGGCGAGGAGGCGTTGCGCGGTGGAGGGTGTCAGGCCGAAGGCGTCGGCGAGTTCGAGGACGCCCCAGTCCGTCCGGAAGTCATCGAAGGACAGCAGGATCTCGAGCGCTCGGTCGACGGTCTGCAGCGGACTGGTGGCCGAGGATCGCGGCACCGGGGGCATCATGTCGTCGAGCGTAGGGGGACGCCAGGCCGCCGAGTGGAGGGGGACCCGGTTGCGAAATCTGACTGTAACTCCCAGATAGTGGGATTCGCTTCCGCTGCCGCAGACGGTCCCGCCACACTCACCGACATGGCCCAGCAAACCGTCCTGCCCCCGACAGACGCCGACTCCGCACCGCATCCCCGCGCCCTGCAACCGCTGATGTTCGTCGTCACACTGCTCGTCAGCGTGCTCGGCGCCCTCATCGGGATCCACATGATCACGACCCTGGGCGTCTCACCGAACACGTCCGTCATCGGCGCGGTGATCGCGATGCTCATCGGCAGGATCGGGTTCTTCGGGCTCCGCAGCATGCGGAACGTGCACCGGCAGAACCTCGCGCAGAGCGCGATCTCCGGTTCGACGTTCGCCGCCGCCAACTCGCTCATCACGCCGATCGCCGTCCCGTTCGCGTTCGGCCGCGAGGATCTCGTCTGGCCGATGCTCGTCGGCGCATCGCTCGGACTCGTCATCGATGCGTTCGTCCTGTTTCGCGCGTTCGGGTCGAAGTTCCTGCCCGCCGACGCCGCCTGGCCTCCCGGCGTCGCCGCGGCCGAGACGATCCAGGCGGGCGACCGCGGCGGCAAGCAGGCGCTCTGGTTGGTCGGCGGAACGGCCGTGGGCATCGGCGCGTCGTTCTTCGGCCTGCCGATGTCCGCCGCGGGCATCGCCATGATCGGGAACGTGTGGGCGCTGACCATGTTCGGCATCGGTCTGCTCATCAACCAGTACGCGCCGAGCCTGCTGCAGGTCGATCTCGCCGAGCTGTACATCCCACACGGCGTGATGATCGGTGCCGGGATCGTGGCACTCGTGCAGGTCGCCATGATCCTCGCGGGACGGGTCAGCCGGGACGAGCGCCGCGACGCCGACGGTATCGAGCAGGCGCAGGCCGCGGACCCGACGCTCGTGCCGACGGTCAGCCGCATGCAGCTGCGACGCGTCCTCAGCTCCGGCTATGTCGCCTACGTGTTCGGGGCGCTCGTCCTGGCCACCCTTGGCGGGGTCTGGGCCGACATGCCCGTGCCGGCCGTCATCGCGTGGGTGCTGTTCGCCGGGGTCGCGGCGCTCGTGCACGAGCTCATCGTCGGGTTGGCGGCGATGCACGCCGGGTGGTTCCCCGCGTTCGCGGTGACGTTGATCTTCCTGGTGCTGGGGCTGATCCTGCAGGTCCCCGCGGTACCGCTCGCGCTCGTCGTCGGCTACTGCGCGGCGACCGGCCCGGCGTTCGCGGACATGGGCTACGACTTCAAGGCCGGGTGGATCCTCCGCCGCGACCGCCGCCCCTACACCGCCTACGAGATGGACGGACGTCGTCAGCAGATGATCGCGGGGATGATCGGCTTCGCGGTGTCGATCGGCATGGTCGCACTGCTCTGGCGCGGGCTGTTCGCGGACGGGGCGATCCCGCCCACGGCCATCGTGTACGCGGACACCATCCGTGCCGGCCTCGGCGACAGCGGTGCCGTCCGGAACCTGCTGCTCTGGGCGATCCCCGGAGCGGTCGTGCAGATCATCGGCGGTCCGAAGCGTCAGATGGGCGTGCTGCTCGCGACCGGGCTCCTCATCAGCACCGCGAACGCCGGCTGGATGGTCCTCGGCGCGCTCGTCCTCCGCGGCATCTGGAAGCGCGTTCGTGGCGAGCAGGGCGAGCGCGAGGTGTCGCTCACCGGCGCCGGCCTCATCGCCGGCGACTCGATCTTCTCCCTCGGGAAGATCCTGTGAGCGGCGTCCCCCTGAGCGCCGCCCCCCTCGGCGTCACGGTCGGCGCCGTCCGCCTCGGCGTCGTCACCATCGGTCAGGCGCCGCGCACCGATCTGACCCCCGACCTCGCCCGCTGGCTGCCCGGCGTCGAGCTCGTCGAACGCGGCGTGCTCGACGGGATGGGACCGGCGGAGCTCGCGGCGATGGCCCCCGCGGACGGGGACCACGTGCTCACCACCCGGCTCGCGGACGGCGGCTCGGTGGAGATCGGGGAGCGGCAGGTGCAGGAACGCCTGCCCGCGCTGGTCGCCGCGCTCGAGGACGAGGTCGACGCGGTGCTCCTCGCCTGCACCGGGCCGTTCGCCGTCCTGCCCCACCGGAAGCCGCTGTTCGTCCCGGATGCGCTCATCGCGCTCGGCACCGCAGCGCTCGCCACAGCCGTCGCGCCCATGGACGCGCCTCCTGCGTCGCGGTCGAGAGGTCCGGCGGCGGCCCGCACCGACCCTCCCGTCCCCGAGTCGGCCGGTGCGGCGGCGGCCCGCACCGACCCTCCCGTCCCCGAGTCGGCCGGTGCGGCGGCGGCCCGCACCGACCCTCCCGTCCCCGAGTCGGCCGGGCCCACCCGCGTCGGAGTGATCTGCCCGCTGCCGGAGCAGCAGGGGTTCACGGTGGCGAAGTTCTCGCCGCGACTCGGCGGCCAGCACGTGCTCACCGCAGCGGCGTCCCCGTACACCGGAAGCGCCGAGGAGCTCGCGGCCGCCGGCATCGCGCTCCGCGACGCCGGCGCGCAGCTGCTCGCGCTCGACTGCATCGGCTACACCGCCGCGATGCGGGACGCGGTCGCGGCCGAGACGGGCCTCCCGGTCGTCCTGGCGCGATCCGTCGCCGCCCGGCTCGCCGCCGAGGTCCTCGACTCGATCGTGCCGGGCCGCCCCGCCTGACCCGCGCGCCGCCCGCCCGTGCGCCGCTTCCCGCTGACCCACCACCCGCACCACGCATCAAGGAGCACCATGTCCTGGACCCACACCCTCGCCGCGCACGACCTGCTGGACGACCCGAACGCGTCGGGCGCCGACGTGGCCGTGTTCCTCGCCGGCTACACCACCGACGGCGGACCCACCGCCGAGGTGGAGACCGTCACCGGCTCGAAGGGCGCCACCGACTTCGTCCGCATCACCATCCCCGGCGCGCGCGGACGGATCGCCGGCGGCGACGCACCCACGCTCGGCATCCTCGGACGGCTCGGCGGACTCGGAGCGCGCCCCGAGCAGATCGGGTTCGTGTCCGACGGCGACGGGGCGCTCACCGTCGTCGCCGCAGCAGCCAAGCTCCTCGACATGGCGCGGCGCGGTGACGTCCTCGACGGCGACGTCGTCATCGCCACCCACATCGACCCGGACGCTCCCACGCAGCCCCACGACCCCGTTCCGTTCATGGACTCCGCCGTCGACATGGCCGCCGCGAACGAGCACGAGATCACGCCCGAGATGGACGCGATCCTGTCGGTCGACACCACCAAGGGCAACCGTGTGCTCAACCATCGCGGATTCGCGATCACCCCGACCGTCAAGGACGGCTGGATCCTCCGCGTGTCCGAGACGCTGCTCGACGTGGTCGCCCGGACCACCGGTGTCGCACCCGTCGTGCTGCCGATCACCACGCAGGACATCACGCCCTACGGCAACGGGGTCTTCCACGTGAACTCGATCCTGCAGCCCGCGACGGCGACCACGGCCCCGGTGGTCGGTGTCGCCATCGCGACCGAGACGGCCGTGGCCGGCTCCGCGACCGGCGCGACCGACCTGCGCGTCGTGGAGAGCGCAGTGCGGTTCGTCATCGAGGTGGCGAAGGACCACGGCCGGGGAATCGCGACGTTCCACGACGACGCGGAGTTCGCCAGCCTGGTCGAGCAGTACGGGTCCATGGCGCACCTGCGGACCGTCCCGGGGCGGACCTCCGATGCGGAGGCACCCGGGGCGTAGGGTGCACGCATGGCGGGATTCGACGACATCACGAAGAAGGCCCAGGCGTTCCTGAAGAACCCCAAGGTCAAGGACGCCCTGCGGAGCGAGAAAGCCGAGGGCATCAGCGACACCGTTCTCGGGAAGGTCTCGGGGGCCGTCGACAAGGCCACCGGCGGCAAGTTCAGCGGCCAGATCCAGAGCGCCCGGAATGAAGCCGACAAGCGCCTCGGGGACCGGGGTGTCGGTCGGCCCAAGGGCGAGCGCGGGAGGGACGGCAAGGGTCGCGCGGACGGCGAGGGCCGGGCGGGCGGCGAGGGCCGGGCGGACGGCGAGGGCCGGGCGGGCGGCGCGGGGCGGGCGGGCGGCGAGAGCCGTAGTCGCCGCCACGCCGACGGGGACGGCCCGGGCAAGTAGCGCGGCCGGCGCCGTCGACTGGACGTGCCGGGCAATGCCGGAGACCATTGAGGGGCCGCCCGGCCCGAGCGGCGCAGCATCAGAAGGAGCTTCGTGACGACCACGCCCGCCCGCGGACGTACCCGCGCGACCGATCGGCAGGGCGACCTGCTGACCGACGACGACGTGCTCGCGATCCGAGCCGACTTCCCGATCCTCCAGCAGGAGGTCAACGGGTTCCCGCTCGCGTATCTGGACTCGGGCGCGACCGCTGAGCGGCCGCGGCAGGTCCTCGACGCGGAGCGCCGGTTCCTCGAGACCGACAACGCGGCCGTGCACCGCGGCGCGCACACCCTGGCCGCCGCGGCGACCGAGGCGTACGAGGACGCCCGCGCGACCGTCGCCCGGTTCGTCGGCGCGACGAGCCCGAGCGAGATCGTCTGGACCGCGAACGCGACGGACGCGCTGAACCTCGTCGCATACGGGATGGTGAACGCCAGCCGAGGGCGCGGAGGCGTCGCCGCGGAACGCTTCGCGTTCGGACCCGGTGACGAGATCGTCGTGACCGAGGCCGAGCACCACGCCAACCTCGTCCCCTGGCAGGAGCTCGCCGCCACGACCGGCGCGACCCTGCGGTGGATCCCGACCGACGACGACGGCTGCTGGAGCGCCGAGGACGCCGCCACCGTGATCGGCCCCCGCACCCGGGTCGTCGCGTTCGCGCATGTCTCCAACGTGACCGGGATGATCGCCCCCGTCGCCGAGGTCGTCGCGCTCGCGCATGCGGTGGGCGCGCTCGTCGTCCTCGACGCGTGCCAGTCCGCGCCGCACCGCCCACTCGACCTGCACGCGCTCGACGTCGACTTCGCCGCGTTCTCCGGACACAAGATGCTCGGCCCGAACGGGATCGGTGTGCTGTTCGGCAGGCAGGACCTCCTCGACGCGCTGCCGCCGTTCCGCACGGGAGGGTCGATGATCACCACCGTCACGATGGAGCGGTCCGAGTTCATGCCGGCACCCGAACGGTTCGAGGCGGGCACACAGCCGGTGTCGCAGGCCGTCGCGCTCGCCGAGGCGGTCCGGTACCTCGAGGGCATCGGCATGGAACGCGTCCGGCTCCACGCGGAGGGCCTCGCCGAACGCCTCGTCGCGGGGCTGCACGCGATACCCGGTGTGCGCGTGGTCGGCCCGCCTGCGGGAGTGGCACGATCCGCCCTCGCCAGCTTCGATGTCGAGGGCGTCCACGCACACGACGTCTCCCAGTTCCTCGACGCGCAGGGCATCGCCGTCCGGTCCGGGCACCACTGCGCGCAGCCGCTGCATCGGCGTCTCGGACTCGTCGCCACGAGCCGGGCGAGCACGTCCGTGTTCACGACGGAGGAGGACGTCGAACGCTTCCTCACCGCGGTCGGGGCGGTGCGGTCGTACTTCGGCGCTGCCGCGCTGCCGCCCGTGGCCGCCGGGGCGTCGGGTTCGAAGTCCGGCGGCGTGGCCGTGGTCGCGGACGGAGGCGCGCGATGAGCGACATGCTCGCCGGGCTGTACCAGCAGGTGATCCTCGACCACGCGCGAGCCCGGCACGGCGAGGGTGACCTGCCGGACGCCGACGCCGAGCACTTCGAGCGGAACCCCACATGCGGTGACGAGATCACGGTGCGCATCGCCCTGGAACCCGGCACCGACCGCATCCGCACCCTGCAGTGGGAGGGCGCGGGCTGCTCCATCTCGATGGCCTCCGCCTCCGTGCTGTCCGACCTTGCCCCGGGGCGGACACTCCCGGAGCTGGCGGACCTCACCGACGCGTTCCGCACGATGATGCGGTCCCGCGGGACGGGCGAGCCTGACGAGACCGTCCTGGAGGACGCGGTCGCGTTCCACGGGGTCTCGAAGTTCGTCATGCGGGTCAAGTGCGGCATGCTCGCCTGGGTCGCCGCGGAAGCCGCGGCCGGACTCATCACAGCTCGCTGACCTGCGGCGCCCGGGTGGCCGGGTGCTGGCCGCACCGCCCCCGGTACCGGGCCTCTTCGCGCACCGCCTCCGGCCTCCCGCGGTTCCTCGCCCGGGACCCGGTGCCCGGGACCCGGTGCCCGGGCCGCGGGACCCGGGCCGCGGGACCCGGTGCCCGGGACCCGGTGCCCGGTGCCCGGTGCCCGGTGCCCGGTGCCCGGTGCCCGGTGTACAGCCACGCCCGTCGCCAAATCAGGAGATGTGTGGTTGTGGTTCGGAGCGTCGGAGCCTGGCCCGCCCAAATCCTGAATCCTCAGCACCGGCGATCTCGTGGTTCACCTTCCCGGCCGGCAATTCAGGAGTTCGGTGCGCGGAGGCGCCGGGCGCCTGCCCTCCCGCGTCCAATTCGTGAATTGCCGCAGGGGCGGGCTGGGGAGCTGGAGACAGGAGGGACCTCGAGGGTCGTGCTGTCCCTCCTGGGTGTCGGCGTCGGGGCAGGCGGGGAGGAACGGGGCAGGCGGGGAGGAACGGGGCAGGCGGGGTGCGGGGATGGTGCCGCTGCCGCGGTGGAGTGGTGCCGTTGCCGCGGTGGAGTGGTGCCGTTGTCGCGGCGGCTTTTCACGAGTTCGGGGATTGCCGACAGCCCAGGGGGCGCTTCTGCGCGACGAAGTCCTGAATTGCCGCAGGGGCGGGAACGGGGCAGGCGGGGTGCGGGAGTGGTGCCGCTGCGCGGCGGAGTGGTGTCGCGGCCGCGGCGGCTTTTCAGGAGTTCGGGGGTTGCCGGCAGGCGAGGAGGCGCTTTTGCCCGCCCAATTCCTGAATTGCCGCAGGGGCGGGTTGGGGAGCAGGAGGCGGGACGGCAGGGGACGGGGAGGCGGGACGGCAGGGGACGAGGAGGCGAGGGGCCCAGGAGGCGGGGCGGGACCAGGAGGCGGGACGGCAGGATGCGGGACCGCAGGGGCGGCAGGGGCGGACGGAACAAGCGCACGGGGCGGGACCGCAGGGGCGGCAGGGGCGGACGGAACAAGCGCACGGGGCGGGACGGCACGCACGAGGCACGGGGCCCGCGTCACGCGGTGTCATACAGGAGGACGCCGCCCCCGCCGAGACCGTACTGTCGGCGCGTGACCGATCCCGCAGCGCAGACCGTCCGACAGATCCGCTTCAACGCGTTCGACATGAACTGCGTCGCCCACCAGTCATCGGGGCTGTGGCGGCACCCCCGGGACCGCTCGCGGCACTACAACGACCTGTCGTACTGGACGCACCTCGCGCAGCTGCTCGAGTCGGGGAACTTCGACGGGATCTTCATCGCGGACGTCCTCGGGACATACGACGTGTACGGCGGGTCGAACGAGGCCGCGCTGCGCACCGCCTCCCAGGTGCCGGTGAACGACCCGATCCTCCTCGTGTCGGCGATGGCAGCCGTCACGGAGCACCTCGGGTTCGGGATCACGGCGGGCACCGCCTACGAGCACCCCTACCCGTTCGCGCGACGCATGTCGACGCTGGACCACCTGACGAAGGGGCGCGTCGGCTGGAACGTCGTCACCGGGTACCTGCCGAGCGCGGCCCGCAACATGGGCCAGACCGATCAGCTCGCCCACGACGACCGGTACGACGTCGCGGACGAGTACCTCGAGGTGCTCTACAAGCTGTGGGAGGGGTCGTGGGAGGACGACGCCGTCATCGAGGACCGTGACACCGGCGTGTTCACCGATCCGGCGAAGGTGCACGAGATCGGGCACCACGGCAAGCATTTCGACGTGCCGGGCATCCACCTGTCTGAGCCGTCCGTGCAGCGCACACCCGTCATCTATCAGGCGGGTGCGTCGCCGCGCGGCATCCGCTTCGCCGCGGAGAACGCGGAGGCGGTCTTCGTCGGGGCGCCGACGATCCCGCAGCTCGCGTCCACCGTCGCCAAGATCCGCGACGCCCTGGAGGCAGCGGGTCGCGACCGCTCCGCCGCCCGCATCTACACGCTGCTCACCGTCATCACGGACGAGACGGACGAGTTGGCCCAGGCGAAGTACGAGGACTACCAGCAGTACGTCTCGGATGAGGGTGCGCTCGTGCTGAACTCGGGGTGGATGGGTGTGGACCTGTCGCAGTACGACCTCGACGAGCCGCTCGGCAACGTCGAGTCGAACGCCATCCAGTCCGCGGCGGCGAACGTGGCGGCGGCCACTGGCTCCGACGGGGCGAACTGGACGATTCGCGACATCGCCCGCCACACGGCGATCGGCGGCCTCGGGCCGGTGGCGGTCGGCTCCGGTGCGACGATCGCCGATCGGCTGCAGGAGATCGTCGCCGAGACCGACGTCGACGGGTTCAACCTTGCCTACGCGGTGACCCCGGGCACGTGGGAGGACATCATCGAGTTCGTCATCCCCGAGCTCCGCGCCCGCGGCGCGTACCCGACCGCGTACGAGCCGGGGTCGCTCCGCAACAAGCTGCAGGGCAACGGCGACCGCCTGCCCGACGAGCACCGGGGCGCGTCGTTCCGCGTGGGGGCGACGACGTCGGACTGAGTCGCGCGAGCGGCTCAGATCCGGCGCTGCGCGGTGGCCATGGCGCGTGCGAAGTCGACGGTCCACATGTCGTCCGCCGCGCCGGCGTGCAGGGCCGCGTGCTGAGCGCGTTCCAGGGCGGCGGCGTGCGCTCCGGCACGGTGCTCGGCGTGGCTGACGCTCCAGCGGACGAGGGCGAGGCCGATCCGGTGCGCGATGCGATCGGACAGGCCGATCGAGGGAACGGGGACGGTGTGCGTGAGCGTGGTCATGATGCTGGTCCTTCGTCGTCAGACGCGGTGGCGTCGGTGTCGGTGTCGCCCTGCCGGGCGCTGCGTGGGTCGCCGTCGGCGGAGTCGGTGCGGTCCGAGCGCTCGCCGTCGCCGAGGCGGTCGAGGATGGGAAACGCGCGGAACTGGGTGAAGACGCGTTCCAGGCCGTCGCCGGTTCCCGGCCTGGAGGTCGCGAGGGGGTGCAGGGCTCGGTACCGCTCGATGATGGGCTCGATCTCGGCCCACATGGCGGCGGTCTCCGCAGCGGTGAGGGCGATGTAGTAGGTGCTGGAGGACGGGGAGTCCGACACCCACTCCGGCGGTATGTCCTCCGGCGCGCGGACGATCCAGTCGCGGACGAGGTCGTCCTGCGCCGTCTCGAACGCGAGGGAGGCGAGCTGCGTCGCGGCGAGGCCGGCGGGCGTGGCCTCGATCTCGGGGCTGCCGATGCGGATGGGCTCGGCGGTCCGCATCCACCAGCGGTCGCGGGCGTTGCCGCGGCTCGTGTCCTCGGTGACGAGACCGTGCCGCTCGAGCTGCCGGAGATGGTAGCTCGTGCTCCCGCTGGACTCGCCGATGCGGTCGCCGAGGGCGGTCGCGGTGGAGGGCCCGTACTGCGAGAGCAGGTTGAGCAGTCGCGCGCGGAGTGGGTGCGACAGCGCTTTCATCGCCGCGATGCCGAGCGCCTGCGGCTGCCTGTCCGTCATGATCCCAACGATACCTTTGCGAACAGACCTTTGCAAGGAAAGTTCTGGGGTCTTGACAGCCCGCCGCTCGGTACCCTGACCACGTGCCTGCAGACCCGACCGGCGTCACCACGGAGGACGTGCTCCTTCCCACCGACGACGGCGAGGTCCACGCTCGCTGGTACCGCCCGGCGTCCCCGGACGGCGGGCTGCCGACCCCCACCGTGGTGTGGCTGCACGGGGGCGGGTTCCTGTTCGGCAGCATCGACATGCCCGAGTCGCACCTCGTGGCCGAGGGGCTCGCCGAGCGCGGCTGCCGCGTCCTGACCGTCGACTACGCGCTGACGCCCGTGCCGGTGATCGCCGCCCGCGGCCGGTCGGGCCACCCGACGCCGCTCCGGCAGGCGTCCGCCGTCGTCCAGGAGGCACGGGCCGCCACCACCGGACGCCTCACCGTGGGCGGGGCGAGCGCTGGTGCATGCCTGGCGGCGGCGACGGTCCTCGACCTCCACGACGCGGGCGCGGCTGCTGCCGACGCCGCGGTGTTCGTGTACGGGTACTTCCACCGCGACGTCGGCCCGGTGCCGCCGGAGATCCAGCGACGACGGCGCGGGCACCGGCGGTTCACCCACGACCCGCGCGTGCTCCGCGTGGTGAACGGGCTGTACGCGCCCGTCGCGAGCGGACCACGGTCTCGCGGTCCTTCGGGGGCTGGCCAGGACGACCTGTCGGGCGGGGCGGGCGTCGCCGTGCCGGGTGGCGTGCGCGTCCTCGGCTCGACCGCGGGCGGTGCGGATGCCGGCAATGCAGGAGGTTCCCGTCGGCTCGCCGGGCGCGACGCGTTCCCGGGCGGGAGCGACCTGACGGGCTTCCCGCCGTCCCTCCTGGTCGACGCCGACTACGACGTGTTCCGGGCGTCGAGCGAGCGCTTCGCCGCGGAGTTGCGAACGCAGGACATCAGCGTGGACCAGCGGATGCTGCCCGGATCGGACCACGGGTTCCTGAATCGTCCGCGCTCGCCATGGTTCGCCCCGACCCTCGACGCGATCGCGGCGACCTCGCACGGACGGTGACACCGAACCCGAACCCGAACCCGAATCCGGACCGGACCGGACCGGATGGGCAACGCCGGCGACACAACGCCGAAACACGTGCGTGCGACAGTGCACTCATGACGAGCACAACGGTCGTGTTCCGCACGGCACGAGCCTGGGTCGACGGCGCGTTCCAGCCCGCGACGGTCACGGTGCAGGGTGGGCGCATCCTCGCGGTCGGGCCGCTCGACGACGCCACTGCCCCGACCGCGGACACGGACACGGACACGGGCCCGGACGCGGTCGAGGTCGTCGACGTCCCGGACGGCGCCGTGCTCCTCCCCGGCCTCGTCGACACGCACGTGCACGTGAACGAGCCGGGCCGCACCGAGTGGGAGGGATTCGCCTCCGCCACCCGCGCCGCGGCCCTCGGCGGCGTGACGACGATCGTCGACATGCCGCTCAACTCCATCCCGGCGACCACCACGCCGGACGCGCTCGCGACGAAGCGGGCGAGCGCGGAGGACCGGGTCGCGGTCGACGTCGGCTTCTGGGGCGGCGCGGTGCCGGAGAGCCTCGGCGCCCTCGGCGGCATGCACGACGACGGCGTGTTCGGCTTCAAGTGCTTCCTCGCACCGTCCGGCGTGGACGAGTTCCGGCACCTCGCCCCGACCGAGCTGCACGCCGCGCTCGCCGAGATCGCGGACATCGGCGCGCTCCTCATCGTCCACGCGGAGGACCCGGACCACCTGCACGCCGACGGTGCGCTCGGCACGCACTACCGCGACTTCCTCGACAGCCGCCCGCCCGCCGCAGAGGAGTCGGCGATCCAGCGCGTCATCGACGGCGTGCGCGCCACCGGCGCCCGCGCGCACATCCTGCACCTGTCCGACGCGGCGGCCCTGCCGATGCTCCGTGCCGCGAAGGCCGAGGGGCTGCCCATCACCGTCGAGACCTGCCCGCACTACCTGACGATCGACGCGGACGCGGTGCCGGACGGCGCGACCGAGTTCAAGTGCTGCCCGCCGATCCGCGACGCCGCGAACCAGGACGCCCTGTGGGAGGGGGTCCTGGACGGCACGATCGACCTCATCGTCACCGACCACTCGCCCTCCACCGTCGACCTGAAGCGCGGCAGCGGCGGCGACTTCGGTCTGGCCTGGGGCGGCATCGCGGGCCTTCAGGTCGGGTTCCGCGCGGTCTGGACGGAGGCGCGTCGCCGCGGGATCCCGCTCGAGCGGATCCTGCCGCTGGTCACCACCGGCCCCGCCGCGCTCGTCGGACTCACGGACCGCGCGCGGATCGCACCGGGCGCGCTCGCGCACCTCGTCGTGTTCGACCCGGACGCCACCGACGTCGTCGACGTGGCCGCCCTCGAGCACCGGAACCAGATCTCTGCGTTCGACGGCCGGGAGGTCCGGGGCCGGGTCCTCGGGACCTGGTTGCGCGGCCGTCGCATCGCCTCGCCCGACGGGGTCACGGCCGTCGAGGGGGAGCTGATCCGCCGTGCGTGAGCTCCTCGCCGACCCGGTCGTGCTGCAGCCCGGCACCGGACCGATCTCCGGGCGGCACCACCTGCCGTGCGACCCTGCCGCGCACCTCTGGGGCCGGCTGCCCGCGGCCCAGGACCATCCGGTGCTCACCGTGGCGTCGGGTGACACGGTGACGGTCGACACGCTCAGCCACGAGGGGATCCTCGAGGACCAGGGGAGCGACCCGGTCGCGTTCTTCGGGCGGCAGGGCGTCGACCCGGCGCACGTGCTCGAGGACGCCGTCGCGTTCGCCCGAGACCGTCGCCGCGACGCCCGCGCCGATGGGGTGCACGTCGTCTCCGGTCCGATCGCCGTCGAGGGCGCGGAGCCCGGCGACCTCGTATCGATGACCGTGCTCGAGACGCTCCCGCGGGTGCCGTACGGCGTCGTGTCGAACCGCCACGGCCGTGGCGCGCTCCCGGGCGAGCTGCCGCGCACGCCGGACACCGTGAGCGTCTTCGCGGACGTCGTCGACATCGACGGCGGGCTGCACGGCCGGCTGCCCCTGGTCGAGGGCGGACCCCGCATCGTGACGTTCCCGCTCCGGCCGTTCCTCGGGATCATGGGGGTGGCGTCCGCGACGGAGGCGCGCCCGCACTCGGTGCCGCCCGGGCCGCACGGCGGCAACCTCGACATCGCGATGCTCACCACCGGGGCGACCCTGCACCTCCCGGTCCAGGTGCCCGGCGCGAACGTGTTCGTCGGCGACCCGCACTTCGCGCAGGGCGACGGCGAGGTCGCGCTCACCGCCATGGAGGCGTCGCTTCGCGCCACGCTCCGCCTCGACGTCGTGCCGCGCGAGCGCGCGCTGCAGGAGTTCGGGGAGGTCGCGGGACCGCTCGGCGAGACCGTCGAGCACCTGATCCCGACCGGTCTCGACGTGGACCTCGACGAGGCCGTGCGGCAGTGCGTCCGCAATGCCATCGCACTGCTCCGTGCGCGCTGGGGCATGGACGAGCATCTCGCGTACGCGTACCTCAGCGCCGCGACGGACTTCCGGATCTCCCAGGTGGTCGACCTCGTGTGCGGCGTGCACGCCACGGTCCGGAAGGCGGACTTCCCGGCGGTGGCGCGGTGAGCGGCGGCGACGGGACCGGGATCGACGGCGCCGCGGACGGCGGGGCCGGCGGCGGGGTGACCGGCGCTGACTGGCCGGAGGGCCTGCGCGCCGCCTTCGACGCCTACGAGATGGCGCTCATGGCCGACGACGTCGACGCACTCGACGCCCTGTTCGAGCCCGGTTCGGACACCATCCGCGGCGACGGCGCCGGGCTCCTCGTCGGCCACGACCGGATCAGCGCGTTCCGCTCGTCCCGAGGCGGTGTCGCGCGCCGGACGATCGGCCGCGCCGAGGTGCGCGCGCTCGCCCCCGACGCGGTGCTCGTCGTCGCGGAGTCCCGCTTCGATGGCGGGGGGCGGGGCCTGCAGACGCAGCTCTGGCGGTTCCGAGACCGCGGCTGGCGGATCGCTGCGGCGCATGTCACCGGTCGCGCTCCAGCCCTCGACCGGACGATCTGGCGCGTCGTCGGCGACCCGCTCGTCCGCGGCGCGGCTGGCGACCCGCTCGTCCGCGGCGCGGAGGACGTCGCGGCTGGTGCCGCCGACCACCGTCCGCTCGCCGGCGTGCGCCTCGCCGTGAAGGACCTCTTCGCCGTCGCCGGTCACGTCGTCGGCGCGGGGAACCCGAGGTGGGAGCGGTCCGCCCCCGTCGAGACGGCCACCGCGCCGGCTGTCCGGGCGCTCCTCGACGCCGGAGCGGACATCGTGGGCATCGCCCGCACCGACGAGTTCGCGTACAGCATCGCCGGCAGCAACGCGCACTCCGGCACCCCGCCGAACGGGGCCGCACCCGAGCGGATCCCCGGAGGCTCCACCTCGGGACCGGCGTCGGCCGTCGCCACGGGAGTGGCGGACCTCGCGATCGGCACGGACACCGGCGGCAGCGTCCGGGTCCCCGCGTCGTACCAGGGACTGTGGGGCATCCGGACGACGCACGGCGCCGTCGACCGGACGGGGCTCCTGCCGCTCGCGCAGACGTTCGACACCGTGGGATGGCTCGCACGCGATCCCGCGACGCTCCGGGCTGCGGCGGCCACGTCCCTCCCCGCCGCGCCGCGCTCGGAGGATGTTGCCGGGCCGCGGACAGCACCGGGCTTCGGAGGCATCGACCACGGTTCGCTGCTCGTGGCCGATCAGCTGCTCGACGCAGCGTCGCCCGCGACCCACGCGGCGTTCACCACCTGGCTCGACGCCCTTGCGGACCGCGGCGTCGCCGTCGAACGGGTCGTGCTCCCGCCGCTCGACGTGCTCGCCGAGACCCTCCGCCTCGTGCAGGGTGCGGAGGCGTGGCGGAACGACGGCGCCTGGGTCACCGCGCACCCCGACGCCCTCGGGCCCGACATCGCCGGGCGTTTCCGGATGGCCGCGAGCATCACTGTCGAGCAGGAACGTGACGCCCGGACGGCCATGACCGGGCAGCGCGCGCGGATCCGGGATGTGCTCGGCGGACGCGTGCTGTGCCTCCCGACCGTTCCCGGCCCTGCGCCGCTGCGCACCGAGACCGATGCGATCCAGGAGGTCCGGACCGCGACCCTGCGGATGACGAGCGTCGCCGGGATCGGCGGCCTGCCCGCGGTCTCGGCACCGTTCCTCACCGTGGCAGGCGCACCCGTCGGGGTGTGCCTGGTGGGCCCCGTCGGCAGCGATCTCGCGCTCATCGACCTCGCCGCGTCGTGGCGTTGATGCCCCGCACGGCGGCAATGCCGCGGCAACACGCCTGAAACGATCGTTCCACTACGATCGGGATCGGAACGAACGGAGTCGACCGATGCAGCCTGTCAACCCACCCGCCCGGCTCCTCATGGGGCCCGGGCCCATCAACGTCGACCCGCGCGTCCTGCGGGCCATGTCCACCCCGCTCGTCGGCCAGTACGACCCGTGGATGACCGCGACGATGAGCGAGACGCAGGAGCTCTACCGGCAGGTCCTCGCGACCGCCAACGACGCGACCGTCCTCATCGACGGGACCTCCCGCGCCGGCATCGAGGCGGCGCTCGTGTCACTGCTCAAACCCGGCGATCGCGTGCTCGTGCCGGTGTTCGGCCGGTTCGGACACCTCCTCGCCGAGATCGCCGCCCGTGCGCAGGCCGAGGTGCACACGATCGAGACCGCATGGGGGCAGGTGTTCCCGCCGTCCGTGATCGAGCGCGCCATCGAGGAGACGAAGCCGCACGTGCTCGCTATCGTGCAGGGCGATACCTCCACGACCATGAACCAGCCGCTCGACGAGCTCGGCGCGATCTGCGCGCGGCATGGCGTCCTCCTCTACACGGACGCGACGGCGAGCCTCGGCGGCAACCCGTTCGAGATGGACGCCTGGGGCGTCGACGCGGTGACCGCCGGTCTCCAGAAGTGCCTGGCCGGGCCGCCGGGCAGCGCACCGCTCAGCCTCTCCGAGCGGGCGGCGGACGTGGTCCGCGCCCGGCACTCGATCGAGGCCGGCATCCGCGAGGCCGGAGACGACGTCCAGGACGACCCCGTCCGCTCGAACTACTTCGATCTCGGCATGGTCCTCGACTACTGGGGACCGCGCCGGCTCAACCACCACACCGAGGCCACCTCGATGCTGTACGCGGCGCGCGAGTGCGCCCGCATCCTGCTCGAGGAGGGCCGCGACGCCGTCCTCCACCGACACGAGGTCGCCGGCGCCGCGATGCTCGCCGGCGTGCGAGGACTCGGCCTGACCGTGTTCGGCGACATCGCCCACAAGATGACGAACGTCGTCGCCGTGGAGATCCCCGAGGGCGTCGTCGGCGACCAGGTCCGCACCGCGCTGCTCGACGACTTCGGAGTCGAGATCGGCACCTCGTTCGGGCCGCTGCATGGACGGGTCTGGCGGATCGGCACGATGGGCGTCAACGCGCGGAAGGACGCCATCGCGTCGACGCTGTCCGCCCTCGAGCAGTGTCTGCGGCGCGCGGGTGCGGCCGTGCCGGCGGGCGGGGGCGTCGACGCGGCGCTCGACGTGTACGCCGCGGACGCGCGGGACGGCGCCGGCGGTGCTTTTCCTGCCGGCGATGCTTTTCCTGCCGGCGGGATCGCCGGTGCCGACGACACCGGCGCCGGTGCTGGCTGGGCCGCCGGTGCCGGTGCTTTTCCCGACGACGCCGCCACCGGACGGGACGCGCGATGACGGCCGCCCGGGCCTCCCGTCCGGCGCTCGACGCCGCCGCGACGGTGATGGCGCGCTGCGACGAGCTCGCCGCCGTCAGCTCGATGGCCGGCGGGATCCGCCGCGTCTTCCTGTCGCCCGAGCACGCGCGCGCCAATGCGATGGCTGCCGCGTGGATGTCCGCCGCCGGGATGCGCACCTGGCAGGACGCAGCCGGCAACCAGCACGGCCGCGTCGAAGGCGCCGGACCGGACGTGCCCGTGCTGCTGCTCGGGTCGCACCTGGACACGGTGGTCGACGCGGGCCGGTACGACGGCACCGTCGGGGTGCTCATGGCGATCGCCACCGTGGAGCGCCTCCGCGACCGGCTCGGCACCCTGCCGTTCGCGCTCCAGGTGGTCGCGTTCTCCGACGAGGAGGGCACCCGCTTCGGCAAGGCGCTGATGGGGTCGTCCGCGGTCGCGGGCGTGTGGGACGACGCCTGGTGGTCGTTGACGGATCAGGACGGTGTGACACTGCGGGCCGCGTTCGAGCGGTTCGGGCTCGACCCCTCCTGCATCGCCGACGCCGCCCTCGACCCGGCAACCCTCACCGGGTACCTGGAGGCGCACATCGAGCAGGGCCCGTCCCTCGAACGCGCGGACCAAGCGCTCGGCGTCGTGACCTCCATCGCGAGCGCGCGCCGGTTCTCCATCGAGGTCGTGGGGGAGGCCCGCCATGCCGGCACCCCGTACGAGCTCCGGCAGGACGCGCTGCTCGGCGCCGCCGAAGGAGCGCTCGCCGTCGAGCGGATCTGCCGCGCGGAACGCCACATCGGCACGGTCGGGTCCTTCGCCGTCCAGCCAGGCGCCGTCAACGTGGTGCCGGGGGTCGCCCGCTTCGCCGTCGATCTCCGCGGGGAGTTCGACGAGGGCCGCGACCGCGTGTGGGACGCGATCGCCGCCGCCCTCGACGAGATCGCCGACCGCCGCGGCCTCGCCGTGACCGTCACCGAGGTCCACCGCGCCCCCGCCGTGTTCTGCGCGCCCCGGCTCAAGGACGCCGTCCGTGCCGGGATCGCCGCGGCCGGGGAGGGCGCGTCGGGGGGGATCGCGCCGGGGGGGATCGCGCCGGGGGAGGGCGCGCCGGGGGAGGGCGCGCCGGGGGAGGGCGCGCCGGGGGAGGGCGCGCCGCTCGAGCTGTTCTCCCCGGCCGGACACGACGCGATGTCGCTCGGGCTCATCACCGATGTCGGCATGCTGTTCCTCAGGAACCCCGGCGGCATCAGCCATCACCCGGACGAGTCGGTGTCGCACGGCGACGTCGCGCTCGGGCTCGACGCACTCGCCGCTGCGGTGCTCGCCCTCGCGGAGGCGGCGGGTGCGGGTGCGGGTGCGGGTGCGGGATCCGGTGTGGCTGAATCGTCGGGTGCGGGTGCGGGTGCGGGTGCGGGTGCGGGTGCGGGATCCGGTGCGGGTGAGTCGCCCGGTGCGCCTGGCGTGTCCCGTCCGTGTGGCGTGTCCGGGCCGTCCGGTGCGGGTGCCGTTCGTGCCTGAGGTGCTGGACGTCCGCTCACGGATCGCTGCCGTGTGGGAGGAGCTCACCCCCGCCGAGCGCCGCGTCGCCGCAAGCGTCCGTCTCGACCCGGAGCTGCTCCTCGTGCGTTCCTCCGCGGAGATCGCCGCCGAGACCGGCACATCGAAGGCCACCGTCAGCCGGCTCGTCCGGGCGCTCGGGTTCCGCGACGCGGCGGACATCCGCGACACCCTGATGACTGCCCGTGGCTCAGGGTTGCCCTGGGCAGCCGAGGACGCCGCGCACGTCGACCAGCGCCTGGTGGAGGCCCGGAACCTGGACGCCGCGTTCGCATCCCTCGTCCGTGCCGACCGACGCGGCCTCGCCCGGAGGATCCTCCGGGCGCGACGCGTCCTCGTCCTCGGAGCGCGGAACGGCCACCCGATCGCACTGCAACTCCGCGCGCAGCTCGCCCAGGTCCGGCCCGACGTCCGGCTCGGACCCGCGCCGAGTCAGACCTTCGGCGAGGAGGTCGCTGACCTCGACACCCGAGACCTCGTGATCGTCGTGACCGTGCGTCGGCATGCCGCCGGGATCGCTCGGCTTATCGAGCGGTGTGCACAGAAGGCCGACGTCGTCGTGCTCGGCGACCCGACCGCCGCGGTGCTGGCCGTCCCGGCCCGAACGGCGATCCTCTGCCCGGTGGACTCGCCCTCCGCGTTCGACAGCCTGTCGGCGCTCGCCGCCGTCATCGCCGGCATCGCCAACGACGTGTACGAGGCCGCCGGAGCCGCCGGGCGCGCCCGAGTGGAGGCGATCGCCGACGCGTACGCCACGCTCGGCGAACTCGGCGAGCCCTGACTCAGCCGCACTGGCGTGGCGTGCGGTGCGCCGCGCCATGGCGCGTAGCGCCCTGCCCTGCCCTGCCCTGCCCTGCCCTGCCCTGCCGCCTGGCGCGTCGCGCGTGGCGCGTGGCGTATGACGCGCTGCGCCGTGCGCCACGCCCTGGCGCGTGGCGCCCTTCCCTGTCACCCCCTCGACAATTCAGGACTTTTGTGTCGCCGGAACCTCAACCCTCCCCGCCGGGCTGTCACGTTCCTGCTTTGCCGACCACGGGACGCGTGCTGGCACGCCCGGTTCGTCCCCCGTGGCAATTCAGGATTCTGAGGTAGTCCCGCGAACCGGGGTGCCCGTACAGACAAGGAGTTCCTGAATTACCAGCGGCCGCAGCCTCCGGCAGGGTGCCGGGCCTGCCTCCCGCCGGCATGCGGCGGCCCGCCTCCCGCCGGCATGCGGCGGCCCGCCTCCCGTCACGCGGTGTCGGCGGCGCAGGAACCGGGTGCCGCGCGGGGCTCCTGCTTCCGTTCGGAGCACGAAGTTCCTGAATGACCAGCGGCCACAGCCTCCGACAGGCTGCCGGCCCCGCCTCAGACCGTCTTCCGCATCTCCAGCTCACGGCTGCCCTGCGCAAGCACGTACGGCACCGTCCGCCCCGTCCGGACGAACCCTCGCCGCTCGTAGAACGCCACCGCGCGGGGGTTGTCCTCGTGCACGTGGAGCGTCAACGTGGTGCCCTCGGTGGCAGCCCATTCCTCGATGCTCGCCAGGAGCGCGTCGGCGACGGCGGGCTGCCGTCCGCGGTGCGTGGGCGCGACGAACACGCCGACGAGCATGGCTCCGGCACCGCTGCCGTCGGGCCCGTCGACGTACCCACCCATCGTGCCGACCCAGGTGCCCTCGGGCGTGATCGCGGCGAGGAGCGCGGCGTGGTCCCGCTGTCCCCGCCCCGCACGCATCCGCCACTCGTCGTCGTCGAGCCGCTCGGCCGTGGCCAGGGTCTCTCCGAACGCGATCGGCGTGTCAGCGAGCGCCTGGAGGCGGAGCGCTCTCACCTCGCGCCAGTCGGACGGGAGGACGCTGCGGACGACGATGGGCGAGCGCATCGGCCCACTCTACGGGCCGGGAGGGCCGGGGTGCGCTGGAACCGGGAGGGCCGGGGTGCGCTGGAACCGGGAGGTGCGGGGCGCGAAGGAACCGGGAGGTGCGGGGTGCGCGGGAACCGGGAGGGCCGGGGTGCGCGGGGCGCGCCTCCTGCCTGTCCACAGGAGGCGTCCCTCCCAGCGGCCGCGCGATGCTGACGCGCTAACGTCGGATGAGCACGCCACGTGCGGGGCAGTGCTGGGACAGGAGCGCAACGGATGGGTGCAGCGGCGTCGGTCATCATCGTCGGAAGCGGCGCGAGTGCGGTGTACGTGGCCGTCGCGCTGGAGGAACGTGCGCGCGCGCGTGGGCTTGACGCGCCGTCGATCACCGTCGTCGGCAAGGAGGGCACGGTCGGGCGCGGGCTCGCCTACGGCCACGCCGACCCGCACCACCGCCTCAACAGCCCGGCCGGCAAGATGAGTGCCTCCGCGATGGACGAACTGCATTTCGTCCGGTGGTGCGCCGCGCACGGGATGGACGTCCACGCGGGCGACTTCGTCGAGCGCCGCGTCTTCGGCGACTACCTCGAGGATGTGTTCGCGGAGCTCTCGGCATCCGCAGGAGGCCGAGTGCGTCTCGTCGTCGCAGAGGCGATCGATGTGACCACCGACGCCGACGCGGCGCACGTCACCCTCGCGGACGGGACGATCCTCGACGCGGATGTCGCCGTGCTCGCTCTCGGGAACCCGCCGCCGGCCACCTGGGCGACCGGCGCCTCCCTGCAGATCGATGACCCCTGGGCCACGGGCGCCCTGGCGCGTGTCCCCGACGGCGCGGACGTCCTGCTCGTCGGAACCGGACTGACGATGGTGGACGTCGCGACCTCGCTCGCTCGCCGGCAGGCCGGGATCACCATGACCGCGACGAGCAGGCACCTGCTCCTTCCCGAGACGCACTCGTCCACACCGGCGGCACCGGGTCCGGGGCTCGACCCCGCGGCAAGCAGCCTCGGGGCATTGGCGCACGACCTCGGTGTGCAGTTGCGCGACGCCGCAGCCGAGGGGACGCCGTGGCAGTCGGTTATCGACGGGGTGCGTCCTCGCCTGATGGATCACTGGACGGGCCTGTCCGAGCCCGACCGGCGCCGGTTCCTCGCACACTTCGCCAGACGGTGGGACGTGCACCGCCACCGCATGGCCACGTCCGTGCGTGCTGAACTGCAGGGCCTCCTCGATTCCGGCGCACTGCGCCTCCGGGGGCATGCGGAGCCGTCTGAGTTCGACGCCGTGGTGTTCTGCACCGGTCCGGCTGCAGTGTCCTCGCCCGGGTGGAGCCCCCTGGTGGATGCGCTCCTCGAGCGCGGACGCATCGTGTCGGAGCCGCTCGGGCTCGGGCCGGCCGCGGACACGTCCGGAGCGCTCCGCGACGACCGGGGAGGGAACGACGGCCGGCTACTCGGGATCGGGCACGCCCTCCGCGGGGTGCTGTGGGAGACGACCGCCGTCGGCGAGATCCGGATCCTGGCCGGCCGGGTCGCGGACAGCGCGCTCGGGCGCGCGACCGGAGCCGCGCAGCCGTCGTAGCCGTCGTAGCCGTCGCGGGCGGGGTAGGGGCCGGGCTTGCCGGGATCGGGGTCGGGGTCGGGCTTGCCGGGTTCGGGTGGCCGCAGCCCGGCATGGTGTTCTCGCTGTCGGGTGGCCGCAGCCCGGCTTGGCGCGGCCGGCGCCCGGGTCGTCCTGCCGGCACCGGGGTTGCGTTCTCGCTGTCGGCGCTGCCGGCGCCGGGGTTGCGGTCTCGCTGTGGCGCTGCCGGCGCCGGGTTGCGGTCTCGCTGTGGCGCTGCCGGCGCCGGGTTGCGTTCTCGCTGTGGCGCTGCCGGCGCCGGGTTGCGTTCTCGCTGTCGGTAATTCAGGTATACGGGTCGTAGGAGGGGGCAAAGCCCCAGCCGCGAGCCTCCCATGCCTGAATTGTCGCCCTGAGCGTCGGGCCGTCGGGCGGCCGGGCCGTCGGGCGGAAGTGGGCAGGGTTGGGCCGGAGCGCGGGGCGTCGGGCCGTCCGGCGGGGGCGGGAGCGCGGGAGCCTGCGCGGGTAACGTCAGCCGACGCCCGGGCTGTGTCGCAGGGCGCCTGCCGGGCAGCGCCGGATGACGGGCGCGCAGGAACATGGCGCGCGGGAGGCGCCTGGATATCGTCGGAGCATGTCGTCTTCCTTCGAAGCCATCCCGTTCCCCGTGATCGACGGCCACAACGACCTGCCCTGGGAGTGCCGCATCACGCGGCAATCCTCGGTGGAGGGTGTGGATGAGACGCTGCGGACCGTGCACACGGACCTCCCGAAGCTGCGTGAGGGCGGGGTCGTCGGTCAGTTCTGGTCGGTGTACGTCGACGTCGCCGAGGCCGACCCAGTCCGCGCGACGTTGCAGCAGATCGACCTCGTGCACCGGCTCGTCGAGCGCTACCCGGCCGATCTGCAGCTCGCGCGCACCGCCGCGGACGTGCGAGCGGCGGTCGGCGCCGGGCGGATCGCGTCACTACTCGGTGCCGAGGGCGGGCATTCCATCGGCGACGACCTCGCCGTCCTGCGTGACTTCGCACGGCTCGGGGTCCGCTACATGACCCTGACCCACAACGACGACACGCCCTGGGCGGACTCCGCGACCGGACACCATCCGCACGCCGGGCTGACCGAGCGGGGGCGCGAGATCGTCGCCGAGATGGAGCGGATCGGCATGCTGGTCGATCTGTCACACGTCAGTCCCGACACCATGCGCGACGCGCTCGACACGGCTGCCGCGCCGGTGATGTTCAGCCACTCGTCGACCGTCGCCGTGAATGATCACCCGCGGAACGTCCCAGACGACGTGCTCGCCCGGCTGCGCGACAACGACGGCATCGTCATGATCACGTTCGTCCCGAAGTTCGTGTCGCATGCGTACGCGGTGTGGGAGGAGGCGGAGCCGGCCACACGGGGACCCGCGCCGATGGTGACGGTGTCAGATGTCGCGGACCACGTGGACCACGCGCGCCAGGTTGCCGGAGTCGCCCATGTCGGCCTCGGCGGCGACTACGACGGCACCCCCACTCTGCCGGACGACCTCCGCGACGTGTCGCGCTACCCCGTGCTCGCCCGCGAGCTGTCACGCCGAGGGTGGTCGGCCGAGGACCTCCGCGCACTCGCCGGCGGCAACGTGCTCCGGGTGCTCGAGGCCACCGACGGACGGTTCGTGCGGAACTGAGCGGGGATCGGAGGCCCGGCGCGGGTCGTGCCCGGCGCGGGTCCTGCCGGCGCGGGTACTGTCCGGCGGGGTCGTGCCCGGCGCGGGTCCTGCCCGGCGGGGGTCGTGCCCGGCGCGGTTCCCGCCCGTCGCACACCGGGCCTCCAAGCCGCGATCCGACACGTGCATAGAATCAGCATCGACCTGGGCCGCGAGGGCGACCGGCCCGTCCGGCGCCCGACAGTGCCGGTTCCAGCGCGAGAACGGGACACCACATGACTGGCACGATCCACGACGACATCACGCAGGCATTCGGCAAGACTCCGCTCGTTCGGCTCAACCGGCTCCCAAAGGCCGACGGTGCCGAGATCCTCGCCAAGCTCGAGTTCTACAACCCGGGCGCCAGTGTGAAGGACCGTCTCGGTGTGGCGATCGTCGACGCTGCGGAGGCGAGTGGGGACCTCCAGCCCGGCGGCACGATCGTCGAAGGGTCCAGCGGCAACACCGGAATCGCGCTCGCGCTCGTGGGGGCCGCCCGCGGGTACCGCGTCGTGATCACGATGCCCGAGACGATGAGCATCGAACGTCGCACCATCATCCGTGCATACGGCGCGGAGGTCGTCCTGACGCCGGGGGCCGGCGGCATGAAGGCTGCCGTGGACCGTGCGGCGCAGATCGTCGACGAGACGCCCGGGGCGGTCCTCGCCCACCAGTTCGAGACGGTCGCGAACGCCGAGATCCACCGGAGGACGACGGCACCGGAGATCCTGGCGGACACCGACGGGCGGGTGGACATCTTCGTCGCCGGGGTCGGGACGGGCGGCACGATCACGGGTGTCGGGAACGTGCTCAAGGAGGAGGTGCCGGGCGTGCAGATCGTGGCCGTGGAGCCCGCGGACTCGCCGCTGCTGACGAAGGGCACGGCCGGTCCGCACAAGATCCAGGGCATGGGCGCGAACTTCATCCCGGAGGTGCTCGACCGCTCTGTGATCGACGAGGTGTTCGACGTCGAACTCGACGACGCGCTCCGCGTGGCCCGGGCGCTGGGGACCCAGGAGGGCATTCTCGCCGGGATCTCCTCGGGCGCGATCATCCACGCGGCGATCGAGATCGGTGCCCGGCCGGAGAACAGCGGCAAGCGCATCGTGGCGATGGTCTGCGACACCGGCGAGCGGTACCTCTCCACGGTTCTGTTCGAGGACCTCGCTGAGTGACCTCCCGGCCTGAGGGGAAAGCGGCGGCGGGCGCTGGGGCGGCGTCGGCGTCGGTGGGCGCGGCGGAGGCGGTGGGCGCGGCGGGCGCGGCGGAGGCGGTGGGCGCGGAGAGCGCGGAGGCGGCGGGCGCGGCGGAGGCGGTGGGCGCGGAGGCGGCGTCGGCGGGCGCGGAGAGCGCGGAGGCGGCGTCGGCGGGCGCGGAGAGCGCGGAGGCGGTGCTCCCCTCGGTGTCTGCGGCTCATTCAGGAACCAAGCGCTCTGCTCCGCCGGTCCAGGGCAACGGTCGCGTCGGAGTCCTGAATTGTCTGCGCGAGGACATCGCCGCCGTCCGCCGTGCGGACCCTGCGGCCCGGAGCGCCCTGGAGGTCGCGCTCATCTACTCGGGCCTCCATGCGGTGTGGGGCCATCGCGTCGCGCACCGGCTCTGGGTCGCGCGCGGCCTGCCGGGATCGCGGTTCGCCGCACGCGTGGTCTCACAGATCGTACGTGCTCTCACCGGTGTCGAGATCCACCCGGGTGCCCGCATCGGTCGTCGGTTCTTCATCGACCACGGCATGGGCGTCGTCATCGGGGAGACCGCCCGTGTCGGGGATGACGTGGTCGTGTACCACGGCGTGACGCTCGGCGGGAAGGGTGGGGCGCATGGGCGCCGTCACCCCACGATCGGCGACCGCGTGATGGTCGGCGCCGGGGCCTGCGTACTCGGGTCCATCGTGGTGGGGTCGGACAGTGTCGTCGGCGCGAACGCGGTCGTCACCAAAAACGTGCCTCCTTTCTCGGTCGTGACCGGTCAGCCGGGCGTCGCTCGGCCCCGTTGACACCGCCCGAAGCGCCACGATCGGTGCCTCCCGCGCGCGGGAAGCACCGCGCGTAGGGGAGGCTCATGTCCTGTCCAGCGTCGTCCCACCCTTCCCCGGTGGGTTGCGAGCAGCCGTTCGGCGGCCTCGACCACGGTCCTCCAGTCGGAGCGCATCACGGCGACGGTCACGCGGAGGGGCACGAGTCCAGCGCGGGCGATCTCCAGGTCCTTGCGCCGATCCTCCTCGAAACGGTCGGCATGGAACGCGAAGCCATCGATCTCCAGGCCGATCACGTCGTCGATCACGAGGTCGATACGCTGTCCGTTCCGGAGCGGACCCTGACAGCGCGCCCGGTGTCCTGCGCGTCGGAACCTCGTTCGAGCGATGCTCTCAGGGAAGCTGTCGCAGCGGGGGTCCGCCCACTCGAACACGGGGCGGGCATCCACCGTCAGCAAGCGCCGTACCTCCAGCAGCGCTGATCGGGAGAGGGCGCCTGTCTCGGTCGCCCAGTCGATCAGCGCGACTGCCTCTTCGAAGGAGGCCTCGGTGATCGCCCGCCGGAGTGCATCCCGCAGATCGACACTCCATCGGGTGCCGCGCGTGATGACCTCCGGTGGGTCGTGCACAACGCGCACGTGCCGGCGTCTGCGCAGCCGAGCAGCATTTCTCGGGACCGAGACCGTGATCGGGGCCTCCCCACGTCCTGACCACGACCACGCACCGTGGAGGGCGAGCGCGGCCAAGCCGGTGAGCCGACCGCCGACCCTGACGGCGATGAACCGGCTGTCGTCCTCCGACCAGGTCGAGTACCAGCCGCGTCGTGGTCGGCGCACCGCACCACGACGAACGGCGCGCGTCAGGTCCCGGTCGCGTGCTCCAAGCTTCACCAGGTCCTGCTTGTGGAGCAGGCCTCCTGCCTGGGCGACCATCGTCTCGATCGAGCTCATGCCACCACGATGCCGCGGTGTCCTGCCGCTGCGGAGCGTGTGCGGCCTACCTGTGTACCGAGCTGAACCGGGACCGCCTGGGGAGGGTGAAGCGCCAGCCGTGATGGGCGTCCCGTCGAGGTTCTTCCCGCCGAATGGGGGCGCACGTCGCTGGTGGCCCGCATCTCATTGAGGGTCCTCTCGCCGGGTGGGAGCGCGCGTCCCTTGATGGCGGCCTGTGTCTCGATGGGTCCTCTCGCCGGGCGGCGATTCAGGAGAACGATGGCCCGGAGAGGCGGGAATCGGGGACCGAGAACGGCGTCCTCCTGAGTTGCCACCTTTGGGGTCGCGTACCCGGGTCTTCAGGGTCTGCCACCCGTTGCCGTCCCTCCGCCCATGCTCGCGGCTCCGTCTTCGTGCGTCTGCTCGCGGTGCCGCTCGCGCGAGTCGGGAGTTCAGGAGACCGGCGGTCGGGAGGCATGGGCGCAAACCGGCAAACACCGTTCTCCTGAATTGCCGCGAACACTGGGCGTACCTGCGTTCGTGTTCGCCGCAGACCGTGTGGCGGAACCATGCGGTGTCCTCCCCATCTACCGGTAGGGCGGCGCCCGGCGCCCGGCGCCCGGCGCCCTGCGCCCGGCGAGGAAGGGGAATTCAGGAGGATGGGTGGTGGGGAGGGGCAGGTGCGGGGGCCTCAGCGTCGGGTTCCTGATTTGCCGCAAGTACGGCTGCCGCAACGCAAGTACGGCTGCCGCAACGCAAGGACGCCTGCCGCAACGCAAGGACGCCTGCCGCAACGCAAGGACGCCTGCCGCAACGCAAGGGCGCCTGCCGGGCGCCTGCTGGGCCCCTGCCGCAAGGGCGCCGCAAGTACGGCTGCCGCAACAACGCCCACCAGCGCCGGCCAGCACCAGACGCCTGCCGGGCGCCTGCCGCAAGGGCGCCTGCCGGGCGCCTGCCGGGCGCCTGTCGCAGTGCACACCGAGCGCCGGCGCCGGCCAGCACAGGCCGGGCGGATTCCTCAGCCGCGCACAGCCGCCCGCGGGGGCCGGGCGCAGACGCGCTCGGCGTCCCGGCGAAGCTTGGCGGGCAGGGTGGGCCCGACCTCCAGCAGGGTCTCCGCGTATGCCGGTGTGAGCCCTGCGAACACATCACCGATGGTCACGCCGTGTGCCGGGCGCGACAGCACGACGATGGGATCGCCGGCCTGGACGGGCCCAGACGTGACGACGCGGAAGTACGCTCCTGGCCGCCCCTCCTCGGCGAACCGCTTGACCCACCCCGGCAGCCGCATCCTGCGCGCGAAGGTTCCGCAGGGGATTCGGGGGAGCGTCACCTCCAGGACCAGCGTCTCGCCGATGCGCCACCGCTCCCCGACGACCGCTCCGGTCACGTCCACCCCGTCGACCCGGAGGTTCTCGCCGAACAGTCCCGGGTCGATGCGGCGGCCCAGCTGCTCGGCGAAGTACTCCGCATCCGCATCGGCGTAGGCGTACACGGCCTGGTCCTCGCCGCCGTGGTGCTTGCGGTCTGCCTGGAGGTCCGCGTGGAGTCCCAGGGGTCGCACCCGCACCGCGCCGTCGACCGGTCGCTTGTCGATGGCGGTGACGCCGATGGGGCCGGGGTTGGGAAGGATCTGCTCGACGCGGCAGACGGCGGTCACCTGGGGCATGTCCCCATAGTGGCGGAGGGGCGTCCGCGCCGGAACCCTCGAGCTCGGGCAGGCCCCCATCCTTGGGCGCCACGAGCCCACGAGCCCCCGAGCCCCCGGCACCACGAGCCCCCGCCCAGGCCCAACCCCACCCGGCGCCCGGTCCCACCCCGAGCCCCAGCGCAGCCCCACCCCGAGCC
>Ga0210040_10000347_pt1 | contig 78907 bp, 63 predicted proteins | sample CryGeyCG12114_NA_FD_185462 | JGI IMG/M metagenome (GOLD analysis project Ga0210040, IMG submission 185462) | Groundwater microbial communities from aquifer - Crystal Geyser CG19_WC_8/21/14_NA (SPAdes) (version 2) | ecosystem: Environmental > Aquatic > Deep subsurface > Groundwater | place: USA...
CTCAGGCAGACAAAGATAAAGGGCAGAACGGTCGAAACCCACATGACCGCAATGAGCTTGCCCGAGTCATCTTCAGCAAGATACTCTGCTGATAACGGTGCGGCCGAAGTTGCTGCCATATCGAGGTCGTAAGAGTGTGTCTCCGGTGGCCGTGAGGAACAGAATATGGATGATATAGCGACAGCACGTTGACTATTAGACCGAGCAGCACAGAGCCGCCTGATCAAATGCTGTAGCAGATATTAAACATGTACCTTAAGTGCTAGTCCTATGATATAACTTCGACCTTTCTCTTCCTTGTCAATTTGCGAAGCTAGTGTCCTTGCTGTTCTACCGGTATGGATACGAATTACTCTTCCAAGGAGGTCCCTGAACTCTATATGCTTCCCCAAGCAGATCAACACAGAATTATGATCTGTTAACGGCAATCCCCTGGGGACAATCATTCAATTTGAGCAAGGATTTTCAGGTCCAGCATTTTCGGACGCTGGTACGTTGGTAACAAAAATCGTAACTCGTGTGGTAGCTCGGGCACGGCACGTTTGACTTTTTAACCAACGAGGCAACTAGCGTCTGGCAGATGAAGATTACCATGCTTGTGTGCTCGCCTCGACTTAGTTATGTGAGCGTGTTTCACCTGAGGAGGTCCAAGACGTAAGAGCTCCGTCCGAAGTAGCGATCCCATCCAGCTAGGTCATTATTGGACAGCCGCGTACAGGATCGCCACCGCTAGAGAGCTGGTACGAGGATTGGATAGCGGATACTCAAGGTCCAGAATCGCGGTACTTCAAATCCAACGACTGTGGAGTGAGAGAGACAAGCCAGTGGGGAGCTATGTATAAAGTGGAACACCCACAGCCTAATTACACACTGTTATCCCCATGGTTATTTGACAGATCCGATGCATAATTTCTCGTTGTACATACACTCCTCAGAGATGCCACTGCTGTGTGCTCTGCACACTTCATCTTCGGAAAGTCGAGAGCCGAGCGTATATTGCAGCTAATCGGAGTTGAGATGTTCAAAAGTTCTGATGTTTGAAAGTTCTGCCTTTGACACCGGTGGACTCGACTATCACTTCAAGACCGACGCAACACCGGAGCTTGGTGGACAAAGGAGCATGATCATCCACTTTCCGTGCACCGGCGGTGTCCCGCTGGGGCCAAATGCAGCAGTTATCCATGGTGGAACCTCGAGGTACACTAGCGCGCCCACTACGTTATGCAGGAACCACCATAGCTCTGCACTTCCTGCACGTGCGCAGCATGTCTTCTCCAAGAGCTTCTGCCCGTCGACAAATAAGGTGCGAAACGTCAATTGTTCAAGAGCACGACACCGTCGACCCTTCTACCGGTAACGCCGCTGGTGCGTCCCGCAGCCAGAGTGAGAGGCTTTGAATCGACGGGCGCGAAGCCCAAAGTGGGAGAAGTGGCCAGGCAATTTTGGGATCTACAGTACTATTAAACCTAGCATTCGTGCTGGCCCGGAGTTGGCACCGCACCCTCGGCGTCGACTTTCTATGTACGTAAAACTGACGAACTCAGGCTACATGCAAATAATCTCTTAATGCTCCGTGTACCTCACGTCGTCACTGTCGTCGTCCCCAAGAGAGTCCCACAGAACTCGACATTGCGATTGCCGCAGCGCTCGAATCTTTGTCGAGTTCCGCCTGATAAGCCATGATGAGACACGTGGCCACACTCAACCAGGGCGATACACCCAGGTACCGTACAATCCCAAAGAGACCCTTATCATCTGTTGCTACCGGTAGAGTTTTATGCTGACGGAAGTTTCTTCGGCAATGGTATAACTTATATTCTCCGTTTTAGAGCTATGTGGAAGCATAACTCCATTGGTAAACAGCGAATCCAGTTGAACTCACAGGGGACCTTTCCACGCCGTCTTAGAGAGATTGTGTGGAAGCCTCGTCCAGTATGCAAGGCACGACGCTTATGCACGCCAGCGTAAAACTCTAGCAAACCGATGGGTACGGTACAAGGCCAATTGGACTTATCCGCTTCTCCAAGCTCCAGAACTTCATTACGGTACTGTACGGTAGGTACGGTACGGTAGGTACGGTACGGTAGGTAGGGAAGTAACCATGTCGCTAAGCCAATGCTCGGCAGGACATGTAATACACAGTAGGGTAGGCTTTATTGAGGATATTTATTAATCTCTCCTCAATAGATACCGCTTGCAACTTTTTCTGTGTAAAGTGACCTCCGGATTAGATCATGCTCCATACTCTGGATAGGTGTAGCGTAGCTTAGTTATGACGCTGTACCTCGGGCTCGGATCTATCTAGCTTCCGGAATACCGTACGGTCTTTAAACGCCTTTCGACGCCTTTCCTCTTCAACCTACGTTAAACCTATCTCGTGAGTATTTAGCGCTTTGGCCAAGAATTAAGCGCTTTGGCCAAGAGTTACGTGGGTCTTACCAATACGATTAGTGCTACGCATGTACTTGCTTTATTAGAAGGGCTAGACCTATCTCGATATATCACTTTTCAGAGGATAGAGTTGCAAGCGGTATCTAATGATCGACGCACAGTCGATGGTGCATAGCGCATTCGGTTGTTCCCTGCCGGCCTACCACAGTACCGTATGCGTGGAAGCTACAGTACGGTAGACTTCTACCGTATGGCAGTCAGCCTCCTCAACGGTCATACTGGTCATTCGTCTGGCCATACTTGGACTATAGTAAGCGGCTACTGGCAAGTAGCGTGAACCTAATTTTCGAAGCGACCTTCAGTGACGGGCCGTCCTTTGACTAACAGACTAGCGTCGTGTCACCTGCAAGCGACGATCATCCACGTATCGGTCTGTGGGCCGACGAGGCCTCGAAGAAAGCGGGAAGTAGTGCTGCACGAGACATTGGGACGAAAAGATCTTGCTTGTGGTATCGAAGACTGCAAATCTTTCTAACATGATTGGCCATTATGGCAATGGTCACAAATTCGCGGAGGTATAGATGGCTTTTCCTCGGCTTGGGCGCTCTCGCAAGCAGAGACACTGAATTGAACTGTTCTCACAGTCTCTTCATGTAACGCACTGCACTTCGCAACAGAGCTACACCAGTGTCAGTGTTACGAGATGTTGACCGCAACTCAAGCTGGGGCGCAGCTCCTATGCGGTGCCTTATTCCTCCTCGCAGCTAAGTGGCTATGGGAAGCTTTTTTCTCGCCATTACGCGCATTTGATGGGCCAGCACTCGCAAAAGTCACTGATATCTGGCGTGCTGTTGCAACAGCAAGGTACAATGTTGACGTAACACACCGACGACTTCACCAGCAGTATGGGAGTGCCGTGAGGATTGGACCAAACTGTATCAGCATCAGTGATCCAAATCTAATCAGGACCATCTACGCAACGAAGAACCCCTGGATTAAGGTAATCATCTTTCGTCGATCGTCGATAATGCTGGAGATGCTGATGGGAACAGAGCGATATGTACAGACCCAACGATGTACTGATCAATGGCCAACGTCTTTCAAACGTCTTCAATGCCCAAGACGAAGATTGGCACACGAAGTACATGCGTCCAATTCGAGGTTTCTGGACAATGACCAAGGTCCTTGACTATGAGCCATTGATCGACGAAACACTGGTCAAGTTCATGGAAAGGCTTGGTAAGGAATTCGCTGAAGGAGAGAACGATGGAAGGTCATGTCCGGGAGACGATTGGCTGGGCTACTGTAAGTGCAGATGCGTCTGTTGGCTGGCACTGGCTAACAGCTGTAGTCGCATGGGATGTGACAGCTAACATCAGCTTCGGCCGACACTACGGGTTTATCGATCAGGGTAAGGACGTCAACAACCTTATTGTAGATTCGACCAAAGGCTTGTACTATTTCGCGCCTGTTTCTCAAATCCCTTGGATTGACCGGCTTCTGGATAAGAATCCATTTGTGCGAATCGGGCCTAAACCTACCTTGACCGGTGTGATGTACGCATTTCAGGTCGTGGCTCAATACCAAGCCGAACGCGCAGAGGGCAAGAACCAAGCACCTGTGGCCAATTCACTTGACCGGTATCTCCGACTCAAAGAAGAATACCCAGACATTGTCAATGATGCTCAGGTTGTGAACTGGCTTATGCTTAATGTTCTGGCTGGTGGGGATACCACATCCGCCACGATGCGAGCAGTCGTGTACTACTTGTCCAAGAATCCGAAAGCATACGAGAAGTTGATGCGGGAACTGGACTCGACGAAACTATCTTTTCCAGCACAGTGGAAGGAGATCAAGGACCTGCCATACCTCGACGCAGTCATGCGTGAAGCACTGCGTATAAATCCCGGCATTGCGATGATTTTCGAGAGAGTCGTTCCGGAAGGAGGTTTCACTTTGCCTGATGGCAGATACATACCCGCAGGCACAAAAGTGGGCATGAATCCCGCGGTCACCAATCGTAACTTGGACGTGTTCGGCGAGGACGCCAATGAGTTCAACCCAGATCGGTGGCTTCCAAAGGAGGGTGAAATACCACAAGCATTCGATATTCGGCTGAGACGAATGCGTGAAGTGGCTGACTTTGTGTTTGGCGGCGGTGGGAGAGTGTGCATGGGGAGGTATCTTGCCACGCTTGAGATCTACAAGCTGTTTGCTACCCTGTACAGCATATTTGACGTAAGTTTGAAGATAACAAGGTGACGATGGTGCTGACCAGATTGCAGATGAGGCTCGCTGACCCTAAGCATGAGTGGACATACAGAAATGCTTGGTTCGTGTATCAGTATGATATGCCATGCATTGTGAAGAGAAGACAGAAAGCAGTCATGGCTTGATAGGTAGTCCCTATCGTGTTCGGCTCAACCAAGCGGTGGTTGACACGAGAGTCACCACGGCTCCTCCGATCAGTCCACAGCGCCAAGCGCTATGATGAAGGTCCGCAGAACGACAAAACACTCGATCATCCGATGTCCAGTTGTCCTCTCCCGGCCTCTTCTCAGCCTTGACTGCTCTACTCTAGTATATACCCGGTGTGGTTCAATAGATTGTTCGAGCGGATTCCCCCATATACCCACACATCTTCTTCATTCTCCAAAGCGTGCAGTCACATGGCACATATCTTGAGGAACGCTGCAGCTACCCATTGGGTCCATCAGCAAATCGTGGATCCCATGACCCATTATCACCCTCTCTCTTGTGGTGAACCCATATGCTGATCAATACTTAGGAGGACTTGAGAATGCTTCGGAGCACCGCATATCTGAACCTTACCAGCAGGTGCGCCGCGAAGCTACTTCTGCACGTCCAACCAGATCAGTCCACGCTACGGGCGACTCAAGTTCAGCTGGAGAGAGTGTAGACCTCGACAACCCCCGACCCTCCTCAAGAAGCTGTTGGTCAAGCACCTTCAGCACATCTGATACGAAATCAGCCACCCACAGCAATTGCCGCAGCAATTGTCAATGCCGCAGTCGCACACGAAGGCGAAGATCCGCATCTCGTTCACCCACGGTATGCTCCAGGCTCGACAACCAACCAAGGGCCTAGTAACCAAGCTACGTAAATACGCCAACGGGCCTCTCCCCGAGTGCGGATGTAGAAGCTCAAGGGCACCACACCTCGACACCCTCGATGAGTCTACATCACCACATCCGACAAGTCACAACCACACTAATCACGACCAGCCATGCACCACGCAAATCTCCCCAGCAGCATGTACCATTCCTTCTAGCTTAATGCTTGCCATGAGTAGCGCACTTGCCGAGCGGCTGCCACGTTCGGCGCACCAAGTACCAATCAGGGCAGCGGACGACACTGTGTTTCCAGCGAGCAACTCGAGTAAGAGACAGCACTTCGCGCGTACCTCTTCACCGTGTCCGTTACAAATCGTGGGTGTTGCAGCTGCAAGCACGGCTGCTCTAGGTGTCCAATGTTGCTGCTGTAAAGAAGAAAGGTCCACGATTGATCATGGCAGCGGGTTGGGGTTACTGTAGTATGCTGCTGCGAGGCACCAGCACTAGTAGGGACGTTCGAACATAGAATACATACTGCTGCTTTCAAATTTAGGATCTGTGTGTAACGCTTCACTCGGGTCCGTCTGTCTACACCTGATGCCTGATGCTGCTATGTCACTGCAGACCCATGCATTGACAATCACTAAGCAGGCAGAGCCGCTCCCACTCAGACAGGCCAGACAACTCTCGAGACGTCAACCATAACTCCAAGTATCAGACCCCTTCCTTCCTCTTCAACGCTCTTCCTCCGCCCTCAAGCCGTCCCCGTCATTTCCCTCCAAACGCCACATCACATCACTCACCCATACCTCGGCCCCAGCCCCTGTTCCTCCCACTCCCGCTCCACCGCATCCGCAAACTCCCCCAAAGTAGCAAACCGCCACCCATACCCAACCTCCCCCCTCTCATGCAACTCCCTCGCCCCCCTCCCCATCCCCATCCCCGCACCCCCCCTCGCAATCCACACGCTCGCCAACCCCACCTCCTTACACGGCACATGATCATGAAACAAACTCTGCGCAACCATCAGGTCCTCGTCGCGCGCAATCCCGGCCCCGCCCTCCGCGCGATCATCCGCATCAAGATGGCGCAGGAGGTACTCGAAATTGCGCAGGTCGGGCTTATAGCTCCCGATATCCTGCGCCACGTACGTCCGCCAGAAGCGCACGCCGTGCAGCGGGCCGGCCGCCGTGCGCGCGAACGATGCGCGGTCGACGTTCGAGAGCGGCACGAGCTTGTAGTAGCGCGCCAGCCGCTTCAGTGCGTCAACGGTGTCCGGGAACGCAGACCAGTCGCCGACGCTGGCGCCGAACCGCTTGGCTTGGGCGCTGATGGCCGCGTCGTTGGCGTCGAGGCCGAGATCCGTCGCGAGGAGCAGGTACGTCTGTTTGAGGAGTTCGTCGTAGAGCATGGCTGGGTGGGCGGCCTGGATTGCGCCTTCATGGTGGTTGAAGCGGGCGGCGAGTTTTTGGTGCGCAGCGGCGTCTGTCAAGGCGTTTTTGTACGGCGAGTCTGAGGGGAGAGCGTTGAGCAGGGGTTCGCATTGCGCGATGATGCTTGTTTCCCAGTCGACTAGGGTGCCGTAGATGTCGAAGGAGAGGGATTTGAAGGCTGGGAAGGGTTTGTTGGGGAGTGTGGGGGTTGGCATTGGGAGGTCGTCGGATGCCATGGTGAGAGGAGTATATAGCTGAGGTTTTGTGTACTTGTCGCGGTACTGTGATTGAAATTGGTCTCTGATCAGTTGAGTGGCTCAGAAGAGGGCGGTGGGTAGGGATAAAAGGTCACGTTTCCACAAATGATAGAATTCTTTGGGAGATACCGTTCACTACCAAGACAGATTCGTGGTCCATATAGCATACGGTATATTATTCACTTAGTTACGAGGTTGAGATATGATAGAGGCATTCGTGGGTCAACGAGACCGAATCTCCAGTCAAGAATCATCCGACCAAGGGGGAACTGGTCAACTTACAATCTGCGACCCGTTTGGGACCAATCAATAGATGCCTTGACGAGCCTTTCTGAGTAGGAGCGTGATGGGCGGGAGCTTCAGCGTATCTAGCGGTACATCTGGTTGGTGACAGTCTTATGATTCGTTATGTTCATCAGCACGTAAGGTACTTTTCTAAATAGTGATCACTGTTACCTCGTCAAAGGGCGTACATCCTCCATAGCGTCCTGGGATGCCTCATGGCAATGTTTAACCCCGCACGAAAAGGAGATATCCAACTCCTGGGCCCATGTGTTTGTCCACATTAACGCCGCTGCCAAAAGAGAGGCAGTATCTGTGTCGCTCGTACGAAGAGCTCATCCAGCTCTATAAACAATAATTGCCCCTTGGGTATCTTGAATCTGAAATGAAATGTGATCTCTGACTTAGATGTCCTCCTTCCCACTCGTACCGCCAAACTCGATCAATGCTTCGAATCAGAATGAGTCGTCGGGTTGAATCGCGCCAACACAGTTGCAATTTGTGCAGCGTACTCTGGCGTGTCCTTTTGTGATGCCTTCTGTGGCGAGGCATCCTGCTTGAGGCTCCAGGTGTTCTGTTGTGGTACACAGTGCTGTCCGGTCAAACGAGAGCTTTTCCCTTTCCGCCTCACTTCGACAGCGGTACCGGAAAAGTTCTACTTCCGTTTCTTGCTTCTATGGTCGACATAATCATCACTTCGATCCTGCTCATCTTCAACCTCGCTCAAGCCATCTCCATAGCCGACATAGGCGGTATCGCCATATGAGCGCTTCTTTCCCCGTGTGCGCATCTTGTCCGGTTGTGGGGCAGTAAGGGGTTGTGCTGGCCTCACTCCGTTGGGTACGCGCGACTGTTGCGATGGGGCATATGCTGGCTGCTGCTGTTGGGGTTTCACGGGTTTCTGTGGTTCATGTCCGAGAATGAGGTCCCACTCCTGCATGGTCTGCTTGTTCATGTTGCCGGGTTCGAGATGCATTGCCGATTTCAACAGGCCCTGCAACCCACTCAAGTCTCCCACCTTTCGCTCGGCTTGTCGTGGTGGAAATTCGTCGTCTGGTATGGTGGCCATAGTTCTCAGCTTGCTCGGCTGTTCTTCTTCTCGGATGACTCTCGGGTGATCATTTCTTCCGGGTAATTGAGCGTCCTTTATTTGCCCTGCATAACTACTTCTGAGTTTATTAATCTTCTCACCAGTATCAGGGTCTTGTCTGGCGCATCTGGCCAATAAATCATGCAGGCCGTATTTTCCGAGCAAATTCTGATTGATGTCGACGGCGGGGCGTTTGTGAGCTGCAAGACAACATGAGCGTACTGGCAAAATTAGTGGAAGGGGAAGGGTCAGCCTTACTGGTTCTTCCAATGCGAAAAGATTTTCCGATATGTTTGAAGATTGGATCCAGATCAGCTTCAGCTTTCCCAGGCTCGCCTTTCCCCCTTTCATTCAGTGTCTGCTTTTGTTGTCTATCGTGATTGGTGGGTGTGAGGGATTGATCAAGTTCCATGGTCTCGGTCTCTGGGGCATCTTCCTTCTTCTGTCGCTTGCTTGTCGGACGATCTTCCTCATCCTGCGGTGCCTGTCGCTTGAGAGTTTGGGGCTGTGGTGTAGCTTGGCTTATTGAGGGCCGTTGCGAGTGTGATTGTGAGTGTGAATTGTAGTTCTGGGGCGATCGATTCGCCATCTCATTGGTATGTCGGCCGTCCTCGTAAGCAGATACATAGCGCTTCGTAGCGACTGACATAGAGTCTGGAGATGGAGATTGCGGTGTTTGCGGGGTGACAAGTTGCACTTTGTGTGTCGGTTGTTGCTTCAGGCCCGATTCGGGAGGAGAGGCTGGTGAGAGCGGCAATCGATGCGCTGATGGTGAGTATGACATGGACGAGTATCACCAGATCGACTACGACGCCCAGAGGCGCAGCGCCCTCCTTCACTATCCAGTCGAGGTCTGCGCCAGTTTATGAGGGCGAGGGGACTGAGGGACTGATGGTCGGAGGGACTGAGGGTCTGAGGGTCGGAAGAACTGAAGATCTAGGCGGGTCGTGTCGTGTCGCTGTTCGCAAAGAAAGTCGCTTTCGGTTGACGTTCCGTGTCTATTGCTGGTGCTGGTGATGTTGATGTAGGCGTACAAGAGATTAGTGGTTGATGTGACAAAGAATGCTCGCAAACCAGCTGCGCTCCCACCTCCCCAGTCTCTGACTAGTCTCTGACCAAGGTCGGTTGCATCAGACCTTTGTCACCCACTGACACGGCAACTCAGCCGAACTCCAATCAGCGGCTGCCAGGCTGCAACTGCGGCGGAAGTTCATCCCCAAGTAGCCCTCATGCTCCGATTGGCTAGCTTCTCGCATACCCTTGCCTCTTCGGTTCGCGCCTGTTTTCGGATATCGACGTGAGCATAGATTGATACATATACACATACTGCATTATGGATGTAAGACTGCTTGGAATGATGGTGATCTCACCCAGCCATGGCCCCTACAACAACCCTCCCTCACTCTGACCCGTGCACCTCTTACTGGCAGCAACCACCCGATGAGATAGCAGATCTGAGAACAACTCCGGATCTTCCTCAGAATGCCGATATTGTCATCGTTGGTTCTGGCATCAGTGGGTCCAGTATTGCCTACAATCTACTCTCTGCAAAGCCAGACTTGAACCTTGTTCTGTTAGAAGCCAGACAAGCTGCAAGTGGTGCTTCGGGTAGAAATGGCGGTCACACCAAGACTGCTTCCTACAGGTCTTTTCTCGAGAACGTCAAAGCCGTAGGTGAGGAAGAAGCCGTTAAGGTGTCAAAACTGGAGTATGATTGTATGGCTGCTGTACATGATTTGGTGAAGCAGAAAGGCATCCAATGTGATGCAAAACGTTGTGATACTGTTGATGTCTACTATGATCAGGGCCACCTCGATGAAGCGAGAGAGTCTGTACTGCTGATGGAGAAACTAATCCCCCATCACCCCTCATCCAAGCACGCCTTCTACTCACCCGAAGAAACAAAGAAGAAGTTCTTCGCCGAGGACAGCCTTGGAAGTCTTCGCTATGAGGCAGGAAGCGTGTCCGCCTACAAGCTCACAATAGGCATACTCAAGCTCGCCCTAGACCTCGGGCTGAACCTGCAGACGAACACACCCGCAACATCCATCTCGAAAGATAATACAACTTGGATTGTCGCTACACCTCGAGGCAACATCACAACGCCCACTCTCATCCTTGCAACAAACGGCTACACAGCCCATCTCATCCCCCAGCTCCAAGAAGTAATCGTCCCTTTCCGAGGCGTAGTCACAGCCCAACGACCAGGCCAATCCCTCCCTCACGGCGGTGACCTCTCAACAACCTACTCATTCGTCTACAAAGAAGGATACGAATACATGATCACCCGCCCTTCCATCCGCACACCCTCCGACCACACTGCCACCCAACCCACACTCACCAACGGCCACACCCCAACCACAACCTCAACATCAACAGCCGAAGACAGCGCCTACGACATTGTAATCGGCGGCGGCCTAACCAAAAACCCCGACCGCGGCAGTTCAGAATTCCACACCACCGACGACTCCCACTCCTCCATCCCCCAACCAATCACCTCCTACCTAACCTCCTGCACATCCACCTTCTTCGGCACTTCCTGGGACCCGCCCCACCCCCTCGGCACCCTCCGCAGCCTCTGGTCAGGCATAATGGGCTACAGCGCAGACGGCCATCCCCTCGTCGGCGCATACCCAGGCGAAGAAGGCCTCTGGCTCGACGCGAGCTTCCAGGGCCACGGCATGGTATTGTGCTGGTTGTGCGCGAAGGCACTGAGCAGCATGGTCTTGGGACGCGAAGAGGAAGAAAAGCTGGACGACTGGTTCCCGCGCTGTTTCAGAGTTAGTAGGGAGAGGCTGGGGAAGAAGTTTTCGGGCCGCGTTGTGGGGCGGGAGGTCGGCGACGCGGAGAGTGTTAATGGCTTTGAGGGGGGTGTGGGTTGAGTACCGTACGTATGTATGTATGTACCTTCCCAGCCTTGCCTTTCAACATCCACGAGATAAGATAAATGGCAGGAAGGGAAAACTGCTTACGGAGTCTTATCTCGACAGTCGTCCCACAACTCAACCCAACTCAACTTCTCGTGCTACCGTTGATCTGCATGCATAGATTATAGCGCTAGGTTGATCTGTTAGATCGGATGCGGGAACGAGTTGCTCGCGAACATCAATATCGATATCAGTATCTGGCTGGGCTGGGCGGGATTGTCATTGCGCGATGCAGACATATTTTTTTTTGCTCCACTGCAGAAGATAAGGCAAACGAACGAACGAACGAGCACGATCCACTGCAGCCTCAATACTGCATTGATTGGGGATTGAGGTCCTGGATCTGAACTTCGGCGAAGATGATTGATAGCACATCGCGCATCACACATCACGTCCCATTCCTCTAAAGGACTCGTGTTATGTCAGGAGATGCGAACGGTTCAATAGTAAGCGTCACCCAGTCAGTTAGCAAGCTCGCACGACGTCGACGTTGAATGTCCTCGTCCGTCAGCTCAGCTCAGCTCAGCTCCCGAGTCCAAATCCGATGAATGGCAGCTAGTTCTTCGTCCGAACATCGCGTCTTGCAACCTCACCTCCATTCCATTGACCGCGTGGAATCGGAATGGCAAGTCAAGTCAAGGCAAGACAGGTATGGTATGGTATGATATCAGCGCACACAACAGCGCCAGTCGACACGACACTGATTCTCCAAGGCACATGTCTGGGTATCATGGTAGGGGTTAAAATGTATATGGTACTGTAGCCAGAAAGCACATCTAGCTGGAGGGGAGAGGCCACGAGTGGGCATCTGACACTCGAAGACGGCTCGACTCGCATTGTACTGGCATAGGCTGTACTTGTGGTTGTATGGGACTCACCAGGTTTAGTGTGGTCGTTTACCGGACGTGGAGGGTGGTTCTGACGAGCAGGTTTGCTTTCAGTGACTCGCAATTATCAGGCCTCTTGTGACATGTAGATACGTGGAGAGGAAATGCCTACAGTCTCAGCTTCATGAACAGGAACGGGGTAAAATCTTAGTCTATTCGCATCAATTTCGACAAATGACCTTCCCACCAACCTGCGCCGTAGAACGCCTTTCTATGCTTCGTACCCAGTCAAGCTCTTTGTGCATCATCCGCTTTTCTGCACAATGTGTACCATGTCATCATGAAACCATAATCTCATAACTCGTCACGGCCGTCGCTTTTGCACTCTCCTTTCTTCCTGCGTCTTGACGTCTATTGCGTGGCACACTGCGGGCCTTCACCTTCCTCCTCGTCCTCCCACTGCCCGCCACCCCTCGGGTCACCCTTGCCGAACTCTTCCGGATCTGCGTCTTCCCAGGTGGCCTCGTCGACGATATCGGTCTTGATGGGTGGTTCCGGCTGTGGTAATAGCTTGCGTAGCGCTGCTGCGGTGTCCTCGTTGAAGAATCCATCCTCGGGGAACTGTATATCCACTATCAAATACAGGTCACCCTTGGCGTCGCTCTTCTTGTAGGGCATGCCCTCTCCCTTGACTTTTATGACTTGACCTGGTCTCATGATCTCGCCTTCGACTTGCGGGTGGGTTAATGAGATTCCCCGGCCGTCGAGATGGGTGATGACTGTTCTACTGAAACCGCAGAGGGCCTCGGCGAGGGTAACTTCGAGGGTTGCTTGCAGATCTGGACCCGCTCTGTTGAAGATATCATGCGGTTGCTCTACGAGGTGGAAGATGATATCGCCTGTCTGTTCGGCACCGGGGATCTGGTCTGCTTCACCTTCCAGCACAATCTTGTCGCCTTCTTTTGCGCCGCGAGGGATGTAGAGCTCCAATTGCTTCTTCTCTTCGGTTGTGCGTTTGCCTTTGCATTTCTTACATTTGTCTTTTGGATTGACGACTTTCCCTGTTCCTTCGCAGGCACTGCATTCGACGAGACGCTGAGTGAGCATGCCGGGACCGACCTGCTGGACGACTTGCCTGACACCCTGGCCTTTGCAGGTTGAGCATTCGCGAGGTTGAACACCCTCTTTTGCGCCGCTGCCGGAGCACTTGCTGCACAGCACGTTCTTGGTGCTGGAGAAGCGGACTGTCTTGCCTTTGTAGAGATCTTCCAGGCCGACTTCGTATTTCTGGTTCTCGTCGGGGCTTCGCTTTGGTCGCTGGCCTCGTCCACCCATGCCACCCATTCCTCCCATTCCTCCCATGTTCATACCAAAGAGGCCGCCGAGGATGTCTTCCATGTTTACGCCAGCGCCCATACCTGGCCCGCCACCTTCGAAGGCCGCCATGCCGTGGGCATCGTACAAGCCACGCTTCTGATCGTCGGACAGGATTTCATATGCCTGACTGGCTGACTTGAATCTCGCTTCGGCTGCTTCTCTCTGGTCTTCGGGTACCTTATCTGGGTGGTTTGCGAGGGCGGCTTTGTGGTATGCTTTCTTGATCTCGGCCTTGGAAGCGGATTTGTCGACCTTCAAGATGTCGTAGAGATCAATATCATCTGCGGCAGAGCCGCCGTTCATGCCGGGCATGCCATTCATATTGACGAAGAGATAGTGTCAATGGTCGTTGTCACAGATGGTGTCAGTGGTTGAGTAGGAGAGAGGACTTAGAAGCTGAAAATTCGACCTGACAATTTTGAATGATCGACTTTTCTGCAGGCTGTTCTTTTGCTGAGTAAAACGCTTTGCCTTTGCTAGCGATCGTCAAACGGAACGCATGAGGCGGCTTGCTGCTGCAGCTGCAGGTGCTGTCTCCACCAAATCTTTTTCTGACGCTTCTGACGCTTCTGACGCTTCTGACGCAACTTTTGAAGCCTGCAACTCGGCCTGTCTGGCGCCTTCTAAGGCTGGTACGAAGCTTCGAGCACCTTCCTAACTCTGCGGCCCATGTGTTTACCATGCACAAGGCGCACCAGTCATCTCTAGGAAGGCGCGTGTCATCATGGATATGCGAGTCATGCCAGGCTCGATTGGCTCGTGGTCAAAAGGCAACTGCGACTGCAACTACGAGCCGCGCCTTCTCGACCATCAGCAAACGGGCAGGCACTGCTAGTCCATCTCCAAGCAGACGCCCGAAGGTACCCGATACGCCTGCTCGGACGCGCTTTGCTCCTTCGCCGACAGGCAATCTGCACCTGGGTTCTATACGTACTGCGCTGTTCAACTATCTGCTTGCCCGGCGCACTGGTGGCCAGTTCTTACTGCGCATAGAGGACACAGACCAGGTCAGCTGCCACCAGCCACACCCACACCCACATATGAGCTCGAGCTGACGGGGACAAGAAAAGGACGATTTCTGGAGCTGAAGAACGCTTGTTCAGAGACCTACGATGGGCTGGTCTGCATTGGGATGAAGGCCCGGAGGTGGGCGGTCCTTGCGGTCCATACCGTCAGTCCGACCGACTCGCCCTCTACGAATCCCATGTTCAGACCCTCCTCAGTAACCGCAAAGCCTATCGCTGCTTCTGCTCTGCTGAGCGAATAGATAAGCTCAATCGACTACGGCATGACAAGGGTCTTCCCCTTGGCTACGACAGGAAATGTATAGACATGCCCACCCACGAGGCAGAAGATCGAGCAGCTAAGGGTGAGAGCCACGTCATCCGTTTCCACGTCCCCAAGGAGTACCCGAAATACAACGATCTTGTATATGGCACCTCGGGCCATGGAGCAGGAAAGAGCAAGCAATACTTGGCAGACGAGCCTGTCTACGATGATCCCGTCCTTATCAAGTCTGACAAGTTTCCCACCTACCACTTCGCCAATGTCGTCGATGACAAGCTCATGGACGTTACCCATGTAATACGGGGCTCCGAATGGATGTCCTCCACCCCTCTGCATGTTGCACTCTACCACGCTTTCGACTGGTCCCCACCACAATATGGCCATGTACCATTGCTAGTCGATGTCAACAGACAGAAATTGAGTAAGCGCAACTTCGACTCCGACATCTCTAGCTTCAGAGATAAGCAGGGCATCTTTCCCGAGACCTTGACAAATTTCGCTGCTCTCCTTGGTTGGTCACATCAGCGGAAGAATGATGTTATGGATCTTCCTGAGCTGGAGAAAATATTCGACCTGAAGATCACCAAAGGGAACACTATGGTAGCATTCGAGAAACTCACTTTTCTTCAGGAAGCTCATGCTCGGAGACGCGTCGAAGCCGGAGGAGAGCCATTCGAGCAGATGGTTCGGGATGTGGCGCTTGAACTACTAAACAAATACGGCGCCGCTGTTGTCACCAGGTTCATCGGCAAGCGCAAGCTGCGAGATATCGTCGCCGACTTTCTACACATCCGGTCCTTGCCCTATCGAAACTCACACCAGTTCGTGGAGAGCCTGGTTATCTTTCTCTCCAACGACGGCATCAAGAAAAGGCAGCAACTAGATGTAGCCCTGCCGGATGTGGCCCTGTACCCTAAACTTCGAGTCGCAGCGAGTACATTCTTTAACATACCGGAGGCGCACTGGAACAGCGAGACATTGCGAGATCACCTCGCTCAGCTCCATGTCAGCGATGATGTTGCTACGACTGCCGAGGCCAAAGCACAAGCGAAAGCTGGCACAAAGGCCTTATATGCCTTCCTACGCTGGGCGTTGTTAGGTGTTGAATCCAGTCCGGACGCGCCCACCACCATGGAGATATTGGGGCGCGACGTCTGTGAATCGAGGATCAGGGAGGCAGTCCTCGTTGCTAGGGAAGTCGAGAACCAAAGTACTACTCCTAAAGTGCAGGCACGGAGGGTCCCGAAAGGGGAGGGCAATTCGAAGTGGCAAGCTCATTCGCTGCCTTCTGTTGCTGTCTCAGATAGTTGAGGGAGCTATTACATTGATATGTACCACTACGAGAGCCACTTTGAACTAGTTCTTGCTTCCCGATAAGGTATACTGTTGGAAAAGCCTGACTCCAACACATCTATCTGTTTGAAACGTGCTGGCGCGATCCGCCTTTGTCAGCGCTCTTGCCACCTAAGGCACGTACCAGCAAAATGCATGTGCCTCAGACTCTTACTGCACAGGGGCATCAAAATGCCCGGTATGTACTTTCGAAAGCGGGCAGGCTCGAGTCGTCTATCGGATGTTGCCGGCAGCCAATTAGAAGCATTTTACGCCCCTTTCTATTTGTTTGCTTGCCGAATCAATGACTGTTGTAGCAGCTTAGTAATTGTGCAGATACTGACTACTGTGCCTGCACTATTCACGCAAGGCAGACTTAATTAAACCATTTCCCGATTGAAAATTTGATTTTTAATTGGCAGAAGGCCGGGGTGCCCTGTCTCAGGCCGCCAGCTCTAACGGTAATTTTCTATTTCTAGTCACAAGGCCAGGTCATGTTACTGTAATCGAGAGGACCAGAGGTGTAAGAAAGTATCGAGGATTACTGACTGGCATCGCGATACGGACACTGGGCCTAACAAGGTATCGTGACTGTTGCTGTCTACAGGGTCTCTTAGTTGGCATATAGCCTTGCTCGATAGGCTTTGCCCCTAGGCAGATCAGCGTATCTTACAAGCTCATACAGCCATTCGCGAGCCATCTGAGGTTCCGCCGCTTTTCAATGTTAGGTACTATGCGACCTTAGGTAATCGCATAGGCGCTAATTGCCCGCCAAGGGCCGAAAGCAATGCCTAGAGCCCCCCTTCCGCTGTGACACTGTTTCTTATCACCAGTCGTCAATCACGTAGATTCCTAGAGACTAACTCAGTACATTTACACACCAATGCAACATCAAAGTCGGCAACACACTAAAAGCATTGTCACGGTTTGAAGCAGCACAAGTGATGCCACTTCACTTTCCCATATATGACTGGGACGACCACGACTATGGCTCCATCTGGAAGTTCGAGCTCAGAGTCTTCAACGCAAGTGGCGGCTAGCAATCGGAAAAAGAGATTCTCTCCCAAAGTCCGGACAGGCTGCGACAATTGCAAGAAGCGTCGAGTCAAATGTGATGAAAGAAAGCCAGAGTGCTTGAAGTGCCTCAAATCTGGCATCCAATGCTTGGGATACACGTTACCAATCGCAAAAGTCTTCCAACCAGCAGCGGTGCCATGTTCAGCACGAAGCCAATTCGGGGTCATGGATGCGCGGTCGACTGATCAGGATACTGATGTCCTCCCCCGCAAACCCGTCAACGCCGATGGCTCTTTTGTGCTTACCAAATCTTGTTTCTCCCTCAGCAACCTCCGGCCCTCTGCTTCCCCTTACCAAACAGCTGAAGATAGAGCGGCATTCAACGTCTGGCTCTCCAAAACGAGTCCTAACCTTACGTCCTACGGTCCGGCCGGCGACGTCTGGCGTATTCATATTCCCAGGTTCGCCTTCCACTCGTCCTCTGTCCGGCGACTTCTCATCTCAGCTGCGACAGTCGACGCACGAGCACCGCACATAATCAGTCGCAAAGGCGTTGACTATACGCCAAAGGCACTCATCCATTATATGTCTGCTCTGGCAGACATCGCCGCCGGTAAGACTTCAAAGCTCGAAAGTCTATTTGCAAGCTTAGTGGGCTGGGTCATAGAGGCAATGCACTTCGATTATCGCGCTGGTAGAATTCACCTTCGAGGAGGACGCCGCATTCTAGAAGAAGTTGAATCTGAGGCCACAGCACGCGGCGACCATGCTACCTACGATCTAGCACATAACAATCTCCGGGAAGCGCTCCGGGTGTGCGAAGGCTACAACAGCATGATGCTAGACTCAAAACCAATCCTCGAAGTACTTAACAATGGGGTCTGGCTCGACCAGGACGGCGGTGTCCCCACGTTGCGTGCTCTTCGAAGGCGTCTCAGCCAACATATCACTAACTATCGCCAAGGCGCGTTTGACGGACCACAATTCGCTTGTTCTCTCAAAGCATGGGAGAACGTCGACAGGATCTGTAGGCATCTCGGTCCTGAACCGCCAATACTAAAGTACGCCAATCACTTGCTGTTCAACATTGCTGCTGCCTTGTTACCTGAGCATATGGCGGGTGGTTTCGATTATGTTGGCAAGGACGTGGTGGACCACGTGCTAATCCGTGCCTCCGCCGCATTCCATGAACGCTCTCAACTGAGCACAGACGAGAAAAGCATTCTGGATGAGACGTTAACTGTGGTGCTTACGCATCTGTTTGATCTGTTCTCTGGCCGAGAGATGTGGGAGAAGCACCAAGACATCCTGAGAGATCTCATCGAGGCATACCCACAAGCTTTGAATGGGACGAAAGGCTTTGATCAGCTAGTGGACGAGGCTGTGCAGAAGGAAGGCAGGACCGTGGCTGCGGGTTGTAGGAGCAGGCCGTGCCCTTCAGAAGGAGAGGCTGGCCTGAAAGTCGGGGCAAGGCCATATATCGTATTCTGAGAGTTGCAAGGCCCCAATGTCCGAATTCACGCACATGCATAGGCAGATTTCAGAACGTGCGGGTGGCAGGGGACTCCAGCACGCAGGCATCAAGATCAATCACAAATCGATCATCTCACGAGGACCAGCAGCAGAGGTTCAGCAGCTCGAAACAACAAAAGCATATACGGTGCTGGGCAGAGGACGCCCCAGTCCAAAGTCGAAAGACCGGCAACGGCCATCAGCTTAATGCTGGCGTGCGACAAAGGCAACAGCATAATGCCCAGATCTCCCAGATCGATGCGGCTTCATCATCAGTCGCTGGCCCGTAATGGTTGTTTCCTCGAATGGATGGGCGCCAAAGAATACTAACATCTGTCCCGCAGCATTTTTGCCCACAAATCCGAATGACTGCGCGGAAAGCAAAGAATCTCGACGACTGGGGCCTCAAATGACATGCCACGAACCCCCGGGGCCATGTGAGCAGCCCTGCATCTAAATGAGACAGCCTTACACCAAGCCAAAAGCTCGTTGTCATTCCTCAGAGAGACTCTGGCGATGGGTCAAAACCATCTAGTGCCGATTCATGCCCGAGATATTTCGGCGAGAGTAGGCACGTCTGATAGTGTTCGTATGGAAGTCGAACCTCTCAAGGTGGCAGTAACGCTTCCTCAACCAGGTATGTCCGACGAGTGACAAAGTCGTCTTTGCGGAAGACTACGACATGGTCTTGCTCTGATTCCTACAGCGAAAGCTAGAGCACGAGCTGCAGAACGATGAATAGGAGCCGCAGACCACACAGACGACGGTGATTGAGGGCGGCTACGTCGACTCTCCCCGCTGACAGGTCAGGCTTCGCTTCAGCGAGACCTGTGCGACGAGGAGAGCAAGCACAGGCTCAAACTGGAGCATCCCTAGGCACATCACAATTCGACCATTCAACCCGATGCACGAGAGCACGTGCCACGACGAACGACCGACCTACCAGTCGCGTCGTCCAACGAAAAGCACAAATCTGACTTGGAAAACAAATACGCACGACCCTCGTGGTATCATCTGCGTCCCAGATAAGCTCGATACCGATGCCGACCTCTACCAACCGCTCGCCTTCTTCGTCGCCTCAACACCTGCTTCCTCCCTGGCATGATCCACCCCCACGTCAAAAGAAAAACACCACCCCAACGTTTACGCAATAATGCCGTGCACGCAGCAGGAAGGGAATGACAGAAGCATTGAGCAATCAAGCTTATATCACCGACCTTCGCGAATGCTCTAGCCCGGGCCTTTTACAAATCGCACTGCACTGCACCGCACTGTATCTGCGTGAGGCGCCAGTATGCTCCGCTTCGAACTCTGGCGCCGTATGCATGCTTTCGATCGTCGTTCACTGGTCGAGTACGGAGTAATGTGCTGTATCCGGGATGTGCTGTCGTCACTCACGCTATATGCAGTCAATCCGTCAGTCCTTCACGCTGCGTTCATTTCGCGCAAGCCAAATGAAGCCATACTGAGCTAGAACTAGCTAGATAAACTTTCGATCGATCTATCTATCTATCTATCTATCTATCTATCCACCTGATGCGAACGCCTCTGCCTCCCGCGAACTCAATCTTCCGAATCGAATCAACGAGCTAACTTTCCTGGACTGGACCGAACTGGACTGGTGCAATCATCACTCATCTTACTATTTTTTATTGTGCTCTGTTTCGGACCACTGACAGCTCTCCATACCGTGCCAGAATCGGAATCAGGATGCTTCATGCCTCCCTCTGGCCGAGGTTCGGAAATTTGGGTTTGCAGCATAGGAGATAGACGGAGAAATGTCGCTGTCATCATTCATTCAGGTCTGCTTGCTTGCTGTGCTATAGGAGCTTGGACGAAGCATCAAACAATAAGTTACCGTGTGGGACGACTCACTCGACTCGACTCGAAGTCCGAATAATGAGCGAAGCCAGTCGCGTGGGATAGAAGTCCTGGCGAGTCGAGTCGAATCGGACTTCGCGGCACAGCCAGCCAGCTGGTTGGGTTTAGGAGTGCTACGACGGGAACTGATACTTGTGAAAGTGATGGGTGGGTGGGTGCGCATCTGCGACGAGATACGATACAATGTGGGATGTGGGATGTGGGATGTGAGGCGGCGTCAATATCAATACAGCGCCGGTCGTCACATGAATGGGGACTACTATGTGACGATGAGATCGTGCAAGGCGTGAAATTACCGTAGAAAGCAAGCAAGACTAGACTGGGAAGGAGAGGAGAGGAGAGGAAATACAGTACAGCAGTCACCGTGTTATCAGCTTGAAACAGAACAGGATTGGTATTGGTATTGCTCGGCTGTTCGACCGATGCCAGATGGGATTGGATTGGATAGAACGAAATGATTTTATGAATAGGAGCTGTTTCGTGTAGAAAGCTGGCCATGAGCGGTTCGTTTCGGTGTCGCATGTTGAATGTTCACAAGGCTCTGCCCTTCCGAAGTGGTCGTTCATGATCGCAACACTCAGGTGGGGGTCTCATTGCAGCGCTGCTGTCTTTCAGCTGAAGCTGGATGCATCGGAGCTGGCTACGATTGACGAGGCAGGTTGCTTGGAACAGAGCCATAATCGGAGCTTTCGAGCCACGGACAGCTGCGTTTGCTTTGTTCATTGTCGGGAAAGAGCATCTCAGCATGCGCCGTATGTGTACATGGGGCGTGCAGAATGCGGTCAGCTTGCTAGCTATGATTGGGTTCCAGATTTAGCTGGGGAATTGCTTGATGCTCTGCGAGGGGTCCGGAGGGTGACGTCCATGGCCTTGGCATGTCGCCCCATTGTTCTAGAACCGGGTCAGCCTTCGGGAATAGTATTCGCTGCGTCACCTGCGGAGAAACGGAAGATATCTGCTTCTGAGGTCGTTGTAGCTGTTCTCGTTGGGCTACTTGGTCGAGGGCTTGTTCTTTGGTGCGTACGAACCTTAAGTTTGCCTGTGTTGCCATCGTAGCGCCATACAAATTTAAGGTTCGTACTCACCAAAGAACCAGCACTCGCTCAAGTAAACCATGGCACATTCCTTGCAAACCACGATGCCGCTCGATCTTGCCGGAGTTGTGCCTAGACCAGCAGCTTGGGTCGAGCGGGACGTTTGTCATGGAGATTGATGATGCTTTGTTTCAGGGGCGGACCGGAGTTGAGCGCGAAGTTTCGTGAACTGAACGGACTTTGCTGCGTGCCTCGCTGTCTTGGCGTTTGACGATCCAGCTCAAAGAGGAAGTGCTGACACTGGACACGTGAAAGATCTGCATCGGCTTGTTCCTCTAATCTAGATTAGGCTTCGCAAGAACAGCCATCAACGGTGGAGCTGATGAGATCGTGATCTTGTACCGGAAATACCAGGCTTAGAAAGGACTAAATGATCAGCTTTGCATGAAAGCGCGTTACCTTTTAACGGCTCCGCATTAAAGCGCAACTGAGCGGACTTCCTGGTCGATGTACTTGTATGCCATGCAGATTGTGCGGCACACATGATAGTGACAGCTGAGATCAACTAAGTTTCAGTTGCCACCAAGTGGTGCGTGCTTGTGCGCATGTTATGATCGCGATCGTTGCTCCTGGAATCCGCATGGGCCGATAGTGAGGCAAAAGCGCCGTCTCGAGGACGATTTCGCTTCACTTGGACACATCGGTATCAGCGGAGAGGAATAGATGATGAAGATGCTAGCACTCCGTCCGTAAGCGTTGCGTACTTTCTGAGCGTAACACTTCTTGACTTAGGGAAAAGATGTGCTTCCGGTAGTTCAAGTTGAGGTAATCGCAAAAGCTAGCAGGCGGTGACATCTTCAGGAACAATGCTCCAAGATGTTGCTAGATGTGCGCTTACCATTGACTGGAGGGAGGACTGAAAGTGCTGTGCTAGCACTTTCCAGATCACTCACATTGCGTCGCTTTGAGTCCATGCTTCATTCCGACAGAATCTTATTCTGGTCGTTGGGCACACATAGGAGAAGGAAGCGCACACTTCACCGTTCCAGATATTTGCACATGTAGCCTCCGGCTTTCTTCAAGAAGTGACTGGTGCTGCCGTTGTGGGCTGTGTAGGATTCGTGGTCAAAGTCCGTGCTGCATTTCCAATTTGGAGCGGCCGGATGGACATAGAGTTTGCTTGCTCGCTGAATACAGATTGTAAGCTTTCCGGTAACCTCTGTCATGCCCATACATGTATCGAATTGTCAATTACCTAGAGGGTCTCGGCACATAAACACTGAAGATCTGCCGTGATATTAGCTGGGATGGGCTTACTGTAAGATGTGTTTCCAGGCCCTTTGCGCTAGGGAAGTGGCGGCACTACAGTGTACCTGGACCCTAGAGCTCAAGGTTGTGAAGCAGTCCACAACGCGCTTGATCGGTTGCACGTTGGGCATCAACCTTCGAGCCACTCATAGCGACAATTGTAGTCAGCAAGCGAGCAAAAGGATTTCGATCAAATCTTTGACTTTCGCCTACAAGTCTTGCATTGCGCACGAGGATGTACTTGCCTTTAAGGTTGTCCCGCGTTGTCCACGCAGGTGGTCTGATGGCATATTTGGAAGTTATCATTTGAGTTTCGATGTGATGGGAGGTGATGTAAGTAGAAGTGACGGAAAGTCTGAGCTCGGATACTTCACCCATGCCCAGTTACAGAGCTCATAAACTCGCAACGGGTGCTTGTATTGGATGCTCGCAGTGCGCCAAACCGGGTCATGCGTCTGTGTCTGGCTTGCAGAAGGATTCAAATGATCAGGCCACCAGAAGCGCAGGTAGGTTTACAGGTCAAGGAGCCACAAAAGTCTGAATCCTTGAGCGGTAGAGCTGAAGGCGGGACGGCTTGCTTGTACTTGTAGGTTTATGCACACTGGAATTCAGTAGACCGGTGGCATAACAAGTGGCGTGACAAGTGGCATGACAAGCGGCATGAGTAAGAGATTTGAGTGGGTGGTACGGTGGAGGAGAAAGTACGGCATGATTTTGTGTCCGTCGACGTTTACGGTCCCCGATTTCTAGTAGTGCGATACGTATGAGGTTCGTGGTCGAGGCAGACATGAGATTGTAGTCCCTTAGGCCCCATGCTGAGCCCGTGGCGTCTGTCTGGCACACCGATTCACCCTACTTGAGGCATCACTCTTCTCCAACAGGTGATCCAGATGAGCAGGGCTCTGCCGGCAAGTCAATCGATAGCTTTGTGAGCGACTATTCTATGAACGACCGTCAACGTCCTGGATCAATCGTCCGGTTGATCTTCCTCCGCATCTTGCCAACCTCGTCTGTACTGGTTCAAGACACGTCTCAATTTCTTTATCATGGAAAATGCTTCCCATGCTGCGATGTAGTCCTGGTCCATTCTCTTGACAGACCGTACCAGCTGTGGTTGCACAGTCTCGACGCTTCTCAGCAACGCCTGCGCGATCTCGTATTGAACTTCAAGCTTGATGCTGGCATCGTCCGGAAGGCGGAAGTCGTGCTCCGCGCCGGGTTGTCGATCATGATTCACATAGTGGTGGCATGGGGCAGGCTTCTGTAAACGTGACCAAGACAACTGCTGGACATGCTTCTGAATCTGCGCTTGCAGCTCGTCGAACGTATCTCTGTCAGTGGTCGGAGGTGTCTCGTCATCACCACGACAGCTATCATTTGGGTCTGCCACACCGGTCAGATGAGGGGGCAACACGGCTGGCGGGGAAGCCCTTTGTTTCCAAGCTTACTATCAACTTCTAAAGTTGGGAGGACAAGGTCTGTGTTGTAGCGGTCTACCTTGCGCCTCCACTCAGAGGTACGATCCATGTACGCTGCTGCTGTTTCCTGTTTGAAACTCCGAAGGAAGGTCTCGAGGAACCTTTCGGCCTTTCGAAGGACAGAAAAGAGCTTGTCGGCTGCAGCTTTGAACTCCATCGGAACCATTTCACTCTTGTTGAAAGCGTGAAACTGTCTATCTTCAGATACCGCCGTGTCAAAACTCGAATTCCTTGTGGGCGTCACATCAGAGCGTACTGACTGAAGCCGTGGAGATGCGGGTAGCTGCCCGAGTCGTCTGCCAGTAATCCCGTCTGGATAAAATGCATGACCATTGTGAAGGTTGTGTGGCTGACGGTTGACATCAAGCACTCGAACATGCATCGGGGTGGGAGAGCCTCCGTACAATCTACCAGTATCTGAACAAGGCCCTGGTGGAAAGTACGTCCTCTCTGTCATGAAGGCTCTGTACGGACGAGGGGGACGAGGTAGACGAGGGGTGAGATGCTTGTTTTGAGACGTTCCTTCCTCCTCGGGTCTATCTGTGTTTTTTGACTCGTAAATCGGACAGCAGCTACAACCATGCCCATCATACAGGTGGCCGAATCGAGTATGTCGCCGGTCAGGTTGGTCACCGTACATTTTCAGCTGCACTGGTGCAAGTGCCTTGCTTAAAGCTGTTGAAGGTAATGCAGAAGGTTGAACCCTCTTGCTGCGTCTAATGCCACCTGGTATGAAGCTGTAGGAGAAAGAGACCGGCATCGTGGCATGTGACTCTGAGCACGAAAAATAAAGCCGTGAGTAGAGGCCAGCAAGTGCTCATCGTCCGCGTTGATTGTCACATTGTTTGTCCTGCTTTCCGAGCAAGCAACGGCGACGTCCACATTGACTAGTAGCAAGCATAGAGTCCGCACTACCAGTTATGACTGTTGCCGTCCTTGATCATGCCTGAGCACTTGTGTACGCATGGGAGCTGCGAGTTGATCGTGGGAAGTGATTACCCTCGCGGTCTGGAATTGTACTAGCCTTCAGGACTTTGGAGCTCAATGGGAAAAGAATCTGACGTGGTGCAGCTTGCGCAGCTAATATTATTGCCATTTGTCGATGAAACGTTCTTGAGGACAGTCTTTAATCATGTATGTAGATATCATTAACTATTCACGGCTCGCAGGATTCTCATAGCATGTTACTTGCAGACTTCATGTCAGATCGTCGATAGGGGTCCCACGCTTGTTCACATTGCACTTTCTCGATGGGAGCGTAAAGCTCGCGAAAGAATACAACAGGCGCAGAGACGCAATGTTGTTAGTGTTATTAGCGTTGATCTCACGAAAGAATAAATTTCGAGTTTCCGAAGTCAAGGGCATGAAAGTTCGACGTGATCTGCAATGATTTCATTGGTTGACAACATTGGTCTCACTGCTCCCCCAAACGTGTCTGCTGTCAGCCGAGGCGTCGGCGGCGTTGCCCCTACGGATGAGGTGCAGATATGTAGAGTCCCATCACGTAATTGATACAGGCACGACTTTTCCGTCTATCACATTTGACAGCATCTCTACGTGGCACCACTACCATACCAAGATCGACGTTTCGGACTTTTCAAACGATGGCGGAACAAGTAATACCTCAAAGCCTCCGAGCGATAGCCGCCGATGTAGCGCAACTGCTCAAAGAGCGCAAGGAGACAATATCCGTGGCAGAAACAGCTGCTGGAGGTTTGATCTCTGCGGCGTTGCTTTCTACTCCAGGAGCGAGTGAGCTGTGCTCATCACCGCTTAACGGGCCGATGCTGAGAAACTGATCTAGGCGGCATCTACAAGGGTGGACTGACTGTAAGCGCACACTAACACTTCACCCTCCATGGCATCTCTCTAATGACAATACGCTGCAATCTACTGATGGCTCTCCAGCTATACACGCTGCAATCACGAATCCAATTCGCAGGCTGGACCCAAGCCAACATCGACGGATACAAGGGTCCTACACCAGATATTGTGGCCGGCTTAGCTGAGAACGTCAGAGCAAAGTTGGAGTCCACGTACTGCGTCTCTGAGGTGAGTGCTCGATGACCCGCGAATCAAATCTTCCCAAGCATGTCATGTGGCCTTTCTCTCATGCAGGACACTTTCGGATGGCTTGAGAGCTAACAAGTGGCAGAGCGGCACAGCAGGACCGACTGGGGGATCTACACCAAACAGAACACCGTAAGTTCTTTTTCGGAAAATCGCAAATCCTTGAGACATCCCATTTGACACAATGCTAGTGGTTATGTTGCATTAGCAGTTGCCAGTGAGCATGGCACTAAGAAGACTGAGCTTGATACCGGTAAGGGCACAGACCGTGAGCAAAATATGCTAGCATTTGCTATCCATGCCTTGAAGTTGGTGAAGGAAGTCGTTGCAGGCCAATCGAAGATTTGAGAAAGTGATGTTGCAAGGATTAAGGGGGTGTCCAAATGATGTTGTACAGTACTTCGATCATTCGCCGTTAGGAAAGCCGTGTGACACCTGCCTGAAACTGTGCTTGAACCGACCATCTAGTTCTTGCGGAGGCTGGGGATGTGTCAGTGTTTGTCATCAATCCGCAGCTTCAACGATGTGAAATTCCGAAATCAGATGGTTTTCGAAGGTAAGAACCTACCATGTATGCGGCACCGATATGAATGCAGACCTGGGGCAAGGATAAGCTCTCGATCCGGGCTAGTGCGGGTAAGAAGCCAACTTTTGACCCGTTGATATCCGTTGCTCCGCGCACTGACTGCATCTGTAATGTCGAATTGCTTTTGGTCAGCAGATGTGAATGACTGCCCTTTCTGTAATACTGTCATTCTCGCAAGTAGGGCAGTACCTTGACTACCTCGGAAACAGGCATTGAGACTGACAGGAGCCCAACACGCCTCAAGGCAGGCTCAATGCTCTCAGGAAGTGAACATGAAGGTGAATTTGGCGATCCCTAAGAAGCACTCGCCGTTCATGATATACCCACAGAACGTGAGGCTATCATACAGCTCGACGACAGTTGGCTGCAATCACCCTTGATCCATTAACAATCAATGCTGTCAATGAATACTCCCCGGAAGGGCTGAAGCTGGCATGCGGTTCTTCAGCGTCCAGTCGGGCTGACGCGCGCAAAATGACGCGACATACTGTATCTGGCGCGATTAGTAACACAATAAGCACTTTTGCGACGAGATAAAACGAGATCGATTTTGATCTGTTCCTAGCGACGACAAGACGGAGTCTACCTTCGAAGATAATACGAAGCGCTATCGGGTGAAGCTCTTAATGGCAGAACTGCGAAAAGTTCGACCGTGCAGATGAGTCGAGGTTGGGAAACCTCTCCACTGCTACGCTGACGACTGGTTCTCATACCAACGCATGCTTACTACGTAACTGATAGGGCCCGAAGCGCCCATCAGCGGCACAGGATGGTCGGCCTGTCTAGACATGGTCATAGATGTATAGCGCTTTGCTTGTGAATTATTAAAATTGGATTTAAGCTCGCAACTCTAGATTGGGCATCAATGGAAGAGCCCAAGCTACAGTCAGGATCACCATAACAGGACAGTACGCGACAGGCCAAAGGAGATGATCGACACTCTCAAGCTAGAACTCGGCAATCTGAAACGACGTGCCATAGACAATGATTTGTCAACAGGTTACCACGTTTGAGTTCGGCCTCGCGAAGGTCATGGCAAGGGCCCGTTTGATGCAGGAGCTGCATTGTTCTTGCCTGTTTTTTTGACACGTCGAGCATGACATCGTTACCCTCGGGTCTGCAAGTAGAACGGATCAAAAGCACCTGAATTCAGCTGGTTCGAACGAGGCTGCTTCGCCCCTAGCAGTAGTACTCGGCCCGGCATGCCCCAAGCGATGTGGATAAAGCTGCCAGAGGTCACGATGATCACCGTTCTAAACGATAGCTCGCCTCAACGATCATCGGTTGGTGTGAAACCGCCAGTCACATTATTGGGCATTGATGCGGCGAAGCGAGCAAGAGGCGCCACTGACAGGTTTGTGGGTGGTGATCATCGTTAGTGTACCTCGATTCCCTTCTCGAAATGTCCTCTTTAGGAAAGCGTTATGGTGGAGCCTCATCACTTTGATCCAGCAATCCTGGACCAGAAGTCAGTCTAGCGATGGTTTTAGTACCGTGCGTATCATCTGCTTCGCGCTGCAGAGCAAAATTCAACCAGAAGGGTAAGCAGTACAAGGCCGAAGTTGGCAGCTCCCGCACCACCGTCAGACTGTACCCGGATCCATGGCACTGGTAATACGGAAGTGCAGCTGTTGAGCCGCGGACCGGATATGTGGCGTTAGGCCCCCATGCTCGTGCCATTGGGTAGATGTTGAAGCGTGAGGAGCCACAAACGTGCAGGATTTTTGGTCATTCTTGCTGACGACTTCGATGACATGTTCCAGAAGCTGTTCTCGAGCGACATATGATCTACACTTCAAATCGTGATTATTTCGGTACCGAAGGATACGTGGCCGCGCACGAGCAAGGTGTTCAATCCACAAGCGAGTCAACAATGCAACGAACATCGTCTTCGACGTGCGTTGCGCACACAGAGGGCTGACGTCTAAACCATAATAAATGAACTGCCAGCCCATATCGTCTTTCTCGTATATGTTTGTAGTCGCGGTGCTCTATGCCAAAGACGCTATTGAACCACCGACCTGTAATCGATAGAGCGAGGTAGGTTTCGACACTGGAACTTATTGGAGTCTGCCAACCAATGCGGTGCGAACAGCAAGCTGTGTAGCGAGGTCAAAGTGGTCAAAGACAGAGAGGCAAGCGAGCCGTGTTGACCTCGTCAGGAGGACGAAAGACGGCGGACGCCCTTCCAAGTTCGCTTAGGCAAAACTGCAAGACGTCACTGGGTGTCAGAAGGAGCAGGACCACATGGCAAGAAGTGTTCCGAGTTCCTTTGGTACACGAGCCGCCGTTGCGTAATTCAGGCTTGTCTGCGACATCACTCCCGAGTACCGTATGGTAGTCATAGCACTCAACTTTCGACCGCGAGAAAGACGGGGATGGTTGTGAACAAAGCATCCTTCCTGCCTAAGTTTGAAGCTACTCTAACCGATCTCCGCCGCTGGGAGAAGTGCCGAATGCGTACGTTACATGTTGCAGGACTAACGCAGATGGAGTATCTGCTGAGGACTCACCATGCTTGATTACATCGTGGCTTCCACGAGTTCCACACGTGGCATGCAGGGATGCAGCGGCATAACTGATGTATCTGGCGATGATTCGCTGATTGAGGAGAATAAATTAAACCCACTGCATCAGCTGCGGGAGTGTTTCACCTTTAGCCTTCTGGTTATTACTGTTACCGATCGCGATTTCTTCTTATGGATTGGCCTGCTCTTTGCGAGCACGACCTGTGTCTACGATGTGGTTCCACAGCGGGCTGTCTGCAAGATAGTGAGGTGCTGCCAATAATGTAGCTGTCATCCTGAGGGCCGCAAAGCAGGCATGCTACTCGTGTTTGTGTTCTTGACAACCGGCAACACCTCGCAAGCATAGCGGCATGCAACAACGATCACTAGTATAAGTGACGCGCACCTCCAGGGCAGAAGGCCTTATCTGGGAAGGAATTTCGAGAACGATCTTCCATCGCGCAATCCTGGCTATCCGCAGTTTGCGAGATATCCAGCTTCTAGAAAGATCATGCATGGCTCCAACGTGATTGTGGAACAGGAGTGTACCGTAGCATTAATTGTTCCCACCTAAAAACGATGAACGAGATGCGTTTTCTCGAATTGCGTGCGTCGTGCCGAAGAGAGCGGCAGCAGTCGGCACTACATACGATAACATCGCGCCGTGATGGAGCCAACAGACCACATGGTGCACAAGGTCAGCATTCGTGGTGGGCGGGTACCAGTAATCCAACAACACAGGGGATCAATCTAGAAGACGAATCTCTTCGATGAGCCTACCGCGTCCGCTTGAGCACGTGCAAGTCTCCTACGAAAGATTGGTTTGTGCCTAGTCATATAGGCAATGCTACTAGTGACAAGAACTTCCATCCTACCGACCCGTACTGGCAGTAAACAATGCGCTACGTAGATAGAAACAGCTGATCCGCCCTCACGTGTCGTAACAACCAGATTTCTGACAACAAAGCTTTTTCAGAACGGTTCCAAGTGGGGTACCATATCCATGGCGCTCACGGGATAGGCGATATTACCTAGGTAATGCTCAAATACGACGGGTATGAAAGATCGACAGCGAACAAATTAAATACAACCGTCAGACGCACGTAATTTGTTCATGGTCAAAACTCGTAAACCTGCCTCTCGTCGGCTACAACTATGCGGCAAACAAAGACAAGACTTGAGGCTTATCCACCGCCATTTAACAGTCTAGTGGAAGAGCCCTGAGCCTCGACACTGCGCTTGGCTCGTCATTGGTCTACCTAGAATGTCAATCATTACGCCTGCACACTGCTACACAACGAGGACGATTCGTAGCGGTCCATGAGACCATACATGGCGCACAGTATACCTTATGGAACGATCTACTAATCAGTCCTCATCAAGTGCTGGGTCGAAGATGAGATAGGAGTTGCAGTGGCGGTCGATCAAAGCACTGTAAGCTTGTTTTCGCCATTGACTCGTCGTAAAAGAGTCAAGATAGTACGCTCCGCTCAATTCACCTGCATAGTATGCTCTTAGGCCGAATTAGGTTGAGTGTAGGTCTGCTCGGAAATAGGTCAAGCGATCGCGGACGAGGGGCGCTCGTGTCGACCCAAAAGGTGGTTGGGGGTCATTCAGGTGCCCACATGACGCTGACTGACTTTCACGCTCTTGAGATTGCCGGAAGGTGGTCGTCAACAGGACTGTCGAAGGCGTGTCTTTTGCCTGGAGAGTTTTGTACTATCTGGGCAGGCGTGAGAGCGCCTTCAACCTTCTCTCATGCGAGGTAGATCAATCTTAGAGTTCTTACGCGCACTGCTGAACTCGAAATTTCATAAGTGGTAACTCAACGGCTTATTCGTGACATCTACAAAGCTTGGCCGAGAAGTGGGATAAACTTGCGAGGACTAGGATATCTCTTTCAGCTAGTAGATGCGCCCTCCACTTTTTACTCTATTGTCCAAGCTGCTTCCAAACTCCACCATCGAAGCCCACTCTCGCGTAGTAGTTGGACACTTGCTTTATGCTCGGGACCACTACTTTCTGCTATCATCATCCATGGCCTCGCTATCCAGTTCTAGCTCACACACGGTGCGTTTCTCGAGCTTCCGCAGAAAGCTGAGAATATCGTTACCGTGTTTCCGGGCCACTCCCACGGGTACCTCCACGACATCGCTCCCACTGCACCTGCGCTGACTTCTTTCTGTTTTCATCATTGAGCCCAAAGCGCATAGAACCACAGCATTAGCGCTTGAGCCAATTCTGAAAGCATTGCGCGCATTTTGTCCTAGCATTCGTATTGAGTATACGCAAAGTTGTGGCAAAGTTGAGAGTTCGACCACCTAGCCAGGACTTACTCTAGCAGATAACCGTGGACAAAGTGGCCGTGAGAGCGTCGGAGTAGTGTCGACACTGGCCCAATCACGTTTCTCGACAAGCCATTGACCAAGCCGTCGACCGGGGCCCAACGACAAAACGTTAGGAGAGCAGGGTCCTCTCATTCGAACTGCTCCGGGCATTTGACTCTCGACGACGACCAGCGGCGCAAGTCAGGCCTCTGCTCTTGTAGGCCATTCGAACGCATCCTGTTTGCTTTGAAAGGTACTACGAAGAGGATAGACGGGAAAGAGTGCTTCAAGTCGAATAGCTCGCGTCACGGCAGACACCGTTCTGCACGACAGTTCAGATCTGTTGTGAGCTGTTATCAACAGCTGATGTGCTGCGTTGGAAAGAGGTGCTATACCCCACGTTTGCTGCTGCAGCAGTGCTATTCACAACGGGCCTGCAGGAGTAGCTAGCCCGGTTCGAAATAACACGCATCTGGCACGCAGGTCAGAGTTGGGCTTGTGATGAGCCATATTGCCACCCAGGCCACTCGGTTACGTTTCAGCGGACATGCAGCATACTAAGCACCTAATCCCTTTCCGAGCTTCATATCAGATGGTCAGATAGGAATGGTACCGAGCACTTGCACGTTCGCCTGAGTATGGAGGATTCAAGCGATCCGCACTTCAAGCGCGAAAGGGCTGCAGCATACGGTCCGCCTCCACCGCTGCACATGCCGCCAACCGATGCACCGCATTTACACAGCTACCACCACTCTGCTCCACAGAGCGTTCAGATGCCACAGCCATGGAATCCAGCACCTTCACCTTATCACGATGGCAGCGACCACAGACCGCCTCCCGCGGATGCACCTCCGCCACACCATCCTTCCTATCCCCCACCCCAGAGTTATCCTCCTCCACCACCACCAAGCCAGACTCCAACTTACACACCCGATACTGGATATAGCCGACAAAATAGTGCTTCCGGGCCACCGAGATCACCATCTAGTGCGCCCCCTCCTCATTACCCCCAAGCTGTAAACGGTGGGCCCCCGCCAGACGGCTACTATCCTCGTCAGGACTACGGCAACCGCCCACCTTACGCTCCGTCAGAAAGTCCCGTAAATGTGCCACAGCCACCATTGCATGTACAGACAACAAGCCATGAAATGATGCCTGGTCAAGGCCAAGCTCAGGGGCCGCCGCCTGGCTATCACCCACCACCTCATTCTGCCGGCCCACCTCCTACGCCTTACTGGGGTCCTCCACCTGGCGATTGGTATCAGCAACAACGGCGCAAACCCGTGCGTGCTGCTCAAGCTTGCGATTCGTGTAGGCAGCGAAAAGCGAAGTGCGATGAAGGGAGACCAGAGTGTACACATTGCAAAGAGAACGGCCTGACTTGCACCTATCGAGATGTGCCGCCTCAGAAATCAGAAAAACAGATGTTGCAGATGGGCGAAAAAGTGGACGCGCTTGGCGACAAACTTGACAGCCATATAAAATCCACAGACGACAAGTTGAACAGTCTGCTTTCAACTGTGCAGTCACTGGTAGACAAACGGAGTCTGGATTCGAGGAATGCAAGAAGCGTGCCAATGACGAAAACAACATCTCGACCGCAGACGAAAGAAGAGCCAAGATCCGACCCTTCATTGAATTTCTGGGGTCACCAAACGATCAATGCACCTTTCATGCAGAAAAGCACAAATCAGATGCAGCAGACCAATCCTACAGATGATACGAGCCAAGAAGAGAAGAAGAAGAAAAAACGTACGGATGCTTCAGCGCTTCTGGAATGGACAGCAATAAGCGAGTTAGTCCCGAAAGATATCCCTGTATCCTACGTACTCGAGGGTGAAGCAGAACGAGGTCTCTTACGACTCTACGGGTGCGGTGAAGGAGAAGACAGAGGTGATGGCCACGAAGGCGCTGTGGCTAGTCCCACTGCGAGTAGCTCTTCCGGCCGGATGGATGAAGATGCCTCGACTTCGTCGCCCAGCGGAGTGTGGGGCACAGGACAGTTGCCACACAGAGAAGACAATTTGCACACAGCATACGACCATGCCGGCGGAGTCACCCCGAGTGGCGAGCTGCTACTTGACAAGAAGGCTGTTGATAGCTACGTCAAGAGCTACCTCGATCGCATGTATATTTTGCACCCTTTCCTCGACAAAAAAGTCCTACGAAAGATGGTCAGTGCGTTTAAAAAGAAGTATAGCTGGGATTACGGCAACAACATCAATCACATAGCCCACAACGTAGGGGTCGGCACGAAGCGAAAACGCGAGTCGAGCCAGTCTCCCCATTCTACACCAGATGAGCTCCATACGATCCCTCATTACGACAGCGTGCGCCCGACTCTGCGCAACCATCCACCAATCGAGCACTCTGTGTCAAATGCTATCATTTTGCTAGTGATGGCTCTTGGTAAGATTTGTGGATATGAAAACGCGCTTCCTGGACCTCCGAAGAGCTCGTCCGTTGCATCCAACGCAAAGACGATGCAACAACCACATCTGGGGTATGGTGATTTGCCGCATCTTGGACGACCGCCATCATCTGCCCCTCCATCGCCTTACACACCGCATATGAAGGTTTTGCCGGCGGCACCTGCTGTCTCAAATCTCCATGGCAAGAATATTGATGTTATCCCTGGGCTTGCATATTTTGCCAAAGCTGCTGACATTCTGGGCGAATTACCTGGTGGAGTGGATGTATCACATGTTCAAGCCAATCTGCTGGCTGGACTATATATGGGCCAACTTGCACGCGTTATCCCAAGTCATTGGTACATTGCGAATGCATGCCGAGCCTGCATGATTTTGATAGAGTCTCCGGACTATCAAGAGAAGAAAATGACACGTGAGAGGCGCAATCTGATCAACTTCGCCTTTTGGAGTTGTCTCCAGCTGGAAAGCGACATACTTGCAGAAGTGGAGCTCCCACCGAGCAACATTGTCGCGAAAGAAGGTGATATGCTTTTTGAGGTTCCCCACGACCTGACCGTTGCGGATCCTGAACAGGAAGGATACGTGCCTGGGACCAAGGATCCCACCGCCGACCACTACTCCAACCAAATCCAGCTTCGACGAACAATCAACGATGCTGTTAGCCACCTGTACAACTCGTCGCGTGAATCGGAGAAGCTGTCGTCAACCATAATACCGCTGCTTACTGAAAACCTGGAAGCTTGGCGGGTTTGGGTAGGAGCGACATTTGGCTGGGATTGGTCAGAGGATAACCACGAGAGTCCAGACATCAATCAAGCCAGGATGCGAGGCAAATATTATGGAGCGAAATATATCATCAACCGTCCAGCCTTACACTATGCTTTGAATGTGGCTGGTCCCGCAACCCCACTGAGTCGACCTTCAGAATCGCCCATTGGCAGTGGTACTGTGTCAGAATACACTTCACCCGCAATTACTCACCATGGCGACCTTCCCTCAAGCCGCAGGGTCAGTGAAATGCGCCCTCCTCCGCGGACAAATGACCAGCACCTGGATCCATGGATCCTGGACGCCTGCACAAAGGCCGTTGATGCCGCCATCAAGAGTACAACTGCCTTCGACAAAATCCCTGGGCGCCTTGTCATCACCAACATTCTAGGCACGGCTCACGCGTAAGTCCAACATTGATCAGACTCGGAAGATTTTAGCTAACTTGATCAGGCAATTCGGCAATGTACTCGTCCTCGCTGCGACGTTCAACTCCCCCAACCCACAACTGCGGTCACTCGTGCCAGAAGAGAAGCTCCGCGGCCTCTTGATACGCACAATCAACTTCTTGGACGACAAGGCTAGCATTTCACCTGCACTTGGTAAAGATGCTCAAATCCTCCGTCATGTGCAGAACAAGCTCTTCCCCAGCAGCGGCAATGCTAGATTCTACCCCAATAGCGTGAACTCGAGCTTCTCATCTAACCACTAATCGTATCCAAATACTCCCTGCAAGTCCACAACGCAGCAAGAGTTGTGAGAGATGCGCCGCTCACGCTCTGATGAGCACGTCAACAGACGTCTGAAAGTCCGCGCAGTGCGGCCATCCCTCCTACGATACCTGTATATACCATTTTACTTCTAGGTTCGGTCATCTGAGCGTTTCACGAATACCCCACAAAGCTTTCCAAGCTAAATAATGAGAGACGGCCTTACATCGCATGAGAGTTGAGCCAAAGCCAACCTCAAAATCATCCTTTTCCTTGTCAATGTCGTTTACAGCATTAAATTGAAGAGACGGAGTCAGAAGGATGCATTCTTCTGGGGGAGGCAAGCGAATGGCTTGGATGAGCAAACGAAACCCAAGCTGGACTTGATTCGCATATCGCATCATGGAGACATGTCTCCAAGGAGTTGCATCGCTTTTCATTGTGGCGTACGCATGCAAGGAACAGGTCTCAAAGTGCATCCTTTGGAAAGCGTGTCAGTCACTTGAGCAGCGGCATGCCCATGTACACTTAGCACAGAGATACACTCGACAAATGTATAATAGCTCTTCCAAGCTTGAACAACGCCCACTGAATCGGTGCTTTTCTGTTGTTAGAATTGGTCACGTCACTGATCTAGTCGTGTCCTCGCTCCTGCATTAGCCAGGAACAAGGCCATGGTTGCTTCCGTTGCCTGCGCAAGTCGTGAAAACAAATCAGATTGCGTGCCAGATCTCGTGCTCGCTCCCTCGATTAGTGGTCTCCGATGACCAATTGTGTGGCTCAGGCAAGTCCGAGGGGAGATATTCCTGCTTTCTGAGCTTGCGTGTCCGCCAAGACTTCAGCTTGAACGCAAAGTCGTGCTTGCTTGGGCAGTCGTCGATTGCAAGGAAGCTCGGGACACAAGAGGTCCTCCACACAAGCACATCTTAGGTGGCTATGAAGGCGATCACACGGAGGGCGTTGTATCCGTTGCGTGATTCAGCCTGAAGCCTTGCCTAAGCGAACAGCAACGCTCAATGTCAAGTGAGTCCCGATGGCGACTTTGGCTGCTTGCCTAACTTCAAAAGCTCATCTGCTTACACAAGGTGGCATCTGGCATACTCTACAAGAACGTCGCACTTCACAGACGTTAGCATCGCCCTAGAAAGCCAGCAGTGCCCAAGAATGAACCTAACCACCTACTAGCAGTTGGCGCCTGTGGCACCCACTTCTACCCACTATCACTAGTGCATGCAAGCCACTGGCATTGACGTATGACAGCCGAGGACCGTCTTGAAGTTTCGCCTGGGCAGCTGAAACGATTCAATCGGCAAGCGTTAACACCAACCTCCGCCTAGGCGGCTCAAAGGCAGAGCACATACATCTGGTGACAAGGACAAGTCACCTTCGCACCCTCAAGCGACAACCTGCCACTTGTCACCAACGCATATCGCACTGCGCACTTGAAGCAACACTGTTATACCCCGCTTGCCGCCGCCGAGACGTCCTTAGCGATCGTCAAACACTTCTTGAGTTGACTGTCTCGAATTACTTCACATCTACGCGCCTGGCGCGTTGCGCAACAGCTCAACATCTAGACCTCCAACCGGTGAACTAGGCTACAGTGCAATGGATAGCCACAACGTGAGGAGGAAAGACACCACCAAAGGCCCACCACTGCGGGTGCTGTCGCTAGGTGAGTGCGAGTCTCAGGTCAAGACAGCAAATATGCTAACTTGATGTAGATGGCGGAGGTGTCCGAGGGTACTCGATGCTCATAATCCTGCAAGAACTCATGTACAGAGCATATGTCGAGACCGAGGGGAAGCCACCCAAACGAGACGAGATACCCAAGCCATGCGAGTACTTCGATATGATAGCCGGCACAGGTACCGGTGGCCTAATCGCCATCATGCTGGGGAGACTGAGACTCGACATTGAGACGAGCATGGATGTGTACGTGCGCATGACAAAGAAGGTCTTTGAGACAGACAAGACAATAGCTGGCATACCTTACAAGCAGACACTATTCAAAGCCTCCAAGCTCGAAGAGGCCATTAAGCAGTGCGTGGCAGAGCATACCGTGTACGAGGACGAGGGCAACGATGGCACGCAGCGGGGCGGAAAGCCGTTCGGATCGTCAATGTACAGCCCCTCGAGTCCTGTGGCAAGGTCGTTGAGTGTGAGAAGCAGCAATTCGGTGGCGCCAACTAGCCCCGCAAGTACGAACAGGACGTCAATGTACAGCCCAGGGCCTGGCTTCGGCGCATCACCAGCAATATGGGGCAACCCTGAAGCGAGTCTTTATGACGACCGGGAGAACAGGACAAAGACAGCTGTTACTGCTGTCTATAAAGGCACGAACCCTAAGACAGGATCGGCAATACTGCTAAGGTCATATGACTCCCGTAAAGAGCCACCTCCAGAGTTTAATTGCACGATATGGCAAGCAGGAAGAGCGACCTCGGCGACTGGCCTCGCTTTCAAACCCATTCAGATAGGGCAAAGCGTGTTCATTGACGAAGGCGCTGGGAGGTACAACCCGTCCCCTCAAATCCTGGAGGAAGCCGTTGTCAACGAGTATCCCGGACGTGATCTTGGCGTGTTCGTCAGCATAGGCACTGGCAAGCGCCCTCCGGGCACCAATTCAAGCCAACAAGAATGGTGGGAGGGTTTCATCGGTGGTAGTGTCGGCAGTTTTGCCGAAGCTCGAAGGCGCTTGATAGCCAAGATCGAAGCCTGCGAAGATACACACGTACAGATGCTGAATCAAGAACTACCGAGACACCAGGTAGCAAGAGAAAACTATGCACGATTAAACGTCGAGGTCGGTGTTGGTGAGTTTGGCATGAACGAGTGGGACAGGCTATCAGACATGACAATTGGTACCAGACGTTACCTGAAGAAGGAAGATACGCAGGAGATTATACAGAATGCGGCATACAAGCTTGCAAAGATTCACCTTATGCACAGGAGAATGACACAACACATGCGACCCGTCAGCTGGCAGGAGCCGCAACAGAATCTGGACTACCAGGTCAACCAGCCCCAGCAACAGAACAATTGGCCAGCAGCCGTTGAACTGCCTGCGGATGAGCCAACTGGACACAGTCCAAATGTTAGGCCGCAAAATAATCAACCACAGATACATTTTCGCGCAGCTTCAAATACACCCTACCCTGACGACAAATCCTACTCGTCGAGGCGGGATTCGAGCGATAAGTTCGCCGTACTCGAAACAGGCACACATAACGTTCCATCGCGGTTGTCGCATGAATCAGGGAGGTATAGCAATACGAATGAGAAATTTAGCATCATGTCTCCAGACTATCAGACTGCGTCGAATAGTGAGGCGCCGCCACGGCCGCCGAAGACACCAATCAATGAGCCACAATCAGGCGCGAGTCCTATGAGCCCGATGAGAACGAGTCCGATGTTCAGACCGTCCGGCGGGAACAGATTACCTTACCCGGTTGACGATGAGGGTCCGCCGCCAGTGAACAAACTGAGGAAGCCTCAATATATGCCGAGCTAGCAGCTGCAAGACCCTGGTACGCTTGGATTCACGGCGCTCCGGGGCCACGTGTGGAATGGCGAAGAAACTTTTGTACATAGAACAGCAACGGCCAGCGTTATCGCGAGATTTGTTTTACAATGATGCCACGAGCTATGAGAGATGATTGCACGACACCAGCAAGTTGAAGTGCTCACACATTACGCTATGCTTCTAGAGATACCAGTTCAGATAGCAAATACTCACTGATTAATGTGACAGCAGATTTGAATCGCTCTGCAGCTAGTGTCCTTGACGAACTTTGTCGTGATTAGTCGCTGTCGTGCGCATGAAAGTGAATGCTGAAGCAGGAGTTGTTCCATGTCGCGTCGCACACAGCCTTACGATGCAATTCGCGTCGAGTCGCGACTGCCCGACCCAGGGATCTGGAGCCTCAGTGGCAGTCTTTCCAGAGGACGTGATGCCATGTCCGCAGTAAAATCTCATTGTATCGATTCCTTTGCTGTTGAAGTCGTCCGACTCGGAATAACAATGGCAGAGGGATCTGCTACATATGTGAGACAATTCTCCTACTGATGTGGGATCAAGCTCGAGGACGCGTTCAGTGCTCAGCCACATGTTCTTGCTCATGAATCTGAAGTGTGGCGGGCCCTACCCTTTTCGTGCTGTTCCTTTGCTGACGTCTGAAGAAGCTTACAATATCAACGTGATGCCTACTGCTTGCAGATATAGCTATGCAAACGATCGACGAACGGCAACGGGTTCGAACGTCTTAGCAAGCTTACCCACTTCTAGGAGGGAAGATGTTCCCTGTGCGCCTATGCTTTGCCGGGGCAACATTAGCGTGGTCGGTGGACCTTTCGGCCTTGAGCAGCCCCAGCCGAGCTTCTTGCGGAGGTGCTCCGGGCGCTCTTAACTGGTGACGGTGATGCAATTTGGCAGAGCCGTGTTGAGCAAGAGCCAACGGGGTGGGCCGCCGAAAGCTTGACTCGCGCTCTGCATCTGTGGTGCACATGGCAGTGTTCCAGATTCACTTTCCATTGTTACAGAAGTAGGTCTAGAGTCGTTTGCTGTCGAGTCTGCCTCAGTTACACCCCATCGCACATAGAATCGCTTGCTCGAGGGGCACAGCTGACAAACTCTTAACAAACATCAACGTAAAATCGGCAGTGTTGGCGTTGAATAGAGCGTCGACTGCGGCAGCTGACTGTACTGTACGAATTCATCTAAGTTCATGCAACACCTGCATACACGGCCCCATTAGACGAAAAGACTCGGTTCTCGGTCGTCTGGTTTTCAGCTGAGCAACCTAGCGACACGAACTTTGGCTGTACATACTTCCAATCCGATTGCGTAGCATTTGACGGCCTTGCGACTCTCAGCAATACTGTACAGGCATTCGTTAGGCACGACACATCACGACACATCACGACACATCACGACACATCACGACACATCACAGATGGCAGGCAGGAGGTAGCAGAGTACAACGCAAGATACACCTGACGTGCAGGCCCTCCCGCAGCCATGCCCCTCCTCGAAGACCTCGACTCCTCCTCCCTCCATCTCCTCTACACAGCTCACACTCTCGTCGCCCGCAATGAAACCTCAAATTCGACGTCGACGACTTCAGCTGCGAACCGGCCACCCGTCTACAAGGTCATCGGCCTCTCCCTCGCCATCGCATCCGGCATCTTTATCGGTTGCTCCTTTGTCCTCAAGAAAATGGGTCTTCTTAAGGCCAATGTGAAGTACAACGAAGAAGCAGGCGAGGGCTACGGCTACCTCAAGAACGCATACTGGTGGGGCGGCATGACACTGATGATAATCGGCGAAATATGTAATTTCGTCGCCTATGCTTTCACCGATGCCATCCTGGTTACGCCGCTTGGAGCCCTGAGTGTCGTTGTGACTACCATACTGAGTGCCATATTCCTGAAGGAACGCCTGAGTTTTGTGGGCAAGGTCGGCTGCTTCAACTGTATTATTGGAAGTGTTGTTATTGTGCTGAGTGCGCCGGAGCAGAGTTCTGTGGCAGACATCCAGGACATGAAAGGTTTCGTTATTGCACCGGGCTTCTTGAGTTATGCTGGGGTGATCATACTTGGCTCCGCATTTATCGCATTGTGGGTTGGGCCCAGGTATGGAAAGAAGAGCATGTTTGTGTATTTGAGCGTTTGCAGTCTGATTGGAGGCTTAAGTGTGGTTGCCACGCAGGGTTTGGGTGCTGCCGTCATTGCCGCCATCGATCGTGGTAACCAGTTCAATCAGTGGTTCTTGTATGTCTTATTGGTATTTGTTGTTGCGACACTTTTGACCGAGATCGTCTATTTGAACGTGAGTGAGCGGCGAACGGGAACAGAGAATCGAGGCTAACAGACAGACAGAAAGCACTGAACATTTTCAATGCCGCTCTGGTCACTCCGACATACTATGTGTTCTTCACTAGCACGACCATCATCACATCAGCCATCCTATTTCGCGGCTTTCACGGAACCGCTGTGACCATTACCACCGTAGTAATGGGCTTCTTACAGATTTGCTCAGGAGTCGTCCTGCTTCAACTCTCGAAATCAGCTAAGGACGTTCCAGATGCTGCCATATTTAAGGGTGACCTTGACCAAGTGCGCGAAGTTGCGCAACAAGAGCACCCAGAAAGTGAGCCAAAGGCAGACGCAATTCGTGGTGCCGCATCCATCATCAGACGGCTATCAACGCCTAGACGGGAAATGGAGCAGCAGGAAGTGAAACGACTCAGGGAGGAGAAGCAGGCAGAACATCTGGAGCCTCTTAAGGAGAATGAGGTTGCAGAGTGGGATGGGTTGAGGAGGCGCAAGACCGTGATAGGCACAGGTCCAACAGCTTCTCCTATCGTTCGCCGTGGGACATTACATCCTCCACTCGGCATGACACATTTCCCTGACGAGGACGTCCATGAGCCCAATGAAGGCAACCACAAATTTCTTGGTAATGTGCGGGAACGCGCGCACACCATGTTTCACATCCGTGGGAGGACTGAAGATGACGAAGATCTCGACCCGGCAGGTTTGCAGAGTCCTGTCAAGCCTGTAGCTTTGACAAACATCAACTTCAAGTCAGCAGACACAAACTCACCAGCACTGCCCTATGGCCCTGGTAGTTTCGAGGAAGCGCAAGAACATATCTATGGGCTTCCAGTTTCGCTGAAATCCAAGCCCATACCATCGCCAAGGTCTAAACCACTACCAAAATCACCAGCTCCAACGGATGCTGCTCTGAAAGTGCCAGATGCCGCCAAACGACAGTTTTCGTTCTCAAACATGTTCCGGCATAGTCGACGACACTCCGGCCACAGCACAGATGAACCAGTTCGACCGCCCACAGCAGCTAGCGCCGCAGAGAAGAAAGCGAAGAAAGATGCAACAGAAGAAGAAAGGCTAGGTTTAGTGCAAGGTGATTCATCTCGCCCACTCATGGCCGCTTCCTCCCCCGAACACCGACGAGAAGCACCTGTCCAACCAACACGCTCCGACTCCCCTGAAGCACCTGAGACAGCATCGTTATATGACAGATCCCCTTATTCCCGCGCAGACAGATATCACAGATCCGCCTCCCCTGATGCTATATCAGATGATGGCGTGCAATCTGACGATGATTCATGGCAGGCTCCAAACCCAACTTATCAACAACGGCCAGCGCAGCCGTTCAGCTTCTCCTCAAGCGACCCGCCTACCGGAGCACAACATTCGCCACAGCGACCGTCGAGCAGGAACCGGCCGAAGCCGCCAGCCGTTTACACCCCGCCACCACCAATGCCAGCGACACATACGCAGGACTTCGCTCAGTCGAGCGAGAGGTCGCCACAACCCACATCATTGTTCCCTCAACCGAGCCAGGGGCCCAGAAGGATAACGATAGGATCAATCAGTCCGCACTCTCAGTCTCAGGAACGAGTGCCACAGCTACCCCCGATCCGCTCACCGCCCTCTCTCGAACCACCCGTCCAGTTTCATCCCACAAATCGCCGCAACACCCGCGATCTCAGTCCTATCCCTAGCGGCCCCAGCCAAGAAGATATAACACTCAGTGAGACGAACTTACCCTGGACAGTAACGGCGAGAGGGCGGCATACAAGTGCATACATGGGGGACGACTCTTCTCCGCCAACGAGGAGCGACAATAGTAACGCTGCAAGTAGAGAGCGATTTGTAGAGCAGAGTGCACGAGAACGGGCTGAGCGAAGGGACAGAGCCAAGAGGCGGAGTTACGGACCTGGGCAGACTATGGATTTTTCGTGATGTGTCAAGCAGGAGCTAGGTGGCTGGGTGAGCGATGAAAGACAATAGCTTTGGAAGATGTACAAAAGTTGGGAAGCGTGGCATGCACTTTGATGTTCAGTCGTGTTTAGCAAGCGTTGGAACAATGTTTTGTGTACATGTTATGATGGCATGACTGCATAGGGAGACGGGAGCACGAATATGCATACATACATCTGTCGGTGACGATGGAAGTACATAGACCAGGGATAGAAGACTTGGTCCTCTCAAGCACAGATGTGCACGATCCAACTGACTAAACATCAACCGGCCAGCGATCCATGTTCCAGAGCATTACTTGCCCTGCACTTCTCGTTCACTTCTCAAAGCCAGCCATTCACGCTTCAGCTCGGTCTGGCCGAGGACTGCCATCCGAAAGACCGGTACCACCCATACCCATACCCACAACACAAGCAGCAGTCGACCACGCCATGCAGCGAAGAAAGCCGAGAGTCTAGATAGACAACGCCTGTATCGCAAGTCAAGTCAAGTCAGGCACAATGCGCGTTCCAGACACTCGATTAGCCAGCCAACCAGCCAGCTAGCAGCACGGCACGAAACCGACGAAACATGAGTTGCGCGTGCCTGGCTTCGCTGCGAAGTGGTATTAGGCACTGCAGGTAAGGTACGACTCTCGCCCGACCACCAGACCGGCGAAGCAGGCGCGCGTTCGCGCGCGACAAGGAGGGCGCAGCTCTGAGGTGGCGATTAGGGAGGAAGGTACGATGAACCGCGACCGCGACTGTTAGTGAGGTGAGGCGGATCCGATCCGCGCAATACTAGGCGAAAAGCAAGAAGATACGACTGAGGGAAACGATCACGGGGCGCACTGCGACCGAGTGAAACTGCAGGGGTTTGATGGCAGCTGTGGTGAGGAGTTACAACCAACCCACCCAAGACTACGTTGGAAAAAGGAAAGTTGGGGGGCAGGAAAGTGCGACGTAACCCGACTGAGCGGGTCACTCACTCACTCACTCACTGACCGACTGGCGAGGGGAGCGCGACCGACTCGACTCATCTCAGGTCATGTCAGTCTGTCAGTCTGTCGGTCTGTCAGTCAGTCAGTCGCGATGGCTTGTCGTGTCGCCCAGGTCGGCCGGTCGGCGCGTCAAGAAGCGGTGCCTCACCTGCCAGTCGGTCGTACTGAGTTGAGTTGGCCTTGCCCCGTCCTGTCCTGTCACTTCATCCACTCGCGTGTGACTCATGTGGTGCCCTCCTGTCGCAATCAATGTAGCGTCGACTTGAGCTGACGTGACGCGACGACCCACAGTGCGAAACAGAGGGAGGGAGGCACGATCGATCAATCGAACCAATCTACTGCGCACACCCGTTGAGTTGAGTGCAATGGAGTCTAGCCAGGTAGTGGAAGGCACGACACGGCGCGACCTACATACAGTATTTAGTTGTTTAACAAGTCGAGTCGAGGCGAGGCGGCGCGAAGAGTATGAGACTAGGCGGCGGAAAGTCCAAGTGCGCTCACTTTACGACAGAGGGGGTCACCGGGAACGGGGACTGGGATAAGGGGACTCGCTACTGTGTGGCATGGCATGGCATGGCGGGCGGGAGCGACGAGTGTAATTAGGTCGGTCAGAGTGCGGGATGTGCGGTGCGGTGCGGTGCTATGCAGCGGGCGTGACGTTGTTGGTTAGAAAGGCACAATCGGCGGAAGTCGCTAAGTAAGGGAGGAAGAACGAGGTCGAGAGCAAGGAGACGAGGGGAGTATTTTGACGCGTGGTTTCCCTGGGTAGAGATGTAGTTAGGCTGCGACGGCTGCGGGCTGCTCGTTCTTCGCGGGGTGGGTTGGTCAGAGAGACCAAGGACGACGAACTATTCGCAGCGTGAGGAGTGGATGTTCCTGCCAGAGCAGCTAAGGGGGGGATTCGACACTCAAGTCTATTATATAATGCTTCTGCGCCCAGATGGTCTATCCATATATTATACCAGAACTACCCAATCCAATCTGCACACGGTTCGCACGTACTTCTTCGGCTTTCACTGCTTGTTCCCCGATAACTTACGAACTCGCCACACGCTCAGACCAAGACGGCCCACTGAACGTTCCATCTTGAGCAGGCTCGTCGCGCTTTTGCTGTTTCTGCCTGGCCTTATCCTTGATCATACTGTTCCAGCTGGGGCCGCTCTTGGAAATGTCCCGTTTCTGAGATTTTCCTGCGCCATGTCCGTGTCCGTAGCCGTGACCTTCACCTTGGCCTTGACCATGAGCTTGGCCTTGGCCCTGAGCCGCTCCATTAGACTTACTACCGGATGGCATGCCTTGATCCTGAGCTGCTCCTTCCGGCTTACCACCGGATGACATGCCTTGGCCACTGCCGCCCTCACCTCGTTGCGCGTGAGAGTGGCCTAGGCCACGACGGTGCTGCTGTCCAGCACTGCGTTTGCCAAACCAATCAGTCCAACCCCGTGGCATATGGGGATGCTTTCCTTGCCCTTTGCCCCAACCGCGACCTGCGCCCTCCGGTGGGCAGTCTTTGTCTGGTGATCCATCGCCCTTGGCTCCAGCAGGCGCACTGCCCGCGCCACCTGCTGCTCCGGATCCAGTGCTACTTCCTGTGCCAGTACTGTTACCCGGAGCAGCAACGCCTGAGCCCGCGCCCGCAGCATTAGAACCAGCACCAGCAACGCCTGAGCTCGAGCCGGCAGCATTAGGTCCAGCACCAGCAGCGTTCGAGCCCGAGCCCGAAGCATTGGTACCAGCACCAGCAGCGTTGGAGCCAGAGCCAGAGCCCGCAGCATTGGAGCCCGAGCCGGACGAGCCGCTGCCTGATGATCCCGAACCACTTCCTGAGTTAGTGCTACCGCTACCAACCGCGGCGGTGTTCGTAGCAGCATTACCACCCATGGTAGAGGTACTAGCCGTGGCGTGGATGGTCGCGGTCACTGTGGAGGTGGCAGCCGCTAAGGCCGCGAAGGAGGCATACGCTAGGATGAGGGAGTTTGCGAGACGCATCTTGACGAATGCGCGCTGTGAGTGTCAGCACGATATATGTGTGTGCGTGTTGGATGAGGACTCCGTATTGACTAGCACTGACTGCCCGGTAGTGCGTGTAGAAGAAGGAGGGAGGATCGTAAAAGCTGTGCAGTTAGCATGTTCATGGTCAAGATCAATGTCAGGAAAAGTGGAGACACAATAGCAAAGAAGTGCTTTGTGAAGATGAGAGTAGAAGTCTCCGAAGAGTAGAGGATGGTACCAGGTCATTGTTCGAATGCTGCAAGCAGGAATATCAGGCTAGCTGTGATGGCCATTCGAGTGATGACGAGGAGTGAAAAGATGGCAATCGGGCGGACGACAAAGAAGACGTCCCTCAGTTCTTCGCCGCTTCTGCATCGCGTTGCTTTGTTGTGAGACTCGATGTTCATGCGAAGAAGGCAGGTCTGGTATGTGTCGTGGTCCGTGCACTGCACTTACGACATTGAGCTTTGGTATCTCGAGCCATAGTTTCTGGCAGATGCATGTGATTCGAACATGTCCACATTGCCTCTTTTCTTCAAGCAGTAGGCGTTTGCGGGTTGATCGTGATTCCGCATTGAATGCATAATATGTTTGCGTGTAGTGTGCTGATGTTTGGCCCATCGGTGCAGAAGATCAACGTGAACTTCAGGCCTTGTCGTGTTCAGGGGCTGTAGATTTTACCGGAGCAAGCTCGGTGAGATGGACGCTCTCGCAAAGTACTTGTATTCCAGATGGAATAGGCATGGCGAAATAAGACAAGCAGATTTTACCGTCATAAACAGTAGGAATGAGATACAAAATCGCTCGTGCCATGCAAAAGTGCTTCCCATGCTGAGATGACGGAGGTTTATTTTCTGTGGACCACAGCAGGAAGGCATAGTCACGCCAGGACCTGCCAATGAAGTATCGACTATTTGATATCCTCAGTCCCAACGACAGTGCCAAAAGCATCTTCCAACTCCTTCAGCACAGTCTCAGTCACCTCATTACCTCCGATACCCGGAATGTCCCTATCGCCAATTGCATCCCTCGCCAAGACCACGTCGATCCCCTTCTCAGCAGCGACCCTAGCCGTAGTACTCACACAAACGTGAGCCATATATCCCGTCAACACAACCTTGTTGCCTACTCCGTCAGGTAGTCCCTGGAGATAGTCCTGCAAATCTGTACTCGCAAAAGCACTCGGGTACAGCTTTTGGATGACTTTCTCGTCGTGGGTTGGCTGTAATTCTGAGAATTCAGCGGCGAGCTCAGTGTCGGTCGTGAAGACTGGTGCTTGGGGCGAAGTCTTGTGGACGACGTGGACGATGTTCTTGCCGCTGTGCTTGGAGTCCCCTCGGTAGCGGTTCAGAAGCACAGAGATGTTCTTGCGGGTTTTCGAGACGTCGACAGTAGCGAGTTTGCCGTGTGCATATTCATTTTGCGCGTCGATTATGACTAGGGTGCTATCTGAGGGAGAAGCCGTCGAGGGTTGGACACCGATGAGCTGGCGGAATGAGGACGGTACTGAGTCGCTCATTTTGTAGGTTATGAAACGTGTGACCGAGGAAGTGTTTGTGGACTACGTAGGTGTAGCTTAGGAGGTGTTAGCAGTTGTGTTTACGTCCTCAGCGGCAGAATGTTTGGTGATGGGGCTATTTGATGTGAACGTTCGAACAGCGGGAGGGTATATCGATAAGATTCTTGATGTATGACAGGTTAACTTTGTGCTGCTTCGAGATTCTTCCGAGAGTGCTGGACGTGTCCATATATAGGAGTAAAGGCCCTGGTGGGCAGGGATGCGGGGACATCAACAAATAGACTTCATGTAGATCTTTACACTCAGCTAAAATCATGTCGCAATGGATCGTGCCATTGGACCGACTGCGCGCGACAATCCCGCACCTGGAGAGTTTTGAAGCAACTTCGTGGTGATCTTGGACAATGACTGGTTTGCGTCGATGGTCCTCACTATTAAAGCACAGGCCGAAACGGCACGTTGGAAGGTCGAGCGGTGACGCCTCCGAGTATATACGCCTCTGCAGTCATTCGAAGAAGAACAGCTTCCTTAAGCTCCTATTCTCATTGACCGTTGAATTTGAACATGAGCACAGATCGGGTAATGTTGGACCATTGAGGCGAGCATGTTGGAGGTGGTAAGATTCGATTATCCACGTAAAGTGGTTTCTAGCGCATACAGCACACGGCTCTCAGGTCTGTACGAGCCTCATTCTAACTGACAACGCCAATGCTATGCCCAAATGCCTCAGTGGCTCTTAACCGATAGAATGTTGGAGAGATCATCCATGCCCAGTGCATATGGCATTGACCAGGCCTCAGGGTAAAGGCCCGATCTTTTAAACATGATAGACATTCTGTGTCTATATCAGCGCGAACATTGCCGTGGCTGCCATCGTCAACATAGCAACTAAAGGCACATTCGCCATCGCCGAGTCGCTCGCTAGCGCTTCGGTAGTGAAAATGAGGTTTGACGAGAGCTGAGTCGAATTGAAGCAATTCTGCTCGTTTACTTCTTCCACCTCCTCAGGCTCAGCGAAGGTGATGTCGACGCAGTTGTACAATGCCGCGCCATGCAGAGCGGTCTCGATTATTTGAATTGTAGCATTGTCGCCAACATTGACCTGTAAGCCCGCAGGCAGGGGTACTTGTGGTAGGCAGAATGTACCAGGCCATGGCTCTTTCGAAGGTCCCACAATATTCAATCCGTTCTGCATGACGAAGGAGTAGTTGGCAGGATTGTTGCCCATACCAAGGTTGAAGTACAAGAATGCTGAGGAGTGGCCGCTGAACCAGCCTGGTTGGAATGCGATAGCACCTCCTTGTACCGGCCATTTCGTTCGGTTCTGCGACATGGGCATGCCTCCGCCTGCGAAATGTTAGGGATCAATCCAGGTCGAAGGCAATGTGTGGTAGCTTACAAGGATATTCCCACTGCATGCCAAACGGGTGCAAAGTTCCATTGTCTACGGCCAAAGAGGACAGTCCGCCGGTGTCTTCGACCGTGCCATTCGAAAATAGGTTATCTCCTCTCCAGCCAGGATATGTGAGGACTGTGTGGGCTTGAATCGCTCGTAGGAATGTAGTAACAGCCAACAGGCATATCGAGAGTGAGGACCTTGTCGGCATCTTGATCCTTGGCAATCACGGTCGCAATACGGTCTCACAGAAAGTCTGGCAGGGTGTTCTGACTGCAGGTGAACAGCTTCTCGTCAAGTCTTCAAGACAGCAGAAATTCGAAGAGGTCAAAGGCGAACAAGCATTTGGTCTATTACTGTCGCCTGCGCTTCGCTTCGTAATCGAAGGCCTTGAAAGGATGTCGGAGGATTTGAAGGATGTCCGTATTGGCAGCAGGCCTTAAGAAACATCAGCTCTTACAGAGACCTGCAGTGGAAGATACCCTCAAGGGTCCTAAGAGCCTGACTAGCCAGGGGAGGCGCCTATGAGACCACAGCTCATGCATACTGAACATGATTTGCTCTCTTGGTGCCATCGCAAGAGGTGGATGTGATGGACGGGCCTCGAATGGTGAATCGTCCAACTGACTGCGGTGTAGACGAATTGAACCAGTCAGCGCGGAGGCCGGGCAGGCACGCGAATGTGACAAAGTGGCTGTTAAAGGCTATGATTGGTCGAGATCAAAATCCTCAGAGCTTGCTAAGCGCCCATACCGCCCAGTCCACGAGCAGTCGTCCAAAGCTTGGCTGCGTCGCGTGCATGTAGCACCTTCGGAGCATTGAAACTCTTGCTTGTGATTGCTTGCCTCGTAGAAAGAGTGTGACATGGCGTTGGCATGAACCACGACGAATTTGCTCGAAAACATCTCATTTTGCTCTTACGCCTCTGATCAGGAATGACCGCATCAGTGTGAACGGAGGCAATGGATCAGGCTTACTTGCTATTTTGGTGTGCTGACTTGCTGATTAGGCTGCGCAGACCCGGGGCACGCTAGGAGGTACGATCGGCTCAGCATCTCGTTTAGTAGCTAGGTGTCTACGGTCGTCCACTGAGTCAGTGCATGATAATCTTCGTCTGCATTTCTGCCTCAAAGGCAGCACTTGGCCCCTCTCTAACTCATGTCAAGCTCCGTTTTAGGCGTGCTAGATACTTTGATCTTGTTACCTCACACCTCATATCTGATGCTTCCCAGAGTCCGACACCAGGAGGGCTTGTTTTCGGACCAGCCACTTCCATTCAGCGCGCGCCCTCGTACTAGAGCACGAAGTAATGCCTTCTCCACGTTGGATAAAGTGTCAAATAGCTTTACGACCCTCTCTGATGCTACCAGAAGGCTGCTCCCATTTCCTTCACTTGCTGTTCTTGCTCGCGCTGCCATTGAAGCATCTCAGGATCGAGCCACTCGTCCACGGCATCATTCCTCGCAACAGGCTCTTGATCCCAAGACATAAGGCTCACTTCTTCAGAATTGTTAATTGTCTTGTTCTCCTTCGTTGCTTGCCCGGCGTCGACACGTTCATCGGCGCCATCGAACCCCATTGAACCAGATGCTGGAGGGCCTTTAGGCTGCCGTTCAGGGTATTCACGCTTCTTGCCTTCTTTGATTGAGCCGCGTGACTCCTGCTGCGTCTGAGTTACACTGAGCTGACTAAGTGCTTTTGTTGGAGGCTTTGCTGGGACTCCGTTTGACCAATGATGTTCGTAGCGTACTCTACCATCTCGCTTTTCTCGGCTTTTCTCCTTGGTGAGAACTTCGGACCGTGACTGTAGAGGTTCTACTCGATCATTATCATCGGCAATCAACCGAGTCGACGCCCCAGCAGCGCCATTCGAGACTTTGGACAGATTGTGTTCTGTCGGACTGCCCTTCGCAAGTTCGTTCCACTGAGGGGTGGTATCAGGAACCAGACCGCCGCGAGCCTCTTCGTATAGCTTGTAAGCTTCGCATTTACAGCCACATGTTTCACTGCACTCCTTAATACAGAAATGTCCACACTCAAGCTCTTTCATGCACTTGAGATGACAAGTAATCCAGTCGTGTGGTTTTGGGTGGCACCTCAGTGGACATCTGTGGCCGCACGTTAATTCACCACCGCATGGTTGCATACAGCCTCCGTCGAGCTTGTCGAAGTCTTCGACGTGCTTGATCTGGACCTTGTTTCCATGGTTGACACAGACCAAAGGAATGTAGTTGCCACTTCGTCCATTCTTATACATCAGCATCTCGACAAAATCCCATACTTCGTTGTTTTCGGCCAAGAAAGGCCCATTACCGAAAATGTAAAACCCGTACTGCGCTCGAGACAAGGCCACAACGATGCGGTTGTTGATATCAAGGAAACCGATCTTCCCAGAAATATTGCTTCGTACGAGAGATAAGAGCACAATCCTGTTCTCCTCGCCCTGATATGAGTCTACTGTCTTCACTCTATTGTAGATTGAAGCAGTTTCGGGATCATCCTTGAGGTATCTGAGAATCTTCTTTCGCTGGCCGTTGTAGAACGTCAACACCGTAATCGCAGCTGCCGGAACTCTATTCCGGATCAGATGGCGATAGAATTTGGCGATCATTCTGGCCTCGTATTCGTTGAAGGTCGACATAGATTCGTCCTGTAGTTCGTGGTGGTCGTGATTAAAGAACCAACTGTAATGCTGGCCCAGTCCCCATTCTGTCTTTGCGCGGGCTATGACAACCGGGTGGTCTTGGAGCTGTGGATATATGGGTGCTATGAGTTCTCGGAACTCTGGCTCCATCCTGCGTTGTCGAAGCAATGTCTTGTGCGGAATTTTATTTCTGACCAGTCTCTCAAACATAGAGATGTTGAGGTGATACGGCTCTCCCTCGAGCTCCCTGACACTGCAATGAGCTTGTAGCTGCTGGTGATCACCGACCAGAATCAAATGCTCTACTGATTCCACACATGCCACGCCCACAGGTGCCTCGAGCACTTCTGCAGCTTCTTCAATGAGGACGACCTTCGGCTTGAGAGCAGAGACCAAAGCTCGATACTTACTGAGACCAGTGGTTGTCATGCCAATGATTGGCGCTTTGGAGAGGTAAGCAAGATCTCTTTCCCACCTCCCAATCTGGATCTGGGTCGTGGTCTTCAGATATGCTTTGGCAATTTCTCGTAGGCGATACTTGATTGTCTTCTTAGCCTTCTCTTGCATGATCAAATACATAGCTCCCTTAAGGTATTCGGGAACGTGGTATAGATCGGTGGCAGTGTCAAGCATGCGCTTGGCTTGGTCAAGATTCTGACTCGTTGGGTGTGGACAAGTATAACCCATTGCGAGAGGCTCCCAGTAGCCCTGCAACATCTCAGAATCTTCCTCATCTGCGACACCCATTTCTGCTTCGAGCTCTTTCAGCTGTTCGAGCTCGAGGTCCTCCTCGGCCTCTTCGAACCCGAAGCTATCTTGAGCATATTTCGGTACGAACGGGGAGACAGCCTGTCCGAGCCACATTTGTAAAGGATCATCCGTACTGGCGTCAGAGCGAACCCATTGATCAGCTCCGGCCACAAGTGACTTGCGCTGCTGTTCGCTTATGACTTTGAGATCGCATAAAGTGTCAGCTGTCAGAGGTTTAGGAGATGTCAATGTATTCTCTCCTCCTGTAACAGGTAAAAGCAAAGATTTGAGCCTCATACTCTCAGTCTCGTTGTCACGTCTAGCCTTTGGAAAACAGGAACCCTGGAGATCCTCGATGTTCTCGCTTTTACGTACTTCGTGTAAGGCTCTTTGCTTGACAGCTAAAATGGTAGATCGGCCTCCAAGGCGAATGAAGTTGGGCTCGAACTCCATGATGAACCCAAGTAACTGATCTAGAGCATGGTTCGTCTGACAAGCCACAATGACCGGAGCGTCGTCATGGGATCTGTTCTTCAACAGAATATCAATCGCAATCTTCGAGACATGAGTTTTTCCAGTACCTGGGGGGCCTTGTATGATTGCCAATTTTCTAGTCAAGATGTCTCTCATCGCGGCCCATTGGGTTGGATCGAGAGCGGAACTTGGCGCCGACGGCCAGTGCTTAAGGATATCGACGTTGCGGAATGAGTCTCGTGTTGCATCGTCGGCTGCTGGGGTGATGTCTCGTTCGGGCTTTTGTTTGACATAGTCGGGTGCGTCAACATTGGGATCGAGCTTGCAAATATGACCAGCTAAAGGAAATCTACAGATGTCAGTATGGCACCGGGTGGCACGGACATCTTGCTCACAGTTCTTGACTCTGCTTCTGTAACGCCCGCAAGGTATGTCGGTATGCTTCATAATATCCTTGAGTCGCCTCTATCATAATGTAGGAGTTTTGTGAGTCGACTTCGAGATCGTCGGAGTCACCGAAGAGTATATCGATTTCTGGGGCATTATCAGACTCAAGATTTCGTAGTGGTCGAGCAGCCACCACAGCCATTATGCACTTGGTCTTGAAGTTGTCGTCCCTAGGAGTCAGTGCAACAAGTGTACCTGAGGTGAGTCGCTTGGTGGATGACCACTGGATCTTGCGTCCGGATCGGGCTGTCGAGAACCGGATCCTCGAAGCAATGCCTTGGAAGGTAAAGGTCATGCCGACAACTCGGACCTGCTCATATATTCGGGTCTCGTTATCGTCCATGCGTTGCGGGTCCTTCTTAAACCGGTCAACGGCCTCACGGAGAGGGGCCACAGCATCTTCGCGAAGTAACTTATAGTGGGCTTTCAGGTACCGCTCAGGTTTCGACCATGGCTGATCTATTCTGTTTCTAGGCAGCACAATTGATGCGCCTTCCGGCAGACAAACCTCTGAGCTGGGTGGAATCTCAGGCATCGCAAGCCAATCACCAGGTTCTGCTCTCTCGCAGATCGCTTTTTGTGCTTGTACATATGTTGCCACATCTGGGTTGACCAGGATCTTGCTTGCATTGCTGGCTGCTGGACCTCGATCACCAGCATTTCGCCGGGCATTTCCTCTGAATCTCTCGGACAGGTGTACGTTCATTTCGCCGTTAGCATCGTCGTTGGTGTATGAGCCACCGCCATGCCCTTGGTATCGGTCACTGCCTTTGAGGTAAATTAGCTCAGAGCTGTCCACCGTACTTTCGAGTAAACGCATTCCGACGTACCTCTACCGCCACCGCGAACGCGGTCTTGGCCTCGCCCTCGCCCACGACCACGGCCTCCTCGACGATCAGCCATGCTCGACGATGACGCGGACTTCAAGTTCTGTTATAGTTGGATCTGTAGAAAGAACGATGATCTTTACCTAGGCCTGCCTGGAACGTCACGAGATAGTTCATGCGTATCAGATGCTTGCTTTTGACTAGAACAGCGACCGCATGCTGTCATAGGTGGCACAACTGGAGAATTGAGGTGGTGGTGGGATAGTATAATGTTTGTAAGGTATGCAGAAGTTGACAGGCAGGCACTACCTGCACTTGGCGCGGTGAAGGATCATCAGAGCTCACCTATCGATCAAACCACACCGCGACAGACGTCAAGTTTGCTTGGGTTGTTATCAGTTGTTCGAGCTGGTGATTCGCCTTCACTTCTATGTATGAAAGCTTTCCGAGGTATACGAGAACCTGAGCTTCTAGCAGTGATACAACACTACGTCAAGACAGTCCAATTTTCCGTACCTCATCACCAGTCTCCAGCATGCACATCATAAAATTGTAGTTATCAAGCTTCTGGTTGAGGAACAGAATTGAAATGAAGGCTGATTTGCTACCACGATTGCTTACATAATAGAGAGCCAAGTCTTCGCTTTGCCTAAATCAGCTGACACCCTTCACCTCGCGATATCCCTTCTGAGTAGTGCTAGGGCAGGTACGGTATACTCCGCAGCTTGAATTTTCGAGACAGAGGTCAAGGGGCATGAGCTGCTAGAACGTCGACTCTCAGGTCGTGGTAACTGGACTTTAACGGCGGCACCGTGGCAGGTCCATTAATAAACTTTGACTACCGTTTGCACGCTTTCAAGTGGCCGGGAAGAGTCTCGAGAAGCTATAGCTGATCCTTCAAACGGTCTTGATCGAATCACAGTTGTATAGGCGAGAATGCGACTGTGTTGACCCTGATTCGATGAGCCTCCTAATGTGCTGCATTGGCAGTTTATGCAGGCCGAATTTCTCAACAACACTAGAGTGCTAAAAACATAGCACACCTCATCTTCGACTTGATCGTGCGGGACCAAGACAGTTGGGCTTCTTGACTACCGCACCGACTCGGTGTCTCTCTGGAAGGGAAAGCGCGGATCACGGTACTCGTGTACTTCCCAACACATTGAGAGTGGCTCGCGCCAGCGCACACGCCGATTGACGTCTGAAACCTCCTAATCGCACAGTTGGTTGGGGCCCTCGATCGAGACTGCTGTCAGCGACTTGCAAGAGCTCCTTTAGGGCAAGTCATATGTGTTCTGAAGAACTATCGAACAGAGCAGGAACTACTCACTCACAATGGATGACGACTATGAAAGATCCATCGGCTCTCCGGAAGCCGCGTCCCAGGATGCTGGGTCCGATAACGACATGGATGAAACGATGAGAGACGCTGATGCTGAGGACGATGATAGACAAGAAGATGAAATGGACGATGCTGATGACGACGGTGAGGGCGACGGCGATGTGGATGACGACACGGGCAACCAGTCTGAGGATAATACCGATCAACAACAAGGCGCAACTACGGACACCAACGATCAGATACAGGCACAGAGCACTGACACGACAAAACCCATCGACCTCTCCCATCCTCGACCAGAAGTCCTTACGGCAGCAACGTACGACATAGCTCCCACGATTGCCGCTCCTCAAAGCACATCGATCAATGCGATCTGCGGCACCGCTGATTCTCGGTGGATATTCACTGGAGGCGCGGATGGCTACATCCGGCAATATAACTGGGTGGAATCGGTCAATGGCAAGACGCAGCTGACCGTAGCTCAGAGGCATCCTTTTGTCGACAGTGTCGTGAAGGCCGGCGTGCTCGTGACATATTGGGAGAATTACGATGCACGCAGGCTGACACCAGAATCGACTAGCCTCACGACAACTCAGACTTTGTCTCCTGTCTACTCGCTGGCTTGCCAAAGCCAGGCATTATGGATGGTAGCGGGCACGGCTTCAGGCGCTATTCGCTTACAAACAGTACGGCATGATGAGGGTCACACGATTGCGCTGCTTCAAAAACATACATCTGCGATCTCCGTATTGAGCTTAGCATCAGATGAAAAGAGCCTGTTGAGTGGCAGTTGGGACAAGACCGTGGCCGACTGGGACCTCAACACTGGCCAGGTGAGGACTTCCTTTGCTCCTAGCGGTAGTCAGATTTCGTGCATAGAGTCAAGGCCAATCTCGACAGTGCCGGTGCCATATGAATCCGGAGAGCCAGTCAAGCCAACGACGACGTTCACAAGCAACAACGCTGCGGAGAGCACAAACGGTGCCTTGAATGGCACACAGTCGCCCAATGCAATCGAAAAGGAAGGAGCAGCTACACCGGATTCACTTTTTGGTGGCGACGATGGTGACGACGACCTGTTTGGAGACAACGCAGAGGCAGGGCTATCGAACGGTAATGCCTTCGGCTTCGATGAGTCTGAGATGAATCAAACAGTCGAAGATGCGCCCGCACCGGAGAATGGAATAGCCACAGATCTCGAGCCTACTTCAGAGGCTCCTGCCGTTCAGCCACCTGGCTCACCACCAAAATTGGATACCTCAGCCCCAGATACTGCAATATCGAATGGTGTTCCAAACACAGCACCCCAACCCTTGACGAACGGTTTGGCTCATGCAGAAGACACGGAGAAGAAGGAAGCGACACAAGACCATAGCAAGTTAGACGATCAGCCCATTACGTCGGACTCGACGTTCATGGCAACGTCAATCGATGGTTCGATACGCGTATGGGACAGACGGCAGCCTCTACCAGTAGCACGGATCACTCCATACGACACACCGCCTTGGTGCTTGAGCGCGTGTTGGTCACCGGATGGCAACAACATCTATGCCGGAAGGAGAAACAACACTGTCGAAGAGTATGACTTGAGAAAAGGACTGAGACAGCCAGACCGAATCTTCCGCTTCCCACAAGGGAGTGGTGCTGTTACATCTGTCAAAGCGATGCCAAACGGACGACATCTCGTCTGTGCATCTTACGACATTTTGAGATTGTACGACCTGAAGCACAGCGAGATGCATAAGTCGGGAGTACCTTTCTTGATCGTGCCTGGCCATCGAACAGGCACCATTTCTCATCTCTACTTGAGCGCTGATTGCCGGTACATGTTGTCGACTGGGGGAAATCGAGGTTGGGAAGGCTCACCGACGGAAGTGTTGCTAGGATATGAAGTTGGTGTACCCAGAAACATATAGAGGTACCCTCAATGTTGAATCTGGATGATCATTAAGAGTATTGCTTGTAAAGTAAGAACTACGGTGCAAACAGGATGAGAATTGAATAACTTCATCATCGTCAGCAGGCAGTTCCGTACTCACGACATAGTATCAATAACTTGAATTATGATGTCGCAGTCCACGATGTTACGGATATGTAGGCTTCGTGAAGCTTGGAATAGGCCCCGTTTGGCCCACGGTTCCTGTTGTATGGATTGGCTGGAACGCAATCGATAAGACAGAAATGGATGCGTGGGAAGCTTGATTGGGGATCGACCCAGTGGTGCTGCACGGCAACCGGGAGGCGGCCATTTTGGCTCAACGATAGTGAAACAATCCCACCTTGCTGCAGAACTGGTTTCGCAGATGACATCTACGCACTGAGAAGCCGGTAAGATATTGCAACGAGTGTTCACTTTGCGTCTACTCGTGTCTAATTTCCTTGTCAGCATAACCATCGGTTCACCATCTTCACCGTCACTAGGCTAAGCAATCCGCTCCAATACGGTAGGCTTGCTGCGCCTCTTTGCTGCATTTCCCTGGACTTGGCCCAATTCGATTGCAGCCTCAACGTCGCAGCAACACCACATCTTCTCTTGAGCCCTAGGTGCCATCGCTCTTACCTTTCGACGATCACGCTGTTGGTAAACAATAACAGTACCACGCGGACTCTGTTGGAGGTGAAACTACTGAGGTAGTACTGCTGCCACGTTCCGACGCAAGGACCACATTGCGATCCCTTGCATCGTAGGCGACATGCCGCTCAACCGCTCCTTCTCGTTCGACTCCGACGATGGAAACGCTGCAGGAAACCAGGGACTATATCAAGATAGCCCTGAAAGACAAAGGCCGATACCAGGCTCTCCTCCACCACAATACTTTTCTCCTCCGCGTCCTCCAGAGCCTGCCAGCCCTGTCTCGGCATACCGGCCGAGATCGACCCACAGCCGGCACTCCTCGAGATATGACCAATCGTTTGACTTACCACGGCGGCCTGTGGTCATAACGAACGACGACGGCATACCCCCACCACCACCACCTCATCGATCGAGTCCGACAAGAGAGTCAGCAATACGGGACTCAAATGTGACAACAGGTATGGATAATTTCGGCTCGCATTCACAAGGGGGAGGCTTAGATCGTGTAGCTCAAGAAGTGTCCGCCCGCAACCAGAGACAGTCTGGCCTGGAAGCTGCGAGGGGTCTTCCCCCAAATGCAGCTATGGGCTACTTCTCTCAAGATCGCGATTTCACTACATCGAACAATCGATACAGCATATCGAACCGGCCCGTCTCCCGTCCTTACGAAACTGGTTCCTCTCAATCTGGCCTCCCTCTTACCGCTGGTGCAGCAACTCCTGGCTCGGCTACCCCGTATACCTTCTCCCATGACGCCGGCTCCTCTCGACATAGCATGCGAAGTCTTCCGCAGTCGTATTACGCCATGGGGCCCATGGATGCCTACGACGATTCACCTTATCAGAGGCCGGCCACGCAGTCCAAAAATGCTGTAAACGATACAGATGTCTTTCCACATGATATTCTAGACGACGGTGATGATGGATTTATGCCCGAGCCGAAACGCAAATCGATGCTACCGTTGAATCGCGAACGAAGCAGAAAAGCACTAGGTCGAGGCGGTGCAGCTGCTGGGGGAGTAGCAGCCACCGGTGCAGGCGCAGGCATGCTAGGAGGATTATTTGGAGGGAAAAAGAAAGACATATCATCGAGCGGTTCCTACAATGCCGTGGCGAACCCAGACCCTACCGCAGCAGAAAAGAGTGAGTGGCTAGCAAGACAATCAAAAGGTAAGAACAAGATGCGCTGGATAGTAGGAACTGCTATTGGAGCCGTGGTTGTCATTGCGGTAGTGGCAGGTATTGTGGGCGGCGTGCTAAGCTCAAATAACCACTCATCCTCAGGTGGGAGCGGAGGGAGCGGAGGGAGCGGTAGTACCAACAACGCAGCTACCGACACGGCCACGAACGGGGATCTGGATCTCAATTCTGCTGAGATAAAAGCCCTGATGAACAACGACGACTTACACAAGGTCTTCCCAGCCATGGACTACACCCCATGGGGCGTCCAGTACCCGGATTGCTTGACCTACCCGCCCTCTCAGAATAATGTCACTCGAGACATGGCCGTCATTTCACAACTCACGAACGCCGTTCGGCTGTATGGCACAGATTGCAATGCGACAGAAATGGTCCTCCACTCAATCGACCGCCTTCAACTCAAAGACATGAAAGTCTGGCTCGGCGTCTGGATTGATCCAAACCAAACGACCACCGACAGACAAGTGGATCAGATGTACAAAATTCTCGCAGATACCAAGGACCGCTCTATCTTCAAAGGCGCTATCATTGGCAACGAAGCGCTTTTCCGAGCCGATCAAGGTAAAGCAGAAGCCCACGCACAACTTGTTGCGGAGCTCAACAATGCTCGATCCAATTTCTCCTCGCTTGGCTACGACCTTTCAGTCTCGACTTCCGATCTTGGCGACAACTGGGATGCTACCCTAGCAGCAGCATCAGACTTCGTCATGTCGAACGTCCACCCGTTCTTCGCAGGTAGAAACGTGAACGAAGCAGCTGGCTGGACTTGGGACTTCTGGCAGTCGCGTGACGTGATTCTTACTGGGACGGAGTCGAACAATATCATTGCTGAGACCGGCTGGCCATCAGGCGGTGGCACTGATTGTGGAAATGAAGCGAACATTTGTGCTGCTGGTGAAACTGGCGCTGTTGCCAGTGTTGAGAATATGAACATTTTTATGGCGGATTGGGTATGTCAGGCTATGGAGAACGGGACGAATTACTTCTGGTTCGAAGCTTTTGATGAGGCGTGGAAGGTGTCATATAATGAGGTAAGCATGCATACACTTCACACTCTCAGGCCCATGCTAACAGATGATGCAGCCTGGCAAGGAATGGGAAGATAAATGGGGCTTAATGGACACAGCAAGAAAACTCAAGCCTGGCATACAGATTCCTGATTGTGGAGGGAAGACAGTTTCGTAGGCACAGAGTCAGTGCTAGGATCAACATTATCAGACAAGGACCACTCATTCACCTTCGAATTACGCTTCAGCAAAGCACAAAGGACTCTTTCCAAGTTCGGCTACGCCCGCCGCCACTTGAGAATAAGCAGATTCGCGCGTTGCGGCACAGGCATCGCGTCACATCTCGACTCAAGATCCGGATAGGGCATCTCGCTCCATAAAAGCGGCAACAGCCAAGATCTGACACCGCATGGGAGTCACTCTATATCGGATGGATGTACACTTACGGGGGACAACTGTGTTACACTGGCATGGTGTGTCATGGAAAAGGTGTGTATATGTATTTGTGCCACGAACGAAATGCAGGTAGGCATTTGCATAGTATGGGATCTGGAACAGACGGCATGACCGGCATGACGTTATGGGTAATGAGCATTGGCATGATATGAGCATCAGGAAGCGACTGTAAATAGGTAGCGTGCCATACTTTGACACGCTGTTGATGCAAGGGAGGCATATCAAAATTGATTGCGGCTCAAAGCCAGCTATAATGTTCGCGAAGGATGTTAGTTAGTATTCTGCGTTATACGAACACCTTGGTTGCCGTATTACTACGGAGAGTTATAAGCATGTCGCCGTAGCACATCATTGACGACCGTACTTTGGTGAGACACACGGCTTCTAGCGCAAAGTGCGCTTCCTGCTCATCCGTACCTCTCTGGCAATCAATTGAGCCACTGGCAGTCGGGATCCAAGACGCAGAGCACTGACTTCTGGCACTCTGTCCGTCGGCCTTCTAGGATAGAGCTACAAATTGTGCATGATGTAGATGTTCCATACTCGAACGGCCAGGGAGACGGCACACCATTATAGGGCACGGCGAAAGCCTTGCTGCGTCCGCGAACAAAGGTGAGTCTTTGCTTCGATGTGCTGTCAAGGGGTGGTGCTGGACTACCGTGAGTGGTAGAAAGGTGTAGTACTTCGAGGTCTAGAGACTATATGTGTCTACACGGAAGACGACTGCGAAGGCAGGCATCCGATGATTTGGATCTTGAGTCTGAAGCAGAAGCAAGAGCGCAATTCTTGCGAGCTGTAGAGAGCATTATTGAGGTCTGCTCGTGCAAGAAGTGCGCGCTATGAGTACGTGAAGAGGTCAGGAACGGCGACGTCAATTGATGAGCTGTTGAGCCATCCTAGTCGTGTCTCCTGTTGACATTTTGATAAAGTGCTTGCTGCGGGACACGCCGCTGCAGCTTGTGGGCCGCGGCCAGCTGGACCTTGAATTGCACTACTTTAGGAATGCTGGGGGACGAGGTTGTTGCTTCTTTACGAGGACATACTGTAGGAACGACAGCATCTATCCTGGCCTCCCGTTTGAAACCGCCGCGTCGAGGTCCAATAAATCTCCTGTGCTTTGCATGCGGTTCGGTTCATGGGAAATTTGCAGGTGCGTGCTCCATTGCAGGTAGGGGCTCGGCACGAGACAGGGAATACACTCCGTGTTCGGAAACCGGAAACTTTGAACATGGTCTGCCCTATGAGGCCGAGTGTGGGCATGCGCGATGCAGCATACAAAAGAACAGACTGCGTACTTGGGTAAAGGGGAGGTCAAGCCAAGGGGGTCTCGCCCTGTGAAGCCTTTCTAGACGGCGCGAGCTTCGTGCATAAGTGTTGAGGTTGGCGTCATCACGATAATCTTGACAATGCGCCGAAGGGGGGATTGACGTGGCTGCTCGAGTCGTGGTTGCAAACACCATCATGGGTTTCCGGGGCGAAGTTTGCTTCGAGTTTTCCCAGCCTATTCTGGAAGGCATAGAAAGTAGCGGTGATATTTGGGCGTGGCGGGCGTCAGTCACGATTGCAATGGACTGCTCGCATGAGCACGTCAGAAATGTCAGATGGCTACACGTGGGGTCCACAACAGATACCTCGTCCTTGTTTGTCATGACAAAAATGATATGCCCGGGACCCTATCGTGTGGGAGGCGTGTTTGACGTGCAGAAGGGTGCATAATGTTCCAGGCTTCCGGCAAGTCTCAGCAAAATGCGGTGGAAGTCCACTTGCACGTATGATCAGCCTGTTGGCTTGCTCCCGATGAGTCTGGCTAGTAAGGACGGACTTCAAGCTCGAATGGTCTCGACTCCTGCAGTAGTGACAGATCGTGGATTTAGGGACTTGGATATGGCTCCGGACGAAGAAGAAACCTCTCACTGTAGCTGAAGGTGCTGATCTTACCTGTAAGAGGCGTGCGCAGATTGCGGTCTTCCCGACGTGTGAGAAGCGACCTTTTGTGTGCGTGCATTTGTCTTCATGCTGATCCTTTACATGAATGGCTATTACATGCGCTACCAGTGACGGTAGTCTTTGTGTGTTACTTGGTACGAGCAGCAGAGGGATGCAGTCGCCGAGATGAGGCGCTTGCGCAGGGTCCAACACTTGACGTTGGTTCCATGAAGAAGGGTTGATCAGCAACAAGATACAAGAATGAGGAAGCTGGAACACCGTTAAGCTTGGCAACTCAGTTGGCTGTCATCGGTTTTTCGACCAATCACAAGTGCCTATGGCCGTATTGATCAACAGAAGCTGGCTAGGTTACGCCATGCTCTCCATGGATAATTCACGTGGCGCTCTTGCGAGCCCGTGGTTAAACCATGTTGCCATGAAGTTGGCGATCAAAACGCTAATCATGACTCTGACGCTGACCGGCCCTTTTTCTAGACAACGAACATCAATGATCAGATTCACCATTGCAGATGGGGGATTGATGATGAACATGCTGTCCACTCACAACCCACATCTAGCGCGTTCTTCGTTTGGTACGATGATCTCGCTTTCTCGCCTGAGCCCGTTTAGACGCTTTTGCTCGAATTAGACATCCACTGCTGTACATCGTAAATGTCGTGCAACAATTGATAGGCACGCAGTACTATTGTCGTGAAAGGTTGGAAGTGATGATCTTGTCTGACGTCAACACGATCAGAAGGCTGGGAGTCCACAATAAACCTGAAGGATTCGTCATAGTACCTGAAAAATGCGGCACCGACGACTGGGATACTGGCAGACGCTAATGAATTGGCTACACTGCACTGCAGCACCTTACTGTAATGCTGGTCGGGGCTTCCTTTCTCTTGATTCGTAAGCATCTGGCATGTAGAGCACGGGGCATAAACAGAACAAACGTCAGTAGTCGGCTGAAGGACCGCGATGGTGGGCAGTTCACCTTGTACTACGCAATAATGTCAGCCTGATGCTGCTTCATCCGTAACGAGTAGTTGATGGGACCCTCGTGGATCCTGCAATTCGCGATGGTGGTCTGAGTATGTAGCCACTAGGCCCCAAGCACGAACATTATCTCAAGCAGAGTTCATGCTGCGTTGTGGAATATACTACGCCCGGAAAATGTCCTGATTCGCCAGCTGGATTTGCTCTAGGCAGTACTTGTGGTACTGGACCACGGAGCACCTCCCTAGTCGAGCAGGCGCGTGTTACAAGCCGATTACGAGCCACACATGGAAAAGTATTGCTTTTCGGAATCTGCTTGAAGTTTAAGCCTTGATCGACACAGGCATGCTAATATTCGGAGCGAGTTCCCGCTGGCGGACAACGTTTCAGCCACGTCGCGAAGCCTTTCCTTTCGTTCATGCCCAGCCACGAGAGGTGTTCTGCATTGCGTTGGTGTGCTGTAGTAGCCTTAAATTGAGCTTCCGATTCTCCACCTGCAGAGCATCCAAGGAATGCTGGGCCCGAGTCCTTCGTGAAGTCGCACGCACAACTACGTGCATCTGCTTCCAAGCTGCTCTGGTTAACAAGTTTGTCAATGATGGGAGCGCAGAGCTACGACCGAACGCAATACCGAGGTTGAACTGCAAAGCGCTCGCACTGGACAGTTATTGTTGAGCTTCGTCCGGCCGCGTGGTAACAACATCCAACCGCCAGCCGTTGGCGCGAGCGCACAAGTCGACCTGCACGGTGGATGCTGTTGGCGTGGTTGAAAGCAAGTTGTGCATATCCAAGCCCCGAGCGGGGTATGGCTTGAAGAGGGAGGAGCCAGTTGTAGCCAAAGCAAAAACCTCATGAAAGCGGAGTTGTGGCTGTTGGGCTGGCGTCTAATTTCAACTTCCTTTCCCGAGCACCGACGGCTGGCATGAAGTCGTTTCAGAATGCGCCATAGGACGATCGTTAGGAACTTCTGCAGAAATCAAGTACGGTACCAGTACTCTATCGTCGGTATCAGCTTCTGTTAGTCAATAATAATGATATTGGCAGCAGGAAGTTCCTGTCGCTGTCATCCGCTTGATGAAGGCGCTTGATGCGTAGATCATCATTTGCCAGGTCGAAAGTGCAACCGGCACAATAACAATGGTAAAGTCCAGTAGCAATCGCGCCAACAGCCTCCCACGATAACGATCCTGCATACAAAGGCGGAAAAATGTACGATCTTAAGAGCCACATTTTAGAAAGGTGGCGTGAGATTGAAGGTCTGTCTTAGCACTAAATAGTGGATGCGGTCCTCCGACCCGCCTGCCATCCACGCAACATGGTAGCCGAGTGTTTGTATGAAAAGACCCCGCTAGAGTTCGAGCTCTTGTCGAACAGTAAAGCACGCGACAAAAGGGTTTTCGCCAGTATTTGCTACAATCTGCGAAGAGCAGACGAACAGAATGCATACGGTACCACACATTGATGCTTGAACCTCTACAAATATTCGGATCCCGTGAAAGAGCGTACTGAGCCTTAGGCGGTTACTCGAGCATTCATCGCCAATGACACCAAACCCGATTTGCCTTATGCTATTCTAATTATAGAGCACCGGCTGTCTCTCTTCTACTCCTCCATTTTCTGCATACTGCCTAAGCATTTGAGTAACCTGAAACCCCTGGCATTATTGATCACCTACTGCACGATGGGATATTCGGTGCGATAACCGCACAAATTGTCCGTAGGAGTTCACAAGCCATCAGCCTCATCAGACATTCAGAGATTGGCAAGGATGAAACCACAGCAAGCCAGATTAGCACAAGTGCACAAGAGTCTCTCCAAGTTGCCACTCGCGTGGAAGGTCAAAGTTAGCTAGGACCGTTAGTGGCACTGGTCCTTTCGCATATGATCGTCCACGCCGTTGCGAGTTCCGTATGCTGACACTGCTCTAAAGACGGGCCAGCCTGGGGCCTGACCTCCTGCAATCAACGTGATTCGACAGCGCCCATCCTTGTTCTTCGCGTTCAGGCTTGGGATGATGCCACGCATATCCCGTCTTCCACACACAGTTTTTCCACTTTGGGTACTAGCTCATGCACATGAAGCAACGCTTTTTGACCGTCCCAACTGTAAGCGAGCATGGCTAAATCCGAAGTCACAGTCGGAGACGGAGAGCGTAGCCAAACCAACCTTAACACCAGCGTCCACCGTCGTCGCAGATGCCTCCGGCATTCATCCACGCATTGTCATATGGTTGTCGTTCTGGAGGCTGACCAAGTTCTCGTGAGTCTCTTTCTCCTCAACGGCTAAGTTTTCCATCCGCCTAAGACCTGGTCCTTGTCCGTTACATTTGCATCATTCAAATATTGCTACTGCCCGGTTCTGTTGATTCGTGGAAGTGTCTTCGAGGTTACAGCCCCTACTACTTTGTACCGGACTCTGACTCGTGGTTGACCTTTCCTTGTTAGAGCTTGATTTCTGCAACTTCCATCGGGACCTCTGGCACTCTTCGACACCGAATAGCAAGACTGCACCGCCACGCTATACATTAAACTTGGGGTCACGAGCATACTTACCAGGACCGCCCCCATCCCACGACACAATCTCGCTTTGATTGATCAGTGTATCGCATGGTGAGCCACCCAATACACAACCTTGTCTTCGACTCCATAGTTGCGCATTGGTTTCAACTCCAGCAGGACACGGGCACTTGGCTGGATGTGCTCCATCTACCCCTCCACTGCACGTTATATACATTGTTCAATCCACGACACCCCGGCAAGTCTCGTCTCTGTTCGAGCTTAACTGGTGCTCAAAAGCTGTCTCAAATCTCATAGCCTAGACCTGCTCTTGACTGGGTATTTATCCTTCGACCAGGGTGGATAGTAGCCGCTGAGGCACGAGCATTGATTCCTCCGAATCCTAGCCCTGATCGCTGTCCTAGCTGTCGGTCGAGGCACCTATCCTTGTACTTCGAGGTCCAGGTACCGCGCCAGGAAGGACATTAGCAACAAGATCCAAGGTGTTGTCGTCTATTGTTCAATCGCAAAATCAAAACAACGAACATATCCTCCTTGCTCTCTCGCTTGGGAACCTGGTCAAGCCCTGGTCATACCGAGAGATCTGTTCAGCTGGTTGATCTTCGTTCGTCTGCCTCCATCCTAGCTCTTTTGACGTCCTATTCTCCGAATGGCAGATGTGCTTCACAGCTATTCGCTTTATTCACAGGAGTCCAGCAACTGACCTCTGTCCTCCATGCAGCAGCATCCGAACCAGCCGTATCAAGGACAGCCTCCGGCACGTCAAGTTCAGCAGTCACCGAACCTGAGCAACCCTCCGTCGACTCAGCAATCCTTTTCGGCGCAGAACCCATACGCGCATCACACGAGCATTCAATCGCCATATCTAAACCATTCAAGTCACTTTCCACCACCACCACAACAGCATCAGAACGCGCAGGAGAACCCCTACTACACTTCGGACCCAAGTCCACGAAGTTCTAACGGCGCGACGTACTATCACCCAGGTAAGCTTGGCGCAAGAACAGCAATCGAGCGGCAAGTACTAATGGTCACAGAGAAGCAAGAACACATGGCGGCAGCAGCGACCATGCAGCGGCCACCATACCCTCCCATGTATCACACACCACAATCAAATTCCCCTGCGTCTGTGACTTCACCACAAACTCATGATCATGGACGCCCGATGTTTCCACAACAATCGAGCCAGATGACTCAATCAATGTATCCATACACGTACTCGCCCCTCGCACAAATGCAAACGCCGTATGGTTCGCACAATCAGTCTTCGATGGCGCCCGCACAGATGCTTCCAGGCTCATACAACCCGCCTCAGATCCAACATTCTCAAGTGTCATCGCACACGCCAAACCTCAACACAAGTCCCAGGATCAAATCCGATCCTAGTCAGTCATTCTCACAGACTCCACAGCAGCGTCCGAGCTTGATGAACCAGCAACATCCGACTCCTGGGCCGACGCCAGGGTCTACGGGCGTTGCATCGTCGCAGAACAATGTGCCTACCAGTGGGTCTAATGCAGCACCTGGCCCAATACCTGCGACTACACCTCTTGTTGTTCGTCAAGACAACAACGGTGTGCAGTGGATTGCTTTTGAGTATTCGCGTGATCGGGTCAAGATGGAATATACTATTAGGTGCGACGTCGAATCTGTGGACACCGCCAACCTAGCCCAAGAATTCAAATCCGAGAATTGTGTCTATCCCAGGGCGTGCGTTCCCCGAGATCAATACAAGGGCAATCGGTTGAATTACGAGTCGGAGTGTAATCAGGTGGGATGGGCTCTGGCAGAATTGAATCCATGTCTCCGTGGCAAGCGCGGACTGATTCAACGCGCAGTGGATAGTTGGCGGAACAGCAATCAGGACCCGAGGCTCAGAAGCAGACGGGTACGGAGACAGGCCAAGATGAGCAACAAAACGAGAGCCAGCAATGCCGGACCACCACAATCTGCTGGTCCAGTCCCGACAGGGCTTCCTGGTCCCCAGTCAATGCCAGCTCCTAGCTCTCGAACACACACTACGCTACCCTCTGCCGGGTCGCAGGTCCACCATCACCACGGACAGCATGACATGTCTCCAACGGCTCAAGATCCCTCATCGGGTAGGTTTCTTCCATCCAGCTCCTTATCTCACATTCCATACCACAATTATCAGCACTACATCAGTGCGTGAAATCAACAACAAAATCAACTAGAATGGGACAAGTCTGCGTACGAGTCGAGAATCTACCGTGCTAACTGGTCAGTAGCTGCGAGCTACTCCACGACCCAGTCGATGCATCGACCCAGTTCGACTTCGCAACATTTGGCAAGTCCCGACCAGCTGCGACATGCACAGACGTTCCCAAGCCACCAGGCCTATCCGAGTGTAGCAGCATCGCTTGGACCTTCAATGGCGCCTCCGATGCCAGGGAGCATGTACCAGTTTGGCAGACAGGGTGGCAACGCAACGATGGTGTCCAAAGAGCAACAGGACCGAGACGAGCAGGAGACCGCACTGTTTGGGGATCTACCTGAAGGCAAGAAACGGAAATTCATCCTCGTAGATGATACCCAGAAGAACGCACGAGTCCGAGTCAAAGTTACTCTCGACCAAGTGAATGTCCAGGACATTCCAGATTCGTATCGAAAGCAAAATTCTGTCTATCCCCGGTCGTACTACCCGATACAGATGCAAGCCGAGCCTCCTGCGGGTCGCTTCAGCATAGACGATGCGGAAGCGGGTGATGGAGCTCCAACCATCGGTCGCATGACAGTGGCATGCACGACTACTGATGGAGATTCGCAAGTAGAGGTCTCTCAACTGACAAGGAACAAGCGAGAAAGAGAGCAGAAGATAAACGAGCTAGGCTATCGTATGGCTTGGGGGCAAGGAAGAGTATTCTCAAACCGTCCAATCTTCCTTGCGAGAGCTCGTAAGTAATATTTTCAGAACATTTCTGAATATCACCACTGACACGTTCTAGTGGACGCGTACAGAACGAAGCAACGAAGCGCCCTCGTAGGTGCCGGCCAGGATACGTCTACCATTCCCTCGCATCTCGAAATACGACCCGGTAAAAGGCGATGGATCGAGCGCACTCGTCCAGCCTCCCATCCTGAATCACCGCCGCCAAAGCTTATTGACGAAGCACCATAAGACGACTTCTCTCCGAGCGTTGAACAGTATTCACCAATCCACAAATACAAGCAAGCCGAGTGTACATTATTCTGACGTTCAGCATTGCTTCGCAAAAGTATTCTTTGGCACCGGGAGGCATTTCTACCTTTTGCAGGTACCAACTGTTTTATTGAGCCACTTGCTCGTTCCAATACGAGCTCCCAACCGCAACCGCGGAGCTCCTATCAAAAGCCCGCCCATTCCTACCGTGGTGTCTTCGTTGACACCGATCCCGCATAGAGAGCTACACCACTTCCTCAACTCACCACACTTCGATTCTTTCCCTTCATTCAGCTCATCCCGGCTTACGATGAACGACTTTACGACGATTAAAACCTTTCAGGACTTCTCGGCGGCTATGGATGAACATGCATAGATATGAGGCGAATCCATTACGGCCATGGACATACGGTGGCCATTTTTCGACGGTATAAATGTCAATTGGCACTGACGGATATGAAAGAGGAGGAGCATTCTTGTAATTTCCCTATGTTGCAGGCGCGAAAGCGGAATGTCTCACTGCAAGAAACAAGGCAGTGGTATCAATACCAATAGTCATCCTCACCAATTATTCTCTTCGCCTTTCTCTTTCGCAGATGCTCAAGGACGAAACCAGGTCAATGTCGGGCGGATGTTACGTAGCTATGGCGACGAATGCCTCGACAGTGTGAGCCCTTCAAGTCAAGGAGTACCGCTGCTATATGTACACGACCCACGCTAATGGACTAGTTTGTCCTCCCGTTAGTTTGTACGGTGATAACTTGTGCATGGAGCCGTCGTACGGTGGTCCGTTACCTTCTAGGGTATGTTAATCAACCCTTGGTGGCAGAATGGATAATCGGGCTTAGGAGGTAGGCACGCACGGCACGGAACTTGGCTGAGCCGAACAGGCGCGCGCAGCACTTGATGATGCAGTCGCTTGCATTTCTGTCATCACTCCGAGATTGCGCTCGATGGGGTGCCTTGTTTGTAGTTCATAGACTGAGCAGGGCAGCATCTCAATATGAATTAGAAACCCCAGCGATGTTTGCTCGATTAGCAGTTCCGGTTGCGCTGCAGGTCAGTTGAGATTGCAGTTATCGACCGAATCGTCAGTCGTCAGCATGCCTAAGCGCACCGAAGCCAACCGAAAGACCAACATCGGTGTCGCACGCGCAGTTCCAGTCCTCCTTCTCGCCATCATAGGCTATGCATCTTGGGTGTTGACGAAGCTCATTTGCGTTGACTACCTGATCAGTCCACCGCGCTCAATACTAGCCCGGCCACAAATCGGCAGCGCGATTGCGATTCTTGTTATATACTACATTCTCCTCATACTGCTTCTAGTCACATTTGGCCGGCTACTAGACACCGTGGTTCGACGACCGGGTCTCATTCCTCGCGGACCTCAGTGGTATGTCGAGCGGGCTAGGCAAAAGAAAAATCAAGATGGACGACGCAGTCGAAGTACTAGCAGGTCTGAAGGAGAAAAATCGGCAGGCTCAGACCTGAGTGATTCCAAGATGCCGACAGAGATGCAGTACCTTGCCAGTGAATCACTGCCTTTCAAGGTCGAGGACTTCTGGTTGAGGGACGTGTTCGTGTGCAATGCCGACGGACGACCTCCATTCTGCTCGACCTGCTATAACTGGAAGCCGGACCGGAGCCACCATTGCTCCGAGGTCAATCGCTGTGTTCTCAAGTTCGACCACTTCTGCCCATGGGTTGGTGGAGTCGTGAGCGAGACTTCGTTCAAATTCTTCGTCCAATTCACTTTCTATGGCGGACTATTGACCTTACACCTATTGGTGGTTACGGCATACTTCTTTGCCCGGAGACGGCAGGACTCCAACTTCCTCAACGGTCACTGGATTGCCCTGCTTGCAGTATCGGGCCTCTTCTTCCTTTTCAGCGGCGGTATGTGCATGTCCAGCTGTCAATTTGCCCTCATCAGCTCTACAACAATCGAGAACCTGAATCGAAAGACCAAAGTGTGGTTCCTAGCGGTTCACACACCCTCGCAAGTGCTCGAGGAGGCGCATGAGAAAAGGATAGAGCTTCGACTGATCTCATATCCTCGCCCACCGGAGGAGCAGTTGCAGATGCTTCAACAGCATGGTGCTAGCAATCTTCCGAGTGCCAACGTGCAGCAAGCTTCGTCTTCGTCACCAATAGCCGCGACCGGCCACAGGACTTTTGCCATACTGGAGAGTGCGCCTGGAGATAATCCCTTTGATATCGGACCCCTCTCCAACTTTCAAGAAATCATGGGTATGACTATATGGGAGTGGCTATCGCCTATCAAGCCATCTCCGTGCTTGAAGCATGACTCTATGACTTCCCTATACAAGCTTGGCCCGGTTGTTGACGAGATGAAAGCCAACACCGGCTTGAAGACGTGGACTTCTCAGCGGTCAAAAAGTTCTCGCCGGCAGAGGCGTAGAGCTAGAAGCGAAAGTACAACACATAATGACGCCTAGCAGGAGGTAGATCGAAATGACGGATGTGGACCAGGATATACACATTGAAATTTTAGCGTTGGCGTTGGGAAGGATGTATTACTCAGGACATCGATTGCGCATAGGCCTGTAAGGTCTTGACGCCTTTTCAACCATATATTCTTATCCCCTTGATAGTGCGGTGTCGTATACGAGAAGCAAAACCTTTCTAGATGCGTTAGACCTAATAATACGATGTCAAGGGGACAGTGTGCATCAGGCATGTCGTAGATTACCATTGCACACCTGCACAAATGTGTGAGATACTGTAGGTGAATATTGATCTGTCAGCTGTGCGACCCCTCCCTCATTGGGCATCAACAGCGTTGGGCCCCAGTCGAAGTTGCCCTGCGTCAGATTGAGACGTCACGTGTTGCAGTGGTCTGGAGAAATTTGTGCTCTCTTCGAACCTGCTTCATGAAAGCATGGAGCACAAGAATTGTCGAGAGTGCTTGGAGGCGCTTTGGTTGAATGTAGAAGATCGCAGCAAGGCTTTACTTGGATGGAAAGAAGGCGTACTGAGGTAGTAGTAGACGGCTTGCATATGTCATGGAGCGAGGAGCATCCCTGTTAGCTGAATCCGTTTCACGAAGCTCAGTGTAAGCTTTGAAGGACGAGGCCATTTGTCTGCTTGGGCGCACGATCGGGCAGCAGTCAATGATCGCCATTTTCTTGGGTAGAAGAAGGGTATCAGCTCGTCAAGGAGCCAATTGTATAGTGGAAAATAAGATTGCTGTGAGCACAGTCTCTTTTGCGGCCCAGACCAAGTCGATGGATAGTGCGGCAGCGAGGTCCATCCTGACGTCTAGGTCGAATTTGCTATTGTGGGTTGTCAGCTTAAAGGCAACAGCATTATCTCTGAGTTCTTCGAGGGATGTTTTAAAACTAGCTTTCCGGCCTACCAAACATCTCGCACGCCAGGTGATCCCTAGTGCTCCTCCAGCGGTGCGTGCCTGCAAGCCCACTTCTACGTCACCCTCGGAGGACGATCTTTCAGCGAGTGCAAGTGCGCCCCTTGGGAGAAGTTGAACTTGAACCAGTATCATTGGCTGTTTGCTTTTCTGTCTATCATCCTGCCCAAGCTTTTAGATACATCTTGTGTTTGCAACAGCGAGCAGACTTCCAATATCAACTACCGTCCATATCCGAAGTAAGGCGTACTGGTGCTTAGCCGTCTGCCTTGCCCAGTGACAGCACCAAGGTCCGAGTCATACATAGGTCCTTCAGTCCTTGATCCTGCTGCAGATCTGCCCTTGATAGCAGAGCATGCTCCGACAGCAATGATAGTTGAAAGGTGACTGTCTAAGCTACACATCCAGTCGACACCATGACCACCCATAGGGTCAGGGCCAGCAGCCCTTCTGCTCCGAGGATCTATCTAGAAGCACCACGAGCCTCGACTGGCACAATACTGACCTCGACTTACAACACTCGATATGACCAGCAGCCTCCCCGCGCCAGTTTTAGCGCCCTACCCTCCACCTCCACCTCAACCGCCACACAGTCCTCCTCTCGGAACAACAGTGTGTACGAGACGGCACAACCAGTGAGCAAGAGAACATATCACGATCCAACCCACTCGGGAGGCACCATCTCAAGAACCGAATATGCCATACGCCCGAGAAGGGACTCAAACACCGCTGAGAACCGGAGACCAGCCAACATCACAACCAAGAATCTATCACCAACCAGGGAAAAATTGGACAAATATGACTCTCCAAGGGACATGGTGCCCTATGCCAAAGCTTCCCGCGACGATACCACTCGCCTGCGGCCCACTCATACTCAAGGCTCCGCCCACCATCAGCGCCACAACAGCGCAACCAGAGCCGAGACCAGTCGGCATTCCCTTGGCCCTGAAGCACGTCGCGCCGAACGAGAGTATCACAAACGTGGTCCTTATGTCGAGAAGGTGGCAGATTCTCGCCCTCCGCCTTCAGTAGCACGCTATGCCCAGGATCCAACCTTTGAATATACTGGTCCACGCGAGCAGTTCGATCGAGACTACCCCGCGACGAGACCTCGACGCGAGAGCTTGACCAGAAGAGAGAGGCCCAACAGTGCTATTGGCACCAAATTTGAACAAGTGCCATCCAGGCGAGAAACCGCCCCACCGCCGTCCGCTTCGAGGCAACTTCAGCGTATTGAGCGCGATGAGCGCAAATCCGGCTTCGAGAGCGATCCTGAGCGTTCGCGTGAGCCTCGTCCGAGAGAACGCCCATCAAGCCATCCAATGAAGAGTGCAGTTGTACATCAGCGCGACGACGGTTATTCATCTGCACGTGACGATTACGACTCTCGCCGCCCAGTTCGTCGTCCTCACGAGGACGACGTATCCATAGCAAGCAGCAAAAGCCGCTATCATGATACAGACCGCGAACTTGAGCGCGAGAGAGAACGCCCACGCCGCGAACGTGAGCGAGAGGAAGAGCGGCCACGTGAGCCAGCTCGGGACAGAGACAGAGATAGACGCGAAAGGCGCTCTTCAAAGACCGGAGATCGTGAGTATGAGCGTGAGCGGGAGAGACCCCGTCCGAGAGAATATGAAGTCATCGAAGAAGACGATTCCCAACGACGTCCTCGTCGTCGTGAGCCCAGGGACGTACGTGACGAGAGTCCCGAGCGAGGCTCAGGCTTGAAGACTCTCGCAACCGCCGCTCTCGGAGGTCTTGCAGCTACAGGAGTTGCTAATTTCAAGTCCCGTAAGGATGACGAAGGCTCAGACTCGGATAGCAGAAAAGGGCGGAAGCACAGACGTCGCAGGTCCAGAGAACGAAGAGAAGACGATGGACATGTTGACGAAGACCCAGAAGAACGCCGCCGACGACGAAGAGAACGACAAGCACAGAAGGACGACAGTTCTGGAAGAGAACGACAAGCAGAGAAGGACGACAGTTCTGGAAGCGACACGCCTGACGATCGCAAACGACCACAATCACGCACACGAAGACGACGTGACACGCAAGACGGTTATGGCTCTGATAGAGAAAGGGCTCTGGCTGCTCTCACCGCACCGCCCACTGACAGGCGACCATCCCGTGACCCAGATCCTGATGCCGCTCGTAGCGAATTAGCACGAGAGCCAGTCCCTAACCGTGCCCAGCAAGCGTCACCGACTAACAACGAAGGACGGACTCTTTCACCTGGCGAAGGTGATGATGGTAGACCACGAAGAGTCTCCATTGTCGAGCCAACAAAAAAGGAGGATATCAAACCCAAGGGGATTCTCAAGCCTCCCCGGTCGGACCCGTTCCCTGAAGATCCTAACCCTACGAGAGAAGGCGTAGCGCCCCTCAAACAAGCTGGCAAGGACGGCGTACCTTCCGGCGCGCGATGGACAAAAGTCAGCAGAATCCTCGTCAACCCTGAAGCTCTTGAGCGATATCAAGAACGCTTCGAGGAACGAGATGACTACGTCATCGTGCTCAGAGTACTAAGCAGGGAAGAGATTGAAAAGCTAGCTGAAAAGACAAGGGAAATCAGAGGTAATACAGCCCTCCCATATATTCGTGATCATGATCAGGACCACAGTACTGACTACTCACCACAGAAGCCCGCGAACGCGAATGGCAGAAAGAGGTCGAAGAGCGTAAGCGTCGTAGAGCCGAGCGAGGTGACCGCGATACCGAGGACGAAGATGGTTACGATGCGGGCAGCGAGCCTCGGCGCGCAGAGCCTCTAGCCATCGAGCCACCTCCGAACGTGCCACCCGTCGACCTGAGACAGTTCACGACACAAAACAACGCGCAGCAGCAAGCTCAGATGGCATATGCGTCGCCACAACAACAGCAGCCAGGATATGCAGCGCAGCAACAGCAGGCATACCCGCCTCAACAGAGCTACCCGGCTCAACAGCAGAGTTATCCCCCTCAGCAAGGCTACCAGAGTCAGCAACTGCCTTACGAACCCCAGCGGCAGGCGCAACAGATACCGCAACTGCAACAGCAACAGCAACCGCAGACGCAATACTCGCAGGGACAATGGAGCAATCCCACTTCTGCGAGGAACTCAGGCGAAGCAATAGCCAACACGGCACCTGGGCAGCCTTTGCCCCCAAGACAAGACCAGGGGCAATACGACGGCAGTTATAGCCAGAATGTCTAGAGAGTGTTCTAGCCGGGAATATTCCGGTGAGGATAAAATAGGAAAAGAAAGAGGAGGGTTATGTTGAGAATGGTGTCAATGAGTGGGTGGAATTCTGGTGGTTCAAAGGCTACAGAAACTGACGTCTGCGAGATTTTGGAGCCTGCCTCCCTACACCACTCAGGAGAGGCCCACCAAGGCGGAAAAGATCCCGAAAGTCAATGCACGGCATCTTGCTTCGAAGTATAACCTGCATACATGAACTCCTCAACGGATACTCAATAGTGTGGAGAAAACTCAAAATGTAGGAATGCATTGCCTGCATACTCGAAATGCACCAGCAAAGCTACTGCAACATCATGGTGTGCTCAACGCAGGGTTACCTTGTTGTATGGATACGATGTCTGCCAGATATAGATCAGTATTCCGTAGACCATCCTTCGGGGCTTGTCGGCCTTATCTGCATGTATGCACAGCCACATCCTTTAGAGCTCTGAACAGTATACATCTACAAGTATTGCCGACTGCCTTTCCCTAGGGATGCTCGGCTTCGAACCTCCGTCACGGCGTCTTTCATGTCGCTGATCGTCTCCAGCCTCAAATGCGTTCCACTGCTTTCTCCCACCCACCATCAGGCCTGGCTGTTCAATGATGAGAGACCTAGTGGTCGTGCCCGCATTGCTCTCCTACAGGTTGGTATTGCCCACACGCCCTAGAGTATCGTGGCTTCCCTGTCCTTGTCGCCGCAGTCTAGCCTTCCCACTTTCCAGCGCAGCAACATCGTGCCTTGCTATGTCATGGAGTAGTGTCTTTGTCAACCATAGCCACCTGCAATGGCTGTCGATGGAAACACAAGAGCCCTACTTGCAAACTCCAGTACTCCTGAATGGTCTTCGTTGTTGTCAGCTTTATGTCTAACCGATGCCCTTCTTGTCGACAAAGCGTCTCCCTCCCATCTAACGACCTATAGTCGAGCCTTACCGGAAAGCAAAAGCTCGCGATTAGCAGAAGTAAGCGGCACAAAGCCCGCACCCTCGCTTTCCAACCAATACATGCGGTCCCTACTCGCGGGCGGCACTGAAAATCCGTCCTTCCGCAGCCCCGTCTTCAACTTCTTCATGATTAGTGAGACTCGATCGCTGCCGGTATCGCCTCCCATACCGGGTTGGTCAGAAGGCGCGCCCGTATCGACTAGGATGCGCAGGAACCGGGGCACGGCGTACGCGGGTAATGCGCTGTCGGATGTCCTCAGCCAGTTTTCGAGTTGGGAGACGACCGATTGCTCTGTGGCGTCTGCCTCGTCGGATGAGGTGTTGCCGTGCAGTGTGATTGCCGCACAGCCGACTTGGCCGTCGTAGCCGTAGTGGTTCATCGGGATAGCATAGACGTTCACGGAAGCGATGCGCGGGTGTCGACTGAACCAGGACTCGACTTCGGTGGTTGAGATGTTGTGGCCTTTCGCGCGGTAGGTGTCGCCTAGCCGATCGTGGAACTTGATGAAGCCGTCCGCGTCCTACAGTGTAGATAGATGGGTCAGTCTTCAAACACGCAAGCGTCAAGTGGACGAATGGGTGAGCAAACTTACAATCGCCACGGCATCACCAAGCCGAGTGAACTCGTCTCCCTTCTTGAAAACATCTCTCAGATACTTCTTGTTGTTCGCCTCCCCACTCCCCTCCCCAATATACTCATGTTTCCTCTGCACCGGCGGCGCAACCCTCGATATGATCTCGCCCACCTCCCCCACATCCGCAACCTTGCAAAACCCCGTCTTCGGATCCCGAACCAACTCCCCCGAATCAAAATCCGTCTTGACAATATAAAACGTCTGCTGTCCGAACCACCGACTCCGCATAATCGGGCCCCATCGCGCGACCTTCCCAAGGCCGAAATCGTTCCGGTTCGAATTACACAGCGCGCCCGTCGCCTCACTGGCCGAATAATACTCCGCGATCCACGGGATGCCGAACCGTTCCCTCATCGCAGCCCACACGCTCGGCGCCAGGCCCAACCCATAGCACAACTCGACTTTATGGTCCTTCTCGTCTGGAAACGCCGGGTCCAGGGGCGCCTGCACCAGGTACCGGAGCATCTCGCCGATATACAGCACGCTGTCGACGTCGTACCGCCTCACATCAGCCCAGAAGGCGCGGCGCGAGAACCGCCGTGCCAGAACGATGGTGCCGCTCGTTGCGTGGCACGCGGGCAGGATCGCGAAGGTCGCGGTGCCGTGGAACATGGGCAGGCAGACGTACCAGCGGCGCCGGCGGGCGTGCATGTGCGGCCAGCGGTCGGAGGCGCCGACCATGAGGTTGTAGGCGGCGGGCCAGTTGAGCACTTTGGGGAGGCCGGTGGTGCCGCTGGTGAAGAGGTATTGGGAGGGGTCGGTGGCGGTGATGCGGGGGCGGGTGGATTTGGGGAAGAGAGCGGTTTGGGCGGTTGGAGGG
>Ga0210040_10000348_pt1 | contig 78894 bp, 79 predicted proteins | sample CryGeyCG12114_NA_FD_185462 | JGI IMG/M metagenome (GOLD analysis project Ga0210040, IMG submission 185462) | Groundwater microbial communities from aquifer - Crystal Geyser CG19_WC_8/21/14_NA (SPAdes) (version 2) | ecosystem: Environmental > Aquatic > Deep subsurface > Groundwater | place: USA...
TGCGAGTAGATGTCCAGGGTGATCGAGATGTTGGCGTGGTTCAGCCGCTCCTGCACCACCTTGGGATGCACGCCCGCTTTGAGGGCGAGCGTCGCCCAGGTGTGCCGGAGGTCATGCAGCCGGATCGGTGGCACGTCCGCCCGCAGCACCGCGGTCCTGAAAGAGATCGAGATCCGTTCCGGATCGAGCGGGCCGCCTGCTGCTGCCCCCTCGTGCAGCCAGAGGCTGCCGCGGGCGAAGAGCAGGTCCTGGTCGCGCCAGCGCTCGCCCAGCGCCAGGCGGTCCGCGGCCTGGGCGACTCGGTGCAGGCGCAGCACCTGGATCGTCCGGGCGTCGATGTGGATGACGTGAGAGCCGTGGTTCTTCACCGGCCCGAACACCAGGCGCTTGGGCTCACCGGGGCCGGTGTCGGCGTACCCGAGCGAGCGGCGTACTGAGACGACGCCGTGCTGGAAGTCGATGTCGCCCCAGCGAAGCCCGAGCACTTCCCCTCGCCGCAGACCGGTGGCCGCCGCGAGGTGCCAGACCGGGTAGTAGTGGTCGCCGCGGTTGGCGGTCAGGAAGCTGCGCAGCTGATTGGCTGTCCAGGCCACCATCTCCGGGCGCCGCGCCTTGGCCTCGCGTTCGGTGGGCGGGTTGGCGCGCCGGGTGGGGGAGTCGGGCACCAGGTCCGCCTTGACCGCGTCGGAGTAGGCCGAGGACAGGATGTTGTGGACCTCGCGCACCGTGCTCAGGGACAGGGGCTGTCCCTTCGCTCCGCCGCGGTCCTCCAGCTGGCGGTACAGGCGGTTCAGGTGCGTGGCCCGCACCTGGTCGAGTGGCAGGTGACCGATGTGCGGGAAGACCTGCAGGCGGATCTTGCGCCGGTAGCCGCGCACGGTCTGAGGCTTCAGCCGCAGGCCTTCAAGCCACTCGTCCAGGTACTCGCCCAGGGTCATGTCCTGCGGGGGGACGTAGCGGCCGGTGTCGACGGTGGCGGTCACTGAACGCCGGTGGCGCTCGGCCTCCTTGGCGGTGCGGAAGCCGCGGGCCGAGCCCCGTCGGCGCCGGCCCTCCGCGTCGACGTAGGACCAGAAGACGTCATAGACGACCGACCCGCTGGCGAGAGCTCGGGTCACCACTGACCCGGACCCGTTGGGTGCTCGGCCTGGAGCCCGCGTCGGACGCCGCGACCTGGTCGTCGTGGAGGTGCTCGTGGTGCTGGCTGGGTGGGTCGTGGTGTCGGCTCGGGTGGGGGCCATGGCGCTCTCCTCCGGCCACCGGCTGCCCGCCGGTGGCGCTGTCCTGGCCACAGCAGCCGCACGTCGGCGACACGGCGGTGACCAGGAGGAGTGGAGCGCGGAGTGCTTGCCAGGACCGTTGCCCGGATCCCAACTGCACACCGAACTGCACATCCAGCCGGTTCTAGCACCCCTGTGGCGCCATCGCCGCAGGTCAAAGCATGATCGATGTGTGTCCGGAGGGGGACTTGAACCCCCACTCCCGGTAAAGGGAACTAGCACCTCAAGCTAGCGCGTCTGCCTATTCCGCCACCCGGACGAGTGCGGAGCGAGATTACCACCCGGCGCCGGGCCGCCGACCGCAGGTGGCCCAGCGCCGGGCGCGACGTCGTCCGGGCGCCGCGACGTGGTTAGCGTGGTCCGGTGACCGAGCCCCGCGCCGCCGCACCCGCTGCCGAGTCCGCTGCCGAGTCCGCCGCCGAGCGCGAGGTGGTCGACCTGTGCCGCGACCTGCTGCGCATCGACACCTCCAACTACGGCGACGGCTCCGGGCCGGGGGAGCGGGCCGCGGCCGAGCACGTGATGGGCCTGCTCACCGAGGTCGGCCTGGACCCCCAGCTCTACGAGAGCCAGCCGGGGCGCTCCAGCGTCGTCGTCCGCCTCGAGGGCGAGGAGCGCGGCACCGCCGAGCGCGGCGCGCTGCTCGTGCACGGGCACCTGGACGTCGTCCCGGCCCGCGCGGCGGACTGGAGCGTCGACCCGTTCGCGGGCGAGGTCGTCGACGACTGCCTGTGGGGCCGCGGCGCCGTGGACATGAAGGGGATGGACGCGATGATGCTCGCCGTCCTGCGCGACGCCGTGCGCAGCGGCCGGCGTCCCCCGCGCGACCTCGTCTTCGCCTTCCTCGCCGACGAGGAGGCGGGCGGCGTCCAGGGCGCGCACTGGCTGGTCGAGCACCACCCCGAGCTGTTCGAGGGCGTCACCGCGGCGGTCAGCGAGGTCGGCGGGTTCTCCGTCGAGGTCGCCGACCAGCGCTGCTACCTGCTGCAGACCGCGGAGAAGGGCATCGCGTGGCTGCGCCTGGTCGCCGCCGGGCGCGCCGGCCACGGCTCGCAGGTCAACGACGACAACGCCGTCACCCGCCTGTGCGAGGCGGTCAGCCGGATCGGCGGCCACGACTGGCCGCTGGAGCTGACCCCCACGGTGCGGGCCTTCCTGGACGGCGTCACCGAGATCACCGGCGTCGAGTTCGACCCGGCCGACCCCGACGCGCTGCTGCAGCACCTCGGGACGACGGCCCGCTGGGTCGGGGCGACGCTGCGCGACACGGCCAACCCGACGCTGCTGGAGGCCGGCTACAAGCAGAACGTCATCCCCGGCACCGCCACCGCGCTGCTGGACGCGCGCTTCCTGCCCGGGCACGAGGAGACGCTGATGGCGACGATCCGCGAGCTCGCCGGGGAGCACGTGGCGGTCGAGGTCGTGCACCGCGACGTCGCGCTGGAGGCCCCGTTCGCGGTGCCGCTGGTCGACCGGATGGTCGACGCGCTGCTCGCCGAGGACCCCGGTGCGAAGGTGCTGCCGTACTGCCTGTCCGGCGGCACCGACAACAAGAGCTTCGACGCCCTGGGCATCCCGGGCTACGGCTTCGCGCCGCTGCGCCTTCCCGCCGACCTGGACTTCGCCGGGCTCTTCCACGGCGTGGACGAGCGCGTGCCGCTGGACGCGCTGCGCTTCGGCACCCGGGTGCTCGACCGCTTCCTGCGCGCCTGCTGAGCGGGAGCAGGCCGCGCGCGCGACTGGGTCAGAGGGAGCGCTCGACGCGCATGATGCGGCGGCGCAGCTGCACCTGACGGGCGCCGCCGAGGTACAGGCGCACCCGGGCGAGCTCCCAGCGGCCGTACTCGGCGTGCTCGGTCAGCAGCTGGCGGGCCTCCCCGCGGGAGGTGCCACGGGGCATGGTGATCGTGCGGTACTCGTACTGCGCCGCGGGGCGCGGGGCCTGGGTGGGGTGCGTGCTGTCCATCGCCGTCCATGATGCCCGCCCTCGGCTGGACCGGCCCGCTACCGTCTGAGGCATGGCCACTGACCCCCGCGCTGCGCTCGACCGACTCGTGGCCGCCCTGGAGGCGCACCTGACCGCGGCCCAGCGCCGCCAGGGCGAGCAGGACCCGGCCGTGGAGGCCGCGTACGCCTCGCTGTCCGACGCCTTCGAGGCCTACGACGAGGCGCTGTACGACGCCCACGACGAGGTCACCCCGTTCGTCCTCTACGAGGACGAGGACGTCGACGACGACGACCTCGACGAGGAGGAGGAGGACGAGGACGCCGAGGAGGGCGACACCGAGCCCGACGACGCCGAGGACGACCTCGACGACGAGGCGGCCGACCCCAGCACCCGCCTGTAGCGCTGGCCCGGCCCGCAGGGCCTCAACGCGCGGAGACGTCGTCCAGCGCGGCGCGGATCTCCGGAGGCAGCACGAGGTCCTCGCTGTCCAGGGCCGCGTCGAGCTGGTCGGCGGTGCGGGCCCCGACCAGCGCCGAGACCACCCCCGGCCGGTCGCGGACCCAGGCCAGCGCGACCTCCATCGGCGCCACCCCCAGGCCCTCGGCGGCGGTGGAGACGGCCTGCACGACGCGGCGGTGCTCGGCGCCCAGGTAGGGCGCGACCCAGCGGGCCAGGTGCGGGGAGGCGCCGCGCGAGTCGGCCGGGATGGCGGTCCGGTACTTGCCGGTCAGCACCCCGCGGGCCAGCGGCGCCCAGGCGAGCACCCCGACGCCGTGGTGGGTGGCGGCGGGCAGGAACTCCGCCTCGGACGCGCGCTGCAGCAGCGACAGCTCGGTGGCGGCGGCCACGAGCGGGACGCCGGTGCGGGTGGCGCTGGCCGCGGCGGTCGCCAGCTGCCAGCCCGCGTGGTCGGCGATCCCGACGTAGCGGGCCCGGCCGGTGGTCACCGCGGCCTGCAGGGCGCGCAGCGTCTCCTCCACCGGCACCGCGGGGTCCCACATGTGGGCCAGCCACAGGTCGACGTGGTCGGTGCCCAGGCGGGACAGGGAGCGGTCCAGGGCCATGAGCATCGAGCGGGCGGAGGCGTCCGGGCGCGCCGGGGCGCCCGCCGAGACGTCGCCGCCCAGGCCCGCCTTGGTGCAGATCACCAGGTCGGAGCGGTCGACGACCTCCCCGACCAGGGCGCCCAGGACCTCCTCGGCCATGCCCTCGCCGTAGGAGTCGGCGGTGTCCACGAGCGTGCCGCCGGCCTCGACGAACAGCCGGAGCAGGTCGCGGGCCTCGTGCTCGTCGGTGTCGCGACCCCAGCCCAGGGTGCCCAGACCCAGCCGGGACACCCGAAGGCCCGACCGCCCGACGTACCGCTCCTCCACCTCCGCAGGCTATCGGCGCGGCTGGGGTGGGGGAGGCCGGACGGGCACCTAGGGTGGTCGCTCGTGCGACTCGGAGCGGCCCTGGGCTACTGGAGCACGGCCTCGCCGGGGCGCGTCGGCGCCGACGTCGCCACCGGCGCCGCGGAGGCGCTGGCCACCGCCCGGGCGGCCGAGGAGCTCGGGTGCTCCGTGGTGTGGGCGAGCGAGGCGTACGGCTCCGACGCCGTGACGGTGCTGGCCTGGCTGGCCGCCCAGACCACCAGGATCGACCTCGGCAGCGCCGTGATGCAGGTGCCCGCCCGCAGCGCCGCGACCACCGCGATGACCGCCGCGACCCTGGACGCGCTGTCCGGCTCCCGGTTCCGGCTCGGCCTGGGCGTCTCCGGCCCCCAGGTCTCCGAGGGCTGGCACGGCGTCCGCTTCGACGCCCCGCTGGCCCGCACCCGCGAGTACGTGGACGTCGTCCGCCTCGCCCTGTCGCGGGCGCCGGTCTCCTACGCGGGCGCGCACCTGCAGCTGCCGCTGCCCGAGGGGCCCGGCGTCCCGCTGCGGCTGTCGGTGCAGCCGCCGCGCGCGGACCTGCCGGTCTACCTCGCCGCCGTGGGCCCGAAGAACGTGGAGCTCGCCGGGGAGGTCGCCGACGGGTGGCTCCCGGTGTTCTTCAGCCCCGAGCACAGCGGCGACTCCCTCGCTGCCCTGGCCCGCGGCCGGGAGCGCTCGGCGCTGACGGCTCCGGTCGACGTCGCGCCCACGGTCCCGCTGCTCGTCACCGACGACGCCCCCGGCGCGGCCGGTGCGCGGGCGCGGGCTCAGGCCAGCGGCCCGGTGCGGGCGCACGCGGCGCTGTACCTGGGCGGGATGGGCTCGCGCCGGGCGAACTTCTACAACCAGCTGGCGGTGCGGATGGGCTACGAGAGCGAGGCGGCAGCGGTGCAGGACCACTTCCTGGCGGGGCGGCACCGGGAGGCGGCCGCGGCGGTCCCCCAGGGGTTCGTCGAGGCGACGAGCCTGGTCGGGCCCCCCGCCCTGCTGCGCGAGCGGATGGCCGCCTACGCCGAGGTCGGCGTCACCACCCTGTCGGTGGCGCCGATGGCGCCCACCGCCGCCGAGCGCCTGGCGGGCCTGCGCGCCGCCGCGCAGGCCCTGGAGGCCGCGGGGGTGGGCTCGTGAGCTGGCTCGACGCGGTCATCCTCGGCCTGGTGCAGGGCCTGACGGAGTTCCTCCCGATCTCCTCCAGCGCCCACATCAGCATCGTCGGGCAGCTGATCGGCAACGACGACCCCGGCGCGGCCTTCACCGCGATCACGCAGCTGGGCACCGAGACGGCCGTCCTCGTCTACTTCCGCCACGACATCCTGCGGATCATCGGCGCCTGGTACCTGGGGCTGCGCCGCCGGCTGCCGCAGAGCCACCCGGACGTGCGGATGGGCTGGCTGGTCATCCTCGGCTCGGTGCCGATCGTCGTGCTCGGCTTCCTGCTGCAGGACGCCATCGAGGGCCCCGCGGTGCGCAGCCTGTGGCTCACCGCGACGATGCTGTGGGTCTTCGCGATCGTCATCCACGTCGCCGACCGCCGGGCCCGCGCCGAGAAGACCCTCGACCACCTGAGCTGGCGCGACGGCGTCCTCTTCGGGTTCGCGCAGGCCCTGGCCCTGGTGCCCGGCGTGTCCCGCTCCGGCGGCACGATCGCCGCGGGCCTGCTCATGGGCTACACCCGCGAGGCGGCCGCCCGGTACTCCTTCCTGCTGGCGATCCCGGCCGTGCTCGGCTCCGGCGGCCTGCAGGCCGCCAAGGCCCTCGGCGACGACGGCGCCATCGCCTGGGGCCCGACCGCGCTGGCCACGGTGATCGCCGGCGTCGTCGGCTACGCCGTCATCGCCTGGCTGCTGCGCTACGTCAGCACCCACGACTTCCGGCCCTTCGTCCTCTACCGGATCGCGCTCGCGGCGGTCCTCTACGCCCTGCTGGGCACGGGGGTGCTCACAGCCAGCCCGAGCGCTTGAACGCCCGGTGCAGCCCCAGGCACGAGCCGGCGATGACGGCGAGGGCCGCGGGGTAGCCGAACGACCAGCCCAGCTCGGGCATGTGCTCGAAGTTCATGCCGTAGATGCCGCCGACGACCGTGGGCACCAGCCCGATCGCGGCCCAGGCGGAGATCTTGCGGTTGTCGTCGTTCTGCTGGACGCCGACCTGGGCCAGGTGCACGTTCAGGACGTCGGTCAGCGACCGCTCGTAGGCCTCCACCTGCTCGGTGGCGCGCACCAGGTGGTCCAGGACGTCGGCGAAGAACGGGCGGGCGTCCTCGGGCACCTGCGGGACGCCGCCCTGGGCCAGGGCGGTCACCGGGCCGACCAGCGGCACGAGGGCGCGGCGCACCTCCTGCACCTCGCGCTTGAGGGCGTAGATGGACGTCGCGTCGGCGCCCGACGCCCCGGCGAAGACGCGGTCCTCGATGGCGTCCAGGGCGTCGCCCAGCGCTGCGGCGATCTCCACGTAGTGGTCGACGACGCTGTCCAGGACCCCGTGCAGCGCCCCGACCGAGGTGCCGCGCAGGGGGTCCGGCGCGGCGTCCAGGCGGTAGCGGACGTCCTGCAGCGGCGTGTGGCCGCCGCGGCGCACGCTGACGAGGTACTCCGACCCCACGAACAGCGTCAGCTCGCGGGTCTCCACGTCGGACGTCGCGGCCACCAGCTCCAGCGGGCGCACCACGACGAGCAGGGAGTCCTCGTAGCGGTCCAGCTTGGGCCGCTGCCCGCCGACCGCGGCGTCCTCCACGGCGAGGGGGTGCAGGCCCAGGACGGCGGCCAGCGACTCCAGCTCCCGGGCGTCGGTGCCGTCCAGGCCCACCCACACGAAGCCCTCGCCGCGCCTGCGGCAGGCGGCCAGCGCCGCGGGCCAGTCGTCGACCTGGTGGTGGCCGTCGGCGTCCCACACCCAGGTGCCCACGATCATCGCGTCATCACGGGCCGCCATCCTGCCCTAGCCTCGGGCGGTGCCCACGGTGCTGCTCGTCCGCCACGGCCGCACGGCCGCCAACGCCTCCGGGATCCTCGCCGGCCGCACGCCGGGGGTCGACCTCGACGAGACCGGGCGGGCGCAGGTCGCCGCCCTGGCCGAGCGCCTCGCGCCGCTGCCGGTGGTGGCGCTGGTCACCAGCCCGCTGGAGCGCTGCCAGCAGACCGCCGCCGCGGTGCTCGCCGCTGGAGGCACCGAGGCGGTGCCCCGCCCGGCCGCCGTGGTGGAGGCCGACCTGTCCGAGTGCGACTACGGCGACTGGACCGGCCGCCCGCTCAAGGAGCTGACCGCTGAGCCGCTGTGGCCGGTCGTGCAGTCCCACCCCAGCGCCGCGGCCTTCCCCGGCGGGGAGTCGATGCGCGCGATGCAGGCCCGGGCGCTGGACGTCGTGCGCCGGGTCGACGCCGCGGTGGCCGCCGAGCACGGGCCCGACGCCCTGTGGGTGGCCGTCTCCCACGGCGATGTGATCAAGGCCGTGCTGGCCGACGCGCTGGGCATGCACCTGGACGCCTTCCAGCGGATCGTCGTCGACCCGGCCTCGGTCTCGGTGGTCCGCTACAGCCCCCTGCGCCCGTTCGCGGTGCGGGTCAACGACACCGGCGGCGACGTGCGCTCCCTGGTGCCCGCCCCGCCGGCCCCGGCGGAGGACGGCGCCGCGGCGGCGTCGTCCTCGGACGCCGCGGTGGGCGGTGGTGCCGGTGGTGGCGCCGGTGGTGGCGGCTCTGCCGACCCCGCTGAGCGCCGGTAGGGTCGCGGGCATGTCCCGGCAGGTCTTCGACTACGACCCCCCGGAACGGTTCGTCGCCGGCACGGTCGGCCCGCCCGGCGGGCGCACCTTCTTCCTGCAGGCCCGCTCCGGGACCGCGCTGACGTCCGTGGCGCTGGAGAAGGCGCAGGTCTCCGCCCTCGCCCAGCGCGTGGAGGAGCTGCTCGACGAGGTGGTGCGCCGCACCGGCGGCTCGGCCCCGGTCCCGGCGGTCACGCCCAACGACGCCCGCGACACCGCCGCCCTGGACACCCCGATCGAGGAGGAGTTCCGGGTCGGCACCATGACGCTGGCCTGGGACGGCGACCGCCAGCTCGTGGTGATCGAGTGCTTCGAGGCCGACGAGGGCAGCGAGGAGGCCGAGGGCGCCGGCGCCCTCACCGGCGAGGAGGACCCGCGCGCGGTGCTGCGGGTGCACCTGGACGGCGCCCGCGCCCGCGCCTTCGCCGGGCGCGCCCTGGCGGTCGTGGCGGCCGGGCGGCCCCCGTGCCCGTTCTGCGGCGACCCGCTGGAGCTCACCGGGCACGTCTGCCCCCGCGCCAACGGGTACCGGCGCTGAGCTCGCCGGTGGGCCCGCCCGCGCCGGCCCCGGACGCCGCCGTGCTGGACCTGCTCTCCCGCGGGGAGCTCGAGCTGGTCGGGCAGGTCGTGGGCGCCTCCAACACCACACTCGTGGCGGAGGCCTCGCTCGACGGCGAGGCCGTGCGCTGCGTGTACAAGCCGGTGCTCGGCGAGGCGCCGCTGTGGGACTTCCCCGACGGCACCCTGGCCCAGCGCGAGGTGGCGGCCTGGCTGGTCTCCGACGCCGGCGGCTGGGGCGTGGTGCCCCCGACCGTGCTGCGCGAGGGGCCGCTGGGGCAGGGGTCGGTGCAGCTGTGGGTCGGCCCGCCGGAGCCGGAGGCGGACGAGCCCGGCGCCGGGCTCGTGGACGTCGTCGCGCCGGGGCAGGTGCCGCCGGGCTGGCACGAGGTCGTGGAGGGCTCGGGCGCCGACGGCTCCAGCGTGCTGCTGGTGCACTCCGACGACCGGCGGCTGCGCCGGATGGCCGCCTTCGACGTCATCGCCAACAACGCCGACCGCAAGGGCGGCCACGTGCTGCGCGGCGCGGGCGGCAGCGTGCAGGGCGTCGACCACGGGCTGACCTTCCACGTCGAGCACAAGCTGCGCACCGTCCTGTGGGGCTGGGGCGGCCAGCGCCTGGGCCAGGAGGTCGAGCACCTGCTCGCCGACACCGCTGCGGCGCTGTCCGGGCCCGCCGGCCAGGCGCTGGCCGAGCTGGTCACGCCCGCGGAGGTCGCCGCCCTGGGCGAGCGGATCGAGCGCCTGGCCGGGCGGGGCCGCTTCCCGCGCCCGCGGCCCGGCGCCCCCGCGCTGCCCTGGCCCCCCTTCTGACGTGAGGCGCCCGCACTTCCCTCGCACTCGTGGTGGGAAGTGCGCCTTCCGCGGCCTGTTGCGCGCACTCGTGGTGGGAAGTGCGCGGAACCGGCGAGGCGCGGGCGGCGGCGGGGCGCGGCGGCGCCCCGGATAGGGTCGTGCGGTGCATCCCTGGTCCGCGCCCGCCGTCCCGCAGCTGCCCGGACGCGGGGGGCCGGTGCAGGTCCACGACACCGCCAGCGGCGGCCTGCGCACCGCGGCGCCGGGCGCCTCGGCCCGGATGTACGTCTGCGGGATCACCCCCTACGACGCCACCCACATGGGCCACGCGGCGACCTACCTCGCCTTCGACCTGCTCCAGCGGGCCTGGCGGGACGCCGGGCAGCAGGTGCGCTACGTCCAGAACGTCACCGACGTCGACGACCCGCTGCTCGAGCGCGCCACCGCCACGGGGCAGGACTGGCGCGAGCTGGCCGCCCGCGAGACCGCCCTGTTCGCCGACGACATGGCCGCGCTGCGGGTGCTGCCGCCCGACGCGTGGATCGGCGCGGTCGAGGCGATCCCGGCGATCGTCCCAGCCGTGGAGGCCCTGCTCGCCGCCGGCGACGCCTACCGGGTGCCGGGCGCCGGCGGCGAGCCGGACGGCGACGTCTACTTCGCCACCTCCGCCGACCCGGCCTTCGGCGCCGTGTCGAACCTGGACCGCGCCGGCATGCTCGACCTGTTCGCCCAGCGCGGCGGCGACCCCGACCGGCCCGGCAAGCGCGACGCCCTGGACCCGCTGCTGTGGCGGGTCGCCCGTGAGGGCGAGCCGCGCTGGGAGGGCGGGGAGCTCGGCGAGGGGCGCCCCGGCTGGCACATCGAGTGCTCGGTGATCGCCCGCGGCGAGCTCGGCGACGGCTTCGACGTGCAGGGCGGCGGCTCCGACCTGGTCTTCCCCCACCACGAGATGAGCGCCTCCCACGCGCACGCCCTGCACGGCGCCTTCGCGCGCACCTACGTGCACGCCGGCATGGTCGGCCTGGACGGGGAGAAGATGAGCAAGTCGCTCGGCAACCTCGTGCTGGTCTCGAAGCTGCGGGCCGCCGGCACCGACCCGATGGCCGTCCGCCTGGCCGTCCTGGCCCACCACTACCGCGGCGACTGGTCCTGGACGAGCGCAGGACTGGAGCAGGCGGAGGCCCGCCTGGCCCGCTGGCGCGAGGCCGTGGCGCTGCCGGTCGCCCCGGCCGCGGACGGCGTCCTCACCGGGGTGCGCTCGCGGATGGCCGACGACCTGGACGCCCCGGGGGCGCTCGCGGTCGTCGACGCCTGGGCCGAGCAGGCGCTGGCCGGTTCCGGCGCCGGCGAGCCGGGCGCCGGGGCGCTGGTGGTCGCCACCGCCGACGCCCTGCTCGGCATCGCCCTCTGAGCGCGCCTCGGGTGCGGGGCGCTCAGCGGCGCGGGCGCCCTCAGCTGCGGCCGGGCGGTCCGTCCTCGGGGCGGCGGCGCAGGTAGCGCTCGAACTCGCGCGCGATCGCCTCGCCGGTGGCCTCGGGCAGCTCGGCGGTGTCCTTGGCCTGCTCCAGCTGGCGCACGTACTCGCCGATCTCGGCGTCCTCACCGGCCAGCTCGTCGACGCCGTGCTCCCAGGCGCGCGCGTCGTCGGCCAGGTCGGTCATCGGCACCGGCTCGCCGAGCAGGTCCTCCACGCGCCCGAGCAGCGCCATCACGGCCTTGGGGGAGGGGGACTGGCCGACGTAGTGCGGCACGGCCGCCCACAGCGACAGCGCGGGCAGGCTGAGGGCCACGGCGGCCTCGGTGAGCACCCCGACGATGCCGGTGGGGCCCTCGTAGGTCGAGCGCTCCAGGTCCAGGCGGTGGAGGAGGTCCTCGTCGTCGGTCGTGGACGTCACCGGGATCGGGCGGGTGTGCGGGACGTCGGCCAGCAGCGCGCCGAGGGTCACCACGGTGCGCACGCCCAGGCGGCGCGCGTGCTCGAAGAGCTCCTCGGTGTAGGAGCGCCAGCGCATCGACGGCTCGATCCCGTGGACCAGCACGACCCGGCGCCCCGACGGCGCCGTCGCCACCGCGATCTTCGTCGTCGGCCAGGTGATCGAGCGGCGGCCCTCGTCGTCGACGCCCACGTGCGGCCGGTTGACCTGGAAGTCGTGGTACTCCTCCGGGTCGAGCTCGGCCACCTGCTCGGCGCCCCAGACCTCCCAGAGGTGGTCGATGGCGGAGCTGGCCGCCTCGCCGGCGTCGTTCCACCCCTCGAAGGCCGCCAGCATCACCGGCTCCGCGAGCACCGCGGGATCACCCGACGCCACCATCACCCTCCTCGCCGGCCCCCTCGGGCCGAAGCCTCCCCAGCCTAGGCGCCCGCGGGCCCTCCTCATCCCGGGGGCGGGGGCCCGGGCGCGGCGGGTCCGACCGCGGGATGACGCCGAGGCGCCGGCCGCGCGGATAGCGTCGAGCGGGTGAGGGGAGCGCGGCTGGACACCTGGGTGCGCGAGCACCCCCTGGCCCTGGACGCCGTGCTGGCGCTGGCGCTGGCCGTCGTGCTCGTCCCGGTCTCCCTCAGGAACGGCTTCGGGGTGGAGTCCGTGGACGCCCTGGCCCTGCTCGTGGTGCTGGCGATGGTCGCCGCGCCGGCCGTGCGCCGCGTGCAGCCGGTCCTGTGCGCCGTCGTGGCCTACGGCGGGGCCCTGGCGCACCTGCTGCTCGGCGTGCAGATCCTCGCCGCCGACGTCGTGGTGCTCGTGGCGCTGTACGCCGTGGCCGCCTACGGGCCCCGCTGGGCCAGCCGCCTGGGCCTGGTGGGCGCGCTGCTCGGCGCGGCGCTGCAGGGCGCCGCGGTCGTGGCCGCCGGCGGCTACAGCCAGGTCGAGGCCCTCGGCACCGGGGCGATCGTCGCGGTGGCCGTCGCCGGCACGTCGCTGGCGACCTGGACCGCGGGGGAGTGGCGCCGCACCCGCCGCGCCTACGTGGAGTCCCTCGTGGAGCGCGCCGCCCGCCTGGAGCACGAGCGCGAGCAGCAGGCGGAGATCGCCACCGCCGCCGAGCGCGCCCGGATCGCCCGCGAGCTGCACGACGTCGTCGCCCACTCCCTGTCCGTGATCATCGCCCAGGCCGACGGCGGCCGGTACGCGGCCGCGGCCGCCCCCGAGGCGGCCGTGCGCGCCCTGGAGACCGTGGCCGCGACCGGCCGCGGCGCCCTCACCGACATGCGCCGCCTCCTCGGGGTGCTGCGCGACGGCGAGGGCGCCGAGCTGGCCCCGCAGCCGGACGCCGCCTCCGTGCCCGAGCTGGTCGCCGGGGTCGCCGGCAGCGGCCTGGACGTGCACCTGGAGCAGCGCGGCACGCCCCGCGCGATCGGCGGCGGCGAGGGGCTGGCCGCCTACCGGATCGTGCAGGAGGCCCTGACGAACGTCCTCAAGCACGCCGGGCCGGCGGCGCGGGCGCGCGTCGCGATGGACTGGGGCCCGCGGGCGCTGGTCATCTCGGTGGAGGACGACGGCCGGGGCGCCGCGGCCGCCGACGACGGGCAGGGCCGCGGCCTGGGCGGCATGAGCGAGCGCGCCACCCTGTACGGCGGCACCGTCGAGGCCGGCCCCCGCCCCGGCGGCGGCTTCGGCGTCCGCGCCGTCCTGCCCTACCCCACCGCGAGGAGCACCTGATGGACGTCCACCCCGGCCCCGCCGAGGACCCGATCCGCGTCTTCCTCGTCGACGACCAGCAGCTGGTGCGCGCGGGCTTCCGCATGGTCATCGACTCCCAGCCCGACCTGGAGGTCGTCGGCGAGGCCGGCGATGGCGAGGACGCCGTCCGCGCGCTCGCGACCACGCGCGCCGACGTGGTGCTGATGGACGTGCGGATGCCCCGCTCGGACGGCATCGAGGCCACCGCCCGCGCCGTGGAGCAGGCCGCCCGGCGCCCGCCCGGCACGCCGCCGCTGCGCGTGGTGGTGCTGACCACGTTCGACCTGGACGAGTACGCGCTGCGCGCCATCCGCGCCGGCGCCAGCGGCTTCCTGCTCAAGGACGCCCCGCCGGAGGAGCTGCTGGGCGCCATCCGCACCGTGCACGCCGGTGACGCGGTCATCGCCCCGAGCACCACCCGCCGCCTGCTGGAGCACCTCGCGCCGCTGCTGGTCGAGGGCGGGTCCGGCGCGCAGGACCGGCTGGCCGCGCTGACCGACCGCGAGCGGGAGGTGCTCGTGCTGATGGCCCGCGGCCGGTCCAACACCGAGATCGCCGCCGACCTCGTCGTGGCCGAGGCGACCGTGAAGACCCACGTGGGGCGGGTGCTGGCCAAGCTCGGCGCGCGCGACCGGGTGCAGGCCGTGGTCGTGGCCTACGAGAGCGGCCTGGTGCGCCCGGGCGCCTGAGCGGGCTCGCCGGTCGTACGGGAGGTGCGACCGGGGGATGAGGGCGCCGCCGCGCAGACCATCCCCGGCGTCGACGCGGCCCGGCGGGCGGCGCGGCCAGGCTCGAGGAGCACGGGGCACCGGCCCCGACGTCGAGCAGGAGGCTCCCCGTGACCACCACGACACCCGACCAGGCCGCGCCGCCGCAGGACCGCACCGACGCCGCCGTCCGCGGCACCGGCCTGGTCAAGGTCTACGGCCGCGGGGACGCCGCGGTCACCGCCCTGCGCGGGGTGGACGTCTCCTTCGCCCGCGGCGCGTTCACCGCGATCATGGGGCCCTCCGGATCCGGCAAGTCCACGCTCATGCACTGCCTCGCGGGCCTGGACGCCGTCACCTCCGGCACCGTCCACCTGGGCGGCACCGAGCTCACCGGGCTCGGCGACCGCGACCTGACCCTGCTGCGCCGCCGGCGGCTGGGCTTCGTCTTCCAGTCCTTCAACCTCCTGCCCATGCTCACGGCCGAGCAGAACGTGCTCCTGCCGCTGGACCTCGCCGGGCGCCGCGGCCCCGCCGTCGACCGCGAGTGGCTGGCCACCCTGGTGGGGGTCCTGGGCATCGGGGACCGGATGGGGCACCGCCCCGCGGAGCTGTCCGGCGGCCAGCAGCAGCGCGTGGCGATCGCCCGCGCCCTGGTCACCCGCCCCGACGTCGTCTTCGCCGACGAGCCCACCGGCAACCTGGACTCCCGCTCCGGCGCGGAGGTGCTGGCCTTCCTGCGCCGCAGCGTCCGCGAGCTCGGCCAGACCGTCGTCATGGTGACGCACGACGCCGTGGCCGCCTCCGCCGCCGACCGGGTGCTGCTGCTGGCCGACGGCCGGGTCGCCGGTGAGGTGCTGGAGCCGACGCCGGAGAGCGTCCTTCGCGCCCTCGACGGGCTGCGCAGCGGCGTGGTGACCGGGGCGGTGGCCTGATGCTGCGCGCCACCCTCCTCACCCTGCGGGGCAGCGCCGGCCGGTTGAGCGCCGCGGGCCTGGCCATCGTCCTGGGCACCGCGTTCGTCACCGCCGTGCTCCTGGCCAGCGGCCTGCTCACCCGCACCGTCGAGGCCGCCGTCTCCGCGTCCTACGCCGGCGCCGACGTGGTCATCGGCGGCGGCGGCGACCTGCTGGACGGCGACGACCTCGCCGCCGTGCGCGCGCTGCCCGGGGCGGCCGGCGCTGACGGCCAGCTGAGCGCCTACGTCGACGTCACCGGCGGCGGGCGCACGCAGTTCCTGGTCGTCGAGGCCGTGCCCACCACGGCCGAGCTGAGCACCGCCGAGCTCGCGGACGGCGTCCTGCCCGCCGCGGCGGGCACGATCGCCCTGCCGCAGGCCCTCGCCGAGGACCTCGGCCTGGCCGTGGGCGACGCGGCGGTCGTGGAGCACTCGGAAGCCGTCTCCGACGACCCGGACGCGCAGTGGCTGCCGGTCTCGGAGGAGGTGGAGGTCGTCGGCCTGCTCGCCGGCGGCCTCGACTCCGTCTTCGGCGCCACCGGCACCGGCCTGGTCTCCCTCGACCAGGCGGTGCAGTGGTCCTCCGCCGGTGACGCCTACGACGGGATGCTCGTCGTCGCCGCCGACGGCACGAGCCCGGAGCAGCTGCGCGACCAGGCCGCGCAGCTGCTGGCCGGCACCAGCGGGACGGGCGCGGAGGTGCTCACCGCCGCCGACCGCACGCAGCGCACGGTCGACGAGTTCGTCGGCCAGGCGAACGTCCTGCTGTGGGTGGTCCTCGCCTTCGCCGGACTGGCGCTGTTCGTGGCCGCCATCGTCATCGCGAACACCTTCTCGGTGCTGGTCGCCCAGCGCACCCGCCAGCTCGCCCTGCTGCGCTGCGTGGGCGCCACCACCCGCCAGGTCCGCGCGAGCGTGCTGGGCGAGGCGCTCGTCCTCGGGGTGGTCGCCTCGCTGGTCGGAGTGCTGGCCGGCACCGCGCTGGCCACCGGCGCGGCCGCCGTCCTCGCCCGGGTCGCCGACGGCGTGCCCGTGCCCTCCACGGTGCCGCCCACGCTGGTGAGCACGACCGTGCCGATCGCGCTCGGCGTCCTGGCCACCGTCCTGGCGGCCCTGGCCCCCGCGCGGGCCGCGACCCGCGTCGCGCCGCTGGCCGCGCTGCGCCCGGCGGAGGCACCGTCGCTGCGGGCGCGGGCCTCGCGCTGGCGCCTGGCGGCCTCGCTGCTGCTCGTCGTCGGCGGCGGCGCCCTGCTCGCCGGCGGCGTCGTCCTGGCGATCACCGGCACCGACCTCGGGATCCTCGCCGCGATGGGCGGCGGGATGCTGTCCTTCGTCGGGGTCCTGCTCGGCGCCGTGTTCATCGTGCCCCGCGTGGTCGGCGCCCTCGGGCGCCTGGCCGCCGTCGCGGGCGGCGGCCCCGCGCGGGTGGCCGCGGCGAACGCGGTCCGCAACCCCCGGCGCACGGCGAGCACCACCAGCGCCCTCCTGATCGGCGTGACCCTGGTGTCCCTGATGACCGTGGGGGCGGCCAGCACCTCGGCCACCCTGGACGCCGAGCTGCGCGAGCAGTGGCCGGTCGACGTCTCGGTCGGGGAGGACGCGGCCGGTCCGGTCCCCGCGGGGCAGGAGTCCGGCGTCCCGGCCGAGGCGGCGCTGGACCCCCGCGTCCTCACCGGGGTCCGGGCCGTCGACGGCGTCGCCCGGGTGGTGCCGCTGACGGCGGTGCGCGCCACGACCGACGGGACCGCGGCCGACCCGGTCGAGGTCACCGTCCGGGGCGTCGATCCCGAGGAGGGCCGGTCCGTCGTGGTCTCCGCCGCCGCGCTCGCGCCCCTCGCCCCGGGCGTGCTCGTGGTGCCCGAGGCCGTCGCCGCCGACCTCGGCGCCGTCTCCGGGCAGGAGCTCGACCTCGTCGTCGGCGACCGGCGGCAGACCTTCACCGCGCAGGTCACCCCGCTGCCGGGCAGCTCCGTCGTGGCGGCCGCCGACGACGTCGCCGCGCTCGCTCCCCAGGCCCCCACCACCCGGCTGTGGGCGGCGCTGGCCCCCGGCCTGGACGCCGCGGGCGCGGCCGACGCGGTCGGCGGCGTGCAGGCGGCCGTCGGCGACGTGCCCGACGCCGCGGTCCCGGTCTACGGCGCCGCCGTCGAGCGCGCCGGCTACCAGCAGGTGATCGACACGCTGCTGCTCGTGGTGGTGGCGCTGCTGGCCGTCGCCGTGGTGATCGCCGTGATCGGGGTGGCCAACACGCTGTCCCTGTCGGTCATCGAGCGCACCCGCGAGTCGGCGCTGATGCGGGCGCTGGGCCTGACCCGCGGCCAGCTGCGCGGCATGCTCGCCCTGGAGGGCGCCCTGGTGGCCGGGGTCGGCGGCCTGCTCGGCGTCGTCCTGGGCACCGTCTACGGGTGGCTGGGAGCCGCCAGCCTGCTCGGCGGCACCGCCGGGGGCCTGGCCACCCTGGCCCTGCCGTGGGAGCGGCTCGGGGCGGTCCTGGTGGTCGCCCTGCTCGCCGGCCTGCTCGCCTCGGTGCTGCCCGGCCGCCGCGCCGCGCGCACCCCACCGGTGGCGGCGCTGGCGGAGTGACCCTGCCGGGTGACGCCCCGTAACCTCGCCACCATGACGGCTCAGCCAGCAGGTGCGGCCCCGCGGCCGGCGGTCCTCCCCGAGGACCTGCCGGCCGCAGTGCTGTGGGACATGGACGGCACGCTCGTGGACACGGAGCCGTACTGGATCGACGCCGAGTTCGCCCTCGTCGCCGAGCACGAGGGCAGGTGGTCGATGGACCAGGCGCGCAGCCTCGTCGGCAACGACCTGCGCGAGTCCGCCCGCCGGCTGCGCACCGAGGGCGGCGTCGACCTGAGCATCGACGAGATCGTCCGCTGGCTGATCGCCCGGGTGCGCGCCGCCGTGCGCGAGCACCTGCCCTGGCGGCCCGGCGCCGCCGAGCTGCTCGCGGCCGTCCACGAGGCCGGCGTGCCGTGCGCGCTCGTGACGATGTCGTGGGCCGAGCTCGCCGACGAGCTGGTCGCCGCCCTGCCCGCGGGCACCTTCTCCGCCGTGGTCACCGGTGACGTCGTGAGCCGGCCCAAGCCGCACCCGGACCCCTACCTCGAGGCCGCCCGGCGCCTCGGCGTCGCCCCGGGTGCCTGCGTGGCCGTCGAGGACTCCACGACCGGCGTCCGCAGCGCCCTGGCCGCCGGGGTGCCCACGCTCGGCGTCCCGCACGTGGTGGAGCTGGAGGCCGCGCCGGGGCTGGTGCGCGTGCCCACCCTCACCGGGCTCGACCTCGCCTTCCTCTCCGAGGTGCGCGCGGGGACGGCGGCCGACGCGGGCGTGTCCGGATCGTGATCACCGGATGGCGCCGAGGTGGCCCGCGGGGGTCAGGGGCGCACTAGCGTCTGGCCGACCGAACGCCACACCCGAGGGGACCCATGCGAGCGAGCACGATCCGCCGACCACTGGCCGCGGTGGCCGTCCTGGCCCTGGGCGCCGGGCTGAGCGCCTGCGCCACGAGCGAGCGCGACGCCTCCTCCGGCGACGCCGGCAGCGAGAGCGGTGGCGGCACCTTCGTCTTCGCCGCCTCCTCCGACCCGGTGATGCTCGACCCCGCCTTCGGCAGCGACGGCGAGACCTTCCGCGTCGCCCGCCAGATCTTCGAGGGCCTGGTCGGCACCGAGCCCGGCACCGCCGACCCCGCGCCGCTGCTGGCCACGGACTGGACGACCAGCGAGGACGGCCTGTCCTACACGTTCGACCTGCAGGAGGGCGTGACCTTCCACGACGGCACCGACTTCGACGCCGAGGCCGTCTGCGCCAACTTCGACCGCTGGTACAACTGGACCGGCGTCAACCAGAGCCCGAACCTCAGCTACTACTACGGCAAGCTGATGAAGGGCTTCGCCGACACCGGCACGGGCATCTACGAGAGCTGCTCGGCCGACGACGACCTCACCGCCACGATCACGCTGAACGCGCCGTTCGCGGGCTTCGTGCAGGCCCTGTCGCTGCCGGCGTTCTCCATGCAGAGCCCCACCGCGCTGGAGCAGTACGGCGCCGACGGCACCGAGGGCAGCGAGGACGACCCGCGCTTCTCCGAGTACGCCACGGCGCACCCGACCGGCACGGGCCCGTTCGTCTTCGACAGCTGGGAGACCGGCCAGCAGGTCACCCTGGAGCGCAACGAGGAGTACTGGGGCGAGGAGGCCAGCATCGACACGGCCATCATCCGCACCATCAGCGACGGCAACGCCCGGCTGCAGGCGCTGCGCTCCGGCGACATCGACGGCTACGACCTGGTCGCCCCCGGCGACGTCGAGGGCCTGGAGTCCGACGGCTTCACCATCGCCCAGCGCGCGCCGTTCAACGTCCTGTACCTGGGCTTCAACCAGGCCGTGCCCGAGCTGCAGGACGTCCGCGTCCGCCAGGCCATCGCCCACGCGATCGACCGCGACGCGCTGATCAGCCAGTCGCTGCCCGAGGGCACGACGCCGGCCAAGGAGTTCATGCCCGACCTCGTGCTGGGCTTCGCCGACGACGTGACCGAGTACGACTACGACCCCGAGCGGGCGCGCGCGCTGCTCGCCGAGGCCGGCGTGCCCGACCTCACCCTGACGTTCAACTACCCGACCGGCGTCTCCCGCCCGTACATGCCCACGCCGGAGGACACCTTCCTCGCGCTGCAGGGCCAGCTGCAGGACGTCGGCATCACCGTCGTCCCGCAGGCCGACGCCTGGGCGCAGTACCTGGACCGGATCAACGGCACGTCCGACCACGGCATCCACCTGCTCGGCTGGACCGGCGACTACAACGACCCGGACAACTTCGTCGGCACGTTCTTCGGCGCGGCCGGCCCGGAGTGGGGCTTCGAGAACCCCGAGCTCTTCTCCGCGCTGACCGCGGCGCGCGGGCTGCCGACCGCCGAGGAGCAGGAGCCGGCCTACCAGGAGATCAACCGCCAGATCGCCGAGTTCGTGCCGGGTGTGCCGCTGGCGCACCCGGTGCCGTCCCTCGCCTTCGCCCCGCGCGTGGAGGGCTACCAGACCAGCCCCGTGCAGGACGAGGTCTGGAACGTCATCACCCTCACCGAGGGCTGAGCGCCGCACGCGGGGGCCCGGCCGGCGACGGTCGGGCCCCCGCGTGCGCGCCTCGCCGTCCGCCGCTCGTCCCCGTCCGATCCGCAGGAGGCGCTCCGGGTGCTCCGCTTCATCCTCCGCCGGCTGCTGCTGGTCGTGCCGGTCCTCGCCGGCCTCCTCGTGCTCCTGTTCGCCTGGGTGCGGGCCCTGCCCGGCGACCCGGCCCGCGCGCTGCTCGGCCAGCGCGCCACGCCCGCCGGGATCGAGCAGGTGAACGCCCTCTACGGCTTCGACCAGCCGCTGCTGGCCCAGTTCGGCATCTACCTGCGCCGGGTCGCCTCCGGTGACCTGGGCTCCTCCGGCTACACCGGTGAGCCCGTCGTCTCCAGCTTCTTCACCCGCTTCCCGGCCACCATCGAGCTGACCGTCGTGGCCCTGGTGTTCGCGGTCGGCCTCGGCGTGCCGCTGGGCTACCTGGCGGCCCGCTCCGCGGGGCGCTGGCTCGACGGCCTCACCGTCGGCGGCTCCCTGCTGGGCGTCACGGTCCCGGTCTTCTTCCTCGCCTACCTGCTCAAGCTGGTGTTCGCCCAGTGGCTGGGCTGGCTGCCCACCGACGGGCGCCAGGACGTGCGGATCGACGCCACGCACATCACCGACTTCTACGTGCTCGACGGGCTGCTCACCCGCGAGTGGGACGCCGCCTGGGACGCGCTGGTGCACCTGGTGCTGCCGGGCGTCGCGCTGGGCACCATCCCGCTCGCGATCATCGTGCGGATCACCCGTGCCTCGGTGCTGGAGGTCCTGGGCGAGGACTTCGTGCGCACCGCGGAGTCCAAGGGGCTGGCCCAGCGCGTCATCCGCAGCCGGCACGTGCTGCGCAACGCCCTGCTGCCGGTGGTCACCACGATCGGCCTGCAGACCGGGCTCCTGCTGTCCGGGGCGGTGCTGACCGAGTCCGTGTTCGCGATCAACGGCATCGGCAGCTACCTGTTCACCGCCATCAGCCAGCTCGACTACGCCGTCCTGCAGGGGTACATCCTGTTCATCGCCCTGATCTACGCCCTCGTCAACCTGGTCGTCGACGTCCTGTACGGCGTCATCGACCCGAGGGTGAGGGTCTCGTGACCGCGGTCGCGCCCCCGCCCAGCTCCGGGGCGCCCGGCCCGGCGCCGGCGTCCGCGCTCGGCGTGGTGCCCGAGGAGGGCGGCGTCAGCCTCGTGCGCGGGGCCTGGCGCCGGCTGCGCCGCGACCCGGCCGCCATCACCGGCGCGGTGCTCGTCGCCGCCTTCGTGGTCGTCGCCCTGGCGGCGCCCCTGATCGCCGGCTACGAGCCCGGTCGCTCGCTGCCGGGCAGCGGCGTGACGCCGTCCTCGGTGCCCGGCCCCTCGCCCGAGCACCCGCTGGGGCTGGACTCCTCCGGGGTCGACCTGCTCACCCAGCTCGTCCACGGCGCCCGCCAGTCGCTGGTGATCGGCGTCGTCTCCACCGGGCTCGGCCTGGCCGCCGGGATGGCGCTGGGGATCCTCGCCGGCGCCTTCGGGGGCTGGGTCGACACCGTGGTCATGCGCGTGGTCGACCTCATGCTGTCCATCCCCAGCCTGCTGCTGGCGATCAGCGTCGCCGCGATCCTCGGGCAGAACGGCACGTCGGTGATGATCGCGATCGCCGTGGCCCAGGTGCCGATCTTCGCCCGGCTGCTGCGCGGGTCGATGCTCGCCCAGCGCGGGGCGGACTACGTGCTGGCCGCCACCTCCCTCGGGCTGCGCCACCGCACCGTGGTGATGAGCCACCTGCTGCCCAACTCCCTCGGCCCGGTGATCGTGCAGGCCACCCTCGTGCTCGGCACCGCGATCATCGAGGTGGCGGCGCTGTCCTACCTGGGCCTCGGCGACGCGAACCCGGCCGTCGCGGAGTGGGGGCGCCTGCTGGTGCGCGCCCAGCCTCGGCTGGAGTCCGACCCGCACCTGGCCCTGCTCCCGGGCATCTGCATCGCCCTGACCGCCCTCGGCTTCACCCTGCTCGGGGAGTCCCTGCGCGAGGCCCTCGACCCGAAGGGGCGCCGATGAGCACCGACCCGCTGCTGTCCGTGCGCGACCTGCGGGTGACCTTCACCCGCCGCGGCCGGGCGCCCGTGCACGCCGTCGACGGCGTCTCCTTCGACGTGCGCGCCGGTGAGGTCCTGGGGCTGGTGGGGGAGTCCGGCAGCGGCAAGTCCGTCACCTCCCTGGCCGTCACCGGCCTGCTGCCGCGGCGCGGCGCGGAGGTCACCGGGCAGGCGCTGCTGGACGGCGAGGACCTGCTGACCATGTCCCGCTCGCGCCTGGCGGAGCTGCGCGGCAAGGACGTCGCGATGGTCTTCCAGGACCCGATGACCTCCCTCAACCCGGTGCTGCCGGTCGGGCTGCAGATCACCGAGGTGCTGCGCCGGCACACCGGCGCCACGCGCGCGCAGGCCCGCGAGCAGGCCGTGGACCTGCTGGCCCGGGTCGGCATCCCGGCCCCGCGGCGTCGGGCGGGGGAGTTCCCCCACCAGCTCTCCGGCGGCATGCGCCAGCGCGTGATGATCGCGATCGCGATGGCGTGCCAGCCGCGGCTGCTCATCGCCGACGAGCCGACGACCGCCCTGGACGTGACGATCCAGGCCCAGGTGGTCGAGCTGCTGCGCGAGCTGGTGCGCGAGCAGGGCACGGCCATGCTGCTGATCACCCACGACCTGGGCGTGGTCGCCGGGGTGTGCGACGACGTCACGGTGATGTACTCCGGGCGCGTGGTCGAGCGCGCCGAGCGCCGCGAGCTGTTCGCCCGCCCGCGCCACCGCTACACCGCCGGGCTGCTCGCCTCGGTGCCCCGCCTGGACGGCCCCCGCACCGACCGGCTGACCCCCATCCCCGGCACCCCGCGCGACGTCCTCCCCTGGTCCAGCGGCTGCGCCTTCGCGCCGCGGTGCTCCGCGGGCGACGACGCGTGCCGGGGCACCGACCTGGCCCTGGTGCCCGACGCCGGCCGGGCCACCGCGGGCGCCGTCCGGCACGCGCCGACCGACACCGCGACCGACACCGCGCCCGGCGCCGCGCCAGGCGGCCACCTGCTGCGGTGCGTGCACCCCGTCCCCCACGACCAGCCCCTCGAGGAGCCCCACCCGTGAGCGAGCGCCCGACCGCCGGCGGCGACGACGTCCTGCTGCGGGTGCGCGGCCTGCAGGTGCACTACCCGGGCCGGGGCGGCCTGCTGGGCGGCGGGGGAGCGCCGGTGCGCGCGGTGGACGGCGTCGACCTGGACGTCGTGCGCGGCACGACGCTGGGCCTGGTGGGGGAGTCCGGGTGCGGCAAGTCGACGCTGGGCCGGGCGGTGCTGCGCCTGACCGAGCCGACCGCCGGCGAGGTCTCCTTCGACGGCACCGACGTGCGGGCGCTGGGCCGCGAGCCGCTGCGGAGGCTGCGGCGGCGCATGCAGATGGTCTTCCAGGACCCGATGGCGAGCCTGGACCCCCGGCAGTCGGTGCAGAGCCTGCTCGTGGAGCCGCTGGTGGCGCACGGACTGGCCGGCACGGGCCGGGCGGGCCGGGGCACCCGCGACGCCCGGGTGCGCGAGCTGCTCGACCTCGTGGGCCTGCCCGCCTCGGCCGCGGCCAAGTACCCCCACGAGTTCTCCGGCGGCCAGCGCCAGCGGATCGGCATCGCCCGGGCGCTGGCGGTCGAGCCCGACCTGGTGGTCGCCGACGAGCCGGTCTCGGCGCTGGACGTCTCCGTGCAGGCGCAGGTGATCAACCTGCTCGAGGACCTCCAGGAGCGCCTGGGCCTGACGTACGTCGTCATCGCCCACGACCTCGCCGTCGTCCGCCACATCAGCGACACCGTCGGGGTGATGTACCTCGGCTCGATCGTCGAGCAGGCCCCCAGCGACGCCCTGTACGAGGCGCCGCTGCACCCCTACACGATCTCGCTGATGTCGGCGATCCCCGTGCCCGACCCGGTGGTCGAGGACCGCCGCGAGCGGATCCTGCTCGCCGGCGACCTGCCCAGTCCCGCCGACCCGCCCTCGGGCTGCCGCTTCCACACCCGGTGCCCGTTCGTGCAGCCGACCCGCTGCGCCGACGAGGTGCCGGCGCTGCGCGAGCTGGCCCCCGCGCACACCGTGGCCTGCCACTGGGCCGAGCAGGTCCGCGACGGGCGGATCACGGCCTCCGAGCGCGCCACCGACCCGGCGGCGACCGTCAGCGCCTGACGTCCACGACGGCGTACACGCCGTCCTCGGGGATGCTGACCGTCGTGCGCTCCAGCGGCAGGCCCGCGCGGCGCACCAGGTCGACGAGCTGCTCGGGGCTGCGCGGGAAGAGCCTCGGCCACCCGGCCCCGCGCTGGTTGATGGCCAGCTCGGGCCGGTCGGCGAGCATGTTGGCGACCACCAGCACGCCGCCGGGGCGCAGCAGGCGGTGGGCGTTGCGCAGCAGGCGCACGCAGGAGGCGTCGCGGAAGTACTCGAAGATCCCCACGGCGTCCACGACGGAGGCGCTGGCCTCGCCCAGCTCGTCGACGAGGTCGTCGCGGGCGACCACCCCGGTGACGAGGTCGCGCTGCAGCAGGGTGAAGTCCTCGCCCTCGGCCAGCCCGCGCTCGGCCGCCAGACGACCGGCGAACGCCAGCGCGTGCGGGTCGAGGTCGACCAGGTGCAGGTGCGGGTCCGCCCCGGCGGAGCCCACCAGCGCCGCGACGGCGTCGAGCACCGGCACGGCCGCCCCGCACGCGAGGCTCACCCAGGACGCGCGGCCCGGCGCCATCTGCTGGGCGGCGTCCTGCACCACCTCGCGCATGACCTGGGCGCGGGTGCGGATGCCGATGGCGTCCAGGCAGTGCGCGAACACCGCGCGCGCCACCGGGTCGATGCGGCCGCCGGAGGGCAGGTGCGGGGCGTTCGGGCGCTGCATCGGGTGCAGGGCGCCCGCGCTGGGCACGAGCTCGCGGCGCCACTCCCGCAGCGCGGGGGAGCGGTAGAACCAGCGGGAGACGTCGTGGTGCAGCACCAGCTCCCCGTCGACGACCTCCGGCGCCAGCCAGTCCGGGTGCTCGCGCAGCAGGGCGTCGTGCGCGGCGAAGGCGGCCAGGACGCCGGCGCGGTCGGGACCGTCGTGGCCGTCGTCGACCTGCAGGCGGCGGTGGTGGACGCCGGTGGCGGCGTCGCGGTGGGCCTCGAGCAGCTCCACGCGCTGCGGTGCGTGCACCTGGGGGGCGGGGACGGTCGGTGGCGCGGCGGGCTGGGTGGGGATGCGGTCGCTCGTGGTGGGCCGCGAGGCCATCGGCGAGTCCTCCTCTCGCAGCGGGTCGGCCGGCTCGACGAGGGGGATCCTGCCGGATGGCGACGCCGCAGCGGGCGGCAGGCCACCGATCGGGTCGCTGGGTCGTCCCGAGGCGGCTCCCGGTGGCCAGGTGCTCATCGGGCGGTGGCGGACGGCTCGTGGCGGGCGGGACGCAGCCGCGGTGCCGGACGGCCGAACAGCCAGCCCTGCGCGCACTCGCAGCCGTGGTCGGTGAGCCAGCGCGCCTGCGCCTGCGTCTCCACGCCCTCGGCGACCACCCGCAGGCCGAGGGCGCGGGCCATCGCGATGATGGCGGCCACCAGGGGCGCCTCCTGGTCGGCCGCGGTGATGTCGGCGGTGAAGGACCGGTCGATCTTGAGGATGTCGACGCCGGCCCGCCCCAGGCGGTGCAGGCTGGAGTAGCCGACCCCGAAGTCGTCCATCGCGGTGCGCACCCCCATCGCGCGCAGCTTGTGCAGGTTGCCGGCGAGGTACGTGGACTCGATGTCGTAGTGGCTCTCGACCAGCTCCAGCACCAGGCGCTCAGCGGGCAGGCCGCTGGCCGCCAGCGCCGCGGCGACGGTAGCCGCGTAGGCCTGGCCCTGCAGCTCGCGCCCGCTGGCGTTGACGGTCACGTACGGCAGGACGCCGTCCACCGGCGTCCACCCCGCCGCCTCGCGGCAGGCCTCGCCGAGCACCCAGCGGCCGAGGTCGACGATGGCCCCGGAGCGTTCGGCGTCGGTGAGGAACTCCACCGGAGGGACCAGGTCGCCGTCCGGGTGCTGCCAGCGCACGAGCGCCTCGGCGGCCACCACCGCGCCCGAGGAGAGCTCGACGATGGGCTGGTAGTGCACGACGAACTCCCCGCGAGCCAGGGCCTCTCGGACCGCGCTGCCGTCGCGGTCGGTGCCGGGGTGCTGGTGCGTGCGCGCGCGGCCGTCCCGCTTGGCGGTGTACAGGGCGGAGTCGGTGCGGGCCACCAGCATGGACGCCGACTCCGAGGGCTCGCGGGCCGCGACGCCGGCCGAGCACGTCGCGCCCACCGCGAGGGCCTCCTGCAGGCTCGTCACCAGGGCGCTGGCGCGGTCGGCGGACGTCCCGGGCAGGACGAGGCCGAACTCGTCGGCGGCCATCCGGCCGAGCGTGGCGCCGGGTGGCACCAGGGGGGCCCAGGTCGCCGCGATCTGCACCAGCAGGCGGTCGCCCGCGGCGCGCCCCTGGTCGTCGTTGAGGGCCTTGAAGTGGTCGACGTCCAGCACCGCGAAGGCCAGCCGCCCGGACTCGCCGGTGGCGCTGATGGCCGCCTGCAGCGCGCGCTCGACGCCGCGGCGGTTGGCCAGACCGGTGAGGGAGTCCGACTCCGCCTCCTCGAGCGCCCGTGCCAACCAGCCCACCACGGCCCCGAGGATGAGGGTGACGCCCCAGATGATCACCTGCTCGGCGACGCCCACGCCGGGCTGCATCGCCAGGGCGGGACCGCCGATGACGACGGTGAACACCATCGTCGCGCTGGCCGACCGTCGCGGCAGGATGAGGTAGGCGTAGGCCGGGGCGAGGCAGTACACGGCGGCGTAGGCGACGGCGCTGACGCCGCCGCCGGAGCCCAGCAGCGCCGTCGTGATGAGGAGCACCCCGCCCGGGGGGGCCAGCTGGGGCAGCCAGGGCCGCTTGACGTCGCGGCGCAGCAGCACCAGGGCACCGGCGCCCAGGGCGATGACGTTGACCGCCCGGACCACGGCGAGCTGGCGGTCGGGGACCGCTGAGGGCACGTAGGTGCTGGCGATCACGAGCAGGCCGGTCGCGACGTAGAGCCAGCCGCTGACGGCGGCGACCGCGGGGCTGGCAGCGGTCACCGGGGGTCGCCGGAGGCGCGGGACGCGCTTGCGCTCGTCCCGCGTCGCGTCGTGCCAGCGGAGGCTCACCGGAGGATCATCGGCCGAGAGCGGCTCCTCCTGCAGCGTTCCACCGGTACTGCCCCCTCCGAGTCCACCGCACCGGGATGGTGCACCGCCGTCGTGCGGCGCTGCGCGACCGGTCAGTCGGCCGACAGTGTGGCACCCGGCAGCGGCGGCGGTGTGCCACCGAACAGCGGGCACAGCGACTGGTGGGCGCACCAGGCGCACAGCCGGCTCTGCCGCGGGCGCCAGTCGCCGGTCTCGGTGGCCCGTGCGATCGCCTGCCACAGGGCCTCGACCTTGCGCTCGGTGGCCACCAGCTCCGGCTCGGTGGGGCTGTAGCGCAGCACCTGCCCGTCGCCGAGGTAGACCAGCTGCAGCATCGCCGGCACCACGCCGCGCAGCCGCCACAGCACCAGGGCGTAGAAGCGCATCTGGAACAGCGCCTTGGCCTCGAATGCTTCCCGCGGGGAGCGGCCGGTCTTGTAGTCGACGACCCGCAGGGCGCCGGCGGGGGAGACGTCGAGCCGGTCGACGTAGCCGCGCAGGCGCAGCCCGGACTCCAGGTCGACCTCGACCAGCAGCTCGCGCTCGGCCGGCTCCAGGCGGGTGGGGTCCTCCAGGGAGAACCAGCGCTCGATCAGCTCTCCGGCGGACGCCAGCCACTCCTGCTCGGCGGCGTCGTCGAACAGCTCGGCCAGCTCCGGCTCGCTCTCGCGCAGCTCCTGCCACTGCGGGGCCAGCAGCTCGGCGGCCGCGGCCGGCGTCCGCTGGGCCGCGGGCAGGTCGAACAGCCGCTCCAGCACGGCGTGGACCACGGTGCCGCGCACCGCCGCGGGGCTGGGCGGCTCGGGCAGCTTGTCGACCACCCGGAAGCGGTACAGCAGCGGGCACTGCACGAAGTCCGAGGCCCGCGAGGGGGACAGCGACGGCCCGGCGCTGGGGCTCGGCCGCGTCCGCTGGCGGGGGGCCGAGCCAGGCTGCTGGGCGACCGGCTGAGCGACCGGTCGGGCGACCGGCTGCGCCACGGGCGGGGCCACCTGCGGGGTCGGGGAGGACATGCCCACCACGGTAGGCGGGGGCACCGACAGCCGGGACCGCCCGCACCGCTCCAGGGGGTGGGCGGCGCCGCGGCCCGTACCCTGGGGACGGTGAGCGCGGTCGAGCAGCACGAGGTCGAGGCGCCGCCGCGCTCGGAGGGCCTGAGGGTCGGCAGCCTGCTCGGCGTGCCGGTGCTGGTGGCCCGGTCCTGGTTCGTCATCGCCGCGGTGATCACCTTCACCTTCGCGCCCCTGGTGCAGCGCACCGAGCCCGGGATCGGCGCCCTGGCCTACGTCGTGGCCTTCGCCTACGCCCTGCTGCTGTGCCTGTCGGTGCTCGTCCACGAGCTCGCGCACGCCGTGACGGCGCGGGCGTACGGGATCCCGGCGAGCCGCATCGTGCTGACCCTGTGGGGCGGGCACACCCAGTTCGAGCGCGACGTGCCCAGCCCGGGGCGCAGCTTCGCGATCGCCGTGGCCGGGCCCGCGTCCAACGGCGTCCTGGCGCTGCTCGCCTGGGGCGCGGTGGAGGTCCTGGACCCCCCGCCGCTGGGCCGGCTGCTGCTGCTCGCGCTGGCGATCACCAACGGCTTCGTGGCGCTGACCAACGTGCTGCCCGGCCTGCCGCTGGACGGCGGGCGCCTGCTGGAGGCCGTGGTGTGGCGCACCAGCGGCGACCGCGACCTCGGCACGGTCACCGCCGGCTGGGTGGGCCGGGTCGTCGCCCTCGGCGTGCCCGTCCTCGCGCTGGGCTGGCCGCTGATGCAGGGCTCGCGGCCCTCGCTGTTCACCGTGGTCTGGGCGGGGGTGCTCGGCGCGCTGCTGTGGGCCAGCGCCGGCTCGGCGGTGCAGGGCGCGCAGATCCGCCGGCGCGCCCCGGCGGCGAGCGTGGAGGGCCTGGCCCGCCCGGTCGTCTCCGTGCCGGCCGGTGCGAGCCTCACCGAGGCGCTCGCGGCCGGCTCCCGCGCGCCCGAGGGCACGGCGGTCGTCCTCACCGGCGCCGGCGGTGAGCCCGTGGCGGTGCTCGACCCGGCCGCCGTGGCCGACGTCCCGCTCGCCCGGCGCGACGGCGTGATCGCCGCCTCCGCCGCGCGGGCCCTGCCGGCCGGCGCCGTGGTGCCCCCCGGCCTGAGCGGCCAGGAGCTGCTGCGGGCGCTGAGCGACGTCCCCGCCGAGGAGTGGGTGGTCCAGGCGCCCGGCGGCCCGGTCACCGGGATCCTGCGCGCGAGCGACGTCGTGGCCGTCGTGATGGGCCCCCGCGCCCGGCGGGCCGCGGGCCGCCGCTCCTAGACTCCCCGCCCGTGGCACCGCAGGACCCCGCGTCCCCCCTCCTCCCCGCACCGACGTCCGAGCAGGCCTCCGAGCCGGTCTCCGAGCCGGTCTCCGCGCAGGCCCACCAGCCGGCGGGGGCGGCCGCGCGCCGGGGTCCCTTCCGCGCCGGCGACCGGGTGCAGCTGACCGACCCGCGCGGGCGCCTGCACACGATCACCCTGGGCGCCGGCAAGGAGTTCCACACGCACCGGGGGTACCTCGCCCACGACGACCTGATCGGTGCCCCCGAGGGCACGGTCCTGGCCAGCACGGCGGGGATCGAGTACCTGGCGCTGCGCCCGCTGCTGGCCGACTACGTCCTGTCCATGCCGCGCGGCGCGGCCGTGGTCTACCCCAAGGACGCCGGGCAGATCATCGCCATGGCCGACATCTACCCCGGCGCGCGCGTCGTGGAGGCCGGCGTCGGCTCGGGCGCGCTGAGCATGTCGCTGCTGCGGGCCGTCGGGGACGGCGGATCGCTGCACTCCTTCGAGCGGCGCGCGGACTTCGCGGAGATCGCGCGCAGCAACGTCGAGGCCTTCTTCGGCGAGGCGCACCCGGCGTGGACGGTCACCGTCGGCGACCTGGCGCAGGCGTTGCCCGAGCACGAGGCGCCCGGCTCGGTCGACCGCGTCGTCCTGGACATGCTCGCGCCCTGGGAGTGCCTGGACGCCGTGGCCGGCGCGCTGGCCCCCGGTGGGGTGCTCATCTGCTACGTCGCGACGGCCTCCCAGCTGTCCCGCCTGGCCGAGGACGCCCGCGCCGACGGCCGCTTCACGGAGCCCTCGGCGTGGGAGTCGATGGTGCGCGGCTGGCACCTGGAGGGGCTGGCGGTGCGCCCCCAGCACCGGATGGTCGGCCACACCGGCTTCCTGCTCACCACCCGCCGCCTGGCCGACGGCGTCGCGCCCCCGCAGCGCCGCCGCCGGCCGGCCAAGGGCAACGCCGACGCCGAGGGCGCGCTGGTCTCCCCGTGGGCCGACCCGGCGGGCGCGGTCGGCTCCCAGGACGCCGTGGGAGAGGGCGCGGACCCGGTGGAGGCCCTGGCCTGGGACGCCGAGGGCGTGGGGGAGCGGCCGGTCTCCGACCGCAAGGTGCGGCGGGCGGCCAAGGAGGCCGCGCGCACCGCCGAGGGCGCCAGCAGGTCGGGCGGCACGACCACGGGCACGACCCCCGGGGCCTCCCCGGCGGGGGAGGGGACCGCGGGTTAGGGTCGAGCACGGATCGACACGGGCCCGCCCAGCGGGCTCCGGGAGGTGCACTGTGACCGAGCGCGACTTCGACCAGCAGCCCGACCACCCCGCGGACCGCCGCGTCCTGGAGGGCCTGCGCGAGGAGCTCGGAGTGCTGCGGCGGCGCCTGGCCGAGTCCCCCCAGCGCGTGCGGGCCCTGGAGGACCGCACCGCCGAGCTCGAGCAGCAGCTCACCGCCTCCGCCGCGCAGAACGACCGGCTGGTGCGCACGCTGACCGAGGCGCGGGCGCGCCTGGTGGAGCTCAAGGCGGAGGTCGAGCGCCTGGCCCAGCCGCCCAGCGGGTACGCGACCTTCCTGTCCGCCCACGAGGACGGCACCGCCGACGTCGTGCAGGCCGGGCGCAAGGTGCGGGTGGCGGTCAGCCCGGCGGTCGAGGCCGACCAGCTGGGGCACGGCCAGGAGGTGCTGCTCAACGAGGCGATGGTCGTGGTCGCCCCCGGCGGGTACGACCGCATCGGGGAGGTCGTCACCCTCAAGGAGGTGCTGGACGGCGGCCGCGCGCTGGTCCTCGCGCACGCCGACGACGAGCGCGTCGTGCGCCTCGCGGCGCCGCTGCAGGCCGCCAAGCTGCGCGTCGGCGACGCCCTCAACCTCGACCCGCGCTCGTCGGTGGTCTTCGAGAAGGTGCCCAAGGCCGAGGTCGAGGAGCTCCTCCTGGAGGAGGTGCCCGACATCGAGTACACCGACATCGGCGGCCTCGGCCCGCAGATCGAGGCCATCCGCGACGCCGTGGAGCTCCCCTTCGCCCACCCCGAGCTCTACCGCGAGCACGGCCTCAAGGCCCCCAAGGGGATCCTGCTGTACGGCCCGCCCGGCTGCGGCAAGACGCTCATCGCCAAGGCCGTCGCGCGCTCCCTGGCGACCCAGGCCGCGCAGCGCCAGGGCCTGGCGGAGGTGCGCAGCTACTTCCTCAACATCAAGGGCCCGGAGCTGCTCAACAAGTACGTCGGGGAGACCGAGCGCCACATCCGGCTGATCTTCGCCCGGGCGCGGGAGAAGGCCGGCGAGGGCACGCCCGTCATCGTCTTCTTCGACGAGATGGAGTCGCTGTTCCGCACCCGCGGCTCCGGCGTCAGCTCCGACGTCGAGACCACGATCGTGCCGCAGCTGCTCGCTGAGATCGACGGCGTGGAGCGCTTGGACAACGTCATCGTCATCGGCGCCTCCAACCGCGAGGACATGATCGACCCGGCGATCCTGCGGCCCGGTCGCCTGGACGTGAAGATCAAGATCGAGCGCCCGGACGCCGAGGCGGCGCGCGACGTCTTCGCCAAGTACCTGACCCCGGACCTGCCCCTGCACCCCGACGACCTCGCCGCCAACGGCGGGTCGCCGACCGCCACGGTGGCCGCGATGATCCAGCGCGTCGCGGAGCGGATGTACGCCGAGAGCGAGGAGAACCAGTTCCTCGAGGTGACGTACGCCAACGGCGACAAGGAGGTCCTGTACTTCAAGGACTTCAACTCCGGCGCCATGATCCAGAACATCGTCGACCGGGCCAAGAAGTCGGCCATCAAGGACCTCCTGACCTCCGGCCAGCGCGGGCTGCGCATCGAGCACCTGCTCGACGCGTGCGTCGACGAGTTCAAGGAGAACGAGGACCTGCCCAACACCACCAACCCCGACGACTGGGCGCGGATCTCGGGCAAGAAGGGCGAGCGGATCACCTACATCCGCACGATCGTCCAGGGGAAGTCCGGCACCGAGCCGGGCCGTGCCATCGACACCGTGAACGGCACCGGCCAGTACCTGTGACCTGCCAGCGCCCCTGAGCGGGGGAAGCGGCGGGCACGGCCGGGCGCTTCCGGGCGGCGGACGACCCGGACGCCGTCGGGCGCTGGTACTCCGAGCACCTCGGGGTCGACCTGCCGCCGCAGTCGTACGGGGAGTCGTGGGGCATCGACTTCCGCGTGCGGGACCTGGGCGCCGTGGTGGCCCAGCTGCGCAGCGCGGGGGTCGAGGTCGTCGTCGACCCGGAGCCCTGCCCCGACGGGCGGTTCGCCGACCTGCGCGACCCGGAGGGCGACGCCGTCCAGCTGTGGGAGCCCGCAGGGGCGGACCAGCCGCGGTCTGCGCCTCAGGTGAGGTAGCGCGCCGCGAGCCGGGGGCCGCTGGCCGAGCGCACGCCCAGCTCCGCGTCCACGAGGCGGTCCACGGCGGCCGGGTCGGCCAGCCCGGGCACGCACACCACCTCGCCCGTGGCCAGCGCCGCCAGGGACGCCCGGACGACGTCCTCGGCGGGCATCGCCGCCGCGGAGTGCCCCACGACGTCCGGGGCGCCCTCGACCACCGGCTCCAGGCCGCTGGCGAGGTGGAACTCGGTGGCGGTGTAGCCCGGGCACACGACCTGGGCGATGACGCCGGAGCCGGCCAGCTCGGCGGCCAGGGTGCGGGTGAAGGTCACCAGGTAGCCCTTGCTGCCGGCGTAGGCGGCCCGGGCCGGTAGCGGGTCCGGCGGCAGGGAGCCGGCGAGGGCCAGCAGCGAGGCGACGTTGATGACGGCGCCGCGGCCGCGCTGGAGCATCCCCGGCAGCGCCGCGCGGGCCAGCAGCGTCGGGGCGGTGACGTTCAGGTCGACCACCTGCGCGAGCACGGCCGGGTCGGCGTCCCGGAAGGGGCCGTAGCCGTTGATCCCGGCGTTGTTGACCAGCAGGCCCACGTCGGGGCGGGCGGCGCGCTCGGCCACCGCGGAGCGGTCGCCGGCGTCGGCGAGGTCGGCCACCAGCACCTCCACGCGCGCCCCCGCGGCGCTCAGCGCGCCGGCCAGGCGCTGGAGGCGGTCCGCGCGCCGGGCCACCAGCACCAGGTCGTGGCCGGCGGCGGCCAGGTGCTGGGCGTAGGCGGCACCGATGCCCGAGGAGGCGCCGGTGACGACGGCGGTGCCGGGAGGGGCCGCGTCGGTCTCAGGGCTCACCGGTCCATCCTCGGGTCAGCCGAGGGCGAGGGCGAGGGCGAGCTCGCGGAACGGGCGCTCGCCCGGGCCGGGGAACTCGCGCACCGGCTCCAGACCCGCCCGCCGGCACAGCGCCAGCGACCGCTCGTTGAAGACCGCGACGGCCGTGCGCACGACGGACGGCGCGAACAGCGAGCGGCCGAGCGCCAGCGCCTGGGGCAGCAGGGCGGTGCCCACGCCCGTGCCCGTGAGGTCGGGGCGGACGCCGGCCCCGACGTCCAGCGTCCCGGGCACCGGCTCCTGGCCGGCCACCCGCGCCTCGGCGCCGAAGACGCAGAAGGCCACCACCGCCCCGGACGCGTCGACGCCCGGGTAGTACCCCTCGCCCTCGGGCGTGCGGGCGGTGAGCAGCGCGGCGCCGTCCGGTCCGGTGTCGTAGAGGTCGTACGGCGCCGGGTAGCGCCAGGCGGCGACCTCGCGCGCCTCGTCGCCGGTGAGGGGACGCGCCAGCAGGAGGACCACGGCGGCGAGGCTAGCCGCGCCCTCCGCGGTGCTCGCCCGGCGGTGGGAGGCTGAGCGACGTGTGGGACCCGGACGTCTACCAGCGCTACGCCCGCGAGCGGGGCCGCCCCTTCGACGACCTGGTCGCCCAGGTGCGCGCGCAGGCCCCGCGCACCGTCGTCGACCTCGGCTGCGGCCCCGGCGACCGCACGGCCACGCTGCTGCAGCGCTGGCCGGGCGCCGTCGTCACGGGGGTGGACAGCTCACCGGAGATGGTCGCGGACGCCACCGGGCGCGCCGTGCCGGGCCGCCTGGAGTTCGTCCAGGCCGACCTGCGCACCTGGCGCTCGCCCGAACCGGTCGACGTGGTGCTCTCCAACGCCACGCTGCAGTGGCTTCCCGACCACCTCGACCTGCTGCCGGCCCTGGTGGACGCCGTGGCCCCGGGCGGCTGGCTGGCCTTCCAGGTGCCGGCCGACTTCGCCGGCCCCAGCCACGCCCTGCTCGCCGCCCAGCGGCTGAGCACCCGCTGGCGCGACCTGGTGGGCGCCGGCGCCGACCGGGCGCTCGCCGTGCACGAGCCGGCGGTCTACCTCGCCGCGCTGGCCGACCTGGGCCTGGCCGTCGACGTCTGGGAGACGACGTACCTGCACCTGCTGGCCGGGGAGGACGCCGTCCTGGAGTGGACGCGGGGCACCGCCCTGCGCCCGGTCCTGGCCGCGCTGGACGAGGGCGAGCAGGCCGAGTTCCTCGCCGAGTACGGGGCAGCGCTGCGCGCGTCCTACCCGCGCCAGCCGCACGGCACGGTGCTGCCGTTCCGGCGGATCTTCGCCGTGGCCCAGCGGCGCCAGCCGCACTGACCACCCCCCACGGCTAGCCCTCGGCGACCAGGTCGGCGTACTCGTCGTGGTCGGCCAGGAACGCGGAGAAGAACGCGCAGGCCGGCACCACCGTCAGCCCGCGGGCGCGGGCGTCGTCCAGCGCCGCGGTCGCCAGCGCGCTGCCCACCCCCTGGTCCTGGTGCTCGGGCTCGACCACGGTGTGGGGGAAGACGATGCGGTCGCCGTCGCGCTCGTAGACCGCGAAGCCGACCACCTCCCCGTCGCCCGTGGTGGCCACGTACCGGTCCTGCCCGTCGTCCTCCACCGTGACGTCCATGACCCGATGGTGGCAGCCGCGCCGGGAGGGCGGCGTCAGCGGGGCGGGGCGGGCGGGGCGGGCGCAGTGGTAGACGACGTGGTCGCGCGGGTCGCGGGGGTTGTCCGGCTCCATCTCGCCCTCGGCCACGCGGGTGAAGCCGGCGCGCTCCAGCGTCCGCCACGAGGCGGTGTTGCCGGTGGCGACGGGCACGACGACGTCGGAGGCCTCCGGGTGGTCGGCCCACGTCGCCTCGACGAACGCGGCCACCACCGCCGCGCCCAGGCCGCGACCCCGGCGGGCGGTGCTGCCGGTGGCGACGGGCACGACGACGTCGGAGGCCTCGGGGTGGTCGGCCCACGTCGCCTCGACGAACGCGGCCACCACTGCCGCGCCCAGGCCGCGACCCCGGCGGGTCGGCTCGCCGATGAGGTAGTCGATGCTCAGGGCCCCCGCAGGCACCCTCGGAGGCACCGGGAGCACCGCGAGCAGCTCGGCGAGGTCCTCGGGGTAGGCGGCGAGGGGGTAGCGCTGCACGAGCCCGGACGGCTCCCCGTCGGCCAGGGCCAGGAACACCTCGGTCGGCTCGCGACCGTCGACGGCGGGGCCGTAGTCGCGCTCCAGCGCCTCCGGGGCCACCTCGTCGTGCCACCACCGGTCCACCAGCGGCTCGCTCAGCCAGGCCGCCAGCAGGGGGAAGCCCTCCCTGGCCAGGGGCCGGAAGGACAGCGCGGGGACGACGGCGTCGCGCACGCTCAGTCGTCCCAGCCGGTCTGGGGCGTGGCGCAGGTGCCGCGGAAGACGTACTGGGAGGGCAGCCGGCGCTGGGAGCTGGACCAGTCGATCGAGGGGCGCCGCTGGTCGGGAGGCAGGTACCCGATCCGGTAGACGGCCATCAGCTCCAGCTCCTCGGGCACCTGCAGCAGCGCCTCGATGCGCGCCCAGGCCCCCGGGACCTCCATCGGGAAGGAGACGAACTGGATGCCCAGGCCCAGCTCGGTGGTGGTCAGCCACACGTTCTCCATCGCCGCGCCCATCGAGAACAGCGAGTAGAACGCGCTGAGCTCGCCGGGGCGGTGCTCGGCGCGGTCGAGCATCACGCCCAGCAGCAGCGGGGAGCCGGCCACCAGGGCGCGGTTGTCGCGGCCCAGGGTCTGCGGCACCCGCAGCGCGTTCATCATCCGCTGCCCGCGGCGGGTGAAGACCTGCCCGGTGAAGGGGCGCAGCGGGGCGGGGAGGCGGTCGAAGAGCATGCCGCTGCGGCTGGTCTCCATCTCCGCGGCCGAGAAGCGGAAGTAGGGCTTGTAGCGCTCGAAGAAGGTGCCGTTCGACATGGCCGTCGTCATCGACTCGCCGCTGATGTCGGCGATCGCGTCGATCGTGGGGCGCTCCTCGACGAGGACGAACCGCCACGGCTGGCTGTTCAGCTGCGACGGCGCCCGCCCCGCCACCTCCATGAGCAGCCGCTGGTGCTCGGGGGAGACCGGGTCGGGCAGGAACGGTCCGTTCGTCGTGCGGCGGCGCCGGATCGCCTCGAGCAGCTCCACGCCTACCCCCGCGCCCGTCGAGCGCTCGCGGTGCTCAGCGCGAACCACGGCGCCGCCGCCAGGGCCAGGACGACGTGCGCGCGCCGCCGCGCGGACACGAACGGGATCGCTGACAACGGCAGCACCGCCGGCAGCAGGAGCCAGCCGGCCCCGGCCCGCGGGTCCCGGCTCCACAGCAGGGAGCTGACGGCCAGCGCCGCGGCGCTCGCGGTCGTGGTGAACAGCGCGTGGTGCAGCCAGCGGAAGCCGGAGGTGTCCAGCGCCCGGGTGGCCACCGCGACGCCGAGCGCGACGTTGGCGGTGTAGGCGGTCGCGGCAGCGGTGAACAGCGGGGCGGGGTTCACCGGCGGGACGCCGTCCGCCGGGCCGACGCCGAGGCCAGGGCGCGCCAGCCGAGCAGCAGGACGCCCAGCACCACCGCCGAGACGACGACGAAGCTCACCTCGGTGCCCCGACCGGAGAGCACCCGCAGCAGCTGCCCCAGGGCCACTGCCGAGACCCACACGACCGCCCCGGTGCGCCGGGACACCGGGGCGCGCCAGGCGCTGACGGCCACCCAGCCGACCGCCGCGCCCGCCAGGAACGGCCACGCCGTGCCGGCGAGGCCCGCCAGGTCCAGCCCCTCGGCGTGCGAGCGGCGTCCGGCGGCGACGAAGACGACCACGGAGGCGACGTCCAGCGCGGCGGCCCCCGCCGTGCGGCGCGCGGGGGCGGGCGGAGCGAGCGCGCCGGGAGCGGGGCTGGTCACGGGGCCACGGTAGACGCCTAGGGTGTCGCCCGATGAGCGTGCGCCGGGTGATGGGGATCGAGACCGAGTACGGGGTCTCCTCCCCGGGGCACCCCGACGTCGACCCGGTGCTGCTGTCCAGCCAGGTGGTCACCGCCTACGCGCCACCGCTGGGCGGCCGCGGCCGCCGCGCCCGCTGGGACTACGAGGACGAGGCCCCCCTGCGCGACGCCCGCGGCTTCGAGGTCGCCCGCGCCGCCGCGCACGCGAGCCAGCTCACCGACGCCGCGCGCGACCGCGGCCGGGACGCCCGGGACGCCCGGGACGCCCGGGACGCCCGGGACGCCCGGGCCACCCGCGACGCCGCGTGGGCGGAGTCCGACGACCCGGGTTCCGCCAACGTCGTGCTCACCAACGGCGCGCGCCTCTACGTCGACCACGCCCACCCGGAGTACTCCAGCCCGGAGGTCACCTCGCCCCTGGACGCCGTCCGCTGGGACCGCGCCGGGGAGCTGGTGATGGTCGAGGCGGCGGCCCGCGTCGCGGCGTCCCCGGGGCTGGCGCCGGTCAACCTCTACAAGAACAACACCGACAACAAGGGGGCCTCCTACGGCACCCACGAGAACTACCTCATGGCGCGGGCCACGCCGTTCCCGGCGATCGTGCGGGGACTCGTGCCGTTCTTCGTCTCCCGGCAGGTGGTCACGGGGGCGGGCAGGGTCGGCGTCGGCCAGCACGGGGAGCTCGCGGGGTTCCAGCTGAGCCAGCGCGCGGACTACTTCGAGACCGAGGTGGGACTGGAGACCACCCTCAAGCGGCCGATCATCAACACCCGCGACGAGCCGCACGCCACCGCCGACCGCTACCGGCGCCTGCACGTCATCGTCGGCGACGCGAACCTGTGCGAGGTGGCGACCTACCTCAAGCTCGGCACCACCGCGCTGGTGATCGACATGGTGGAGGCCGGCACCGCGCCGGACGTCGTGCTGGCCGCCCCGGTGGCCGCGATGCACGACGTCAGCCACGACCCCTCCCTCGCGCACGTGGTGCGCCTGGCCGACGGCACCCGGCTGACCGCCGTCCAGCTGCAGTGGCGCTACCTGGAGGCCGCCACGGCCCACGTGGCCTCCCGCGCCGGCGCCGACGACCCGCAGACGCTCGACGTGCTGGCGCGCTGGGAGCAGGTGCTCACCGACCTGGAGGCCGACCCGATGCGCCTGGCCGGCCAGCTGGACTGGGTGGCCAAGCTGCGGCTGCTGCAGGGCTTCCGCGACCGCGACGGCCTGGACTGGTCCAGCCCGCGCCTGGAGCTGATCGACCTGCAGTACGCCGACGTCAACCCCGCCAAGGGCCTGCACGCCCGGCTGCGGGCGCGCGGGTCGGTCGAGGTCCTCGTCGACCCCGCGCAGGTGGCGTCCGCGGTCACCGACCCGCCGGAGGACACCCGGGCCTGGTTCCGGGGCCAGTGCCTGAGCCGCTACGGGCGCGACGTGGCCGCCGCGAGCTGGGACTCGGTGATCTTCGACGTCCCCGGGCGCGACTCCCTGCAGCGGGTGCCGATGCTGGAGCCGGAGCGGGGCACCCGAGCCTCCACGCAGGCGCTGCTGGACCGCTGCCCGGACGCCGCGTCGCTGGTCGACGCCCTCAGCGGCCGCTGACCCGCTCCCCAGATGCCGGTCGATCCGGCGCGGGAGCGCCCTCCGACCGGCACGGGAGGAGCACGTCCCCGCGGGAGCCGGGTCCGTCGGCCACGATGGGCGGCGCGGCGGGTCGTCCGCGCGCGGTCGCAGGAGAGGGGTACCGGTGAGCGGTGGGCGCGCGACCCTGGCCGACGTCGCGCGCGCGGCCGGCGTCTCGACCGCGACGGCGTCCCGGGTCGTCACCGGGACCGGGCCCGCGTCCGCGACGGCGCGCCGACGCGTGCGCGAGGCCGTCGCGGTGCTGGGCTACGAGCCGCACCCCGTGGCGAGGTCGCTCGCGCAGGGCCGCGGGCACCGGCTCGTGGTGGCCGTGGTGGGGACGGGTTCCGGTGCGCTCGCCGACCCCTGGACGGCCCGGGTCGCTGCGGCGGCCGCCGCGGTCGCCGAGGAGCAGGGGCTCGGCGCCGGGCTGCGGCGGTCCCGCTCGGGGCCGGTGGCGCCGCGGTGCTCGAGGAGCTCGGCCGTGACCGCGGAGTGGCCGCGGTGGTGCTCGCCAACCACACCGCCGAGCTCCTGGGGGCCCTGCCGGCGGGCCTGGTCCGGCGGACGGCCGCGATCGGCGTCGCCGACGAGCGGGTGCCCGGCTTCGACGTGGACAGCCCCTCCGGCGTGAGGGGCCTGCTGCGCCACCTGCACGCCGGCGGCCGCCGCCGCGTCGCGCTGGTGGCCGGGCCGCCCTGGGTCGCCGCCGCGACCGGGCCGCTGGAGGCCTACCGCGCCTTCGTGCGCGCCGCGGGCCTGCCCGTGCGCGCGGTGGGCGGCGACTTCAGCGCCGAGGGCGGGCGCGCGGGCGCGGCGCGGGTGCTGCGGCGCTGGCCGGACACCGACGCGGTCATCGCCCTCAGCGACGCGGCGGCCCTGGGCGTCGTCCAGGAGCTGGCCGAGCGCGGGGTCGGCGTCCCGGACGACGTGGCGGTGGCCGGCTTCGACGACGTCCCGCTGGCCGCGCTGGCCCGCCCGGGCCTGACCACGGCCACCCACCCGGTGGAGGCCATCGCCGCCGCCGCGGCCGGGGCGGCGCTCGCGGGCGCGGCGCCGGGCGCCGGCCCGCACCTGTTCGCCTCGCAGGTGGTGCTGCGCCGCACCGCCTGAGGTGGGCGCGGTGACCCTTGCGCTGGAAGCGGTTGCACGGCCTAGCGTCCGCGGCCATGACGACCCAGACCCGGCCGACGGCGCCCGGTGCGGCCAGCATCCGCCCCTACCGCGAGGGCGACCTCGCAGCGGTGTACGACATCTGCGTGCGCACCGCGGCCGCCGGCGGTGACGCGAGGGGGCTGTGCTCCAGCGACGACCTCATGCCCGACCTGTTCGCCGGCCCCTACGTCCACCTCGCCCCCGACCTGGCGTTCGTCCTGGACGACGGCACGCGCGCGGTCGGCTACGTCGTCGGCACCGCTGACACCGCGGCGTTCGTGCGGGCCTACCGCCAGGTGTGGATCCCGCGGCTGGCGGACCGCTACCCCGTGCCGCCGTCCCCGCCGAGCCCCCCGCGCACTCCGGACGAGGAGATGCTCGCCCTGCACCACCGGCCCGAGCGGATGCTCCTGCCGGAGCTGGCGCCCTACCCGGCGCACCTGCACGTCGACCTGCTCCCGAGCCACCAGGGCGCCGGGCACGGGCGGGCGCTGGTGGAGGTGTTCCTGGCCGCCGCCGCCCGCGCCGGCGCGCCCGCCCTGCACGTCGGGATGGTCACGGCGAACACCCGCGCCCGCGGCTTCTACGACCGGCTCGGCTTCACCGAGATCCCGGTGCCGGACGCCGGGCCCGTCACCTACCTGGGGCGCCCCACCACCTGAGGGCGCGGACGGCGTCCGCGCCCCGCGGTGGTCAGGGGACGAGGTAGCCGGCGGCGGTGTACAGGCGGTACCACTCGGGGCGGGTGAGCCGCAGGTCCGACCCCGCGGCGGCCTCGCGCACCCGGTCCGGCTTCGTGGTGCCGAGCACGACCTGCATGTCGGCCGGGTGCCGGGTGATCCACGCGGTGGCGATGCCGGTGGGCGTCACGCCGTACTTCGCGGCCAGCTCGTCGAGCACGTCGTTCAGCTCGGCGTACTTGTCGCGGTCGCCGAGGAAGACGCCGGTGAAGAAGCCCGCCTGGAACGGCGACCAGGCCTGCAGGGTGATGCCGTGCAGGCGGGCGTAGTCGAGGATGCCGCCGTCGCGGTCGATCGACTGGGGCAGCTCCTGCATGTTGGAGGCGACGCCCGAGGCGATGATCGGCGCGTGGGTGATGCTCAGCTGCACCTGGTTGAAGGCCAACGGCTGCTGGACCGCCCGCTTCAGCAGCTCGACCTGCTGCGGCGTGTGGTTGGAGACGCCGAAGTGGCGCACCTTGCCCGCGCTGTGCAGCTGGTCGAACGCGGCGGCGACCTCCTCCGGCTCGACGAGGGCGTCGGGACGGTGCAGGAGCAGCACGTCGAGGTGGTCGGTGCGCAAGGCCGCCAGCGAGGCCTCGACCGAGGAGAGGATGTGCTCGGTGGAGAAGTCGAAGTAGCCGTCGCGGATGCCGACCTTGGACTGGAGCTGGATGGCGTCCCGCTCGCTCGGGCTGAAGGTGACGGCCTCGCCGAAGCGGCGCTCGCACAGGTGGTCGCCGCCGTAGACGTCGGCGTGGTCGAACATCGTCACGCCGACCTCGCGGGCGGTGGACACGAGGGTGCGGACCTGCTCGTCGTCGAGCTCGGTGATCCGCATCAGCCCGAGGACGACGTTGCCGGCCTCCAGGTCGGTCTGGGGCAGTGCCAGGGTCTTCATGGTCGTCTCCTACCCCGTGCGGGGGACCACGCACGGGGTAGGGGCGGGCCATGAGCGGGAAGAGCGCCCAGGACTACGAGGACGACTACACCGAGCCCGAGCTGCGCGCCCGGCTCAAGGAGGAGCTCAAGGCCGGCGACCGCGGGGGCCGGGCCGGGCAGTGGAGCGCCCGCAAGAGCCAGCTCCTCACCAGCGAGTACGAGAAGGCCGGCGGCGGTTACCGGCACGAGGGCGAGCGCACCCCGGCCCAGGAGCACCTGGAGGAGTGGACCGCGCAGGACTGGCGCACCTCCGGCGGCGGCGCCGACGCGGGCACCGGGGACGGCGGTGAGCAGCGCTACCTCCCCGACGCCGCGTGGCAGCTGCTCAGCCCCGCCGAGCAGGAGGCCACCGACCGGGCCAAGGCCGAGGGGGAGGGGCAGCACGTGGCCAACCCCGCAGCGGCGCAGGAGGCCCGCCGCGCCGTCGAGCTGCTCGACGTGCCGGCGCCGCAGGCCCGCGAGCGGGTGCGCCAGATGCACGGGGAGGCCCAGCTGGACCGCGCCGAGCGCGCTGAGGCCGACCTGGGGAAGGGGCGGAAGACCGTGCTGGAGGAGATCGAGCACCAGCGCGAGCAGGAGTGAGCTAGGAGGCGCTGCAGGCGGCGATCGCCGTGTCGACCTCCTCCAGCACGGCCGGGTCCAGGTCGGGGCGCGCGCGCAGGGCCTGCAGCACCGGGAGCAGCGAGGCGTCGCCCAGGTCGGCGGCCGCCTCGACCCAGCCGTCCTCCAGGTCGGCCAGGGCGTCCTCGTCGACCGGGGCCAGGCGGCGCTGCAGCACCGGCACGACGCGCTCGTCCCCGCGCTGGGCCAGCGCGCGGGCCGCCTGGGCGGCGGTGTCGCCGCGCTCGTCGTCCAGGTGGGCGGAGAGGGCGTCGCGCACGGCCGGGGTGTCGGCGTCCAGCTGCAGCCCCAGCCCGAACACGGCCTGGTCGCGCACCTCGGCGTCGGCGTCGCCCATCGCCGCCAGCAGCCCGTCGACGACCTCGGGGGCCGGGGGGCTGCCGGCCACGAGCGGCAGGGAGGAGACGGCCTGCCAGCGCACGTCGCCGTCGGGGTCGACCGCCAGGCCCAGCAGCACCTCGACCCCGGCGGCGCCGGCGTGCGCGAGGACCTTGGCGGCGACCCAGCGCAGGTCGTCCTGCGGGGCGCGCGCCCCGGCGCCTGCCTGCTCCAGCAGCACGGGCAGCACGCGCTCGGCGGGTGCGGGGGACCACGGCGAGGCGAGCGCTCCCAGCACCTCCAGCGCGACCAGGCGCTCGTCGGCCTCGGGTGAGGCGCTCCAGGCGCGGGCGCCGTCCAGGGCCGCCGCCGGGTCGGCCAGCACGTGGGCGCGCACGGCCGCGGGGAACCCGACGCCGGTGCCGTCGCGCCGCGCGGCCAGCAGCGTCGACAGGGCGGCGGGGCGCGCAGCGCCTGCGGTGGCCTCAGCGGCCTCGGTGGCCTCAGCGGCCTCGGTGGCCTCGGGACCGTTCGGGACGTCGGCGGGCTGGCTCACGGGAGGCGATGCTGCCACGGCCGCCGTCGGAGGGCTCGCCTACGATCACCAGGGTCCAGCAGGTCCACCGCACCGCGTCCCGAAGGGGGCACCCGATGCCCAGCCAGGAGCAGCAGCGACCGTCCCGCCGCGAGAGCGGCGAGACCGAGGACGTCGAGGACCAGCCCCTCCCCACCGGAGCCCCGGCGGCCTCCTCCGCCACCGCGGAGGGCGCCCAGGACGACGTGGACTCCCTGCTCGACGAGATCGACGACGTGCTGGAGTCCAACGCCGAGCAGTTCGTGCGCCAGTACACGCAGAAGGGCGGGCAGTGAGCTCCGGTCCGGGGCTGCCGCCCGCGTTCACGACGCCGGGGTCGGCGTCCTTCACCGACTTCCTCGGCGGCCACGCGCCCGAGCTGCTGCCCGGTCGCCGGGTGCTGCCCTCCGCTGCCGCTCCCGACGCCCCGCACGCCACCACCATCGTCGCGCTGTCCTTCGAGGGCGGGGTGCTCATGGCCGGCGACCGCCGCGCCACCGCGGGCAGCTTCATCGCCAGCCGCGACATCGAGAAGGTCTTCCCCGCCGACGGCTGGTCGTGCGTGGGCATCGCCGGGTCCGCGGGCCTGGCGGTGGAGCTCGTGCGCCTGTTCCAGGTCGAGCTGGAGCACTACGAGAAGATCGAGGGCGCGCTGCTCAGCCTCGACGGCAAGGCCAACCGCCTGGCCACGATGGTGCGCGGCAACCTCGGCCTGGCGATGCAGGGCCTGGCCGTGGTGCCGCTGTTCGCCGGCTACGACCTCGACCGGGGCGCCGGGCGGATCTTCAGCTACGACGTCACCGGCGGGCGCTACGAGGAGCACGAGCACCACTCCGTCGGGTCCGGCTCGCTGTTCGCCCGGGGGGCGCTGAAGAAGCTGTGGCGCCCGGGCCTGGACGCCGAGGCGGCCGTGCGGGTGGCCGTGGAGGCCCTCTTCGACGCCGCCGACGACGACTCCGCGACCGGTGGCCCGGACGCCGTCCGCCGGATCTGGCCGGTCGTGGCCACGGTCACCGCCGACGGCTACACCCGCGCCGACGACGACCACCTGGCCGCCGTGGTGGGCGCCGTGCTCGCCGACCGCACGCAGCAGCAGGAGGGCCGGCGCCGATGAGCATGCCGTTCTACGTCTCGCCCGAGCAGCTCATCAAGGACAAGGCCGACTACGCCCGCAAGGGCATCGCCCGGGGCCGTTCGGTGGTCGTCGCCGAGTACGCGGGGGGCATCGCGCTGGTGGCCGAGAACCCCTCCCGCGCGCTGCACAAGGTCAGCGAGATCTACGACCGGATCGGCTTCGCCGCGGTCGGCAAGTACAACGAGTTCGAGAACCTGCGGGTGGCCGGGGTGCGCTACGCGGACTTCCGCGGCTACTCCTACGACCGCGCCGACGTCACCGCGCGGGGCCTGGCCAACGCCTACGCGCAGTCGCTGGGGGCCGTGTTCACCACCGAGGCCAAGCCGCTGGAGGTCGAGGTCGTCGTCGCCGAGGTCGGCCGCGAGGTCGGCAGCGACCAGATCTACCGCCTCACCTACGACGGCTCGGTGGCCGACGAGCGCGGCGTGGTGGTGATGGGCGGGCTGGCCGACCAGGTCGCGGGCGAGCTGCGGGAGCGCTGGGAGCCCGGCCTGGACCTGCCCGCGGTCCTGCAGCTGGCGCTGGTGGGCCTGGCGCCCGACCCCGCCGGCGGCCCGCCGCGCCGCCTCGGGGCCGACGTGCTGGAGGTCGCCGTGCTCGAGCGCGACCGACCGCGCCGCGCCTTCCGCCGCCTGACCGGCCCGGCCCTGGAGCAGCTGCTCGCGGGCGCGGGCGCGGAGGGGGCGGCCGACGGGGCGGCGGCCGGTGGCGTCCCCGACGGCGGCGGCTCGGGCACCAGCGGTGGCGGCCACACCGGCCTGCCCGACGACACCCCCCGCTGAGGCCGGCGGTGCTGCTGCGCGCGGGTGAGCCCGCCGACGCCGGGGAGCTGCACGTGCTCACCCGGGCCGCGTTCCTCGTCGAGGGCCAGCGCTACGGCGACCTGCACCTGCCCCCGCTGCTCGAGCAGGTGCAGGACGTCACCGCCGCGCTGTCCGACCCGGCGACCGCGGTGCTCGTCGCCGAGGCCGAGGGCGACGAGGGGCTGGGACGCGCCGGGCGGATCATCGGCACCGTCCGCCTCCACCTGCGCGCCGGGGAGCAGGCGGAGGCGGACGCCGGCGGAGCGGTGCTGGAGGCCGAGCTCGCCCGGCTGGCGGTCGCCCCCGACGCCCACCGCCGCGGCATCGCCGACGCCCTGATGGGAGCGGCCGAGCGGGTGGCCGCCCGCGCCGGGGCGGGCGAGGTCGCCCTGTTCACCGGAGCCGCCTCTGCCGGGAACCTGGCGCTGTACCGCCGCCGCGGCTACCGCGAGGTCCCGCGCCCGGCCGGTGCGCCCCAGGGCGACCTGGTCTTCCTGCGCAAGGCGCTGACCCCCGCGCCCGACGAGCTGGACCGTGCCGACGCGGGCGGCGCGGGCAGCGACGTAGTGTGAGGTCATGGACCGCCGGATCCTGGGGCTGGAGACGGAGTACGGGGTGACCTGCGCCGCGGACGGGCAGCGGCGCCTGTCCGCGGACGAGGTGGCCCGCTACCTCTTCCGCAAGGTGGTCTCCTGGGGCCGCTCGTCCAACGTCTTCCTGCGCAACGGCGCGCGGCTGTACCTGGACGTCGGCTCCCACCCCGAGTACGCGACGCCCGAGTGCGACGACGTGCGGCGCCTGGTCGTCCACGACCGCGCGGGGGAGCGGATCCTGGAGGGCCTGACGGTGGACGCCGAGCGGCGCCTGGCCGAGGAGGGCATCGGCGGCGAGGTCTACCTGTTCAAGAACAACACCGACTCCGCCGGCAACTCCTACGGCTGCCACGAGAACTACCTGGTGCCCCGCGCGGGGGAGTTCTCCCGCCTGGCCGACGTGCTGATCCCGTTCCTGGTCACCCGCCAGCTGCTGGTCGGGGCCGGCAAGGTGCTGCAGACCCCGCGGGGGGCGGTCTACTGCCTGTCCCAGCGCGCCGACCACATCTGGGAGGGCGTCTCCAGCGCCACCACGCGCTCGCGGCCGATCATCAACACCCGCGACGAGCCGCACGCCGACGCCGAGCGGTTCCGCCGCCTGCACGTCATCGTCGGGGACTCCAACATGTCCGAGACGACGACCATGCTCAAGATCGGCTCGGTCGACCTGGTGCTGCGGATGGTCGAGTCCGGCGTCGCCCTGCGCGACCTGGGGCTGGAGAACCCGATCCGGGCGATCCGCGAGGTCAGCCACGACCTGACCGGCCGGCGTCCGCTGAAGCTCGCCAGCGGCCGCGAGGCCAGCGCCCTGGAGGTCCAGGAGGAGTACCTGGAGCGGGCCAAGGCGTTCGTGGAGGACGCCGGGGTGCGCAGCCCCACCGACAAGCGGGTGCTGGACCTGTGGGAGCGGGGCCTGCGGGCGGTGCGCGAGGGCGACCTGTCCCTCGTCGACCGCGAGCTGGACTGGGTCATCAAGCTGAAGCTGCTGGAGCGGTACCAGGCCCGCCACTCCCTGGAGCTCTCCGACGCCCGGGTGGCGCGCGTCGACCTGGCCTACCACGACGTCTCCCGACGCCGGGGCCTGTACAACCTGCTCGCCGCGCGGGGCATGGTCGAGCGGGTGACCAGCGACATCGAGGTCTTCGAGGCGACGTCGGTGCCCCCGCAGACCACCCGCGCCAAGCTGCGCGGGGACTTCGTGCGCCAGGCGCAGGACAAGCGCCGCGACTTCACCGTCGACTGGGTGCACCTGAAGCTCAACGACCAGTCCCAGCGCACCGTGCTGTGCAAGGACCCCTTCGCGTCCGTCGACGAGCGCGTGGAGCGCCTGATCGCCTCCATGTGAGCGGTGCCCGACGGCGCCCAGGTGGCGCCCAGGCAGGAGGGCTAGGGTCGACGGATGCGCCTGCTCCGCCCCGCCGTGCCCGTCGTGCTGCCCCTGCTCCTGCTCGCGGGGGCCTGCAGCTCCGGTGACGACGAGGGCGGTGAGGGCGGCACCGGCAGCCTGGACGCCGTGGAGGTGACCGCCGCGGCCGAGGAGGGCACCGCCCCCACGCTCACCGTCGACGGCCCCCTGACCGTCACCGAGACCCAGACCCGGGTCGTGGAGGAGGGCGAGGGCGAGCCCGTCGCGGACGGGGACTTCGTCGGGATCCGCCTGGTGGCCGTCAACGGCCGCGACGGCGAGGCCCTGAGCGACCCGGACTGGACGACCGCCCCGGACACCTTCGTCGTCGGCTCAGAGCAGACCCCGCCGTTCGTGAGCGCCGCCCTGGACGGCGCCTCCGTCGGCTCGCAGGTCCTCACGGCCGTGCCGCCGGAGGAGGGCCCGCAGGCCAACCTCGCCGACGCCGGCGTCCAGCCCGACGACACGCTGGTGATCCTCGTGGACGTCGTGAGCGCCGGCGCCCCGCGGGCCGAGGGCACCGCGGTCACCCCGCCGGAGGGGCTGCCCACCGTCGCCCTGGCCGAGGACGGCGCGCCGACGATCACCGTGCCGGCCGGCGTCCCGGCCCCGGCCGACCTCGTCTCCCAGGTCCTCATCGAGGGCGACGGCCCGGTGGTCGAGGGCGACGACACGCTGACCGTGCAGTACACCGGCGTCATCTACGGCACCGGCGAGGTCTTCGACTCCTCGTGGGAGAACGGCGCCCCCACCAGCTTCCCGCTGGACGGCGTCATCCCCGGGTGGACCACCGGGCTGACCGGCAAGACCGTCGGCTCCCAGGTGCTCCTGGTGATCCCGCCCGCGCAGGGGTACGGGGACGCCGGGCAGCCCGCCGCCGGGATCTCCGGCACCGACACCCTGGTCTTCGTGGTCGACATCCTCGCCGCGAGCTGACGCACCCCCGACCGCACCCCCGATCCCCCCTGATCCCCCCTGATCCCCCCCCCTGATCCCCACCGACCTGGAGGACCCGTGAGCCAGCCCACCCGCCCCGAGATCGACTTCCCCGAGGGCGAGCCGCCGACCGAGCTGCAGATCACCGACGAGGTGGTCGGCGAGGGCACCGAGGCCACGCCCGGCACCACGGTGAGCACCCACTACGTCGGCGTCGCCTGGTCGACGGGCGACGAGTTCGACGCGTCCTGGAACCGCGGCGCGCCGCTGGACTTCCGGGTCGGCGTCGGCCAGGTCATCGCCGGCTGGGACCAGGGGCTCCTGGGCATGCGCGTCGGCGGTCGCCGACGCCTCGTCATCCCGCCGCACCTGGGCTACGGCGCCCGCGGCGCCGGCTCGGCGATCGGCCCGAACGAGACCCTCATCTTCGTCGTGGACCTCATGGGCGTGCGCTGACGGCACCTTCACCGCCACGCCCAGGAGGGCCTCCCCGCAGCAGCGGGGAGGCCCTCCTGCACGTCCCGTCCGCGATGATGGGCGGGTGACCTCCACCACCGACCCGGCCGACCCCTTCGACCTGGCGCGCTTCGCGGCGGCCCAGGACGCCGACGGCACCTACCCGGCGGCGCTCGCCGAGCTGCGCGCCGGGCGCAAGCGCACCCACTGGATGTGGTTCGTCCTGCCGCAGGTGGCCGGCCTGGGCAGCAGCGCCATGGCGCAGCGCTACGCCCTGTCCGGGCTGGCCGAGGCGCGCGCCTACCTCGCCCACCCGGTGCTGGGCCCGCGCCTGCTCGCCTGCGTGCAGGCGCTCGCGGACCTCGACGCCTTGCGCGCCCCGGACGCCGAGAGCGTCCTCGGTCCGGTCGACGCGGCCAAGCTCCGCTCGTGCCTGACGCTGTTCACCCGCGCCGACCCGGCAGAGCCGCTGTTCGCGCGCGTGCTCGCCCGGTACTTCGCCGGCGAGGAGGACCCGGCGACCCTCCAGCGCCTGTGAGGCCGGTCGTGCTCGCTCGCCTCAGAAGGCGTAGCGGACCCTCAGCCAGGGGGTGCGCTCGGCGATGAGGTCGAGCAGGCGCTGGCGCCACACCGCCTTCCAGGCCGCGCGGTAGCGGACGTTCTCCATGCCGTTGCCCGAGCGCTTGGGCTCCTGGACCTCCGGGCGCCACAGCGCCTCCTCGGCCTTGGGGTGCCAGCCGAGGTTGACCTCGTGCAGCCCGGCGTTGTGGGTCAGGAAGATGACCTCGGCCGCCGCCTGGGCCTTCGCGGCGGGCGAGAGGACGTCGTCCAGCTCGGTGAGCAGGGCGTCCCACTCGCCCAGCCAGCCCTCGTGCACGACCACCGGGGACAGGTTCAGGTGCACCTCGTAGCCGGCCGCCACGAAGTCGTCGACCGCACCGATCCGCGCGGAGACCGGGTCGGTGCGCACGTCGAGCAGCCGGGCCATCGCGTGCGGCATCACCGAGAAGCGCACCCGGGTGCGCTGCTGGGGGTCGTAGCCGAGCAGGTCGCGGTTGACGTGCTTGGTGGCGAAGCTGGCCTTGGCGGTGGGCATCGCGGCGAAGGCGGCCACCAGGTCGGCGACGTTGTCGCTGACCGCGGCGTCCACCGAGGCGTCGCTGTTCTCCCCGATGTCGTAGACCCAGGCGCTCGGGTCGCACTGGTCGGGGCCGGGCTTGACGCCCTGGCGGGCCACGTGGCGCTGCAGGTAGCCCACGACGGCCTCGATGTTGGCGTAGACGGTGATCGGGTTGGCGTAGCCCTTGTGCCGGGGCACGTAGCAGTAGGCGCAGGCCATGGCGCAGCCGTTGGCCGTCGACGGCGCGATCCAGTTCGCCGACCGCTCGTTGCGCCGCGCCGCGAGGGTCTTGCGCACCCCCAGGGCCAGCACCTCGGTCTTGGTGCGCACCCAGCGGTCGACGCTGGAGGCCTCGTCGTGCAGGCCCTGCACCCGGGAGGCGGAGGGGACCTGCACGACCTGCGCGCCGGGCCAGCGGGCCAGCACCTGCCGGCCGCGCTCGAGCTCCAGCGCGGCGGGCTCGGCGTAGATGGTGCGCACGTCCAGCAGCTGCCGGGGGGAGGGAGGGAGCACGGGGGACGGCGTCACCCCCTGAGCATGGCCGCCGGCACCGACGGTCCGGTCAGGCCCGTGGGGACGCGCGGCGCGGGGGGCCGGTGCCCGGGCGGTAGCGTGGAGCGGGTGTCAGCCCGACGCACCGAGCGCCTGCTCAACCTGGTCATCGCCCTGCTGTCCACGCGCAGCTGGCTGACCAAGGAGCAGGTGCGCGCGGCGGTGCCCCAGTACGCCGAGTGCGCGACCACCGAGGCCTTCGACCGGATGTTCGAGCGCGACAAGGAGGAGCTGCGCGAGCTCGGCGTCCCGCTGGTCACCGGCGGGGAGTCGGCCTGGTTCGAGGACGAGCAGGGCTACCGCATCGACCGCGAGGCCTACGCCCTGCCCGCGGTGTCCTTCACCCCCGCCGAGCTCGCCGTCCTCGGCCTCGCCTCGCGGGTCTGGGCCCAGGCCAGCCTCGGTGGGCCCGCGGCCCGGGCCCTGGTCAAGCTGCGCGCCCTGGGGGTCGAGCCCGACGAGGACTCCCTGGTCGGCATCGAGCCGCGCGTGCGCACCCGCGAGCCGGCCTTCGAGCCCCTGTACGCCGCCGCCCGCGACCGCGCGCCGGTCCGCTTCCGCTACCGCACCGGCGCCACCGCCCCCTCCGGCCCGGCCGCCGTGCGCCACCTGCAGCCCTGGCAGGTCACCTCCTGGCACGGGCGCTGGTACGTGGTGGGCCACGACACCGACCGCGGCGCCACCCGGGTGTTCCGGCTCACCCGGGTGGAGGGCTCGGTCACCCGCACCGGGCCCGCCGGCTCCTACCAGGTGCCCGACGACGTCGACGGGCGCTCGCTGGTCTCCCGCCTGGACGCCGACGCCCCCGAGCGCACCGCCCGGCTGCGCGTGCGCCCCGGCGCGGCCCACTCCCTGCGCCTGCGCGCCGGGGCCACCGGCAGCACCGACGTCAGCGCCGAGGAGGTCCTGGTGCCCTTCCGCGACGCCGAGGAGCTCGCCCAGCAGGTCGCCTCCGCCGGCCCCGACGCGGTGGTCCTGGAGCCGGACGACCTGCGCGAGGCCGTCGTGCGCCGCCTGCGCGGGGTCGCCGCCGCCCAGGGGGGCGCCCGGTGAGCCCCGGCCCGCGCTCACCGGGTCGCTCACCGGGGCGCTCGGTGCCGGTGCCCCCGCCCGCGACGTCCGCCGCCGACCGGCTCTCCCGGCTGCTGGCGATGGTGCCGTGGCTGCTGGAGCACCAGGGCGTGCCCCTGGAGCAGGCGGCCCGCCACTTCGACATCACCTCCGACCAGCTCGTGCGCGACCTGGAGCTGCTGTTCGTCTGCGGCACCCCCGGGCACATGCCCGACGACCTCATCGAGGCGGAGTGGGAGTCCGGGCACGTGTACCTGGCCAACGCCGACGCCATCGCCCGGCCCCTGCGCCTGGGCCTGGACGAGGCGCTGGCCCTGCTGGCGGGGCTGCGCACCCTGCTCGACGTCCCCGGGGCCGGTGACCGCGAGGCGCTGAACGGGGCCCTGGCCAAGCTGTCCAGCGCGGCCGGGGAGGCCGCGGCGGCCGCAGGCGCCGTCAGCGTCGACCTGTCCGCCGACACCGCCCCGCAGTCCCCGGGCGGGGCCGGGGCCGCCGCCCGCGCCGAGCGGGCCCTGGACGTCGCGCGGGCGGGCCTGCGGACCCGCCGGCGCATCCACCTGCGCTACCTGGTGCCCTCGCGCGACGAGACGACCGAGCGCCACGTCGACCCGATGCGGGTGCTGACCGTGGACGGGCACTGGTACCTGGAGGGCTGGTGCCACCGCTCCACCGGGGTGCGCCTGTTCCGCCTGGACCGGGTGCTGGAGGCCGACCTGATGGACGCCGACGGCACCCCGCCACCGGAGGCGGTGGCCCGCGACGTCGACGACGCGCTCTTCCAGCCCTCCACCGACGACCTGCGGGTGACCCTGGACCTGGACGACGGCGCCCGCTGGGTGGCCGAGCAGGTGCCGGTGGAGTCCACGACCGAGCTGCCCGGCGGGGGGCTGCGGGTGCAGCTGCGCACCGCCGACCCCCGCTGGCTGCGGCGCCTGCTGCTCGGCCTCGGCGGCGGCGCCCGCGTCGTCGACCCCCCGGACCTGGCCGAGGCGGTCGCCGCGGCCGCCGCCGAGGCGCTGGCCCAGTACGGCGAGGGCGGGCCCGCGCAGGGCGGGGCTGGTCCGACCGGCTGAGCCGCTGCGGGCGCCTGCGCCGCCCCCTCAAGGTGGCCGCCGGAGCCGCCGAAGCGGTCGGGGTGAGCCAGCCGCAGCCGCGGCCGGCCCCGGCCCGCGGAGGCGGACAGTGACCACGATCAAGGCGTCGTGCCCCACCTGCGGGGACGTGGAGCTCACCCCCGCCCAGGTGCGCCTGGTGGTGTGCTCGGTGCCGGCGTGGTCCTTCTACGCCTTCGAGTGCAGCACCTGCCGCGAGGAGGTGCGCAAGCACGCCAGCGAGGAGGTCGTCTCCCTGCTGACCACCGGTGGCGTGCCCGCCGAGCGGTGGGACGTGCCCGCCGAGGTCCTGGAGGAGCGCACCGGCCCCGCGATCAGCTGGGACGAGGTGCTCGACTTCTCCCTCGCGCTGGAGGGCGTGGACGTCGTGTCCGCCGCCAGCGCCGGCGCGCGCCGCCACCGCCACCCGGCCTGAGCCGCACCGCGCCCCGCCCCGCCCCGCCGTGCTCGCTAGGCTCGCCCCATGTGGTGGTGGGTCCTGGTCGTGGCCGTGCTCGTCCTGGTGGCGGCCGGCGTCCTCGGCGCCCTCGTCTGGGGCCTGGTGCGCCGGGGCGTGGCCGTGGCCGCCGAGCTGGGCCGGGCGGGTGAGCGGGTGGCCGAGCTGTCCGCCCAGGTCGAGCGCCTGCCCGCGATGGCCCGGCCCGAGCCGAGCGTCTTCGACGACCCGGCGGCCCTGCGCCGCGCCCGCACCGAGCGCCTGCGCCGCGCCCGTGCCGCCCGCCAGCGCTCGCGGGCGCGCACCCGCTCCGGCGCCACCGCCGCCGGCTGAGCCGCCACCCGGGTCCGGGCGGGCGGGCCTACGATGAGCGCATCCGACGACTGGAGGGCCCCATGGGCAGGAACCTGTTCGACAACCCGCTGCTGCTGCTGGTGCTCGTGCTGCTCATCGTCGTGATCTTCGGGGCGAAGCGCCTGCCCGACGCCGCCCGCAGCCTGGGCCGCTCGATGCGCATCTTCAAGGCCGAGGTCAAGGAGATGAAGGACGACGGCAAGCCCGGTGCCTCCGGCGCGCCCGGTGCCGCCCCCGGCACCCCGACCCGCCCGCTGGAGGGCCGCGTGCTGGGTGAGGACGTCCCGCCCGCGCCCACCTCGGCGCCCACCTCGGCGCCCACCTCGGCGCCCGGCGCCAGCGCGGACCCCCAGCACCGCGGCGCCTGACGCGCCCCGCCGAGCCCTCGTCCTGACCCGCCCCTGACGCGTGGCGACCACCACGTCCTCGCGGCGCAGCAACCCCGAGGGGCGGATGCCGCTGCGCGAGCACCTCACCGAGCTGCGCAAGCGCGTGGTGCGCGCCGGGATCGCCGTCGTCCTGGGCGCGGTCGCGGGGTGGTTCCTCTACGACCCCGTCTTCCAGTACCTCACCGCCCCCGTCCGGGAGCTGCAGGACTCCGGGCACGACGTCCAGATCAACTTCGGCCAGGTCGGGGCGTCGCTGGACCTGCAGCTGAAGATGTCGGTCTGGATCGGCGTCCTGGTCTCCAGCCCGGTGTGGATCTACCAGCTGTGGGCCTTCGTCACCCCCGGCCTGACCCGCCGGGAGCGCCGCTACACCCTCGCCTTCGTGACGGCGGCCGTGGTGCTGTTCCTGGGCGGGGCCTACCTCGCCAGCCTCTTCGTGCCCAACGCCGTCGCCTTCCTCACCGCCTTCACCCCCGAGGGCAGCACGAACCTCTTCCTCGCCGCCGACTACCTCGGCTTCATCATGCGCACCGTGCTCGCCTTCGGGGCGGCCTTCCTGCTGCCGGTCGTGCTGGTGGGGCTCAACACCGTCGGCGTCCTGCCGGGCAGGGCGGTGCTGCGGGCGTGGCGCTGGGTCACGGTGCTGTGCTTCACGATCGCCGCCGTGGCCACGCCCACCTCCGACGTGCTGGCGATGTTCTACCTGGCCATGCCGCTGCTGGTGCTGTTCGCCGTCGCCATCGGGATCTGCCTGCTCACCGACCGACGCCGGGAGCGCCGGCGCCAGCAGGAGTGGGGCGACCTGGACGACGACACCGCCAGCGCCCTCTGACGCCTGCTCGCGCCCCCCGCGGCGGGCTGACCTAGGCTCGTCGGCATGCCCTCGCCCGCCGAGCGGTACGCCGCCTCCCGACTCCGCCAGGCCGCCGAGCGCTCCGAGCTCGGCCGCTTCCGCGACGACGTCGGCTTCGACCTCGACCCGTTCCAGGTGCAGGCCTGCGAGGCGCTGGAGGGCGGCAGCGGCGTCCTGGTCGCCGCCCCCACCGGCGCCGGCAAGACGGTGGTGGGGGAGTTCGCCGTCCACCTGGCGCTGGCCTCGGGCCGCAAGGCGTTCTACACGACGCCCATCAAGGCCCTGAGCAACCAGAAGCACGCCGACCTGTCCGCCCGCTTCGGCGCGGAGCAGGTGGGCCTGCTCACCGGCGACACCTCCGTCAACGGCGACGCCCCCGTCGTCGTCATGACCACCGAGGTGCTGCGCAACATGCTCTACGCCGGGTCCCCGGCCCTCGCCGGCCTCGGGCACGTCGTCATGGACGAGGTCCACTACCTCGCCGACCGCGCCCGCGGCGCCGTGTGGGAGGAGGTGATCATCCACCTGCCCGACGACGTGCTCATCACCTCCCTGTCGGCGACCGTCAGCAACGCCGAGGAGTTCGGAGACTGGCTGGCCGCCGTCCGCGGGAAGACCGAGGTGGTCGTCTCCGAGCACCGGCCCGTCCCGCTGTGGCAGCACGTCATGGTCGGCACCCGCCTGCTCGACCTGTTCACCGACGACACCGGAACCGCCGTGGAGGCCGGCGCGGGCACCGCACCGCACCTGGTCAGCGGCCTGAAGGTCAACCCCGAGCTGGTCCGCCTGTCGCGCGAGGAGGTCCGCCGCGACCGCCAGGTGCCCCGCGGGTCCGCCCCCCGCCGCGCGGCCGGGCGCGGAGGGGGCGGAGGGCGCCCCCAGCGCTCGGCCAGCTCCGGGCCCTCGCGCGCCCAGGTGCTCGAGCGCCTCGACGACTCCGGGCTCCTGCCCGCGATCACCTTCGTGTTCAGCCGCGCCGGGTGCGACGCCGCCGTGCGCCAGTGCGTCAGCTGGGGCCTCCGCCTGACCACCAGCGAGGAGCGCCGGGAGATCCGCGCCCTGGTGGAGGAGCGCTGCTCCGACATCCCCGACGCCGACCTGCAGGTGCTGGGCTACTGGGAGTGGCTGGAGGGGCTCTCCCGGGGGGTCGCCGCCCACCACGCCGGCCTGCTGCCGACCTTCAAGGAGGTCGTGGAGGAGCTGTTCTCCCGGGGGCTGGTCAAGGCCGTCTTCGCCACCGAGACCCTCGCCCTGGGCATCAACATGCCCGCCCGCTCGGTGGTGCTGGAGAAGCTCGTGAAGTTCAACGGGGAGTCCCACGTGGACATCACCCCCGGGGAGTACACCCAGCTCACCGGACGCGCCGGGCGCCGCGGCATCGACGTCGAGGGCCACGCCGTCGTCCTGTGGCAGGGGGGCCTGGACGCCGAGGCCGTCGCCGGCCTGGCCTCCACCCGCACCTACCCGCTGCGCTCCAGCTTCCGCCCCACCTACAACATGGCCGTCAACCTCGTCTCCCAGGTCGGGCGCGCCCGCGCCCGCGAGGTGCTGGAGACCTCCTTCGCCCAGTTCCAGGCCGACCGCGGCGTGGTGGGCCTGGCCCGCCAGGTCCGCAAGCAGGAGGAGGCGCTCGCGGGCTACGCGCGCTCGATGACCTGCCACCTGGGCGACTTCGCCGAGTACGCCGCGATCCGCCGCCGCATCGGCGACCTGGAGAAGGACACCTCCCGCGCCGCCGCCCGCCAGCGCCGCTCCGACGCCGTCGCCTCCCTGGAGGCCCTGCGCGTCGGCGACGTCATCCGGGTGCCCGCCGGTCGCCGCGCCGGGTACGCCGTCGTCCTGGACCCGGGCCTGACCGCCGGCCTGGAGGGTCCCCGCCCCACCGTGCTCACCGCCGACAAGCAGGTGCGGCGCCTGTCGGTGGCCGACGTCCAGGCCGCCGTCACCCCGATCGCCCGGATCAAGGTGCCCGCCGCGTTCGACCCCCGCAGCCCCGGCTCGCGGCGCGACCTCGCCTCCACCGTCCGCTCCGCCCTGGCCGAGGGGCGCCTGGACACCGGGCCCCTGCCCCGGGGCCTCGGCGGCGAGGGCGACGCCGGTGACCGGCCCGGGGACGGCGACGAGCTGACCCGCCTGCGCCGCCAGCTGCGCCAGCACCCCTGCCACGGCTGCCCCGACCGCGACGACCACGCCCGCTGGTCCCAGCGCTGGAGCACCCTGGAGAAGGAGACCCGCACGCTGGTCCACCGGATCGAGGGGCGCACCGGCACCATCGCCCGCACCTTCGACCGCGTGTGCGACCTGCTGGTGGACCTGGAGTACCTCGCGCCCGCCCCGGTCGAGGACGGCGCCGGCTCCGCGACCGACCTGCCCGCCGCCGGCGGGGAGCTCGTGGTGACCCCCGCCGGCGCCCGGCTCAAGCGCGTCTACGCCGAGAAGGACCTCCTGGTCGCCCAGTGCCTGCGCGAGGGCACCTGGTCGGCCCTGGACCCCGCCGGGCTCGCCACCGTCCTGTCCGCGGTCGTCTACGAGGCCCGCCGCGAGGAGGGCCCGCCCGTCGCCCGCCACCCCGGGGGCGCGGAGGTCTCCACCGCCCTGCACCGCACGGTCGCGGAGTGGTCGGCCCTGGCCGAGCGGGAGGAGGCCCACCACCTCCCCGGCACCGGGGAGCCCGACCTCGGGCTCATATGGCCCATGCACCGCTGGTGCCGCGGGCAGGCCCTGGAGGACGTGCTGGACGCCGGCCCCGAGGGCCTCGCCGCCGGCGACTTCGTCCGCTGGTGCCGCCAGCTCCTGGACCTGCTCGACCAGGTCGTCGCCGTGGCCTCCGCCGGGGGGGACGACCGCCTGGCCCGCACCGCCCGCGCCGCCATCTCCCTCGTCGACCGCGGCGTGGTCGCCTACTCCGCCGGGGCGGCCCGCGCCGCCAGCTGAGCGTCCCCCGGGGAGCCCCAGGGGGCTGAGCGACCAGCCGGGGAGGCGCGGCGCGTGCTCCTCTCGTGCCACGCTGCTCCTCGGATGCCGCCAGGAGTGCCCGCAGGACGCCTCTGAGGCCGGCACGGGAGGAGCACGGCCCTCACCGGCGTGGTCTCGCCGCCGGGGTGGGGGGCCGCGGACGGCGCTCGCGGGACCTCAGCGCCCCCTCAGAGCGCCATCGCCGCCACCAGCCGCTCCACGCTGGAGCCCACCCCCCACCGCGACGCCAGAGCGGCCACCGCACCCACGTCCACGGCGCTCGCGAGCCCTCCGGCCGGCGGCGGGGGCAGCGGCGGGAGGTCGGCCTCGCGCAGCACCCTCACCACGCGCGGGGCCACGTCGAGGTAGTCGGAGGCGTCGAGCAGGCGCTGGCGCTGGCCGGGGGAGAGCCCCGGCGCCCCGGACGCCGCCGCGGCGCGCAGGCCCGCCAGGTCGCCGAAGCGGCGCAGCAGCGTCGCGGCCGTCTTGGCCCCGATGCCGGGCACCCCGGGCAGCCCGTCGCTGGGGTCGCCGCGCAGCACCGCCAGGTCCGCGTAGGCGTCCCCGGCCCTGGCGGCGTCGAGGTCGTGCTCCGCCGCCAGCCACGCGGCGTCCACCACCTGCGCGTCGCGCACCCCGCGCCCGATGTAGAGCACCCGGACGCCGGCCGCGTCGTCGGCCAGCTGGAACAGGTCGCGGTCGCCGGAGACCACCACGACGCCGGTGCCGGCCGCCGCGGCGCGGGTGGCCAGCACGCCGGCCACGTCGTCCGCCTCGCACCCCGGCGCGCCGACGCGCGGGACGCCGAGCGCGGCCAGCAGCTCCACGACCACCTCGACCTGGCGCGGCAGCGCGGCCGGCACCTCCTCCCCGCCGTCCGCGGAGACCCGGTGCGCCTTGTAGCCCGGCAGCAGGTCCGTGCGCCAGGCCGGGCGCCAGTCGTCGTCCCAGCAGGCCACGAGCTGCCCCGGCCTCAGGCGCTCCACGATCACGGCGACCATGTCGCAGAAGCCGCGGACGGCGCCGACCGGCGTCCCGTCGGGCGCGGTGATCGAGCTGGGCAGGGCGTGGAAGGCGCGGAAGTACAGCGTCGCGGCGTCCAGGAGGACCAGGTCGCGGGGACCGGCGTCGTGCGGCATGAGCGGGAGGCTAGGCCCGGGGGTCAGTCGTCCTCGTGCGGTGCGCCCAGCTCGCGCAGCGCCTCGACGTCGCCGGGGGAGAGGTAGTAGCCGCGCGGGCCGCCGCTCGCCGGGGCGACGCGGTGGGCGTCGACCAGGTCGACGCCGGCCCGGGAGAAGGTGGCGACCAGGGCCGGCGGCAGCGGGCTCCCCGCGTAGTAGCCGGCCTCGCGGGCCCGCTGCCGGGTGCCCTCGTTGGCGCTGTCCCACCAGTAGCGGATGGCCGACCGGCGCTCTCGCTCACCGCCGCTGACCGTCATCTGCACGACGCTACCCGGCCGGGCAGGAACACCCCGCGCGGACCGCGCGTTCTGGCCGTGTCCCGACCGCACCGGGCCGGGACGGCACCAGAGGAGGGCCCCGTGGGCACCTACGCCGAGCACCGCGACTACTTCGACCACACGCTGGCGGAGGCCATGGTGGAGGACCGCGACTTCTCGGCCGCGGCCACCCTGCTGCGCCGGCTGGGCGCGGAGCAGCCGTCGGCCCCGCTGGCGGCCCGGATGCTGCTGGCGAGGGCGCTGTACTCCTCCGCCCAGCTCGGCCGGGCCGAGGCCCTGCTGCGCTCGGTCGTCGCCGACCGCCCCGACGAGGCCTACGCCCACCTGATGCTCGGGCGCGTCCTGCAGCGCGCCGGCCGCGCCGAGGAGGCCCGGGGCCCGCTGCGGCTGGCGGCCGCCATGGGCCTGACCCTGGACGGTGCCCCGCCCAACGCGTGATAACGGAAGCCGGCGCGACTCCAGCGGGAGTCGCGCCGGCCCGCCGCCCGTGCCCGAGGAGCAGCCGGGGACCGGGAGGCAGACTGTGCGGGTGACCGACGGCCCTGCCCCCCGCCGCGTGCTCTACCGCGGCGGCAGCGTCTACAGCCCCGCCGACCCCTTCGCCACGGCCGTGCTCGTGGAGGGACCGACCGTGGCCTGGGTCGGGTCGGAGGAGGCCGCGGCGTCGGCGGCGAGGGGGGCGGACGCCGTCGTCGACCTGGACGGCGCGCTGGTCACCCCGGCCTTCGTCGACGCGCACGTGCACGTGACCGAGACCGGCCTGGCGCTGACCGGCGTGGACCTGTCGGGGGCGCGCAGCCTGGCCCAGGCGCTGGACGCCGTGGCCGCCGCCGCGGCGCGGGCGCCGGGGGAGCAGCTGCTGGGCTCCGGCTGGGACGAGACCGGCTGGCCCGAGGGGCGCGGGCTGACCGCCGCCGAGGTCGACCGCGCGGCCGGGGGAGCGGAGGTCTACCTCTCCCGGGTCGACGTGCACTCCGCGGTGGTCTCCTCCGCCCTGGCCGCCCGGCTGGGCCTGGCCGGCCAGGAGGGCTGGTCGGCGGACGGGCGGGTGGAGCGCGAGGCCCACCACAGCGCCCGCGACGCCACCCGCGACCTCGACCCCGCCCGCCGCCGCCGGGTGCAGCAGGCGGCCCTGTCGGCGGCCGTCGCCGCCGGCATCGGCAGCGTCCACGAGTGCGCCGCCCCGCACGTGGGCTCCCCGCAGGACCTGCGCGCCCTGCTGGCGCTGGCCGCCGAGGACGGCGCCGCCGCACCGACCGTGCTGGCGGTGTGGGGCGAGCTGGTCGCCGACACCGACGCCGCCCGCGAGCTCGTGGCCTCCCTCGACCTGCCCGACCCCTCCGCGCTGCTCGGCCTGGCCGGCGACCTCACCGTCGACGGGTCCCTGGGCTCGCGCACCGCGGCCCTGCGCGAGCCGTACGCGGACGCCGCGGTGGCCGGCCTGCCGGCCGGCCACCGCGGCCACCGCTACCTGGACGCCGCCGCGGTGCGCGACCACGTCGTGGCCTGCACCCGCGCGGGCCTGCAGGCGGGCTTCCACGTCATCGGCGACGACGCCGTGGCCGAGGTGCTCGCCGGCTTCGCCGCGGCCGCCGACGTCGTGGGGGCCGCGGCCCTCAGCGGCGCCCGGCACCGCCTCGAGCACGTGGAGGGCGTGGACGCCGAGGGCGTCGCCGCGATGGCCAGGATGGGCCTGACGGCCAGCGTCCAGCCCGTCTTCGACGCCCTGTGGGGCGGGGACCACGGCATGTACGCCGCCCGGCTGGGGCCCGCGCGCGCCCGGGCGCTGAACCCGCTCGCCCCGCTGGCCGCGGCCGGCGTCCCGCTCGCCCTCGGCTCCGACGCCCCCGTGACGCCGATGGCGCCGTGGGAGGCGGTGCGCGCGGCCGCGTTCGCCACCGAGCCCGCGCACCGGATCTCCGCCCGCGCGGCCTTCCTGGCCTCCACCCGCGGCGGCTGGCGCGCGGCCCGCCGCGACGGCGAGGGCGTCCTCGTGCCGGGGTCGGCGGCGACCTTCGCGGTCTGGGAGCCGGCCGAGCTCGTCGTCCAGGCCCCCGACGACCGGTTCGCGGCCTGGAGCACCGACGCCCGCTCGGGCACCCCCGGCCTGCCCGACCTCACCCCGGGGACGCCGGCCCCGCGCTGCCTGCGCACCGCGGTGGCCGGCGCCGTGGTGCACGACGCCACCGACTGGGCGGGCGTGGCGGGCCGGTGAGGGTCCTCGTCTGCACCCCCACCTACGACGAGCGGGAGTCCCTGCCGACCACCCTGGCGCGGCTGCGCGCGGCGGTGCCCGGCGCCGACGTCCTCGTCGTGGACGACGCCAGCCCGGACGGCACGGGCGAGTTCGCCGACGCGATCGCCGCCGCGGACCCGGCCGTCCACGTGCTGCACCGCCCCGGCAAGGCCGGGCTGGGCGCGGCGTACGTGGCGGCCTTCGGCTGGGGGCTGGAGCGCGGGTACGACGTGCTGGTGGAGATGGACGCCGACGGGTCCCACCAGCCCGAGCAGCTGCCCCGGCTGCTCGCGGCGCTGGAGGGCGGGGCGGACCTGGTGCTCGGCTCGCGGTGGGTGCCGGGCGGCTCGGTCGTGGACTGGCCGCGCCGGCGGGAGCTGCTCAGCCGGGCGGGCACCACCTACGCGCGCCTGGCGCTCGGCCTGCCGCTGCGCGACGCCACCGGCGGCTACCGCGCGGTGCGGGCCGACGCGCTGCGCCGCCTGGACCTGGGCTCGGTGCACTCGGCGGGGTACTGCTTCCAGGTCGACCTCGCCTGGCGCGCGGTGCGGGCCGGCCTGCGGGTCGCGGAGGTGCCGGTCACCTTCGTGGAGCGGGCGGCCGGCAGCAGCAAGATGAGCGGGCGGATCGTGCGCGAGGCGCTGTGGCGGATCACCGCCTGGGGCCTGGCGCACCGCGCCCGGCAGCTGCACGCCGTCGTGCGGCGCCGGGGCGCGAGGGGCTGAGGACGACGGACCGGCCGCACCCGGTGGGGTGCGGCCGGTCCGACCCGGGGGGCCCGTGGGGTGGTGGGCCGCTCACCCGGGGACCGCGGCGCGAAGAGGGGGGCGCGCCGCGGGGGAGCGGCGCGCGCTAGGCGCTGCGCCGCTGGTGCAGGGTGCCGCTGCGGAGCTTGGCCAGGCGCTCCTGGAGCAGCACTTCGAGGTCGTCCACCGAGCGGCGCTCCAGGAGCATGTCCCAGTGCGTGCGGGCGGGCTTGACGGCCTTGACCGTGGGGGCGTCGCCGTCGCGCAGCAGCGCCTCGGCGCCGCAGCGGCACTCCCAGACCGACGGCACGTCGGCCTCCATGGAGAAGGGCAGCTTGGTCACGTGCCCCTGGGGGCAGTCGTAGACGGCGAGCTGGCGGGGCGCCAGCTCGACGCCCTCCTCGCTCTCCATGCTCGACCCACCCAGTCGGGTTCCGCGCAGGCTCCGGTCGCTCATGGTGTCCTCCAGGTCGTGTGTGCGCCGCGTGGCTCGCGGCTGGCGGTGACGCGTCGACAGGGGCGGCGTGAGTCCCCGGGCGCCTCCCGCTCGGCGAGATGCATCCTGTCCAACGGCCGGGGGCGTCGTTGTGTTCCACCTCTTACCCGCCGTCCGGCGACGTGCAGTGTGACGTCCGCTACACCCCGTAGGCGAAACCGGGTGCTCAGACGAGCGCGGGCACCTCGTTGCCGGCCTCTCGGATGCCGCGGCGCACGTCCACGCGCCACAGCAGCAGCCCGCCGACGACGAAGAAGACCAGCAGCGACAGGATCGCGGGGCGGTAGGAGCCGGCCAGCTGGTAGACCAGCCCGAAGACCAGCGTGCCCAGCCAGCTCGTGCCGCGCTCGGCGGCCTGGTAGAGGCTGAAGTACTCCGCCTCCCGGCCCCGGGGCACGAGCTGGCTGTACATCGAGCGCGACAGGGCCTGGGTGCCGCCCAGGACCAGCCCGATCCCGGCGGCCAGGGCCAGGAAGAGCAGGAAGCGGCCGGCGGGCAGGGCGAACCCGGCCGTGACGACGACGAGCCAGACGACCAGGGAGCCGAGCACCGCGCGGTGGGCCCCCACCCGGGCGGCGATCCGCCCGAGCAGCAGGGCGCCGCCGAAGGCCACGAACTGCACGAGCAGGATCGCGACGATCAGCTGCGACTGCTCGAAGCCCAGCTCGGCCTGCCCGTACAGGCTCGCGGTGCCGATGACCGTCTGCATGCCGTCGTTGAAGAACAGGTAGGCGACGAGGAACAGCAGGGTCTGCGGGTAGGCGCGGGCCGAGCGCAGCGTCAGCCACAGCTGCGCGAAGGCGGCCCCCACGGCCTTCGCCGTGCTCCCGGCGCCGGGGCGGGGGGCCGCCTCCACCGCCGCGCCGGGGGCGCGGGCGATCGCCGGGCCCCGCACGTCCAGCCCGCGCAGGCCCAGGTAGGGGACCAGGGTGAACGCGGCCCACCACAGGCCCGCGGTGAGCAGGCTCAGGCGCACCGCGGTCGACTCGGTGATCCCCAGCGCCTCGTGGCCGGAGACCAGGGCGAGGTCGGCGGCCAGCAGCAGCCCGCCGCCGGCGTAGCCCAGGGCCCAGCCGCGGCTGGAGACGGCGTCGCGCTCGTCGGGGTCGGCCACCTGCACCAGCAGGGCGTCGTAGACGACGAGCGAGGCGCCGAGCATGACCGTGGCGACCAGCTGCAGCAGCGCGCCGAGCTGCCAGTTCGTGCCGGCCACGAGCACCATCGCGCTGGCTGCGGCCGAGCCGGTCCAGGCGAAGGCGCCCAGCAGCCGGCGGGGTGCGGGGGAGCGGTCGGCCAGGGCGCCGACGACGGGCAGCACCAGCGCCGAGAGCAGCGTGGCGGCGGTGACCACGTACAGCGCGAGGGAGCCGGGGTCGACCGGCAGGCCCAGCACCGACAGCGCGGTGCGGCAGGTGCCGTCGACCTCGCCGGCGCCGCCCGGGCACGCGGCCTCGGTCGCCACCGCCGTCAGGTACGGGGTGAACAGCACCGTGGCGGTCGTGGTGACGTAGGCGGAGTTGGCCCAGTCGTAGACGTACCAGGCGCGCTGGTGGCGCCGCCGGGTGGACGGCGCCGGGCGCGGGGGAGCAGGAGCGGTCACGGCGGGGTCTCCTCGCGCGGGGGCAGGGGGTGGGTGGGCCACTGGCCGCGGGAGGCCAGGACCTCGCGCAGCAGGTCGGCGCGGTCGGTGACCAGGCCGTCGACGCCGGCGTCCAGGAGCCGGTGCATGGCGGCGGGATCGTTGACGGTCCACACGTGCACCGGCAGGCCCGCCGAGCGGGCGGCGTCCAGGGTGGCGCCGGTGACCACGCGCAGGGCCCCGGCGCGCTCGGGGACCTGCAGGCAGTCGGCGGCCGCGGCGGCCCGCAGCGCCCGCCCCCGCAGGCCCGCGGCGGCGGCGGCCAGGAAGCGGACGACGCCCTGCCGGCCCGCGGAGGAGGTGACCTCGCGGTGCCCGGCCGCGCGCAGACCGGCCAGCACCGCCCGGCGCCGCCGCTCGGAGAAGGAGGCAACGCAGACCCGGTCGACGGCCCGCGCGGCGGTGAGCACGCGCACCAGCGGGGCCACCGCGCCGCTGGCCTTCACGTCGAGGTTGAAGCGCACGTCCGGCCAGGCGGCGAGGGCCTCCTCCAGGCGCGGCACCGGCTCGACGCCCTCGATGCGGGCGCGGGAGACGACCGACCACGGCTGGGCGGCGATCGGTCCGCGGCCGTCGGTGGCGCGGTCCAGGGTGGCGTCGTGGAAGGCGACGAGGACGCCGTCGCTGGTGGCGTGGACGTCGGTCTCCAGGTAGCGGTAGCCCAGGTCCACGGCGGCCGCGAAGGCCGCCAGGGAGTTCTCGCCGGCCCTCGGGGCGCCGTGGTGGCCCGGGGCGCTGAAGCCGCGGTGGGCCAGGGCGATCGGGCCCTCGACCTCGAGGTAGCGGCTCACAGCACCGCAGTGTGGCGCACCGGGGCGCCGGCTCCGGGCGGTCCGGCAGGGACGCACCGGGTCAAGGAGGGCGCGGGCCCTGCCGATGGGGAGGGCATGGGAACAGCGCTGCACGCCTGGGACTGCTTCGCCGAGCAGGAGTGGTCCGACGCCGACGACCTGCGGGACCTGCTGCGCGCCCACCTGCGCGCGAGCTCCCCCCACCTGGACGACGCGGCCGCGCACGAGGGCGCCGACCGGCTGGCGGAGGCGGCCCTGCTGCTGGACGCCGGCCTGGACGCCGCTGCGGCGCTGGGCCCAGGCGCCGCGGCGGGCGACCTCGACCTGGACCTGCTCGGCGACCCGGCCGAGCAGTGGGCCGCGGTCTACGCCCGCGTCCACGACCAGCTGCGGCCGCGCCGGCGCACCCCGCACCTGCGCGCGCTGGTCGACGCCGGCTGACCGCCGCTCGCGCGGGTGACGGCGAAGAGGTGATGTTCCTGCCGTATCAGCCCTGCAGTGATAGACAGCGTGCATCACCTCTGGTGTGATGCTCTGCGTGAGCACCCCTCCGCCTCCGGGCACCCGGACGGCGGTGGCCCTGATCGGCGACGTCGTCGACTCCCGCCAGCACCCCGACCGCGCGGCCGCCCAGGCGGCGCTCGTGCGGGCGCTGAGCGAGGTCGAGGCGCTGGTGCCCTCGGTCCAGCCGCTCGACGTCACCCTCGGGGACGAGTTCCAGGGCGCCTACGCCACCGTCGCCGACGCGGCCCTGGCCGCGCTCCTCGTGCGCCTGAGCCTGCTGCCCGACGTCGACACCCGCTACGGCCTCGGCCACGGCACCTTCACGGTCTTCGACGCCGACCGCGACCTCGTCTCCCAGGACGGCCCGGCCTGGTGGGCGGCCCGCTCGGCCGTGGACACCGCCCGCCAGCGCGCCGGCCAGCCCCGCAGCCGCGCGGTGCGCACCTGGTACGCCGAGCACGAGCCCGGCGGCGGGGGAGCCGCACCAGGGGCGGCGACCGTCAACGCCTTCCTCACCTGCCGCGACGAGATCCTCGCCCGGATGAGCCCGCGCGAGCTGCGCCTGCTGCGAGGCCTCCTGCTCGGCGAGCAGCAGGCGGCCATGGCCGCGCAGGAGGGGGTCGTGCAGTCGGCGGTCTCGCAGTCCCTGACCCGCTCGGGCGCCTACGCGGTGCTCGCGGCCCACGACCTGCTGCGGGACCCGGCGTGAGCCTGGTCGCCGCGCTGCTGCTCGCCCTCGGCGTCACCGACCTGGTCCGGTGGTCCCCGGAGGCCACCCCGGCCGCCCGCACGGCGCTGGCGGTGGCGGTGGGGGCGGCCAGCGCCGTGGGGCTGGCCCTGCTGAGCGCACCCCCGGACGGCGGGGCGGGCGGCGCGGGCGGCACGGGCGACGCGGTGGCGGTGGCGGCGGTCGGCGTCCTCGGGGTGCTGCTCTGGGTGGCCGCCGACTCCGCCCCGCTGCGCGCCTCGGGCCGCACCCCGCTGGCCGTGGTCGCCGCGATGGCCGTGGTCGTCCTGGCGCTGGTGCCCGCGGCCCCGCCCGTGGGCGGGCTCCTGCAGCGCTGGTACGCGGGGCTGGACCTGCCGGGCCTGGCCGGCGTCGGCGTGGAGGCGGCGCTGGCCGCCGTGGCCGGGGCGCTGTTCCTGCTCGCGAGCGCCAACCGGGTGGTGCGCCTGGTGCTGTCCTGCGCCGGCACCCCGCCGGTCTCGGGGGAGGCCGCCCTGCGCGGGGGTCGGCTGCTCGGCCCGCTGGAGCGCACCTTCATCCTCGCCCTGGCGCTGGCCGGCGACCTGACCGCCGCCGCGGTGGTGATCGCCGCGAAGGGCGTGCTGCGGCTGCCGGAGATCCGCTCGGCCAAGACCGAGAAGCGCGGGGGAGCGGACGTGGTGACCGAGTACTTCCTGGTCGGCACGTTCACCAGCTGGCTGCTCGCGGTCGCCGTCGCCGGGCTCGTGCGGCTCGCGGGGTGAGCGGCCCGCCCGCAGGGCCCTGCTCCTACGATGCCCCGGTGATCACCTGCCGCCCCCAGCCCGGACGCCGGTCGTGAGGGTCGCCGCCTGGCAGGCCGCCGGCCGCCCGGGCGAGCTGGAGGACAACCTCGCCCGCCTGGACGCCGCGACCGCCGCGGCCGCCGCCGCGGGCGTCGACGTGCTGGTCTCCCCGGAGATGTTCTCCACCGGCTACGCCCTGGAGCGGGGCCTGGAGGACCCGCGCACCGAGCGGGCCGTGCGCGCCAGCGCCGCCCGCCACGGCGTCGCGCAGGTGTGGTCCGAACCCCTCGACGGCTCCATCACCGCCGCGGTCTGCGACGCGCAGGGCCGGCTGCTGGGCCGCTACCGCAAGGTGCACCTGTGGGGGCCGGGGGAGCGGGCCGCCTTCGCGCCGGGCGAGGGGCCGCCGCTGGTGGTCGACCTGGGCGGCCTGCGGGTCGCCGTCGCCGTCTGCTTCGACGTGGAGTTCCCCGAGACCGCCCGCACTGCGGCCCGCGCCGGGGCCGACGTCCTGTGCGCGCCGACCGCCGTCGAGGACCCGGCGGTGGCGCGCGTCCTGCTGCCGGCGCGGGCGATGGAGAACGGGATGGTCGTGGTCTACGCCAACCACGCCGCCGGGGGCCAGCCGCCGGGCGGCCCGGCCTTCTGCGGCGCCAGCGTGGTCGCGGGCCCGGACGGCGCCCTGCTGGCCGTGGCCGGCAGCGGCGGCACCGACGCGGCGGCCGAGCAGCTGCTCGTGGCCGACGTCGACCCCGCGCACCTGGCCGCCGTGCGCGACCGCAACCCCTACGCGGCCGAGCTGCGGCCGCACCTGTACCGGGCGTGGGGCCCGGAGGGACCACAGGACTCGGACAGCCGGGAGGAGCGGTCGTGACGTCGGCGTCGGGCGACGTGGGCTCGGGGGAGGTGCCCTCGGGCCGCCCGGGCGTGACGATGCTCGTGCCCGACTTCCCCTTCCCCTACGACGAGTGGCTGTCCTCCCCGCTGGGGCTGGGCTCGGTGCCCGAGGCCGCGCACGGCGCCGAGGTCGCCGTCCTCGGCGCGGGCATGGCGGGCCTGGTCGCCGCGCACGAGCTGATGAAGCTGGGCCTGCGCCCGGTGGTCTACGAGGCGGACCAGATCGGGGGGCGGCTGCGCTCGGCGCCGTTCAAGGGCGTCTCCGGCGTCGTGGCCGACCTGGGCGGCATGCGCTTCCCGCCGTCCGGGCGCGCGTTCTTCCACTACGCCGACCTGGTCGGCGCCGAGACCGCGCCCTTCCCCAACCCGCTGTCCGCGGCCACCGACAGCACCGTGATCGACCTCGGCGGGCACGTGCACTACGCCGAGACCCCCGACCAGCTGCCGCCGTTCTTCGCCGAGGTGGCCGACGCGTGGTCGGCGGCCCTGGGCGAGGTGGGCTTCGCCGCGCTGCAGGAGGCGATCGCCGCCCGCGACCTGCGCGCGGTCAAGGCGCTGTGGGACCCGATGGTCCGCGTGCTGGACGAGACGAGCTTCTACGGGTTCATCGCCGCCTCCGCCGCCTTCCGCGACCTGCCCTACGGCCACCGCGAGGCGTTCGGCCAGGTCGGGTTCGGCACCGGCGGCTGGGACACCGACTTCCCCCACTCGATCCTGGAGATCCTGCGGGTGGTGCTCACCGACGCCGACGAGGACCACCGGCGCATCCGCGGCGGCGCCCAGCAGGTGCCGCTGCGGCTGTGGTCGCGCCAGGTCGACGACGCCGTCCACTGGCCGGCCGGCACCTCCCTGGCGGGCCTGCACGGCGGGGCGCCGCGCCCGGGGGTGGCCGCGCTGCGCCGCCAGCCCGGCGGCGGGATCGTCGTCACCGACCGCTGGGGCGGGGAGCGCACCTTCGACGCCGCGGTCGTGACCTGCCAGTCGTGGCTGCTGTCGGCGCGCATCGACACCGAGGAGGCGCTGTTCGACCACGCCACCTGGATGGCGATGGACCGCTCGCACTACGCGCAGTCGTCCAAGACGTTCGTCATGGTCGACCGGCCGTTCTGGCGCGACGTCGACCCGAGGACCGGACGGCGGGTGATGAGCACGACGCTGACCGACCGGATGACGCGGGCGACCTACCTGCTCGAGGGCGAGGGCGGCGGGGACGACGAGCCGGCCGTGATCTGCCTGTCCTACACCTGGAACGACGACGCGCTGAAGTGGCTGGCGCTGAGCACCGAGGAGCGGGTGCGCCGCATGCTGGCCTCCCTGCGCCAGGTCTACCCCGACGTCGACGTGGCCAGCCACATCGTGGGGGAGCCGCTGACGGTCTCGTGGGAGTCCGACCCCAACTTCATGGGCGCCTTCCGCGGCGCGCTGCCGGGGCACTACCGCTACCAGCGGCGCCTGTTCAGCCACTTCGTCCACGACGAGCGGCCGCCGGCCGAGCGGGGGCTGTTCCTGGCCGGTGACGACATCTCCTTCACCCCCGGCTGGGCCGAGGGCGCGGTGACCACCGGGCTGAACGCCGTGTGGGGCGTGGTGCGCCACTTCGGCGGCGCCAGCGCGCCCGGCAACCCCGGTCCCGGGGACCGCTTCGCCGAGCTGGCCCCGGTCGACCTGGACTGAGGCGGGGCTGGGAGCATCGGCGCCCGTGCCGCCGCTCCTGCCCCGCCTGACGCCGTCCCGCCTGCCCGAGCCCTACGGCAGCGTCCTGGGGCAGCCGGGCGCCGCCGCGTTCTCCGCCGCCGGCCTCCTGGCGCGGCTGCCGATCTCCATGCTGGGGATCGGGATCGTGCTGCTGGTGGAGGCCTCGACCGGCTCCTACGCCGCGGCGGGCACGGTCGCGGCGGTGTACTCGGTGGTCCAGGCGCTGTGCTCCCCGGTGGTGGCCCGGCTGGTGGACCGCCACGGCCAGGCAGCGGTGATGCGCCCGGCGGTCGCCGTCCACGTCGCCGGCGTCGTGGCGCTGGTGGTGCTCACGACCAGCGGCGCGCCCCTGCCGGCCCTGCTCGCCGCGGCCGTGGTGATGGGCTCCTCGATCGGGTCGGTCGGCGCGCTGGTGCGCGCCCGCTGGGCGTGGGTGCTGACCCGCGCCGGCGGCCCGGTCGCCGCGCGGCTGCACACCGCCTTCTCCCTGGAGTCGGTGGTGGACGAGGTCGTCTTCCTCGTCGGCCCGGTCGTGGTGACGCTGCTGGCCACCCGCGCCGGCCCGGCCTGGGGGCTGCTGGCCGCGGCCGCCGCGGTGACGGTCGGCGGCGCGGTGCTCTTCGCCCAGCGGGCCACCGAGCCGGCCCCGGTGCGGCGGCGGGCGGGGGACCCCGGCGGGGGCAGGGCGGTCCTGCGCTCGGGCGGCATGGTCGTGCTGGTGGTGGCCTTCGCCTTCCTCGGCGTCGTCTTCGGCAGCGTGGAGGTGCTGGTCGTGGCCTTCACCGACGAGCGGGGGCGGCCGGGCCTGGCCGGGGTGGTGCTGGCGCTGTACGCGGTGGGGAGCCTGGTCGCGGGCCTGGTGTACGGGGCGCTGCGGTGGCGCTCCAGCGACGCGCGCCGCTTCACCGCGGCGATGCCGCTGATGGCCGTGCTGATGGCCCCGCTGGTCCTGGTCGACTCCGTGGTCGGCCTGGCGCTGGCCCTGGTGGTGGCGGGGGTGGCCATCTCCCCGACGATCATCAGCGGGAACGCGCTGGTGCGCGCCCTGGTCGCCCCGCACCGGCTGACCGAGGGGCTGACCTGGGTGAGCACCGCGATGGGCGTGGGGATCTCCGCCGGCGCGGCCGTGGCCGGGCACGCCGTGGACCGCTCCGGCGCGCAGGGAGCGCTGCTGCTGCCCGTGGTCGCCGGGGCCGGGGCGGGCGTGACGGTGCTGCTCTGCGCCCGGTGGCTGACGGCCTCCGGCACCTCCGGGACGCCGTCCGGCAGCCCGTCGAGCGCCCCGGTCTGATCCGGACGCGCCCGACGTCGCGCGCAGGGGGTCAGGAGGAGGACACTGGGGGAGTCGGCCGCGCCGGCCGGGGCCGGGGAAGGCGCCCGGACGGCGGGTCGGCGCACAGCGGGCGGGATGCCGACCCGTGGAGATGTCGAGACGTTCAGGAGCGGGTGGATGCCGCAGGGCACGGTCAAGTGGTTCAACGGGGAGAAGGGGTTCGGTTTCATCGAGCCCGCGGACGGCGGACAGGACGTCTTCGTCCACTTCTCCGCGATCGCCGACGAGGGTGGCTACAAGAGCCTCGACGAGGGTCAGCAGGTCAGCTACGACGCGACCCAGGGTCAGCGCGGCCTTCAGGCCGAGAACGTGCGCTCCCTGGGCGGCGCCCCGCGGCGCGCTCCGGCGGCGCGCGAGGAGCGCGGCGGCTACGGCAGCGACCGCGGTGGTGACCGCGGCGGCTACGGCCGCGACGACCGGGGCAGCCGGGCCCCGGCCCGCAGCTCCGGTGGCGGCGGTGCGTCCTCGGGCTCGGTGAAGTGGTTCAACGCCGAGAAGGGCTTCGGCTTCATCGCTCCCGACGACGGCGGGGAGGACGTCTTCGTCCACTTCTCCGCGATCGCGGAGTCCGGTGGCTACCGCAGCCTGGAGGAGGGCCAGCAGGTCACCTTCGACACCACCCAGGGCCAGCGCGGCCTGCAGGCCGAGAACGTGAGCCCGGTCGGCGGGGCTCCCCGCTCTGCCCCGGCGCGCACCGAGCGCCCCGAGCGCGGCGGCTACGGCAGCGACCGCGGCGGTGACCGTGGTGGTGACCGTGGTGGTGACCGTGGCGGCTACGGCCGCGACGACCGGGGCGGCCGTGCGCCGGCCGCGCCGCGTCGGGCCCCCTCCGGCGGTGGCGGCGGCGGTTCCGCGCAGGGCACCGTGAAGTGGTTCAACGCCGAGAAGGGCTTCGGCTTCATCGCTCCCGACGACGGCGGGCAGGACGTCTTCGTCCACTTCTCCGCCATCGCCGACGAGGGCGGCTACAAGAGCCTCGACGAGGGCGACCGGGTCAGCTTCGAGTCGCGCCCGGGCGACCGCGGCCAGCAGGCCGAGGACGTGCGCCGGGCCTGAGGCCCAGCGCCACCAGCAGCACAGGCTCCACCCCCTCACTGCGTGCGGACCGCGCGACGTCGGCGCCGGCCGCGGAGGTCACGGCGGTCACCAGGGTCGAGACCGCCTCGAGCCCCGAGGCCCGGGCCAGCGCCCGGCGTCCCAGCGCCGGCGGTGCCGCGGTGAGCACGACGCGCTCGGCCCGGGCCAGGACCGCCCGGTGCAGGTCGGCGCGCTCGGCGCTGGTCGTGGTCCACCCGGCACCGGGCTGGACGCCGGCCGCGGCGAGCACCGCGACGTCGAAGGACAGGCCGTCCAGCGCCGCGAGGGCCAGCGGGCCGACCAGCGCCGCCTCGCCCGGGCGCCGCTCCCCGCCGAGCACGATGAGCCGGACGCCGGGGGAGGCCGACAGCTCCGCCGCGGCGACCAGGTCGGTGACCGCGACGGTGAGGTCGCGGTGGGCGTGCAGCCTCCGGGCGATCGCCGCCGACACCGGGCCGGCGTCCAGCAGCACGCTGGTGCCGGGTGCCAGCAGCGGGAGGATCGCCGCCGCGCACCGCTCGTCCACGTCGTCGTCGGCTGCGCCCCCACCGGGCGGGATGACCGCGGGCGGCCAAGGGGTCGCCGCCGGAGGAGCTGCTGGGTGACCTGCCGGGGGAGTCGCGGGCACGGGCGCCAGGGTCGGGCGCCGCTCGGGGTCGGGCTCGGCCGTCGGAGGTGGGGTGCGCTGGGCGAGGGCGCGTCCCCCGTCGTCCTCGGCCGCGTCGTGGGCGCCGTCGTGCAGCCCGTCACCGCCGAGGGCCACGGCGGCTCCCCGCACCCGCCGGACCAGCCCCTGGGCGGACAGGGCGTCCAGGTCGCGCCGGATGGTCATCTCCGAGACGCCGAGCCGTCCGGCCAGCTCGCCCAGGGGCACGCGGCCACCGGCCCGCACGAGGGCCAGCACCTGGTCGCTGCGTGTTCCGTCCACGCTCACATCCAACACCGCGCACCGTGCACACGCACACAGGGTGCTGTCACACCGCGACCGTCCTTCAGTTCACATCTCACACGGTGGTCGCTGTGAGATCGGCGGATCATGTGAGATGGCCGCACGTGACATGACACCTGTACCTCACAGGGACTGTCGCGGTGCTGGTCACCGCCGTGTTCACAGCCGCGGGCAGCCCTGTACCGCGCCGCCGCGGCGGCTCCGGGCACGCCCGGAGCCAGGGGAGCGGCATGGGCGAGCTCACCACCTCCAGGACCGTCTCGATCGACCGCTGTGCCGAGGCGACCGGGGGTGAGGGAGGCACCGGGGCGGACGTCTTCCGGGTGCACGCCTTCATCGGCGACGTCTTCCGCGTTGTCGGCACGTGCTCCACGGCGCTGCAGGAGGTCTCCAGCGCCAGGACGCTGACCGAGCCGGCCGTCGACACCGGCGCCGTCGCCCAGCTCGCGGGCACGTGCGACCGCGACCTCACCGTCGACCGCCGTCGCGGGTCCGCGCGGCCGTCGCGGCCGGCCTGGTGCCCGAGTGCCTTCCGGACGGCGTGCGCCTGGACCTGGAGCACCGCTCCTCCTCCAGCGGTCTGGTCCACGCCCGCTACGGGATCTGGAGACGCCCGATGAGGCATCCTGTCGAGGCAGCCGGGCGCGGTGTGAGTGGCCCTTCCGGATCTCGTCCCAGTGCGCCGATAATCGACGTTATGTCATTACACGTGGTGGAGAGGGGGTCGGTCAGCGCCGGGAACGTCTCCCCTGGGCGTCGCTGCGGACTGCACGAGTTGCCCGGGCCGACCGTGTTGCAGGGACTGCCCGGGACGGTCCCCGTCGGAGCCCGCGTGACGCTGTGACGCGGCGTGGGCGCAGCACCAGGACGGCGGCGAGGCCCAGGGCGAGCAGCTGGCCGCCGGTGACGATCCGGTTGACGTCCACGGCCGGGCTCCAGGTGGCTCCTGCGTCGGTGATGACCCAGGCCCCGGCTGGACGGGCCACGTAGCCGCCGCCACCGCCGCTGCCGAAGCCGCCCGGCTCACCGCCTGCGCCGCCTCCTGCTCCGGCCCGCACGCGGGCCACCGGGACGAGGGTGACGCCGGCGCGCTGGACCGGCTCGCCCAGCACCAGGTGGCGGCCGAGCTGCTCGCGCAGGGCCTCCCACGGCGTCGGTGGCCCGCTGTGCACCAGGGCTGGCGTGGACGGCGGCGTCGCGGTCTGCGCCGGCGCGGGTCCGGGGGTGGCTGCGGTGGTGGCGTGCTGCTCGTGCCGCAGGTCGCTCATCGGAACTCCTCCGTACCGGGTGCTGGGTGTGCTCGGGCTGGGAGCAGTCGGAGCGTCCCACTCCCCTGGTCTGGAGATCAACACCCGCCGGGAGCTCCGTTGCCCTCAGCGTCGTCGGCTGGTGCCGACGGCGCACCCGGTGTCGGTCGCGCACACCGAGTGTCGGCCGTCGCACACCGAGTGTCGGCCGTCGCACACCGAGTGTCGGCCGTCGCACACCGAGTGTCGGCCGTCGCACCTCCTGTCGTCGCACCTCCTGTCGTCGCGGGCCCTGGTGGCGCGGCGCGGCGCGGTCGCAGCCGTTCGTGGCGGTGGCCGGTCCGGCGTCCTGGGGCTTCCTGGAGAACTCCGCGTCGGGGTCTCTTCGTCCTCATCGGCTGAAGGCCACGCCTACTGAGGAATCTGATAACGGAAGCATGGCCATCCACCCGTGGGGACTCCCCTGACCCGACGCGCGCAGCTTCAGACCTCGCCGCGAGAAACCCGGCGGGGAAGGCGCCCCTCGCCGTGCTGGGAGGCGAGGGGAGTCTCAGGTCACAGGCTTGGTTCCGTTATCATGTTGAGGTGAGCGAGCACCCCGCCGCGGCGCTGGTCGCCGGCTACCTGTCCACCCTGGAGCAGGCCTCGGCCTCCACCCGCCGCCAGCGCTCCTGGGCCCTGCGCGAGCTCCTCGACTTCGCCCTGGAGTCCCCCAGCACCCAGGAGGCGCAGACCAGCGCGGCGGAGGGCGCGGGCGGTGCGGCGGCGGACGGCGTGGAGGAAGCGACCCGGGACGCCGGCTCACGGGCTCTGAGCGTCCCCGGCGCAGCGGCGCTGCTCGACCCGGCGCTGGTGGCCACCTGGATGGCGGCCGCCGACGAGCCGCCCCGCGCCGCCTCCCTGCCCGGCCTGCGCGCCCGCGCCTCGGCCGTGCGCGCCCTGGCCCGCTACGCCGAGCAGGCCCACGCGCTCGCCCCCGGCACCGCAGACGGGCTGTCCGCAGCCCTGGCCCTGCCCACCCCCGTGCCCTCCGGACCCCCCGACGCCGCCCGGGTGCGCCACCTGCTGGTCGCCGCCGACCCCGACGCCCTGCCCCCGGCCGTCCTGCCCTCGGTGTGGGCCCGCTTCTGCGCCCACGTGCACCTGCTGGCCCTGACCGGCGCCGGCGAGGACGTCCTGGCCGCCCTGCCCCTGTGCGCCGTGGAGGGCACGCACCTGAGCATCACCACCGCCTCCCAGAGCGCGCGCTGGAGGCTGTCCCGCCCGGCCCAGACCGCGCTGAAGGCCTGGCTCCCCCAGCGCGCCGCCGTGGCCGCCACCCTGCGCGGCGCCCCGCCCGAGGCCCTGTGGCTGCGCGTGCGCCCCTCCGCCGACCACCGCACCGGCGCGCTGCGCCCTGCCGGGCTGCCCCTGTCAGCGCGCGGCCTGCGCCTGGCCTTCACCACCACCGTGGCGCTGCTGCAGCTGTCCTCCCCCGCCCTGGTCGGCGTCACCACCGCGGAGGTCCGCAAGTTCCCCCAGGCCGAGCCCGAGCTGCTCCCCTGAGCCCCGCCGCCCGATCCGCCACCAGCCCTCACCGCTGATCTCACAGCGGATCTCACAGCAGGCCTGACGGCACATCTCACATCGCGCTCACCCGTTCCTCACGGCCGCGCCCCGCCACCGACCTCACACGCGTGATCTCACACGCCGTACCTCACACGCTGGTGTCCCTGGTCGGCCGCCGACGCCGTCAGCACGGACAGCACGGCGACCGACCAGGTTCCGTTGTCAGCGGAGGTCGGGGAAGCGCCGCCCTGCGCTCTCCCCCTGCTCCAGCACGTCCGCGCCCCGCCCGATGATCGCCGGGTCCGGTCGGCCCACCGCCGCGGCGTCCTTGCCCGCGTAGTCCACCAGGCTCAGCACGTGGCGCATCGCCTCCAGGCGGGCGCGCTTCTTGTCGTTGCTCTTGACCACCGTCCACGGGGCGACCTCGGTGTCGGTGTAGAAGAACATCGCCTCCTTGGCCTCGGTGTAGTCCCCCCACCGGTCCAGGGAGGCCAGGTCGGTGGGCGAGAGCTTCCACTGGCGCACCGGGTCGATCTGGCGGATGACGAAGCGGGTGCGCTGCTCGGCCTGGGAGACGGAGAACCACAGCTTCACCAGCAGCACCCCGCTGCGCACGAGCATCTCCTCCAGCGCCGGCGCCTGGCGCATGAACTCCTCGTACTCCTCCTGGGAGCAGTAGCCCATCACCCGCTCCACCCCGGCGCGGTTGTACCAGGAGCGGTCGAACAGCACGATCTCCCCCGCCGCCGGCAGGTGGGCCACGTAGCGCTGGAAGTACCACTGCGTCTGCTCGCGCTCGGACGGCTTCTCCAGCGCCACCACCCGCGCCCCGCGCGGGTTCAGGTGCTCGGTGAAGCGCTTGATCGTGCCGCCCTTGCCCGCCGCGTCACGCCCCTCGAAGAGCACCACGACCTTGGCGCCGGTGTCCTTGACCCAGCCCTGCAGCTTCAGCAGCTCGATCTGCAGCGTGCGCTTGGTGTGCTCGTACTCCCGCCGGCTCATCCGCTCGGGGTAGGGGTAGCCCTCGCGCCAGGTGGTGACCTTCTCCCCCTGCGCGTCGAGCAGGTCGCGGTCGTCGTCCCACTCGTCGTCCTCGGCCGGGTCCGACAGCCGCCAGCCCATCATCTGCGCCACCGACGGCTGCCCGCTCGGCGCCTGCGCGAGCGGCTGCTCGGCGTCCACCGGCAGCGGCGGCGCCGCGCGCAGCGCTTCGCCCTCCTCGCCCTCGGGGGCCGCTGGAGCGCGGGAGGGCCCGGTGCTCGGCTCGGGCTGCCTGCGGACCTCGGTCATCGGTGCTCCCTGCTGCGCCGCGGCACCCCGGTGGTGCCGCCCGCTCACCTGCCCCCTGGTGACGCCGGGCAAACCGGTGACCTGCCCAGCGTCAACCAGGTTCCGTTATCATCGTGTGGTCGGACGCCGGGACCCTCACCTGGTCCACCAGGAGGGCCAGGTCGCGCGCCCCCGCGCCCGCCGCACGCGCTGCCACCGCCCTCGCCGCGTCGCGCCCGGCCGGGGACAGGCACCAGGTGAGCTGCTCGGTCAGCACCGCGGCGCCCGCCTCCTCCGCGCCCGCCTCCTCCGCGCCCACCTCCTCCGCCGACACCACCGCCGGCCACCCCCACGCCGCGGCCTGGTCGCTGACCTTGCCGCCCCCGGCGACCGGGTCCACCGCCAGCACCGGCACCCCGCGCGCCAGCGCCAGCACCAGCCCGTGCAGGCGCTGGGAGACCACGGCGTCCAGGCGCCCCACCACGGCCAGCACCTGCTCGGCGCTGGAGGGGCTGCGCCACGAGCGCGGGTCCAGGCGGGTGTCCAGGTCCAGGCGGGCGGCGTCGGTGGTGCGCAGCCACTCACCCAGCGCCGCCGTGACCTGCCGGTGGCGGCGCCGGACGCCGTACTCGCGCTGGCCCGGGGCCAGGTACACCCCGATCAGCGGCAGGGCGCCGGGCCCGCCGGGCCCCTGCACCTGCGAGGCCGGTCCGGCGGCCAGGTCCAGCACCGGCGCCGCCCCCGGGGCGTCGCGCGGCAGGACGGCGTCCCAGCCGGTGACCGCGGGGTCGGCGGCGTCGAGCACGGAGACGCCCACCGCGATCCGCACGCACCCGGCGAAGCGCTCGAGCACCTCCAGCACGGGCCGCCCGTGCAGCGGGCCGCAGGCCCACACCACGTGGGTGTACTCGCGCGGGTCGGCCTCGGCCAGCACCAGGCCGCCGGCCGGGCGCATCACCGCGCTCCAGGCGACGTCGACCGCGACGCCGGCCGCGGCCAGGGCCCGCTCCACCGCCCGCATGCTCAGCACGTCCCCGGCCGTGGCCTCCCCGTGCAGCACGCTGGACCAGCCGAGCACCAGCACCCGCGCCCCGGCGTGCACCCGCGGGGCGGGCACCAGAGCGCTCACGGGTGCGGTGCCGGCGTCGACCGCGGCGTCGACCCCGAGGTGCGGCGCAGCCAGGCCAGTCCCAGCACCGGCAGCACCAGCGGCACGTACCCGTAGCCGGCGCCGAAGCCCGACCACACCGTGGCCTCGGGGAAGGCCGCCGGGTCGGCCACGCTCAGCGCCCCCACGCCCAGCACGCCGACCAGCTCCACCCCCACCGCCGCCCACGCCACCCGCCGCGAGCCGTCCGTGGCCCGCGCCAGCGCGACCGTGGCCACGACGTAGACCGCGGCCGCCAGCGCCGAGAGCAGGTGCGCCAGCGGCGCGACCGACCACTCCGTCACCAGCTGGTAGCCCGCCCGCGCCGACGCGGACAGCGCGAAGACCGCGTACACCGCGATCAGCACCCGCCCCGCGCCGTGCCGGGTCGCGCGGGCCCCGGCATCGCCCTGCTGATCGC